>Ga0194060_10002724_pt1 | contig 12558 bp, 9 predicted proteins | sample SepL225m_MetaG_FD_163427 | JGI IMG/M metagenome (GOLD analysis project Ga0194060, IMG submission 163427) | Anoxic zone freshwater microbial communities from boreal shield lake in IISD Experimental Lakes Area, Ontario, Canada - Sep2016-L222-5m | ecosystem: Environmental > Aquatic > Freshwater >... | reverse complement strand
TCAAAAAAAAAAATTTTAATTATAGCAAAAGATTTATTTGAAAAATTGAAGAATAAATTTACTAATCCAGAAATTATAAAAGAGGTTAATGGGACAGAGTTGATTGGTCTTTCTTATGAACCATTATTCCCATATTATAAAAATATAGATTTACCAAATAAAGAAAATATTTGGAAGGTTTGGCATGCAGATTTTGTCACATTAGACATGGGAACAGGGATTGCCCACGAAGCTCCAGCTTTTGGAGAAGATGACATGGTTCTTGCAAAAGAACACAATATTCCATTTATTCGACATGTTGAACCAAATGGTACGTTTTCAAAAGAAGTCACAGATTTTGTCGGGATAAAAGTAAAACCAAAAGAAGACCATCAATCTGGAGACGTTTTAATCATTAAATATTTAGCTCCAACAGGTCATCTTTTTGCAAAAGAAAAAATAATACACTCATATCCACATTGTTATCGTTGCGAGACGCCTCTTTTATATTATGCTCTGCCATCATGGTTTGTGAATATACAGAAGGCAAAAAAGGGGATGCTCGAGAATGCAAAAACCATGAATTGGATTCCTTCTCATTTAAAAGAAGGGCGTTTTAAGAACACGATGGAGAGTGCGCCGGATTGGACTATTTCCAGGAATCGTTATTGGGCGAGTCCGCTTCCTTTTTGGAAGTCTGCATCAGGGAAAATAATGTTTGTGAATAGTATAGAAGATTTAAAGTCAAAGACGAAAAAGTCTGGTAATAAATATTTCATTATGAGGCATGGTGAAGCAGAGAACAATGCCATGAATGTTGTTTCCTGTGAGGCTACAAATGCTCACCACCTTACTGAAAAAGGAAAACAACAGGTTATGGATTCGAGCAAATCTTTATTTAATAAAAAGATAGATATGATTTTTGTGTCTCCATTTTTGCGAACCAAAGAGACTGCAGATTTGGTTGCAAAAGCAATTAATTTTTCATCTGAAAATATTAAAATAGATAAAAGATTAGGAGAAATATGCGATGGGATTTTTAATAATAAAGACACAAAGGAGATTCATAATTTTTTTAAAAAGAATAATTTAGAAAGATATGATGGAATGACTCCAGAAGGAGAGAGCTTAATAGATGTGAAGAAGAGAGCGGGTAAGTTTCTCAGTGAGATAGAACAAAATTATCAAAATAAAAATATCTTGATAATTACACATGAGGATACAGGATATGCAATATTGTCTGCAGCTGGTGGTTTTGACAAAAAGACTACTTCTACAGAATGGGGAAGCGAGTTTCTCAATGCTGAAATCAAAGAACTTAATTTTGTGCCATTACCACACAATGCAAATTATGAGCTTGATTTACATAGACCATATATTGATGCAATTACTTTGGTGGATAAAAATGGTGAAGAATATTTTAGAACAAAAGAAGTTATCGATTGTTGGTTTGAATCCGGCTCAATGCCATTTGCCCAAGACCATTATCCATTTGAGAATAAAAACTGGAAGAAGGAGAATTTCCCATCTGGGTTTGTTGCTGAGTATATAGCTCAGACACGAACATGGTTTTATTATACACACACAATTTCATCAATATTATTTAATCATGCGCCTTTCGAAAATGTAGTAACTACAGGAACTATTTTGGCTGAAGATGGTCAAAAAATGTCCAAGTCAAAAAACAATTTTCCCGACCCACATTTATTGTTCGATAAATACGGAGTGGACCCACTTAGATTTTATTTGATGTCTTGCCCTGTAATGAAAGGGGAGGATATTAATTTTTCTGAAAAATCAGTACAAGAAATTTCTAGTAAAATAATCGGGAGGCTTTTTAATGTTTTTGTCTTTTATGAGCTTTATCGAGATGTGTCACTAGAAGCTACAAACTATAAGCCAGAATCTAGTTCCAATGTTCTTGATAAATGGATTTTATCTCGATTAGAGCAGGTAATAGAAGAAGTTTCTATTGGAATGGAAAAATATGATATGGCGCTCGCTACCAGACCTTTTGAATTATTTATTGAAGATTTATCTACTTGGTATTTACGTCGCTCTCGTGACAGATTGAAAGATGAAGACAAAGAAGCAAAGCAGACTTTATATTTTGTTTTAAAAACTTTGATAAAAATAATGGCTCCTTTTGTTCCATTTGCCGCAGAGGATATTTGGTTAAAACTAAGAAATGAAAATGATGCTGAGAGTGTACATTTGACAGATTGGCCTATTCTAAAAAAGAAATGGTTTTCTTTTGGTAAAACAAATGTGTTGGATGAAATGCAAGCTCTTCGTGATGTTGTCTCTTTGGGACTTAAAGAGAGACAAAAAGAAAATATCCCAGTAAGGCAGCCCCTACCTCAGATTACAGCAAGTACTAATTTGGGAGAGCAGTATATCGAAATTTTGAAGGAAGAGTTAAATGTTAAACATTATGTGATGAAAGCTGAAACAGGATTTTTCCATTTAAATACAGAAATTACTCCCGAGCTAAAACAAGAAGGATATTATCGTGAGCTCGTTCGTGGCTTGCAAGACATGCGCAAAAAAATGGGATTAACTCCTAGTGATGTTGTATGTTTGATTTTTGAGACAAGTGACGCAGGTAAAAAACTTATAGAAAAGTTTGAAGCAGACATAAAAAAAACAGTCCTTGTTTCCAAAATTGAATTTGGGAATACTGATGGTGCAGAAATCAAAGTGGATGAACTTGCCTTTAAGGTGAAAATCATAAAATAAAAAGATGAAAACAATTCTTTTTGATTTTGATGGAGTACTAGTCCATACACACGTCGTGTGTTATGAGATTCATAAAGAACTAAATCCCAATATAAAATATGACTTTTTTCAAAGTCTTTCTTTTGGAAACTTCCAAGAGCTTATAGAAAAAGCGAAAACTGAAAATAAAATAATAGTTGGCAATGATTTCGGAAAACTTTACAAGGGTCGTCTTTCCAGCCTAGAAACTCCCGAAGAATTAAAAAAAGTTGTCGTAAAACTTTCGGCAAAATATCCTCTTTTTATTGTATCATCTGCAGACTCAAACTGGATCTCTCCTTTTTTAGAAAAAGAATCAATAGCCGATAAATTTAAAAAAATTTTAGGTAGTGATGTTCATTTCAGTAAGACAGAGAAAATAAAAAATTTACTTATTGAATATAAACTTTCTCCTCAAGACGTTGTTTTTGTTACTGACACGACGGGGGATATCATGGAAGCGCGCGAATGTGAAGTAAAGTCTATCGGCGTGACTTGGGGTCTTCACGAAAGAGAAATTCTAGCAAAAGAAAGACCTTTTGCCTTAGTGGACACCCCAGAAGAACTTGAACGAAAGATAGAAGAATTTTTTAAATGATCGGATGAGAAAAACTTTATAATAAAAAAGAAAAAAGGTAGCAAATTCTGCCATGACAGAATTTGCTACCTTTTGTGGGGTTTTATATAATAAATGTATGTCCATAATATTTGATATTTTAGAGGAATTAAGCCACACCACTCTTCGTTATAAAGGTGTGCGTGTTAATTTGCTTGGAATACCAAAATTGTCTTCATATAAATATGGATCTCTCAAGTCAGGAATTAGTCAATTAAAAAAGAAGCAATATATTTTAAAAAATAATTTTGGTTGGGTTTTAACACTAGAGGGGAAAAAGTATCTAAAAAGAAAATATAATTCTTTAATGCAATTTGATTCTCCATTTTTTAAAAATGACCCAAAAAATTTACTTATTATGTTTGATATTCCTCAAACCAAAAAAGCCGAGAGAGAATGGCTTAGGTGGCATTTAAAAAAATTTAACTATATTATGATTCAAAAAAGTGTATGGCGGGGACCCTCTCCATTGCCAAAAGAATTTCTTATTTATATCAAGAAAATAGGACTTCGTGAAAACCTGAAAATGTTAAAAATATCAAAAACTTATTAATATTAAAAAAGGTACTAAACTCTGCCATGGCAGAAAATAGTACCAAATAGTTGTTTTTATTAATTTAGTATTTTGTGATAAAATATAAGCATGAAACTCACCAAACTTGAACAATCAGGGCTTATTATAGAAACTAATAAGGGTTTTTGTTTAGCTATTGATATCGGTAGTTATACGCCGATTAAAAAACTTGAGGGGATGAAAGTGGATGCCATGATTGTCTCTCATATTCACCCCGACCATTTCTCCCTAGAACAAATTAAAAAATTATCCCCAAAAAAGTTGTACGTAGGCAGTGAATGCAAAGAGGCTCTTCCCAAGGAAGTGTTTCCTTTTGATATCGTAGAAATAAAGTCCGGTAATAAAATTAATATCGGAGAGATGGTTGTTGATGTTTTCAGTGTTGACCACGGCCCCAATGTTTCTAAACCGATTAAAGACAATTTTGGTTTTTTTATTGTGGTGGATAACCAAAAAATATATTTTGCTGGGGAAATGTTCAATGAGTCAGGAATAGATGTAACAAGTCTTGAAGTTGATTACGCCATTTTTCCTATTGGAGAATTTTATACTTTTGGTCCAGAGGAGGCATTTAACTTCGCAAAAAAATTTAAAAAGATTGGCAAGATTATTTTAATGCATAATCGAGGTGTTCTTGAAAAGAATGCTGAGTTTTTAAAATTAGCACAAGGTTATTTTACAGTAGTAAACTAATTTATGCATCACATACATCACACAGAGGGAATAATACTAGGGAGCAAGAATTACGGCGAGGCCGGTAGGTGTTATTTTATTTTCACTCGTGATTTGGGAATGATTTATGCTTCGGCTCAAGGTGTACGCAAAATATGTTCCAAGCTTCGTTTTGTTTTGCAGGATTTTTCGTATATTAAAGTCGATTTGGTTCAGGGTAAAGATTTTTGGCGAGTGACTAGCGCTTCCAAAACAAGCAAGCTCGAGCGGCTTTCCAAAGATATAGGTACCCTAGAAGTTTTCTCAAATATTGCCAGATTATTAAAAAGATTATTGGCAGGCGTCGAGAAGAATGAAGCATTGTTTGAAGATTTGATAAGCGGCCTTCACGCGTTAGAAAAAATTGAAAAGAAAGAGGACCTGCGAAACATCGAAGCAGTTATTGTTTTACGTATTCTCAATAACCTAGGGTATATAGGAAATGACGAAATATTACAGAATTTTATAAAGTCTCCATTTGAAGAAAATTTGGTATTTGAAATTTCCAAATCGAGGTCTCAAGTATTACGTCAGATAAACAAAGCACTCAAGGAAACACATTTATAAAACAAAGGGTTTTTAAAATATTCCCTCTGGTGGTATAATTATTTAATATGCCCTTGAATGATTGGAACAAACTTAATAGGCTAGAAGAGCTAAAAGGAAAGCTTTTTAGCAAAGATTACAAAAATAGGTTAGAACACAGAGACAATTTTTCTCATGTAAACAAGAAAATGGTAGTAGAGTCCTGGGAAAATAGAGAAGATATTGGATTAAATACGAGCAACCAGTTTTTTATGAATACTTCTTTTTTTAAAAAGTTTTTTATTTTTTCCCTAATTATTTTTATTTTGTCGCTTGGCTATGCGGCTTTTGTTTTTTTTGCCGGAGGCAACACTGTTTCTAATGACAATATTGAAATTTCTATTTTGGGCAACAATTTTACAGCTGGTGGAGAGGAGCTTCCACTTATTATTGGTATTTCCAACAAAAACAATGCGTCGCTAGACTTGGTTGATCTTGTCGTCGAATATCCAAAGGGTTCCACTGGAGATTTATCTACAGACACAGAGCACTTTCGTCAATCATTGGGCACAATACCGGCAGGAGCAGTTCGTAATGAAAATTTAAAAATAGTACTTTTTGGCGAACAAGGTAGCGTTCGTCCTGTAAAAGTTTCTATTGAGTATCGCGTAGCTGGATCCAATGCCATTTTCGTCAAAGAAAAGCTTTACAATGTAAACATAAACTCCACACCGATAAATCTTACCGTAGATGGGCCCACTTCTATTAGCCCCAATCAAGATATTACTTTAAATATAAAGGCTACATTAAATACAATAAAATCATCACCGAAGATACTTGTTAAGATTAGCTATCCTGTTGGATTTACTTTTATAAAATCTGTCCCGGCTCCATCTTTTGGCAATAATGTTTGGGCCCTTGGAGATCTGTCACCAGGCGTCGAGCACAGTATTTCTATCTCTGGCAAGATGGTTGATGTTTTTGACGGAGAGGAAAAAACTTTTAATATTTCTAGCGGGACACAGTCGGCTACAGAGAAATCAATAATAGGTACAGTCTTTAACTCAGTCAAACAGATGATTACAATCAAAAAAGCTTTTGTCGAAGCCAATCTTTATATAAATGGTGTATCAGGGAGGGAATATGCGACAAATTCTAAAACACCCGTGAGCGCAGAAATTCGTTACACAAACAATTTAGACACTAGGGTAGATAATTTAAAAATAGAAGCGAAAATTTCTGGCAATGCTTTTGACCGTAGAACAATAAATGTGCAGCAAGGTTTTTATGATTCATCTAGGGATGTTATAACCTGGAGCAAAGATTACCGAAGCCAAATGGCCGAAATCAATCCAGGAGATTCTGGCTCAGTCACTTTTTATATTTCTCCTCTTTCATTGTACTCTGCAGCAGAAGGGATACTTGCCAACCCTACCATAAACATAGAAGTGAGTGTCTCAGGGCTTCAAGCGTTAGATGGTTCTCCGACTAGCGAAATAAACAATTCTACTTCCGCAGTTGTGAGAATTATTTCTGATGTAGGATTTTCTACAAAAGCTCTTTATTATGCAGGACCATTTACCAATACTGGCCTGATACCTCCGAAGGTTGAACAAAAAACAACATATACTATAGTCTGGAGTCTTTCTAGTACAGCAAACAGTATTTCTAAAACACAAGTGAATTCCACCATCCCCCCTTGGATAAATTTTGTCGGGCCTATTTCACCTGAAAATGAAAACCTAACATACAACCCTTCTACGAGGGAGATAGTATGGAACGCGGACAGAATTCCAAAAGGTTCTGGGATTACTGCGGCCGCGCGCAATGTCGCTTTTCAAGTTTCTTTTTCTCCGTCACTTTCCCAGGTAGGGACTGTGCCAAATCTGATAAATGATGCAATTTTGACTGGGCATGATGATTTTGCTAATGTAGATATAAAGATAAACAAAACGAGCATGAATATAAGGCTAGACAATGATGAGACATTCCCACCAAACGGAGGAGTTGTAGTACAATAAATTAGATAAGTTATAAACATATGTCAGAAGAAAACAAAAATGATTTAATGGAGAAAATAGTTTCACTTTGTAAAAGACGAGGTTTTATTTTTCAAGGTTCAGAAATATATGGTGGACTTGCTGGTACATATGACTACGGCCCACTCGGGTCTTTATTGAAAAAGAATATAGAAGATTCTTGGATAGAATATTTTGTGCGTAGTAGAGAAAATATATACTTAATAGACACCCCCATTTTAATGCACCCAAGAGTTTGGGATGCATCAGGACATGTTGAGAATTTTGTTGACCCAGTTTCAAAATGTAAAAAATGTGGACATAGTTTTAGGACAGATCAGATAGAAAATAAAGAAAAATGTCCAGATTGTGGTGGAGAACTTACTATTCCGAATAATTTTAATTTAATGCTGGAAACAAAGATGGGTGCATCTGAAGAGACAGCCATAAAGACATATCTTCGCCCAGAAGAAGCCCAGAGCATGTTTGTCAATTTTAAAAATGTTTTGCAGTCACTTTCCCCAAAAATACCTTTTGGTATTGCGCAGATTGGCAAGGCATTTCGTAATGAAATAACACCTAGAGATTTTATATATAGACTACGAGAATTTGAAATAATGGAATTCGAATATTTTATCCATCCAAATGCACCATGGGAAGCTTATTTTGATAATTTTTTATTAGAACAAAAAGAATGGCTTTCTAAAATTGGAGTTGATGTAAAAAAACTTCATCCATTAGAACACCCTGAAAGTGGAAGAGCTCATTATAGTAGAAAGACAGTAGATCTAGAATTTGAATACCCATTTGGGATAAAAGAATTAACTGGATTATCACACAGAGGAGATTTTGATTTAAAGAGACATCAAGAATTTTCTGGTGAAAAAATGGAAGTTTTAGATGACGTAACAGGGGAGAAATTTGTTCCACATGTTATAGAGCCCACTATTAGCGTTGATAGAGCTATCCTTGCTTTATTGTGTTCTGCTTATAGGGAAGATGGAGAAGGTGAAGATGTTAGAGTTTATTTAAAATTTCCACCATCTATCGCGCCATATAAAGCTTGTGTTTCTCCTTTATTGAAAAATAAACCTGAACTTGTTGTTTACGCAAAAAATCTTTTTAAAAATCTAAAAAATGAATTTGGTTGGGTTGCATGGGATGACAATGGCAACATCGGCAAACGTTATCGTCGTCAGGACGAGATAGGCACACCATTTTGCATAGTTGTTGATTTTGATACTTTGACTGATGATTCTGTTACTGTTCGCGATCGTGATACAGGCGAACAAGAGAGGGTCAAGGTTGCTGATTTGCAAAACTATATAAAAGACAAAATTTAGCATTAATATGAAATTCTCAAAAAAAGTTCTAAAGAACGGCTTGCGTGTCATTACTGTACCGATGAAAGACAACCCTACTGCCACAGTACTTGTGCTCGTAGAGGCAGGGTCTAAATATGAAGATAAAAAGGTAAATGGCATCTCGCACTTTTTGGAGCATATGTGTTTTAAGGGCACTATCAAGAGGCCTAAGGCAATTGATATCTCAAAGGAATTAGATGCTCTAGGAAGCCAGTATAACGCTTTTACAGCCCAGGAATACACTGGTTATTATGCGAAATCAGACGCAAAGCACTTCAGCAAGATTTTTGATGTTGTGTCTGATATTTACTTGAATTCTACTTTCCCCGAGATAGAAATGCAGAAGGAAAAGGGGGTGATTATTGAGGAAATAAATATGTACGAAGACATGCCACCCCGGCACGTGCAGGACCTTATGATGGAGCTTCTTTATGGTGACCAGCCAGCAGGGTGGAACATTGCAGGGAAAAAAGAAAATATTATAGGAATGAAGCGTGATGATTTTGTAACCTACAAGAAGCAACATTATTTACCTGAAGCAACAGTACTAGTGGTCGCAGGAGCTATAACAGAAAAAGAAGTATTGAAGGAGGTAACTAAAATTTTTGGAAATGTAGAGCGGGGGAAAAAAATTGGAAAAATAAAAGTAAAAGAAGTGCAGTCGAAGCCAGAAGTTTTAGTTAAATTTAAAGAAACAGACCAGACACATTTTGTTCTCGCCGTACGCACTCACGATTTATTTAACAAAAAAAATGCAGTGCTTTCAGTGCTCGGTGGAGTGCTCGGTGGGGGGATGAGCTCGCGCCTTTTCCAGAAACTTCGCGAGGAAATGGGTGTTGGATATTATGTTCGTGCTTACAATGATGTTTATACAGACCATGGATTTTTACAAATCTCTGCTGGAGTAGATAATAAAAGAATAGATGAAGTTATTGAGGCAGTGCTCGAAGAATGCAATAAATTAAAGAAAACAAAAGTTGATAAAGATGAGTTAGAAAAAGTAAAAGAATGCTTAATAGGCAATATGAAGCTCACTCTGGAGTCGAGCGATGACGTTGCCAATTATTTTGGTGGGCAGGAGCTCTTGAAGAGAGAGTTAAAAACAGCAGACGAGAAGGCAGCCCAGATACGTAAAGTTACAGCAAAACAAATTCAAGATTTAGCCAAAAGTATTTTCGTAGACAGCAAGCTCAACCTAGCTCTTATTGGGCCATTCAAAGAGAAGAATAAATTTTTAAAAATATTAAAATTTTAATTTAATCTTCCCTCTTTGTCCCTCTCCTTTATAAGGAGAGGGGTTGGGGAGAGGTGAATTTTGTGGTATCATATTTTTATGTCTGAGAAGAGTGACATTACTCATATTTCTATATCTACCGGCACCTTCGTTCGGGCTGTTTTAGTGTTTTTGATAGTATTTTTATTCTGGTATTTGCGAGAGTTGGTTTTAGTTGTTTTGACTTCTATCGTCATCGCTTCCTTCGTCGATTCATCTGTTCCTTATTTCAAGAAGCTAGGTATTGGTAGAATTTTGGGAATCGTAATATTTTATTTTGTTGCAATTCTTACCATCGCTGGTGTATTTTATCTTTTTGCTCCACTCCTCATAACAGAAATTTATAATTTCTCTTCATTCCTCTCAGCTTATATCCCGAACACTACCTTCTTGAATTTCTTCCAAAACCCAGCATTCTCTGGCGCAAAGGATATAGTGGGCGCTCTATCAAACAATTTTTCTTTAACATCACTTCTGTCTGTTTCAAAGGCCTTTGTTACCAATCTTTCAGGGGGATTTTTCTCTGTACTCACTGCAGCATTCGGAAGTATTTTCAATTTTGTATTAATTATCCTTGTTTCCTTTTATCTTTCAATTCAAGAGAAGGGTATAGAGAATTTTCTTCAAATTATTGTTCCAGTAAAATATGATGATTATGTTGTAGATTTGTGGACTCGTTCGAGCAAGAAGATTGGCCTCTGGGTTAGGGGGCAGATGCTAGTGGGTTTCGTTGTTGGTGTTCTTATTTACTTGATACTTTCTCTTCTAGGCATAGAGTATGCACTTCTCCTCGCTTTGATAGCAGGGGTAATGGAGATGGTCCCTTATGGTATTTTGGTTGCCATGGTTCCTACTTTTGCTTTTTCTTATCTTTCAAATGGACTCTCTAGTGCACTCATGGTGACCGGTGCATATGTTATTGTTCATCAGTTTGAAGTATTCCTTTTTGCTCCGCTTATTATAAAGAAGATTGTTGGTCTTTCTCCTATAGTGATTATTCTCTCAGTTGTTATTGGTTTTGAATTAGGAGGATTCTGGGGTGCAATTCTTGCTATTCCTGTGTCCGTAGTCGTGATGGAATTTTTAAGTGATATTGAAAAAGACAAAATTTTATCTAAGACTCAAAACTAAAGATGACCATCCAAGAAAAAAAACCATTTTATATTACGACGACTCTTCCGTATGTAAACTCCGACCCTCATATTGGTTTTGCAATGGAAATAATTCGTGCTGATGCTATAGCTCGAGTTAAAGTCCTACAAGGTTTCGAAGTATTTTTTAATACAGGTACAGACGAGCATGGTTTGAAAATTTTTCAGGCTGCAGAAGCAGATGGCACAGATGTGCAGACTTATGTTGACGGTTATGCAGATAAATTTAAAGGTTTAAAAGAATTATTAAATATATCTCCTAATATACATTTTGTTAGGACCACGGATGCTCACCACATAGCGTCGGCTCAGGAATTTTGGAAACGCTGCAGTGATAATGGTTTTGTATATAAGAAAAATTATCAGGCGAAGTATTGCGTGGGTTGCGAGCTCAACAAGACTGATTCTGAATTAAACGAGGAAGGGCAGTGTCCACTCCACCCTAGTAATAAGATTCAGCTTATTGATGAAGAAAACTATTTTTTTAAATTTAGTGCGTTTCAAGAGCCTCTTCTTAAATTTTACGAAGATAACCCAAACTTTGTAATCCCTGATTTTCGTTTTAATGAAATTAAATCTTTTGTATCTGCTGGGTTGGAAGATTTTTCTATCTCTCGTCTAAAGTCTCGTATGCCTTGGGGGGTCGCAGTGCCGGGGGATGATGCACATGTGATGTATGTGTGGTTTGATGCTTTAGTAAATTATATTTCTACCCTTGGCTGGCCCGAGAATGAAAAAGAGCAGACAGGGCGGTTTGAAAAATTTTGGATGCATGGCGCTCCTGTTCAATACGCAGGCAAAGACAACCTTCGCCAGCAGTCCGCAATGTGGCAGGCCATGCTAATGGCAGCAAAATTACCAAATACGAGCCAGGTAGTAATTGATGGTTTCATCACAGGTGATGGTGGAGTGAAAATGTCCAAGTCCGTTGGGAACGTCGTTAGTCCTGTTGATATAGTAAATGAATACGGCGCGGACGCTCTCCGTTATTTCTTGTTACGTGAGATTTCCTCATTTGAAGATAGCCCTTTTACGATGGAGCGTTTCAAGGATGCTTACAATTCAGGTCTTGCAAATGGTTTGGGGAATCTGGCTTCACGCATACTGACGCTTTCGGAAAAATATTTGGAAAAATGCCCGGAGATAGAAGAGACGTCGGACTTTACAGAATATTTTAGTTTTTTTGAAAAATTTGATATTAAACAAGCCACAGATTATATATGGGGAGAAATAGGGGAGTTAGATAAATTTATTCAGGAGACTGAGCCGTTCAAGGTGGTAAAGGTGGATGAGGCGAAGGGTAAAGAATTAATTACAAATATAGTTGTTCGTCTTTATACGATTGCGCGCATGTTAAATCCAATAATGCCTGAGACAAATATAACTCTCAAAAAATTAATCAGAGAAAACAAAAAGCCATCGAAGCCACTTTTTCTACGAAAAGAATAATACCCCCACCCTGGCCCTCCCCCTACTTTATGGTGAGGGTGAATAAATACAAAACAACTTCCTCTTCTGATTTAAGTTTTTTCCTCCCCCTAATGTAGGGGGAGGGTAGGTGGGGGTATAATTTTCTACTTAGCCTCACCC
>Ga0194060_10002723_pt1 | contig 12558 bp, 15 predicted proteins | sample SepL225m_MetaG_FD_163427 | JGI IMG/M metagenome (GOLD analysis project Ga0194060, IMG submission 163427) | Anoxic zone freshwater microbial communities from boreal shield lake in IISD Experimental Lakes Area, Ontario, Canada - Sep2016-L222-5m | ecosystem: Environmental > Aquatic > Freshwater >... | reverse complement strand
GCAACTCGTGCGCCGAGGCCGCGCGCCGCCGCGGGACACGGATGCACAGCTGCATGGCGGGTCGCGGAGCGGTGCGAAATGCCACGCCAAGCGTGCGGCGATGCCGCCGCTCCGAACGCGATCATGCGGGAGCGCTCGGCGCGTCAAGGCTTCACTCGCTCCGCTCGCCGCGGACGCGGCCTTGACCCGTCCGTCGCGCTCCCTTCACAGGCGCAGTTATCGGAGCGACGGCGTATTCGGCCCACCTATCCCCCCGTTGCCGTCGGATGCCGAGGGCGATTACACTGAACGTATCCGGAGCGATACGGCAATGACCGCGTACACCTTTCGCATGCTGCTTGTACAGGGATACCAGCGCACAGACATCGTGTCGAATACCCACCTCGACGTGATGGCTCGCTGGACACCGTTCGCGTGCGGTTGCTGCGGAACTGTCGGCATCGTGTCCGGGTCGGCGTGGTATCTATGGGCGCTCGGTCTGGCGACGCTGGTCGGCGCGATCGGGACGCGCAGTGTCTACGACTGGTTCTACCAGCTCTTCATCCGCCCGATCACCGGGTGGGGCGACATGCCACGCCACGGGGCGCCTCGCAGGTTCGGATGTGCTATCGGCGCAGTGCTCTTTCTGCTAAGCGGGACGGGGTTCTTCTTCGGTCAGCCACTCATGGGATACCTGCCGTTGTTCGTGATCGTGCCGCTGGCGTTTGTCGCGGCATTCACGCAATGGTGCTTCGCCTCGACGCTCTATCGCGTGATCTTTCGCACGCCGGGCGACTGCTGCTAGGCGACGGCGCCCGCCAGGCAAACGCCCGTTCGGAGGCGCGCAAACAGGGCCCACGTGTCATGTTCGAGAGGGACTGATCGCGTCTCCGAACGCCGATACATCCAACTGCAGCAGAAACTCGGTGACGACGCGGTTCATCTCGCGCCCGGCGCTCGTGCGCTTCTGATAGACACAAAACCAGTCCTCGAGCAGTCGAATCTTCGGAAACAGTGCCACGAGGTCGCCGCGGGCGATCTTCCCGAGCACCGTGTATTTCGGGAGTAATGCCACGCCGTAGCCCTCGAGCGCGGCATGGACGATGCCGTGCAACTGATTGATCTCGATGATGTGCTTCAGCACCGGTCGCCTGCGCCCCGGAATGGACCGCAGGGCGGCTGCCCACCACGCGCCGCCTTCGTCGACTGAGAGCACGGGCACGCGTTCAAGGTCGAAAGGCCGGCGAACCGGATGAGCCGCGAGGAACGCGGGCGATGCCACCATGAGGTACCTTTCGCGGAATAGTCGCGTCGCCTGTACCGACGGGTGGACGTGAGCGGCGCAGTCCACGGCGAGGTCGATCTCGTCACGCAGCAGCGACGGTCCGAGGTCATCCCGGAAACGGAAGTCGATGTGCAGCCACGGCGCTCATGCGACGAAGCCCCCTCGGCGAGCGCCAGGCGATCGAGCTGCGCGCGGAAGCCTTCAACCTGCTGATCACGCAGAACTTCGGCGCGCCGGCCGCCGTGCTGGGCGCGGCGATCTTCGGGACCATTACCACTGCGCTCGATCCGCGGGTTGTCCAGCTCGCGCAGAAGTTCTTGTTCTAGCGGCGGTCGAGAAGGCGTGTCGGCGATGCGGACTTCAGTCTGGAGTCCCCGCAGTGATCGCTCCCCGGGGTCGCTCCCCCGGGGTAGACGTGAACAGGTTTCGAGCCTATCTTTACCTCATCTGTTCTCGGCTGCGCGGCCGCAGCCTCCTTCGTGTCGCCAGACGCGAAGCGCACGGAACGGCGCCCCAAGGGCACGACCCCGCACAGTCCCTCGAAATGTGACTCGTAGCCGGTTCTGTCGCCCACGGTTCGCCTGTGCGGCACCCAGATCATCGTCGGTTCCAGCGGCGCGACTCAGGTCGCGGCGAAACTCGGCTTTCATCTTCCGGGGTTCCGCGCCAACGCGGCGCTCCACGAAGACCACTCACCCGTGCCGGCGCGCTGCAGAAGTTCCACGACTCCTGAGCCGCCCGACTCCATTCGCGCCGCACTCAGTGCCGCCCAACACTCCACACACGAGGTTCCGCGCCGACCATCGTCGACGCGCACGCCGCGCGGGGGTATCATGGCCGCACGACCGCCACGAGACCGCTCGAAACGCCCGGCACGCGAGCCTGATTCAGATCCGGGCGTTGTCGATCGCCTCGATCGGGATCTGCGTGCGCTTGTGCGGCTCCTCGCCCGGCAGGCGGCACGCGAGCGCTTTGAACAGGACAAGGTTCCGCCACGCGACGATCACTTCACAGGTGGCCACTGATGAACGTCGCTCTCTACGCCCGCTACTCCTCAGAGAACCAGCGGGACGCGTCGATCGCTGATCAGTTCCGCGTCTGCCGCGAATTCGCGGGACGTCAGGGGTGGCAAGTCGAGCGCGAGTACTGCGACCACGCCATGTCCGGCGCCACGCTGCTGCGTCCCGGGTTTCAGGCGCTGATGCGGGACGCGCTGCGCCACGAGTTCGACGCCGTGCTCGCTGAGTCACTAGACCGCTTCAGCCGCGACCAGGAAGACACCGCCGGGCTGTTCAAGCGCCTGACCTTTGTCGGTGTCCGCATCGTCACGCTGGCCGAGGGCGACATCACGCACCTGCACATCGGCTTCAAGGGGACGATGAACGCGCTGTTTCTGAAGGACCTTGCCGAGAAGACGCATCGCGGTCTCCGCGGACGAATCGAGGCGGGGAAGTCGGGAGGCGGACTCTGCTACGGGTACCGCGTAGTTCGATCGCTCAACGGCAGCATGCTCGCGACCGGTGAGCGCGAGATCGAACCTGCCGAAGCAGTGATCGTCATACGGATCTTCCGGGAGTTTGTGTCCGGCGTCTCCCCCGAAGGAAATGGCGAAGCGTCTGAATCGCGAACAGGTGCCGGGACCATGTGGCGGGAAGTGGAGCCCCTCCACGATCCACGGTCATCACGCGCGCGGCACCGGCATCCTGAACAACGAACTGTACGTAGGCCGCCTCGTTTGGAATCGCCTTCGGTACGTCAAGGACCCGGACACTGGCCGTCGCGTCTCACGTCCGAACCCGAGGTCGGAGTGGGTGAGCGTGGAGGTGCCCGCTCTGAGAATCGTCGACGACGAGTTATGGGCGACCGTGAAGGAAAGGCAGGAACGGACGCGAAGGACGATGGCCCAGCGTGGCAGCGCGGCGCTCTGTCAGCTCAGAAGACCGCGATACCTGTTCTCGGGACTGACGAAGTGCGGCGAGTGCGGTGCCGGCTTCATTATGGGTTCGGCCAACCGGCTGATGTGTTTCGGTGCACGCGACCAGGGCACGTGCACCAATCGCCTCACGATTCGGCGAGATGAGGTCGAAGCGCGGGTTCTTCGGGCGATGCAGGACCAGCTCCTTCGCCAGGACCTGTTCGAAGCGTTCTGTCACGAATTTACACGCGAGATGAATCGGTTGCGAATGGAGCGTCGCGCCGAGTTGTCGTCCGCCGAGCGAGAGATGGCCCACCTCGAAGCGCGCCGCAAGAAACTCGTCCAGTCGATTATGGACGGCGTGCCCGGCGCCGAGGTGAAGGACGAAATCATCTCGATCGCCGCGCGTCGCGATGAACTGACCAAACAAGTTGAGACGGCGGACGAACCGCCTCCGCTTCTGCATCCAAGCATGGCGGAGCTCTACCGCAGGAAGGTCACCCAGCTTGCTGAGGCGCTCCAAGGCCCAGTAAGCCGTTCAGAAGCGACGGAAGTACTGCGCGGCCTGATCGATGAGATCACGCTGACGCCTCGCGATGGCGTGCTGCAAATCGATTTGAAGGGCAATCTGGCGGCGATGCTCGGTGCGGCCCAACCGCCTTCGCGCGCCAGTGAGGACTATCAGCGCGCTTCGGCGAGTCTCGCCGGAGCCTTTGGCGGAGGCGGAAATGCGAAGTGGAGGTCATCCGCCTTCGCTCCTTCGGAGCTTCGGCGGGACGACCTCCACCTGCAAGTAAAATTGGTTGCGGGGGCCCGCAACCAACGGTACTTGCAGCTGTGGACGGGCGCTGCCTGATGGAGGCGCCACGTAGGCTTTCAAGCCGCGTGGGCGAGACTTGAACATGGCGATGTCCGTATGAAGAGGTGGCATTAATACTCAAAGACGTTATATTATTGCCATCGACTACTGCCATGCACAAGCGCCAGTGGGACACGGTCCTCTACGAGATCGCCGAGGGGCAAAGCGGCTTCTTCACCGCGGCCCAGGCGAAAGCAGCAGGCCTGCACCAGGTCCGCCTGGTACAGCTCGCCAAGCAGGGCGACATCGCGCGCGAAACGCGAGGCGTGTACCGCTTCACCCGATTCCCCGTGACTCAGTTCGGGCACTACATGGCGGCGGTCCTTTGGCCTCAAGTCCGCCGCCCTGACGTCATCGGCGTGGTGTCCCATCAAACGGCCCTGTCCATTCATAATCTGTCTGATGTGAACCCCGTGCGCATTCACGTCACACTGCCGGCCACCGTTCGGCTTCGGCGCCAGGTTCCTAAAGTGTTGGTCATCCATTACGCCGACCTCGCGCCCGACGATGTCGAACGCGTTGACGGTGTACCCGTCACAACTCCCGCCAGGTCCATTCGCGATGCCCACGCCAGCCACCTTGGTGCTGACATCGTCGGCACCGCGATCGCCGATGGGCGGCGTTCTGGGGCTCTGGGCCTGGCCGAGGCTGACGCCCTGGAGCGAGAGCTGCTTGGGACGACGCCAAGGCGACGCCGGCCCACAGCCCGACGCCGAGGTGCGAGGTGACGCCAGGTCGGAAGCGCCTCGCCGGGCCTCCGCCCTCGGCCGGGGTGCTGGCAAGGTACGCGCAGGCATACGCCCGAGAAGGCGGCATCGCCGAAGGCCGGGTTCGGGCGTGGGTTGCCTACATGATCATGGCCGGTGCCCTTGAGCGCGCGACCGGTGCCGCTGGACCCAGGTTCATCGTTCAGGGCGGCGTCGCGCTTGAGTTGCGCCTGCGCGACCGAGCCCGTGCGACCAAAGACATCGACGTCGTCCTGCGCGACGCGGAGGCCGACCTCGCCGTTGCGCTCGAACAGGCCGTGACGGGCGACGCCTACCAGGGCTTCTCATTCCGGCGAAAAGGCGAACCGCTGCTGCTGGACAACGGCGCGGTCAACATGGAGGTCGCGGTTACGTATCGCGGCCAGCCATGGACCAGCATCAGCGTCGATGTAGCACGCTGGGAAGCCGGCGAGTCCGAGGTCGAATGGGTGGAGGCCATCGCCCTCACCGAGGCTTTCGGTGTGACTGGCCCAGGGCGGCTGCCGTGCCTTCCGCTGCGGTTTCACATTGCGCAGAAGCTGCATGGCATGACCCTTCCGCCGCGGCCCGGCAAGCAGAACGAACGGTTCCGCGACTTGGTCGATCTGCTCCTGATGGAGGCGCTCGTCGCACACGACTATCCTGCCCTCCGCGAGGCCTGCGAGCTGGTCTTTAGCAGTCGGAATACGCATGCCTGGCCGCCCGATCTTGACGCCGTGCCGTCGCATTGGGCGGCACCTTTCACCCAACTCGCACGAGAGCTCGAATTGGCCGACACGGACGTCGGGACGGCGCTCATCCGGGTGCGCAGCTTCGTCGGGCGCATTCTCAGCGCGAGGCGGTAGGAGGCACCGCATATAGTCAGCCGCAGCCAGTTGACGGGCTCGTCTGACTTCAGTTTCGGTAGTGCTCGGAGGGGCGTGGAAATGATGACGCAGGGGGAACGGGTGGGGGAACACCCTCCAAAGCGCACTGTTCCCCCCGCTGCCGATTCCGCCTGCCCTTGGTGACCGCAGGGTGTGCAACAGCATCAACGAGTTCCTTGCTTCAAGTTAGTCCCACGCAGTCAACAGCTTGCCGTCAGGTTTCTGAATCACAATTGGGCGGCGTTGCTCGCCGCGCCGATCGCCGCCGAGGGGAGCAGACGATGGGAGCTGGGGCGTGAGCGACCCCCCTTTTTGCCCCGGCTACCGGCCCCAGGGCCGTCCCGGGGGGTCGCTCACGCCCCGGTTGTCGCGGTCGTTGTCCACAGGGACTGCGAGCCTGATTCAACCGTGCAATGTCGGCCAGATCTCCCGTGCTGACGACGTCGCGATGATCGGGCTTGTGCTCGCGCTTTCGCTTGTCACAACTCTCGTCCTCGGCAACGTCGCGGGTCGTACACGCGCAATTGCATGGCGGGCCGCGGTGCGCGGCGAAACGCCGCGCCAACCGTGCTGTGATGCCGCCGCTCCGAACACGATCATGCGGAAGCGCTTGGACGCGTCAAGGCTTCGCTCGCTCCGCTCGCCGCGGATGCGGCCTTGACCCGTCCGTCGCGCTCCCTCCACCGACGCAGTTGTCGGAGCGGCGGCCTGCTCGGCGCGAGCACCGACGTTCGCGGCCTGAACCCGACTCGTCATGCCAATGCAACGCTCAATTGGTCTTCCCACCGAACACGCGCTTTCTTCGCCTCGCGACCAGCGAGTAATCGGCTACACTGGCGCTGCCTCGCCTCGGGGGGAGCGTGATGAATCAGAAGACGACCCAGCGGAGGCGCTCGATCATTATGAGGCCCGGGCGCGTGCTGCGCGCGAAGACAGCCGCGGAGGAGTTTCTGAAAAGGGACGTTGAGGATGGCACGATCGGAGGTGTCGTCAGCGACGGGAAGATGGCCAACAATCGGCTCACGTCGAACCGCGAGGAGATGATCGCCGCCGTGCGCGCCGTGCGGCCGACGGCCGATGCCGAGTCGCTTCAGAGGGAAATGCAAGACTGGCCCCGGATCAACGAATACGAGGCGCACAAGATCGCTGACGAACGGGGCAACCGCGATAAACCTGTCACGTCTGTGGTCATGGCCGCAGCGTGCTCCGAGCGTTCAGGCGAGTGCGATCAGTTCACAGCCGATCGCGTCGACGTGCGGGCCTCGCAGATCCTCGCGTTGACCACTGGTGCGACGCGCAACTCGCTCGACACCCTATCCGTCTTAAGCCGTGGCCTGTCTCGCCTGCCAGGGCGCAAGACGGTCGTATTTCTCCGATCGTCTAGAATCTCGCAGATCAATCGGGGCCGCATTTTCTCGCCAACACGGGAGCGTCTGTAAATGTCTACGAGGTCGATAAGGGTGGTGTGCGGGTTCTGGCTGTCCATCCTATGCACTGTTACGGGGACGTACGCCCAGCAGCACCTCTCCCCGGTATGCGAAACGAGGTCCGGCCTCTCGCTGACTCGTTCCACCTTCGGCCCATTCAGAATTGGGAATGCCGATTTCACTGCCATTCTTGACTTTGCGCGAGTGCCGGTAGCCTCGGCCACCGCGGAAATCCGTCCAGAGGGGTTGGGCGATGAGACGCTTGTGCGGATGTGTGTCCTTGACGGAAACAACCGCGCTGTCTGGCAGCGAGCGTTCGACTGGCCCCCCTCGACCGACACCAGAGTCTTTGGCACAGCCTATCGAGTTGAGGGCAGCAACGGCTCCGGCCTCATCTTGGAAGCGGCGACAACGTCTACCAGTGACATTCCTGCAGGGTCGTTCATCGTTCTGGTTCCGCGCAACGGTCACCTGCAAGTGGCAACCCCAGAAGTGAGGTTCTTTGGCATGATGGAGCACATTCCTGACGCCGGAAAGGCCAGGCGGCGCCTACGGGATGGAGACGTGGTCATGTATCAATTCTGGACCGGCCACTTCTATCTCATTCGCGCTGCGCAGATAGATTTCTCGGGTGGTAGGCTGATCCCTGATTGCAGTGGGCGTTGCACGTTCAACGTCAAGTGCGATGCCAGTCCGATAACGGCCGATTCCTCTGTCCAGTTGTTCGACCATCCCTTCGGTGCCTCGCGCGGGGTTCCAGTGACGAAGGAATCGAAACTGACATACCTGAATGCATACGTCGAAGACACGAACGAACTCGATTCGCTGCGTGAGTCCAGAAATGGACGCCCTTGGCTTCATATTCGAGTCGATGGGAATGAAGGCTGGGTGGCGGGGCCTACGGACCTGCAGACCATCGGCCTGAGTCCTATCGCTCGCGCGAAATAGCGACGGCGAGGTAAGACGCTCGCGGTCCTTAGCGCCTCACAGACCCAAGCTCGACCGTTCTAGCGCGCGGACAATCTCGGCCCGGCGAGTTCTACCTTCGGCCTCCGCCGCCAACACCACCGGGTCGTCGCCCTGTCGCTTGACGTAAAGGGGTTTCGAGCCTATCTTTAGGTCGTTGGTTCTCGGTTGCGCAGTCGCAGCCTCCTTCGTGCCGCCAGACGCGAAGCGCACGGAACGGCGCCCTTAGGGCACGCCCACCGCACGATTCTTCAACCGCCAACTCGTAGCCGGTTCTGTCATCCGAGATTCGGGCGTGCGCCAGGCGACTCACCGGCGGCGCCAGCGCGACTCGGTCGCGCCGAAACTCGGCTTTCATCTTCCGGGGCTCCGCGCCAACGCGGCGCTCCACGAAGACCAATTACTCGTGTCGGCGGGCCGCAGGGGTTCCACGACTCCTGAGCCGCCCGACTCCATCGCGCCGCACTCAGTGCCGCCCAACACTCCACACACGAGGCTTCGCGCCGACCATCGTCGTCGTCGACGCGGACGCCGCGCGGGGGTATCATGGCCGCACGACCGCCACGAGACCGCTCGAAGCGCCCGGCACGCGAGCCTGATTCAAATCCGGGCGTTGTCGATCGCCTCGATCAGGATCTGCGTGCGCTGGTGCGCCTCCTGGCCCGACAGGCGGCACGCGAGTGCTTTGAGCAGGAGACGGTCGCGCCACGTGACGATCACTTCACAGGTGGCCACTGATGAAAGTCGCTGTTTACGCTCGCTACTCCTCAGAGAACCAGCGGGACGCATCGATTGCTGATCAGTTCCGGGTCTGCCGCGAATTCGCAGGACGTCAAGGCTGGCGCATCGAGCGCGAGTATTCGGACCACGCCGTATCAGGCGCGACGCTGCTCCGCCCAGGTTTTCAGGCATTCATGGCTGCGGCGCTGCGGAAAGAATTCGAGGTGGTTCTTGCCGAAGCTCTCGATCGCTTCAGCCGCGACCAGGAAGATACCGCCGGCCTGTTCAAGCGCCTGACGTTTGTCGGCGTTCGCATCGTCACGCTGGCCGAGGGTGACATCACGCACCTTCACATCGGCTTCAAAGGGACGATGAACGCGCTGTTCCTGAAAGACCTCGCCGAGAAGACGCATCGCGGTCTCCGGGGACGAATCGAGGCGGGGAAGTCGGGAGGCGGACTTTGCTACGGGTACCGCGTCGTCCGATCGCTCAACGGCGACATGCTTGCGACCGGTGAACGCGAGATCGAACCTGCCGAAGCAGTGATCGTCATGCGGATCTTCCGGGAGTTCGTGTCGGGCGTCTCGCCGAAGGAGATTGCCAAACGTCTGAACCGCGAACCTGTCTCGGGACCGTGCGGCGGGAAGTGGAGCCCGTCCACCATCCACGGTCATCACGCGCGCGGCACCGGCATCCTGAATAACGAGCTGTACGTCGGCCGCCTCGTCTGGAATCGCCTTCGGTACGTCAAGGACCCGGACACTGGCCGTCGCGTCTCACGTCCGAACCCGAGGTCGGAGTGGGTGAGTGTGGAGGTGCCCGCTCTCAGAATCGTTGGCGACGAGTTGTGGGCGACCGTGAAGGAAAGACAGGAAGGGACGCGAAGGGCGATGGCCCAGCCAGGCGGCGCGGCTCTTAGCCACCTCAGACGACCGCGCTACCTGTTTTCGGGCCTGACGAAGTGTGGCGAATGCGGCGCCGGGTTCATCATGGGCTCGGCCAACCGGTTGATGTGTTTCGGTGCACGCGACCAAGGCACATGCGCTAATCGCCTCACGATTCGGCGGGATGAGGTCGAAGCGCGGGTCCTTCGGGCGATGCAAGACAAACTTCTTCGACCAGACCTGTTCGAAGAGTTCTGTCACGAATTCACGCGCGAGATGAATCGGTTGCGGATGGAGCGCCGCGCCGAACTGTCATCGGCCGAGCGAGAACTTGCGCATCTCGAAGTCCGACGAAAGAAGCTCGTCCAGTCGATCATGGACGGCGTGCCCGGCGCCGAGGTGAAGGACGAAATCATCTCGATCGCCGCCCGTCGCGAGGAACTGACCAAGCAACTTGCCACCGCGGACGAACCGCCGCCCCTCCTTCACCCAAGGATGTCGGAGCTCTATCGCACGAAGGTCATGCAACTTGCCGAGGCGCTGGAACGCCCAGAGAACCGTTCAGAAGCGACGGAAGTACTGCGCGGCCTGATCGATGAGATCACGTTGACGCCCCGCGATGGCGTGCTCCAAATCGATTTGAAGGGGAACCTGGCGGCGATGCTGGGGGCGGCCCAAAATGCGAAGTGGAGGTCATCGGATGCCGACGACCTCCACCTGCAAGTAAAGTTGGTTGCGGGGGGGGGATTTGAACCCCCGACCTTTGGGTTATGAGCCCAACGAGCTACCGGACTGCTCCACCCCGCGTCACGGGCGCCTCACTCGCGTGCGCCACATCAACTGATCATACCACGCCGACGGGCACGCGGCAAACGCCGTTCTCTAAATCAACCTGCTCAGCGCGCGACCGGCAGACCTCCACGCACACGCACACGCGCCAGCGCATCGCGTCGGCGAACAAAAACGCCTACCGCGTCGCACCCGCCGATACGTCGTGGAGAATGAAGAGCTTCTCGCCTGGCTTGATGAGCCCCAGTTCCCGTCGCGCAATTTCTTCGATGGCCGCAGCATCGGTTTGAAGGCGCTTGGCTTGCTCACGCAGGTGCGCGTTCTCGTGTTTGGCCACCGACACCGCGCGCGTCAGATCCGCGTTGTGCGCGTGGGCCCGCATCAGCGCAACCGCGCCGTGTTCGCCGACGATGTCGTTGATGAGGAGAAACGAGACGACGAACCCGATGACGGCGAGCAGGGGGCGCCACCGGCGACCACCCCGAAGAGCGCTCGTCGTGTCAGCCCGGGTCGTGTGCGTGGCGGCCATCGGTCATCTGTTGTACCCTAAGTCGCGCCGCTTGTGCATCGGAAAACACCCGACGAAGCTGTGCGCAGCAGGGGGGCGGGGCCCGTGGAATCCACTGCGGTCGTAATCGTGCTCACCACACTGCCCGCCGGCGCCGACGCCGATGTCTTCGCGCGAACGCTGGTGGACCGGCGCGTCGCGGCGTGCGTGTCGGTGTCGAGCCCGGTGCGCTCGACGTATCGCTGGAACGGCGACGTCCAGACCGAGGCCGAACGCCAGGTCGTGATCAAGACCACGGCCGATCGCGTTCCGGATTTGCAGGCCGCGGTGACGAGCCTCCATCCCTATTCCGTGCCGGAATGGATCGTGATCGCGGCCGCCGACGGCAGCGCCTCGTATTTCGACTGGATCCGGCAGTCGGTGGCCCCGTAAGCTATCATCGCTGACACCTCTGATGGCACCGCCTTCTCCCCTCGTTCCGTCGCTGCCCGAGCCGCCCCGATCCAGGTTCGGCCTGCTACGGGCGTTGTTCCTGACCGGCATCGCCGGGTACCTCATCGCCATCGGCGCCAGCGTCAAGCTTCTTGTGGCCGGGCTTTCGGTGGCCGGCGTCGCCGTGGCTGGCGGTCTCCAGGTGCTCAGCAGCGCCGGCGGGCTGGCGCTGGTCGCCGGCTCCGGCATCGTGCTGTACAAAGTGGCGCAGGTGGCCCGGCGGCGATTGCTCTGGCGGGTGCGACGCAAGCTGATTGTGTCGTACGTGCTGATTGGATTCGTCCCGGCGTTCCTGATCGTCGTGTTCTTCGTGCTGTGCGGCTGGCTGCTGTTTGCCAACCTGAGTTCGTACCTGGTGCGGGCCTCGCTCGCCGACCTCGGCGTCAAGGCCACCGCCGTCGCCATGGGCGCGGCGCTGGACCTCGAGCAGGCCGGGGATCTGGCCGAGGCCGAGGCCGTGCTCGAGCGACGTCAGGCCTCCGCCGAACTCGCGCTGCCCGGACTGTCGCTGGCCATTGTGCCGGTCGCCGACGATCGGTGCGGCGGTCAACACGTGCCGACCTCGCGTCTGACCTCCGCCCTCCGGTCAACGCCTGTCAGGGTGGGCGACTGGACGCATCTGGATCCCCCGGATCAGCTGCCGACATGGATGAGGTGCGACGGCTTTGCCGGCGCCCTCGCTTACGAAACAGGCGCGCCGGCCCAGGCCCCGACGGCCGCCTCGGCGAGAGAAGTCGAGCTGGTGGTTCGGGCCGTGGTCATCTCTCAGCGTATGCGGGGGTACGCGGTGGTCGCCGACTTGCCGGTCTCCGACGCCATCAAGTCGCGGATCGAGGAATCGACCGGCATTGCCGTTGGGAGCGGCAGCCTGGTCGACTCGGCCAACACGGCGCTCAAGGGACGCATGCGCGCCTCCGCGGGTCCCGCCGCAACCGGCGCGGTGGTACCCGGACCGGCCACGCCCGTGCCGTCGGTCGCGCTGCTGGACGTCTACGACTGGCCGACCGGCCGGGCCCAGGCGCTGCCCGTGCAGATCGGAATGAGCATCCAGGGCATCTATCACCGGCTGTCGGTGACGCAAGCCTCGATTGGCAAGCAGACGTTCGGGGACCTGCTCCTCTA
>Ga0194060_10002722_pt1 | contig 12562 bp, 12 predicted proteins | sample SepL225m_MetaG_FD_163427 | JGI IMG/M metagenome (GOLD analysis project Ga0194060, IMG submission 163427) | Anoxic zone freshwater microbial communities from boreal shield lake in IISD Experimental Lakes Area, Ontario, Canada - Sep2016-L222-5m | ecosystem: Environmental > Aquatic > Freshwater >... | reverse complement strand
TTGACTCTGAAACCCCTCACCACCTCGCACCCGCATCACAGAGCAAAAGATGTGGGTAAAGATATGCCGCTTGCGGGGGGGCTAGGGGGGGTAATCGGCGGAAGCCTTTCTGCGAAGATATTTACAACTGTAGTACTATCGGCTATCGGCTATCGGCTATCGGCTATTTTCATCAGCCAGTCCCCTAGCTCCCCATCATCACCCGGAAGCAGGGGCAAGGCCGCCACGCCGCTCGGGTAGATCTCGCCCTCACCCCGGCCAGGGTAGAGCAAGGCCACGCACAGCACCGCTCGCGCCCCATCTGCCGTGCCGATGCTACCCAGGTAGCTGTAGGCATCAGCCAGAGCGTCCTCCGGTACGCCGCCAGATGCGTCCAGGCGATACTTGGCGTCCAGCACGATCACCCTCGTCGGCCCGCTAATGGGTGCAATCTCTAGGGCCAGGTCAGGTATGCGGGTATGGCGATCCAGTGAGCGCAGCCCTACGCCGCTAGGCGTGTAGCGAGCCTGGTAGCGCAGAGTCAGCCGCTCGCCCGCCGGGCCGATCAGGGTCAGCAGAGTCCCGCCCTCAGTCAGACGCAGCGACCAATCCCGTTCGTCCTGGTGTGCGACCTCCTGAGAATCCAGCCGCAGGCCGGGTAGCCGCAGCAGGGTCACGCATACCCTGGCCGCACACCAGCGTTCGTAGAGCCGAGGCAGATCCTGGACGGGAATCTGCATCGTCGCCGTGTCCCACTGGATGAGCGGGCGTCGGCGCAGATGCTGCCACATTCGGTAGACTGCTCGGTAATTCGGGTCGCGCTGAAGGCGGGTGGTAGGGCCGACGAACTGGCTGAGGGCGGCAACCTCGGCGAAAAGCGGTGTAGCCCGCAGGCTGCGTAATCGTGTTTCTGCGACGGTAACACGCTGTCGGGCCGCATCTGGCAGACGAGGCAGTTCTTGAAGATGCGTGACCCGCCGGGCGAGCAGGGCCAGCGTCCGCTTCAGCAGGCGGTTCTCGTAAGAGTCGTAACTGGCGGCAGGCTGCCGCTCGGGGATGGCGCGGAGTCGTCGGGCCAGGGACTCAGGTTCGCCCTCGTCACTGGCAGGTGCAGGTGCATCGAGACGTGCCCGGTCGAGGGCCGAGAGATCGCGAGCTTGACCAGGATCAACCAGAGAAATTCCTGGACGCAAGCGATCTGGCGGACGACAGGCGATCCGCTCGGCGGCGGACAGGAAATGGTCGAGGTCGGGGCCAAGCAACCCCGCCAGATCCTCGGCAGGCGACGGCGATCCTCCGCCCGCCTCTGTCGGCCAAGCCCCAGACTCAGTTCCGCCACCCAGGGCAAAGACCAACTCGCGCCCGAGGCGCTGCATATCATCAAGCAGCGCGTAGTAGCGTTCCGTATCAAGTTTACGCGGGCGCACCCGCAGGCTGGCCCGCAACTCCTCAGCCCGACCATCGGGCCACATGGCGCGCAGCAGCAACTCAAACGAACCCACCCCACCCTGAGCAATCCAGCGCCAGCGCCATGCCGGGTCGCCCGGTCGCAGGAATGGCTCCAGAGCCAGATCGCCCACCCACAGGCTCAGAGTGGCACCCTCAGGCGGCAAGCACGACAATTCCGCCGCCTGCCACTCATCAAGGGCAACGGCATCGCTCAGGGCGATCCCGTTGAGCAGAAGTTCCATCATTGCAGAGCAACGCTTCCCGTCCGCAACACGCCCTCCTCTTTGCGCCTTTGCGTCTTTGCATCAAACCATACATCTGTTTGACGCAAAGACGCAAAGGCGCAAAGAATCTCGCTTCATTCAGCCGGACAGCGTTACTTCTGCGGTAGTGCCAAATCCACAATCCACAATCCACAATCCACAATCCACAATTACAAGCCCAGCTTCGCCCGATAATCAGCGCTGATCTCCTCAATCAGCGCATCGCGCCGGTCGTAGAGCCGCCTGAGCGGGCGAGGCTCTGCGCAGGCCAGGACATAGCTCGTCAGGATTGGCAGGGCCACCGTGCTATCCAGGTAACAGACCACCGTGCCGGGGAGCTGATCGGGATCGATCTTGCCCCAGGTCATCGCCTCAGAGGGCGTGGCCCCAGAGAGGCCGCCGGTATCGGGACGAGCGTCCGTGAACTGGATGAAGTAGTCGTGGCCCGCTTCATCCAGGCCCAGAACCTCCTGAATCTGCGGCTCGGTCTGGAGAATAAAGTTCTTAGGCGAGCCACCGCCGACAATGACTACCGCGCTCTGTCCACCGCTCTTCTTGGCGTTATAGACAATGGCCGTGGACTCATTCACATCGCGCTCGACATCAAAGCGACATTTATTGCCTTCCATCGCCAGGGCGGCCACATTCATGCCCAGGGTGCTATCGCCGGGGCTGGAGGTATAGATCGGCACGCCACACTCATAGGCCGCCGTAAGCATGCTCACATAACCACCAATGCCCAGAGCTTCCTCACGGGCCTTGGTGTACTTACCGAGCTTATAGTGCAGTTCCGCCGTCCCCATCGTCATCTGGAATTCCTCGCCGCGCAGACACTCGCGCACAAACGCATCGCTCTCCAGCAGCACATCCTGGTGGAAGAGAATATCGTAGATGCGGATGATCTTATTCTCGCGCAGCTCAATGTCGTTGGTAAAGGGAGTGCTCCCAAACAGCTCAAAGCCCAGCGAGCGGTGCATGTCGTGGTAGAGATTTGCCCCTGTACTCACCACCCAATCAATCAGGCCAGCGCGAATCAGCGGCACAATCGTCGCCGTCCCCAGGCCCGTGGGCGTCAGGGCACCGCTCAGAGTCACACCAATCGTCACATCAGGCTGGGCAATCGTGCGCGCAAAGAGCTGACACGCTTCGCGCAAGCGGGCCGCGTTATAGGCAAACAGATAATTGTCCACCAGTTCGCGCACCCCGATGTCGCCAGTCAGCGGGTGCGGGTCGAGTTTCACTCCGTAAGACATTAGGAATCTCCTCTGTGCATGCGACTTAATCTTAGACTTAGTTCGCAGATACTTTACCGTTCAGGCCAGAATGTGGCATCTTGATGCGCTTGACCTGAAACCTGAAACCTCGCACCTGAAACCTTGTCTTACACAAAAAACACGCGGGGGCGGCATTGCCACCCCCGCGCCTTCACCGAAAGGAAAGATCTACTGGTATACCGGCACATTCTGAGCCTTAAATTTACCGACAGCTGTGTTGATGGCTTCTACGCCATCACCAATCTGTATGATTTCCGCGATGACCTCAGTAGCTAAACCCAGCAAGACTCCCATATCATCAAAAGTAATGCTTCCTATGTAATTTTCTTGTATGGAATTTTCACGAAGCAATTCGAATATAATAATCAACACAATACCCACTGACAACTGCAAGGTAAAAGAAGTGACTGCACTTGTACCTGGCCCCGCCATAGGGAGAGGGATAAGACCGGCCACTTCGCTTGCCAATTTCACACCACCTGTTGCCCCTACTATTTTTGCTGTAAAAATAGTTAGTCCTCTGAGCGATCTGAGTCCATATACAGATGCCAATTGATCAGACATCATCTTCACAATCACGGTTTGAGGGAGAGCATCCACGACTGGAATGGGAAGTGGTATGAACGCCTTCATGCTAAAAGATGTTCCTGCTCCTACCGTCGCGAAAGTGAGCGCGTGATCGAGGGCCTTTTTTACTTCCTGAGAAGACATGTCCGCTCCTTTGTATGCACGTTAGCGTGATGATAATACGCTAGAACCTTGTCAGCATAAGAGAAAACAAAACCCACAGTTGAGATTGGATAACTTGGAGTTAACGGTAGTTCATTGTATACCTGCAACCATCACCACCACTTGCGACTCTTAAAGAACAGACTAAGCCCAATGCCAATGCTGAGCATCAAGCTGAGGGCGAATGGGTAGCCCAGGGGCCATGTCAGTTCTGGCATGTGTGCGAAGTTCATACCATAGATGCCAGAAACCAGTGCACATGCCATTAGGATGATCGAGGCCAGAGTCAGAGCCTTCACCAATTGATTAAGTTGGTTTGACTGAAGGGAGAGGTAGCTGTCAAGGGCGCTGGAGAGCAGGTCGCGGTACGTATCAATACTGTCCGTCACCCGCACCAGGTGATCGTAGACATCCTGAATATAGGCGATCTCCGGGCCTTGGAAAAGCGTCATCTCCTGGCGCAACAGCACATTAAGCACATCGCGCTCGGGGGAAACCGCCCGACGTAGCAGCAGCAGATCTTTTTTCAGCCGGAAAATATCCCGGATCGAGTCCTCGCGGAAGCGGCTGAAGATCGTATCCTCCAACTCCTCAACTCGGTCAACAACACGATCCATCAGCGTGAAGTAGTTGTCCACAATCGTATCGAGCAGGGCGTGCAGTAGGCGCGTGGCATTTTGGCCAATCGGCGCGTTCGGCGCATGCCAGCGAGTCATCGTCTCATCAAGCTCACTAATGGGGCTGTGTCGGATGCTCACAAGGTAGTTTTTGCCCACAAAAAGGTTCACACTCTGGAGGACAATCTGGTCGCTCTCATTGTAGCGTGCGGCGTAGAAAATCAGCAGATAATAGCCCTCGTAGGTGTCCACCTTTGGTCGCTCATGATCACGTACTGCATCCTCAATTGCCAGGAGGTGAAAACCAAACTCGTCACGCAGCAGACTCACCTCAGCCTCATCAGGCGACTCCAGATCGAGCCAGACCATAGCCTGCGGATCGTCCAGGTAGTCACTGATCGTGTTCAGGTCGTCAACATCATGGAAGGTTCCGGTATGACAGACGTGGAGGGTGTGCATACGTTCTGGTACTACGCCAATAGTCGATCTAAAATCGTCACCACATGCCGGTCTATCGCTGCCAACTCTTCGTGTGGATGATGGCTGTCACTCCCCCCCGAGACCAGCAACCCGTGGCGTTGTGCCTGATTGAGCAGGAATGTCTGCGTCTCCATGCTGTGACTGGGGTAATAGACCTCGATTCCATCCAGCCCTGCGGCGGCCAGGGCCGCGATGTCGTCGGCACTGGCGGGTACGGCATAAATACCCTTGCTGCGCCCAGGGTGAGCCAGTACCGCCAGGGCGTCCAAACTGTGGGCCACGGCGATCACCTCATCCACCCCCAGCGGGCGATAGGCTCCCGGCATGTCGGTGAGCAGGTAGCGCATCCCAGATTCCTCGTCCCGTTCATTGGCCACCCGGTTGGGCAGATCATTTTGGGCAGCCAGGGCCGTCGCAACATCGGCGACATTTGGCGTGCGTCCGAGTTCCTCCAGTCCTGACAGACGAAAACCGCGCCTTGGGAGATCTGCCATCAGCCGTCGAGCGTCCTCGGCGTTTCGATCAAACACTGCCGCGCATAGCGCACGCAATGCCGGAGCTTCTGGGTCTGCCCCATAGACCAGGGTGTGCCAGAGCTTACCGCCATAGGCGCTATCAATCTCGACACCGGAGACCACCCGTAGGCCGTGGCGTGCGCCCGCCACTTGGAGCGCACGCACGCTGGTGGTCGTGTTATGGTCAGCGGCAGCAATCACCGTCAGACCCCGTGCCGCCGCCGCTGCGGCCAGTTCCTCGGGTGCCCACGAGGAGTGATGCGGCGTTGCCGTCGTATGGATGTGGAGGTCAATCATACCTCACTTCTCCACCGGGTTCCCCGCCTTCTCCCAGTCCTGAAATCCGCCCTCCAGAGCGATCATTTTTGGGTATCCCAGATCCATAAAAATCTGCGCACCGCGCTGTCCAGAGTCGGGACGGGCCGAATCTCCGTAGGCAATGATCACCGATCCAGGGGCCAGGGCGTTGAGCTGTGTATCAATGTCCTTAGCAGTAATCGTGATCGCGCCGGGAATATGCCCCGCCGCGTAGTCATTTCCTGATCGCACATCAACGAAAAGTGCTGTCCCGGCGTCGAGGCGGGATCGGGCACTGGCCAGATTGATCAACTCAACCTTCGGGCCATTCGGATCAAGGCTGCCGTGGGCTACGGGCAGGCTCGTGTTTGTCATCTCCGGTGTTGTCTCTGTCGCGGGATGATTGGTTGGTTGTTCAACAGCGGCAGCAGGGACGGGACGGGGCACATCTCGCATCGTCAGGCCCACCGTCACGAGGGTAGCCACAAGTGCAACAGCACCAAAAATGATCGCTGGCAGCAGCCACGGCGGAACCTTGCGCCGCATCTCGGGCGGCGTATCGGGTGGGTTGGTCATGAAATCCTTCCGTGAAACAAGATACGGTGCGGAGCAACTGTCCAGCATCGCTGGACATCGCCCCGCACCGTATCTTATTGAACAAACCGGCAGTGCTACGGCGTTGGGCTGGGGTTATCGCGCACGGGGAGACCACGCTCCACCATCAGCCTCTTGGCCTCTTCAATTGGGATGTGAACCTGACCCTCAAGCGTGTTCCCGTACGTAGTGAGGAGTATCGTATCCTTCGCCACATAGTCCTTGTAGGTCACGCCCGTGTCAACCAGTGGTGTTGGAACGAAAGGCACGCGGCCAGCGAGGAAAATCAGCAGGCTGACCATCACAAAGGCCACCAGCAGGGCCGTCATAATACGCAATGCGCTTGGCGGCTGCGCTTGAACCTGCCCCTGATCATAGCTGCGTAAACGGTAGCTCATTAGTGGTGTCCTCCAACGTGCAGCCATTCCATGTTCGGATCATTGAGGGGCAGGAGCGCGGCGCGCTGTAGATTGCTGGCGAACAAGGTTAGCCAGAGACCTACCAGACCCACCGGCGCAGCCAGATTCATCCAGCTCACCTCAGCGATGTTGGCGTGAAAGGCGGGCAGGACGATCCAGGACACGTCAATGAAGCGCATCACGATGATCAGTGTAGCGATGCTGGCAAGCGATCCTAGTCTGCGCTTGTTCTTCCGCGAGATCAGCAGGAAGAAGGGCAGGAAGAACTGACCCACCATCAGGATCGGCACGATGGCGATCCAGCCGCCCTGCGTGCGGTGAACATACCAGGGCGTTGACTCTGCCACATCACCCGCCCAGATAATCACATACTGAGCGTACGACATGTACGTCCACAGCACCGTGAAGGCGGTCATCAGTTTACCGATGTCGTGGATGGGCTTGGTCGACACATGCTCCTCAAAAATCTCGGTTTGCCGCACCTGGGTGATGATAATGCTCAGGAAGGACAATGTCATCAGTCCTGAGCTGATCATGTAGTGGGCACCATAGATTGACGAGAACCAGTGAGGGTCAAGCGACATTGTCCAGTCGAAAGCGGCGAATGTCACACTAATCACAAAGAGCGCCAAGCCGATGCCGCTAAGCATACGCATACGCTTCGCAGATGCCTGGTTGCCGGTACGATCCTGATCCAGCGACCATGAGCGCAGCATCAGGGCCAAGCTCGTCCAGATCACAAAGTAGATCACCGCTCGGGCGACATAGAAGGTCGGTGTGAGCCAGGGTGCCTTATGAGCGATGCCTGGATCGAACAGTGGGCTGCTCGGGTCAATCACCCCTGGGGTTGCCCACTCATAGAGCGGCTGCGCTAGACCAAGTGATTGGTACGTGGTGGGGTATGTGGCGAGGGCGATGGGGATAAAGAGCAGACCCATCACCGGAAGCGCCAGCGCACCAGCCTCCAGCATACGCCGCACCGTAACGCCCCATGCGCCGCCAGTGAGGTGCTGAAGCATCAGGAAGCCCAGACATGCCAAGGGCAGGCTCATGGTGAAGTAGAAACCGAACAGATACGAGCGGAAGAACTGTTCGGGGCCAACGATAAAGTAGCCGGCCACCAGCAGCACAAGGCCAATCGCTGCCGCGACAAGGCCGATCGTCTGCAGCCGGCCGAGCTGCGGAACCCGAGTTGGTGCAAGAGAAGTCGTTGCCATGCGGAGAGCCTTCTAGTACGCCGGACACAGCCGACGCCGAGCGATCTACCTGTTATCTACCGAGCTGCGCACGCTCTGCCGGCGGTACATCGTCCACTGTCGCATTCTGGCTAAGCTGCAGGGCGCGGATATAGGACGCAATTGCCCAGCGATCTTGGGGCGTGATACGCGAAGCGTAGCTAAACATCGACTGGTAACCACCTTTGACTGGGTCGCTGCGGTAGACCCCATTGGTGATAATGTTGAAGAAGTGGGCAATCGGCGCATCGCGCAGGCGCTGCTGGTGGAAGTTGGCCGGCACGATTGATGCGCGTTCGGCAACGACGCTCTGTCCAAATCCAGCGACACCGTGGCAGACCGAGCAGTAGATCGTGAACTGCTGCTGACCGCGAGCGAGCAGATCGGCTGTCACGGGGAAAGGCATCACCGTACCCAACTGCCCGTTTACCAACCCGGTATACAGGTAGGTGTCGGTCTGCACCTGTCCGGCCACCACGGCACCAGGAACATTTGGCCGCGACGAACGCCCATCGGCAAAGAAGCTGCTGGGTTCGTAGGTCTTGAACTTCGGCTGGCTATACATGTCCGTGTGACATGCGGACAGAAGCATCGCCATGAGTCCGATCCACCCATAGCGGGCGAGTCGAGCGAATGTGGCTAAGCGGCGCGAGCGTAGCGTCTGCATCGGAGCATCCTCAGTGCGCAACTTCAGAGACCTGGAGCGGGCTCAGCCCACGCAGGAACTGCGATGTTCGCCCACGATCGAAGAGCGGATCAACCGACTCAATACACAGAAAGAAGGCGTCCTGCGAGGCGCGCTCAAAGCGTGGGACGTTGAATACCGGATGGTAGGGCATCGGCAGGCCATTGAGGGCCAGCATACCAAACACGGCACCAAACGCGGCGCAGAGAATGCCACACTCGAAGGTGATCGGGATCATCGCCGGCCAGTTGGTAATCGCAATTGGCCGCCCACCGATGTTGTACGGGTAGTCGAGAAACTCACCGATGGCCTGGAAGATGAACCCGCTTGATGCGCCGAGCAATCCGCAGATCAGCACGATCCGTGGCACCCCGGTGTCTTCGGGCATAATCTCCTCGCACACTTCCTCAATCGGAAAGGGCGAGTAGGCGTCCATCTTGCGGTAGCCTGCCGCTCTGGCCTTCTTCGCGGCTTCGAGCAGCGAGTTCGGACTGTCGAACTCAGCCATGACGCCATAGATCTCGTTGGATGCTTGCATATCTCTCACCGGTATGAGGGTCAGCCGGTCAGCCGACCCTCGCGCAGTTCGTGGCTAGTCCGCCGCCGCCGGGTTGGGCTTATGGCCATGGTCGTGTCCGTGACCATGGTCGTGTCCGTGACCGTGTGCCGCTTCATTGCGATGCGCCCGCTCTGTTTCCTGATGCAGGAGCAGACGGATCTCGAAGATGTTAATCATCGGGAGTACACGGATGAAGATGAACGTCAGGGTGAAGAAGAGACCGAACGTCCCCAGGTAGAGTGACCAGTCCCAGACCGTGGGTATGTATATCGCCCACGACGAGGGTAGAAAGTCGCGCTGGAGCGATATTACGATGATCACGTAGCGCTCAAGCCACATACCTACGCTCACAATCGCCGAGATGACCATCAGGGCCGGGATATTCTGGCGCACCCGCCTGAACCAGAGGGGCTGGATGGCGACGGCGTTACAGAACAGCAGGCCATAGTAGGCCCAGGCGCTCGGGCCACTCAGCCGGTTGTAGAGCAGGTACTGCTCGTACTTGCTGCTGCTGTAGAGTGAGGCGAATACCTCCATGAAGTAGCCGTAGACCACAAGCATGCCGGTGGCTAGCATCACCTTCGCCATCACATCAAGGTGGCGGATGGTGATATAGCTCTGGAAGCCATAGAACGCACGCACCGGGATCATCAGCAACAACACCATCGCGAAACCCGCGAACACCGCGCCAGCCACGAAGTAGGGCGGGAAGACCGTCACCTGCCAGCCAGGAACCTGGGCAACGGCGAAGTCGAGGGAGATGATCGAGTGAACCGAGACGACGAGGGGTGTTGAGATACCGGCGAGCAGCAGCGAGGCCATCTCGTAGCGGTGCCAGTGGCGTGCTGAGCCACGCCAACCCACCGCCGCAAAGCCGTAGATGCGCTTCACCAGCGGGTTCGACGACCTATCGCGCAGGGTAGCGAAGTCGGGCACAAGACCTACCAGCCAGAAGAGTAGCGACACCGTCGCATAGGTCGAGATCGCGAATACGTCCCAGTCGAGGGGGCTGCGAAAGTTCGGCCACATGCCGTGAGTGTTTGGGAAGGGGAAGAGCCAGTAGAAGAGCCATGGCCGTCCGAGGTGAAGGATCGGATACTGGCCGGCACACGCCACAGCGAAGAGCGTCATCGCTTCGGCAAAGCGGTTAATCGAATTGCGCCACCCCTGGTTGAGCAGCAACAGAATGGCCGAGATCAGGGTTCCGGCGTGACCGATACCGATCCACCAGACGAAGTTGATAATATCCATGCCCCAGCCGACCGGGATATTAATACCCCAGATGCCGACGCCCCTGATGAAGAGCCAGGAGACCGATACCAGGAAGACCATGAGCAGAGCGAAGGCAACGCCGAAGCCAAGGAACCACGCCCTCGGAGTCTTGAGCGGGGCGGTCAGCGGGACATCACCAATCACGCTACTGATTGACGTGTAGGTTTCACCCGGCAGCAGGTACGTTTCGCCTGTGTCGGGCTGTGGTGCGGTGCGGATGGGCTGCGCCTGTGCCATCTGCTATCCTTCCTGCTTCTTCACCGTATCGGCGGCGCTGAGCGCCTCGAACGGGTTCCGAATACGGGCGAGGTACGTTGTCCGGGGGATGGTGTTGAGGTCTTGGAGTAGGCTGTAGTTATGCGGCTCGCTCTTCCAGGAAGCGACACGGCTGGCTTTATCGTTGATGTCGCCAAAGGTAATCGCCTCGGTGGGGCAGGCCGACTCACATGCGGTAGCGATGACCTCATCACCGATGGTGTAGGTCTCACTCCCCGCCGCAACCGCCGCCTTCTTTGCCTCGATCCGTGCGGCGCTAATGCGCTGGATGCAGTAGGTACACTTCTCCATCACACCGCGATTACGCACCGTGACTTGAGGGTTACGCGCAAGCTGGAGTGTGACCGTGCTGATGTCGGTGTACTGGAGGAAGTTGAAGCGTCGCACCTTGTACGGGCAGTTATTCGAGCAATACTTGGTGCCAACGCAGCGATTATACACCATATTATTGAGCCCCTCTACGTCATGCACGGTGGCGACCACCGGGCAGACAAGCTCGCATGGTGCCCGTTCACACTGCATACACGCGATAGGCATCAGGTAGGTGTCGGGGTTATCCAGATCGTCGCCGGCGAAGTAGCGGTCAATGCGCAGCCACTGCATCTCGCGTCCTACCGCAACCTGATCCTTGCCGACTACCGGGATGTTATTCTCTGCCTGGCAGGCGATGACGCAGGCGTTGCAGCCGACGCACGCACTTAGGTTGAAGGTCATCCCCCAGGCGTTGCGCCCGGTGTAGTCGGGAGCTGGCAGCAGCGTCTCGTACTCGTGATGCTCGGTGCCAAACTCTTCTTTATGAATCTCTTTCTGGATGTACTCAGGATCGAGCTTGAATTCCTCAAACTTGCCGACCCGGTAGATGTCGCGCCCCTCCATCGTCCAGTGATCCTGGGTCGAGACGAGGGGATACGTACTGCCGGTATCAGTTACCGATTCGAGGGTACCGAACCACGGTGCGCCACTCGTGCGTACCGTGTAGGCATTCACGCCGATGCCGTCACCAACACTGCCCGCCTTGCTACGCCCATAGCCGAGGTTCACGGTGATCGAGTCCTCGGCGTGGCCGGGGAGCAGCCAGATCGGCAGGTCAATGCTGCCGCCGTTGTAGGTCAGGCGCACCACCTTGCCATTAATCGTGCTGATCTGTTCTAGGTAGTGCTGGCTCTCGATGCTACCACCCTTGAGCAGGTCGGCGTTGATGGATGTCAGGTTGAGGATCTTGATTGCGGTGCGTGGGCTCATCAGGGCGGCGTTGTCCCAGACCAGCTTCGTCATCGGGCGGGGCAGTTCCATCAGCCAGCCATTGTTCGCGTAGCTGCCATCCCAGATTGACGGGTCGGGCCGAAAGACCAGTTCAAGCGCACCGGGGGCGGGGAAGCCGCCGGCCAAACCCTCTTCCTTCAAGATGGGCGTGCGTACCGCCGCAGCAGTGCCGCTGATCAATCCGTTGGAGAGGATGTCCTGCCACGCGGCGGCAAAATCGCCACTGATTTTATCCTTCCAATAGCCTTGCACAATTGTCAGCGGATCGAGGGTGGGCTGACCAAGCAGGATGGCAATCATCTCGTGGCTGGTCTTGCCGCCGAAGAGCGGCATGATCAGGGGTTGGATAATACCAGCCGTGCCATCGTAGGCCCGCGCATCACTCCAACTCTCCAAGCTATGGACGGCGGGGATGTGCCATGTGGCTCCTGACGAGGTTTCGTCGTTGAAGAGGCTAAGGTGGACGCTGAGCGGTACCTTTGCGGCCAGCCGCTCGGCGAAGCGCAGGTCGCCGGGGGCGTTATAGGCCGGGTTGCCACCGATCATCACCAGCACCTGAACCGTGCCAGCCTCCATCTCGTTGACGAGACTGACGAGTTCATTAGTCTGGTTGGTGGGCCGAGCCTCCACCGGGTCGGTGTAGATCACCGTGCTGC
>Ga0194060_10002721_pt1 | contig 12563 bp, 13 predicted proteins | sample SepL225m_MetaG_FD_163427 | JGI IMG/M metagenome (GOLD analysis project Ga0194060, IMG submission 163427) | Anoxic zone freshwater microbial communities from boreal shield lake in IISD Experimental Lakes Area, Ontario, Canada - Sep2016-L222-5m | ecosystem: Environmental > Aquatic > Freshwater >... | reverse complement strand
TTATACATTATTTTTTAGGTGCAAGGGTTTTTGGCCATTTCCTTAGTTTTCCTTGCACCAATATACAAAAAATATTGACTTAATCAAATATAAAATATAGCGTTAACACTTTTTCAGCAAGCCCTAGGTATCAACCCGAATGCGGATGGAAGTGAAGTATCGCCATACCAGTACCTTGCCGCAGATGTGAACAAGGATGGGCAGATAAGGGCGGCAGATGCTCTCGATATTCTGAAGATGGCGGTCAAGCTGGATACTGCGCCAGCGAAGGAGTGGCTGTTTGTGCCCGACAGTGTTGGCAGTGAGGTGATGTCCCGGTCGCATGTCGTCTGGCCGGTGGATCCGATGTCGGTGACTCTTGACCAGGATCAGCAGTTGGATTTGATCGGTATTGTCAAGGGTGATGTGAATGGGAGCTGGGCGGCGTGAGGTGAAATTACCAAGGGACAAAAACAAAAAAGCCTGTGCTTGACACAGGCTTTTTTGTTGCATCAGCTCAAGTGCTTTTACTTGATTTCATAAGAGTTGTCACCTCTAAGCAGATCTGCCAGGGAGGGTGACCCGTTTTGCTGGGCATCGTTGATCTGGCCAGTCAGCGCATCTTCGTAGGTTATCCGGTTCTCAGCATAGAAGACACCAAATGGACGGGGAAGAGCATCGCTGTCTGCAAAACGGGCAAGAATGCCTGCCTTGTTAATGTCAGCTTCGTCATGAATCCAGAGGTCGTTGACCGAGAGAGCATCTTTTTCAAGCTCAACAACAACCGGGGTGAAGCCATCAAGCTTGATCCCTTTGTTCTTGTCAGGGCCGAAGAGAAGAGGTTTCCCCTGCTCAACGTAGATGGTGTTGTTTGCCTTGTTTTCGGGACTGGCAAAAATCTCGAAAGCCTTGCCGTTGAAAATCGGACAGTTCTGGTAAATTTCAACCAGTGAGGTTCCCTTGTGTTGTGCAGCACGGTTCAGCATACTACGGAGGAATTTGCCGTCGCGATCAAATGCTCTGGCAAAGAAGGTGCCGCCGGAGCCGATCGTCAGTGCAGCGGTGTTGAAGGGGTGGTCGATGACACCAGCCGGTGAAGTCACCGTTTTCAGGCCAAGTTTTGACGTTGGTGAGTACTGGCCCTTGGTGAGACCATAAATTTCATTATTGAAAAGAATAATGTTCAGGTCAGGATTTCTTCTCAGGGTGTGAATAAAATGGTTTCCGCCAATTGAGAGCGCATCACCATCACCAGTTCCAACCCAGATATGCAGGTCAGGACGTGCAGCTTTAAGGCCGGTTGCCATTGGCAGCGCACGACCGTGAATACCATGGACACCGTAGGTTGCAAGGTAATAAGGCAGGCGCGACGAGCAGCCAATGCCTGAAATACATGCAATTTTCTCAGGTGCAATATTAAGTTCTGCCAAAACACTCTTGAGCTGCTGAAGTACGGCGTGGTCTCCACAGCCCGGACACCATTTTGGCTCCTGGGTGGATGCAAAATCTTTTGCAGTGCGAACCACCGGCTGAACAGTCATTGTTGTATCGTTATCGGTCATTATTAAAGCTCCTTTATAAGATCGGTGATTTTATTCAGAATCTCCGTTTCATTGAACGGCAGTCCCTGTACTTTCGAAAATCCAACAGGCGCGATCAGAAAGGTGTCGCGAATGATATGGATAAGCTGCCCGCTGTTGATTTCTGGAATAAGTATCTGCTTGTAGTTGCCGAAAATTTCCCGCAGATTTTTCGGGAACGGACTGATATAGCGCAAGTGAGCATGAGCCACGCTGAACCCCTGCTCAAGAGCATGCTCCACGGCGGTTTTAATGGCACCATAGGAGGAGCCCCAGCCGAGCACAAGCAAATCACCTTTCAGTGGTCCATTGTCAATGCCCTGCAGTGGAATCGAGTCGGCAATCCTTGCAATTTTTTCGGCACGCAGTCTGGTCATCAATTCATGATTTTCCGGATCGTGCGAAACGTTGCCGGTCTCATGCTGCTTTTCAAGTCCGCCGATACGGTGTTCCAGCCCTTTTGTTCCGGGTATCGCCCAGGTGCGAACCTGCCGATCGTCCCGTTTGTAGGGAAGGTATGGAGCATCTCCCTCTTTTCGTTCTGGCTGAAAACGGGGGGTGATTGGTGAGAGATTATCAGGGTTCTCTACTTTCCATGGTTCAGAGCTAAGAGCAAGATAGCCATCAGTCAGGCAGATGACCGGAGTCATGTGTTCTATAGCTATCCTTGCGGCTTCATAGGTTGTGTAAAAACAGTCAACCGGAGAGTTGGCCGCAAGAACAGGCAGAGGTGCTTCACCATGTCTGCCGTACATCGCCATGAAGAGGTCTGATTGCTCAGTTTTTGTTGGAAGACCAGTTGACGGGCCACCTCGCTGAACATTAATAACCACCAGTGGCAACTCGAGAATAACGGCGAGACCAAGCGCTTCGGTTTTCAGTGCAAGACCGGGGCCAGAGGTGTTTGTAGCAGCAAGTGCGCCACCATAAGCAGCACCGATGCTGCTGACGATACCTGCAATTTCGTCCTCAGCCTGATAGGTTTTGACACCATATTTTTTCTTTTTTGCAAGGGTCGAGAGAATTTCTGTTGCCGGAGTAATGGGGTATGAACCAAGAAAAAGTTCAAGGCCAGCTTTTTTTGATGCGGCGGTCAGGGCAATAGCACAAGCTTCATTTCCGGTGACACGGCGATAGACACCAGGCTCTTTTTGAGGAGCAATATCGAAGCGGCCAAGATTTTCAAAAAGTTCGGTCTCATCGCCAAAGTTATAGCCAGTAGTCATCGCCTTGATGTTTGCTTCAGCCATCAAAAGATTTTTCTTGAATTTGGCGTGCAATGTGGCAATGGTGGAGTCAAGCGGTAGAGTGTAAAGCCAGTAAAGAAGACCTAACACAAACATATTTCTGCAACGGTCAATCTCTCTGCTGGTGAGGCCACTCTCTTTCAGTGCCTCGCGGGTAAGCTGGAGCACAGGAACTGAAAAAACGGTATAGTTTTCAAGTGAACCATCTTCCAGGGGATTTACCCCTTCAGGATATCCGGCAAGCTTCAGATTCTTTTCATCAAAACCATCAAGACTGGCTATAATAATGCCCCCTTGATGCAGGTTTTTCAGATTTGCTTTCAACGCCGCCGAATTCATCGCAACCATCACATCAAACTGTGCGCCTGGTGTGTAGACCGGTTTGCTGCTGAATTGAAGCTGAAAGCCGGAGACACCTGCAATGGTGCCTGCAGGTGCCCTGATTTCCGATGGGAAATTCGGGAACGTGTTCAGGTCGGTACCATAAACCGCGACCGTGTTGGCAAACTGGGTGCCTGTCAACTGCATACCATCCCCCGAGTCACCGGCAAAAAGCACAGAGACGCTGGTTTTTGGTGTTACAGTGACCTGTCTGGTAGATTTTTTTGTATCAGTCATTGTCCCTTGTTAATTACTTTTCAAAGTTGGTGAACAGCAAGAAAATCCCTGCCTCAATGAACATCAAGGAACGATGCTCACTGAGTTGTCATCTGGTGAAATGTATGCTGGGTGAGTAAAGAGAAGACAAAAACATAACCACACAGTCTCCTGCAATGTAAGGATGATAACAAAAAACGGGGATTAAAACAACCCTCTGATTGTTTTAATCAGGATTTTTTTCAATGACTATATTATTCTGTGTGAGGTACGCTTGCCACACCTGCTCTTGTCTGGTTGGGCAATCAGCGGAGAGATCACAGAAATCACACCGTTGTATCCCGTAGACCTGCTCCATCCAGCAATCATTATTGCTTTTGGCAACCTCGTTCACATGGTTGGGATTCTCCTTCATTATCCTGGTCGCAATATCCATCAATTCCAGGATATCTTTTCGCTTTTGCTGATGTTCTACACCCCAACTCATAACAGTGCTCCTGTTTTTATTTAGAGAAAAAGTAGATCGACCCAGAGAAGAAACACAGTGAGAGTTTACCATAAATTTTTTTGCTTTACAAAGGGGCTGCTCTCCAGCCATCGGTTCAATGGTCATTGGAGCAGAGAGTGTAACAGGTTGCAGGGGAAGAGCTAAAATAAGTTGGTAACAAGCCTCAAAAAAGAGTAAATTCGCGTTCTGAAAAAGGTGCTGTCTGGTTCAGGGCAGCAGGATAAAAAGTACCGTAACAAGATGATAATCGCTATGGAATCCCGAGAAATCAGACAATCCTTTCTGGATTACTTTGCCCGCAAAGAGCACACCATTGTTCGTTCAGCGCCAGTCATTCCGGCAGATGATCCAACCCTGCTTTTCACCAACGCCGGGATGAACCAGTTCAAGGACGTGTTTCTTGCCAAGGGAACAAGGCCATATCTGCGGGCGGCTGATACTCAGAAATGTATCAGGGCCTCCGGCAAGCATAACGATCTGGAGGATGTTGGGCGCGATACCTATCATCACACCTTTTTTGAGATGCTCGGCAACTGGTCGTTTGGTGACTATTATAAAAAAGAGGCGATCACCTGGGCGTGGGAGCTTTTGACCGATCTCTGGATGTTGCCAAAAGAGCGCCTTTATGCCACGGTGTATCAGGATGACGACGAGAGTTTTGAGATCTGGAAGAACGAGACTGACATCAATCCAGAGCATATTCTTCGATTTGGTGACAAGGATAATTTCTGGGAGATGGGGGAGAGCGGTCCCTGCGGCCCCTGCTCTGAAATTCATATTGATTTAACGCCAGATGGTTCCGGTGGGAAACTGGTCAATGTCGGCGATTATCGGGTTATCGAGCTGTGGAACCTTGTCTTTATCCAGTATAACCGGCGTAGCGATGGTCATCTTGAGCCGCTGCCCATGAAACATGTCGATACCGGCATGGGATTTGAGCGCGTTGTGGCGGTGATGCAGGGAAAAGGCTCCAATTACGACAGTGACGTTTTTCAGCCGCTGTTCGATCGTCTTACCGAAATTACCGGTGTCCGTTATGGTGCATCGATGGATGATCCCCTTGATATAGCGATGCGGGTTATTGCCGATCATGCCCGTACGCTCACCTTTGCTCTCTCCGATGGCGCCATGCCTTCAAACGAGGGGCGCGGTTACGTGCTTCGTCGCATTCTTCGCCGAGCCTTGCGCTATGCAAAAAATCTTGGCTATAACGAACCGATTCTGCATCAGCTTGTTGGAACCCTGGCCGCATCGATGGGCGATGTTTTTCCTGAACTGCAGAAACAGCAGCAGACGGTCGCCAACATCATCAGGGCAGAAGAGGAGAGTTTTATTGTCACCCTTGATCGTGGCATGGAGATTTTCAACGATGTTGTCGAAAAAGTCCGTCTTGCGAAAGGGTCGATTATTGACGGGCAGGATGCCTTCAAGCTTTATGATACCTACGGATTTCCTTTTGATTTGACCAGTTTGATGGCTGCGGAAGTTGGCTTTCAGGTTGATGGCGAGGGCTTTGGACGTTGTATGCTTGAACAAAAAACTCGCGCAAGAAGCGACCGCAAAGAGAAGCAGCACGTTGGAGACGATGGCACAACGTGGAGCTGGTTCAGCGATATCCATGCGTCCCTGTTTGCCGGTTACGACCAGCTTGCCATGCCAGTTGCTATTACCGGTATTAAACATGCCAAAGAGAAGCTGCTGCTCGCGCTCGACCAGACGCCATTTTATGCCGAAAGCGGTGGTCAGACTGGTGACAAAGGAGTGATAGAGACGACCCGTTACCGTTTCCAGGTTGCCGATACCGTCAAGGATGGCGATACCATCGTTCATGTTATTTCAGAAGCTTTTGACAAGATCCTTGATACGTCCGTTCTTCTTGACGACCTCTCGCTGGATGCCCACGAGCTGTCAGCGGAAGCTGCTGTCGATTCCGCTGTGCGTCATGATGCCGAGCGCAATCACACCGCAACACACCTCATGCATGCATCGCTTCGCAGGATTCTGGGGCAACATGTGCAGCAGAAAGGTTCATTTGTGAGCGCCGAACGTCTCCGTTTTGACTTCAGCCACTTTTCAAAGCTCTCTGAAGGTGAGATTGAGGCGGTCGAAGCTGAAGTGAACGAACAGATACGCAGAGCCGAGCAGGTGGTCAAGCACGCCGATGTTCCTTACGATGAGGCGATTGCCAAAGGTGCCCTTGCCTTTTTCGGCGACAAGTATGCCGACCTTGTGAGGGTGGTCGAAGTGCCGGGCATTTCGGTTGAGCTGTGTGGCGGCACCCACGTTGATAATATTGGCCGGATTGGTCTGGTCAAAATCGTCAGTGAATCGTCGGTAGCATCCGGTGTCCGTCGCCTTGAGGCAGTGACCGGCAGCGCGGCTGAAAAGCTGTTGTGGAACGAGTATCGCGAGCTTCAGCAGGTGCGCCATCTTTTGAAAGCCAAAGGGGATGAGGCGGTGTCGGGGAGAGTTGCTGAACTGATGGAGGCTAAAAAAGAGCTGGAAAAGCAGCTCCTTGAGGGCAAGATCACCACTCTTCTCACCACGTTAAGCGCTGAACTCGCCGCTTCACCCGATATCTCTTGCTGCCGGGTGATAACGAAGGTGGTTGACGGGGTGGATGCCGAGACGTTACGCCAGGCGGCCCTTGCGTTGCGCGAGAAAGAGCCTTGTGCGGTGGGTCTGCTCTGTACGGTTGACGAGGGAAAGGTTTCGCTGGTGAGTTTTGCTTCCGACCAGGCCGTTCGTTCATGTGGCATCGATGCAGGGAAACTGATTCGTGAAGCCGCAAAGCAGGTGCAGGGCGGCGGCGGCGGCAAGCCTGAGTTTGCAACGGCAGGGGGCAAAAATATCGACGGAATACCGAAAGCGCTTGCAGCCTATACCGAATCGCTCAATGTTTTGCTGCAACAGGGATGCGTCAACAATAAATGATCGGTTATGCTGCTTCTTGACTGCTTTTTCGGGCGATGTGCCAAGCCCTCATGTGACGGTTGCGCCCTGGGGCTTGTTCGCTCACTGCGTCTCGCCCTCAAGTCACGCGCAATGCAGAGGCAGGAGAACTCCTCTGTCGCTCCGGTCGGTTCGTGGGAGAAACCGGAGACGGTGACGCCGCATGCCAGGACAACGCACCCCAAACAGGATACAACAAAAAAACGGAAGCGGTTGCTCGCTCCGAGGGAGGAGATTGCGTGGTATCCTGTCATCAAGCCGGAGCTTTGCAACGGTTGCGGCGACTGCAAGGTTCTCTGCAAACCCGGTGTCTTCGAGTTGGGCGAGCCAGATCCAGCGGGCATTTGCCGTCCGAAACTGATTGTTGCGCATCCTTACAAGTGCCTTGTGCTCTGCAACAGATGTGTGCCGATTTGCACCTCGGGCGCCATTGTTCTCCCTCCAAAAGAGAAATTTGAGCACTTCGTGGAGTATAGAGACTAAAGTAAAGCCTGCCGGAGAGGGGATGATAGCATAAACCATAAAACGGAGAGGATGATGAGCGGCTCAGCAACACCAGCAAGGAAAAGACGCAGGCTGCTTGTTCCTCGCGAAGAGATCGCCTGGTTTCCTGAAATTGATGCATCCCTCTGCAATGGTTGCGGTGACTGCGACGAGTTCTGTAAACCGGGAGTTTTTGCGCTTGGCGAGCCGGAAGGAGTCAAGCGGGCAAGAATGACCGTTTCCAACCCCTACAACTGTGTAGTGCAGTGCACCAGATGTGAACCGGTTTGTCCTTCAGGGGCAATCAGTCTGCCACTCAAGGCTGATTTTGAGCAGTTTGTGGAGTATGTTGATTGACCGAGAGGCGGTAAATAGCAACAAAAATGTCGCGGTATAAAATAATTTCTACTTCTATTCAGGGTTTAAAATGGCCGTTTGTGATCGGAACATGAGAATCACCCAGATAAAAACAAAAAAAACTTGTGAATTTTGAAGAACAAAGTTGCTTAAATTAAGTCGTGAACCGCACCCTTATTTATCTTGATACCTGTAGTATTCAACGACCACTTGATAACAAGTTACAGCCCAGAATATTTTTGGAAGCAGAAGCTATTCTGACCGTGTTTAGCTTAGTGGGAGCAGGTGAACTTGAACTTTTGTCATCGGATGTTCTCAAGTTTGAAATTTCATGTATTGCAAATCTCAACCGAAGAAAAGAGGCAGAAACACTTTTAAGACTCGCATCCAGGGTTGCTCCTGTGCGGCACAGTACCAGATTACTAAGTGAACGAATTATCGCTGTAGGCGTGAAGCCGTTTGATGCTGTCCATACTGCGGTTGCCATTGAAAACCACGTTAGTTTTTTCTGTACTTGCGATGATAAATTACTCAAAAAACTCAAATTGGTGAATTTTAACGAGCATACGAAGTTTGTATCCCCGCTTGAGCTAATTATGGAGGTTACCCTATGAATGTCGAAATTAAACCTATGCCTTTCGTTAATGAAAATGCCACTAATATTTTGATTCGAGAAATGGGGGTGGTTGATACTATCCGTTTTCTTACTCAATTTTCTACAGGTTATGGCAACTATACGGAAGAGCGGCGAACAATGATTGAGTCCATGACGCTAGATGATATTTTTTCTGGCATTGATAGAATGAAGTACTTGAAGCTATAAGTTATCCCGATCCCTGAATCCCATCAGATAGAGAATAGCATCCAGCCCGAGGGTTGAGATGGCCTGCTTTGCGCTCTCCCTCACAATCGGTTTTGCCCTGAAGGCGATACCGAGTCCCGCTTTCCCAAGCATGGGGAGGTCGTTGGCACCATCACCAACAGCGATGGTCTGTTCGAGACGGATATTCTCTTTTTTGGCAATCAGCTCCAGCAGCTCGGCTTTTCTTTTGCCGTCAACCACCTGGCCAAGCACTTTGCCGGTCAAGCGGTGATTGTCGATCTCGAGGGTATTGGCATAGACGTAGTCGATATTCAGCTTTTTCTGGAGGTAGTGGCCGAAATAGGTAAAGCCGCCGGAGATAATGGCCGTCTTGAATCCAAGATTGTGCAGGTTATGGAAAAGGGTTTCTGCCCCCTCTGTGAGTTGAAGGCGTTGCGCAATCTTTTCGAGCACCGTTTCATGAAGCCCCTTCAGCAGTGATACCCTTCGCAGGAGGCTGCCGGTAAAGTCGATTTCACCCCTCATGGCCTGTTCGGTTATGGCAGCCACCTTGTCGCCAACTCCAGCCTCAATGGCCAGTTCGTCAATCACTTCCGAGGTAATCACGGTTGAATCCATATCAAACACCACCAGCCGACGGTTGCGGCGAAAAATATTGTCCTCCTGAAACGCAATATCCACTCCAAGGGTGTCGGTAATGGCGAGCATCTGTTCCCGAAAACGATTCTCATTTTTCAGGGTGCCCCGTATTGAAAACTCCACACAGGCTTTACTGCCAGCTTTGCTGTTATCAAGGGGAATTCGTCCCGAGAGGCGATTAATGGAATCAATATTAAGGTTGTGGCCGCTGATGATCGACGACACCCGCTCAAGCTGCTCTGCGGTAATCTTGCGTGCCAATAGTGAAAGCAGATAACGGTGCTTGCCCTGCTCCTGCACCCACTGATCATACTCCAGATACGAGACTGGAGTAAAGGTGATCTGAATCCCCAGCGTATGAGCACAGAAGAGCAGATCCTTGACAACCGGTGAAGATGAAGACTCATGTTGAATTTCAACCAGCATTCCAAGAGAGAGATGGTTATGGATAACCGCCTGCCCTATATCAAGCACAGGCACCTTGTAGCCCGCAAGAATTGCGGTGATTTTAGAGGTAAGCCCAGGTTTGTCGGGGCCTGTAATGTTGATCAGCAGAAGCTCTCTCATAATGGCATGGTAAGGGTTTGTTGTGCCGCTCAAGATATTACTAAAGTTTAGATTTTATCAGCTTTTTTGAGTTGGGGGAGCGGATTGCGACATCTTCGTCCTTGAGCCTGTTTCGGAAGGCGCAATTGCTGCGTGCTATGTGTGTCGGCTTTTCTTTGGTTGTGTGGGTTTTATTTACACAAGGATTATGCGGAATACGCCGATGTTGTGATTGCTATATTTTGGTGGCAAGGATTTTTTTGCTATAATCTTACGATTGTCCTTTTGTGCAAAAGGCGGGTGATGGACAGACGAGATGAATGCGGTTCTCCATTCGGATTTACGAGCACCTGTATTTTCTCAGGTATTGCATCGTCAGCCGAGTATGCCCATGCTACAAAGCGGTTTAGTGACTTCGTTTTCTGTGGGGTATCGCGAGGCGAGGAACGCAGGTGTCAGGTGTCAAAAAAACGTATCGCGGTAAACTGATTATCTCCTTTAGCAGTAGAGCACCCCATGAACACACAGCAAATCGTCATAGATCCCGACATCCAGAGTGGATCACCTGTCTTCGCGGGGACGCGGGTCCCGATCCAGAATTTATTTGACTACATTGAGGAAGGTGACTCGCTTGGTGTTTTTCTGGCGCAGTTTCCCTCAGTGACCAGAGCGATGGCAGTGTCTGTGCTTGAACAGGCAAGAACAGCACTTGTGCAAGATGCGCATCCTGCTTGACGAATCGCTTCCACGTGATCTTGCGTCGCTCGTAGTCGGTCATGAGGTCGTGACTGTTCAAGCGGTCGGATGGTCCAGCGTTAAGAACGGGAAGTTGCTTGCGCTTGCGGCCACACGGTTCGACGTGTTCCTTACCGCAGATCGAAACATCGAATTCCAGCAGAATCTGAAGACTCTTCCAATTGCAATAGTCGTACTTTGTGCCCGCAACAATCGCATCCAGGCACTCGAGTTGCTACTGCCAGAATTGCTGCAATTGCTGAATCACATTGCGCCACGGACGCTGCGGAAAGTTGGTGCCTGACATGGCATTGGAGTGGGTTCGCTTCGCTTACCGCTGAATTTCGACGTTAGGCATCAGCTTCGACATGACCATCGCACCATAAGAAAATATGACTCTCTAATTCTGGAAATAGTGCCGAATGAAACCGCAAGTATTTGTAATCTTCTCTATAAACGATAAACATGCCGAAAAAAATACTGGCGTTGAGCAATGCGCTGTTATCCCTGAAAGTGCGACTGATGTATTTGTTCAACACCGGCATAAAAAATAAATTATCCAGGAACCGATTTTTTCAGTAATCAGCCAAAAGGAGGAAGATGATGAAGAGGATGACCATGCGGGGCGGAGCTTCGCAGATGAGAGGCGATCGAGGGTTAGGGGAGGGTGGTGTTGCCGCGCTGATGTACAGGGTTGTTCTTCTGCTGCTGAGCTGGTTGCGTCTGATGCAGCGAAAGTGGAGGATCGCTTCCATGTTGTCAGCCCTTGTGCTTGCCGGAGTGATGGTATTCAGCACTGCGTTGTACGCTGTTGTGCCAGCACCCAAGAACTTTGTTTTGATACGTGGCGGGGAATTTACAATGGGAAGCCAGGAGAGTGAAGTTGGCCGTGATGCAGCCAAGGCGGTCTACAAACAATTTGGTATTGACTACAGTGAGACCCAGCATCAGGTGCGCCTGAGCAACTTTTATATGAGTAAATATTCGGTGACGGTGTCAGAGTTCAGGAGTTTCGTGGAGGCAACCGGGTACCGGACAGATGCTGAAAAAGGGGGTTTCAGCGTTATTGTTATTGATGGTGAAGCGAAAAAAGGAGAAGGGCTAAACTGGCGCTATGGCGTATCGGGGAGTGTTCGTCCTGAGAGTGAAGCAAACCATCCAGTGGTGCATGTGAGCTGGAATGATGCAGTGGCGTATGGCGATTGGATGTCAAAAAAAAGTGGGAAAACGTATCGTTTGCCAACAGAGGCAGAGCGTGAGTATGCGTGCCGTGCCGGGACGACAACGCCGTTCAATACAGGGAACAACCTGACGACCGAGCAAGCAAATTATGATGGAAACTATCCGTATAACAATAACCCGAAAGGTGTGTACCGTCAGAACACGGTACCGGTGAACAGCTTTTCTCCGAATGCGTGGGGTCTGTACACTATGCACGGGAATGTTGCGGAGTGGTGCAGTGACTGGTTCGGAGGTCGGTACTATGACGAGTGCAAGGCATCAGGCACGGTGACAAACCCTGCCGGGCCTGCAACCGGTTCGAACCGTGTCCTGCGTGGTGGCTACTGGCACAGCGCTGCGGGGTACTGTCGGTCGGCTTATCGCGGCAACGACACCCCCGGCTTCCGCAGCTCCTATGTTGGCTTCCGCCTGGTCTTCGTCCCGTAGTCAGTTGGCTGCTCATTCCGGCTTTGCTTTTGAGCTAACGCGGAGCAAGAACAAGGTTGAGGAGGGCGGCTGTGAGGGACGAACTGCCGCACACCTCAACCGAGCAGGTGGGCATGAACAACAGAAAGGCCGCCTTGTGGCGGCCGATTTTTTATTAGCGTTGATGATGTTGTAGGGGCGTATTGCGATATGCCCCTACAATCATGCTATCGAAAATCGTCGTTTCGATACGACCTTCGGTCGGCATCCGATGCATTCGCAAGGCTTGCGCCAAACACAACGCAGGTGGCATCAGCGTTATCGTCCAATAAGGATATTCACACATAATATGCAGCAATTCCCGATTTAAAAATGTTAAATAGAAATATATCAATTAAGCCCAGCTATCAATTTTATGGCATATAGATTTCCGTTACCACAAAAAAGCGGTTATTCGGAGAGATTAATCG
>Ga0194060_10002720_pt1 | contig 12575 bp, 11 predicted proteins | sample SepL225m_MetaG_FD_163427 | JGI IMG/M metagenome (GOLD analysis project Ga0194060, IMG submission 163427) | Anoxic zone freshwater microbial communities from boreal shield lake in IISD Experimental Lakes Area, Ontario, Canada - Sep2016-L222-5m | ecosystem: Environmental > Aquatic > Freshwater >... | reverse complement strand
CGCGAAGTGTGGATATACTCCACAATACGCCGGGCTGGAGGCACTCTACGCCAAATACAAGGACAAGGGCCTTTTGGTGCTGGGCTTCCCCTGCAACCAGTTCGGCGGACAAGAGCCTGGGTCCAACGAGCAAATCAAGCAGTTCTGCTCCACCAAGTACCAGATCACCTTCCCTCTCTTTGACAAGATCGAAGTCAACGGGCCCAATCGCAATCAGCTTTATACGCTGCTGGCGGGTGAGGCCTCTCCCTTCCCTGGCAATATCAAGTGGAACTTCAACAAGTTCCTCATTGGGCGAGATGGGAAGATCCTGAAGCGGTTCGAGTCCAAGGCGAAGCCAGACTCAGCCGAAATGGTTCAGGCTGTCGAAGCCGCTTTGGCCGCCAAGTAGCTGCCCGTTAGAATTGTAGCAGCCGACGTGAGGAGGCTCTGATTGGGCTTGGGGTTCCAGAGGATTTGAGCCTCCTCACGTCGGCTGCTACGAAAGTTCCGCTTGATGAACGGCCTGTCAGACTATCGCAAGTTGACCTTGCGAATGTCATTTCCCCGGCGGCCCCGTTTTCCTTATCCTCTGTGACAAAGATGACTGCCAGTGATCCAATTAAGGTTTACGACGCCCGCTGGGAGGTCGAGGAATTCAACGATAACGAGGTTCGTAGGCTATTTGAGGCCACATTCGCCTATGGTCGCCTGCTCGGGGTCGATACCGTCACTCTGACCCGTGATGCCCGTCTCGGCTGCGCTCGTGTCCTCGAACTCGGGGTTGAAGCGGCCGTTCGCATGGGGCTGCGCACATTCGTCCGCTACGAGCCGATATCCACCCCCCAGGGTTACTTCACCAGCCTTTGGGTTTCGCAGCAACACCCAAAGACAATGGGTCTGGGCATTACCGCCTCCCACAACCCGAAGCAATACATCGGTGTCAAATTCACCGTGCCCACCGTTCACGCCATCGGCCTGGATTGTGGCCCGCTCGGCGGCCTGACCAAAGTGCGTGAGCTCTACCATAGCGCCGGTGAATTTGCCCCAGCCCCGGGTGGCTCACTCACTGTGCTGGATCTCACTCGCGAATATATTAATTTCTCGCTCCATGCCGCCGGGGTCAAGCCCGGCGACCTCTCCGGCCTGACCGTCGTGCTCGATACGTTCCACGGCTCGGCTGGCCCGGAAATCTACCAGGCGCTCAATCGGGCTGGCGTGTGCGTTCTTCCCCATCGCCTCGCGCCCAACGGCGAATTCCCCACCGGCTCGCCCAACCCAACGAGCCAGGGCAAAATGGGGCCCGCCTGTGCGCTCGCCAAACAGCACCGGGCGGATGCGGTGCTCGGCATCGACGGGGACGGCGACCGGATTGTCTTTGGCGATGCGCAGGGCATCCTCACCGCTGGAATCGCCTTCATCCCGATCCTCAAAGCCTGTGGCGTTGATTCCCAAGCTGCGGCCCCTGCCCGGGTTCTGTATGACCCGAAGGTTTCTCCGCTCGCCTTGGCGGAATGGGGCCGCCTGGGGTGCCAGCCGCTTCTGTTCCGCAACGGCCATTCACAAATCAAGGATTACATGACACAGGTGGGCGCCTTGGCGGCCGCCGAGGAGTCCGGGCACTATTATCACCGCATCACGCTGGGCAAGGCCACTGTATCCGGCGAGAACTCGATCCTGACGATTCTCCTGTTTCTCCGCGCCCTCAAGCAGCAGCCCGACCTTCTGGACCAGCTCTGGGCGCTCCAACACCGCGTCTTCACTACCGGCGAATTCAACTACCAGTTCGATTCCGATAACACGCGGGACCGCGCGCTGGCTGGCCTGGTCGCCCACTTCGTCCAGGACGGTGCGGCTACCGTGACCACTACATCCGACGGTATTGATCTCCAGGGAACCTGCCTGGCCAAAGGCGTCCAGTTAGACCCAGGCTCGGTCAAGCTGGAGGCGGGCTGGTACTCCGGTTACCTCCGCATTGCTACCAACGAGAAGGCCGTGGTTCGCTCCTATTTCTCCGCCGGCGACATCCCCTTTGGCAAGCAAGTTGAAGCTCGCGCCCGAAGGATTCTTGAGCAGGATTTTCGGGGCCGCCCCATCGATTGAGTGCGCTTACCCGCGCCGGCGTTTCTTCTGCAGGCGCTCGACGAAGTCAACAAAGCCTTCCACCTGGCTGCTAAGGACGGTCAACAGCGGGTGCGAGGCGGCTACGGTTTTGGCGCCGGAGCGCCCGGCGGGTTTGCGGGCAGCAGGGCGGGCCGGCGGCGCATCTTGTTTTGGAACCAGAGCCGCCAGACCATCATCAAGGCTTCGCTGATGATGTGACCGGACATCTTGGAATGACCTTGAACCCGCTCGGTAAAGACGATGGGCACCTCCACGATCCTCATGCCCTGACGCCACAGCCGGTGCGTCATCTCGATCTGGAAGCTGTAGCCGTTGGAGTCGATATGATCGAGATTGATCGCCTCCAGGCCACGCCGGCTGAAGCACTTGTAACCGCCGGTTGGGTCGGTGATCGGCATGCCGGTAATGATTTGCACGTACTTCGCCGCGCTCTTGCTTAGCATCAGGCGGCTGAGCGGCCAGTTGATGATGCGGATGCCGTTCAAATACCGCGAGCCGAGCACTAGGTCGGCATTCCGGGCGGCCTCAAGAAACATCGGGATGTCGTCCGGGTTGTGCGAGAAATCCCCATCCAACTCGAAGACATAATCGTAGCCTTGCTCCAGCGCCCACTTGAAACCCGCGATGTAGGCCCGACCCAACCCGCTCTTTTCCTGCCGGTGCAGGACGTGGATGGCAGGGTGTATCGCCGCCAGATCGTCGGCGAGTTTACCGGTGCCATCGGGCGAATTGTCATCCACCACCAGCAAATCCACCGGCACGGGCAGGGCGAGAAGCCGTTGCGCGAGCGGGGGGAGATTTTCCCGCTCGTTGTAGGTTGGCACAACGACGAGGTTCTTCATCATGTAATCGAAGCCCGGGGATAAATATGTAACATTGGGGATTAAGACAAGCAGCAATTCAAAAAAACATTGGCGAGAGTGCTGCTTGTGAACAGCAGTGGCTCAAAAGCCGGCTTGGTCCGGAGTGCGACCTTCCTCAGGACCCTAATAAGGGCCCGGACCAAGATCTGCGGGGCGATAAAACACTGTCCACCCGCTCGACACGGTCCCGGCATCGATGGTGGTCTTGTACTTGGCCGGGTCGAATCTCCGCCAGAGCACGCTGCCATCCTCGTAAAGGATATTGCCCCCGATGGATATGCCTTTGTTGCCCCGGTGGTTCGCGAAGGGAAAGCTCTTGGAGCTCGCTCCAGTCCCTCCAGACCAGGTAAAGTTGGGTGCCGTGCCAGTGGCCTGAATCTTGTCGAGCATGACCGGTGCCTTGCGATAAGAGCCGCCCAGTTTCTTGCGGTAAACCCATTCAGCAAGACCCATGTCGTTGTAGTTTGGCCACCCGGCAGCATCCCGTCCGGGCAGAAACTGGTAGCCAATCAGATTCACCCGGTCTGCCTCCGATTCAACGCCGCGGTGCCATTCGTCGGTGGGACAATAGAGCACATCCTGCTTATTCCGTTGCTGGGTGCCCGTGCCCGGACGGTTTGGATAGAGGTAATTGGGGTAGAAGTTGGTGTTCAGATTCAGCCCCATCCAGGCAAAACCGCTGGCTCCGTCGGAGGTGGCGTTGGCGGGAAAATACTCCCCGTTGTCCCCGCCGTACATGGTGACGCCAAGCCCCCATTGCTTCATGTTGCTGGCGCACTGAATCCGCACGGCCTTCTCCTTCGCCCCGGCCAAGGCCGGCAACAGCAGCGCCGCCAGGATGGCGATAATCGCAATGACCACCAGCAATTCGATCAGGGTAAACCCACTTTGCCGCAGCCAAGCACTGCGATCCCAGCATCCTAGCCGGCCACCAGTTGTCTGTTTCATAAGTCCAAGAGTCTTCTGCCCCACGTAACAGTACGCTCACCTGAACCGAACGCATGGAGTGTAACCTGACGGCACCCCTTTGCCAACCTCAAGATTCGCCTCAAGGTTCGCAGAGCAAACCTTTGCGGAGAAAGCAACGAGACCATCCGGGCAAGGTGGTGTTTGGACTGTCCGCTTCCCTCCCTGACGGCCCGCTTGGGCGGCGGGGTCAGGCCGGGATCGGTGATAGGTCAGCCACAGGTTAGCTCGTTTCGTCCAATGGACGATTTCAAACGGTTTCGCCTCTTGCTCTTGCCGGAACGGCAATGGTATTCTAATGGCTCAAAATTGATTACTAAACTCGACCGAATATGACCAATCCAGTCCCTACCCTCATGGTTCGCGCAACCATTGCGCTCAATCCTGTCCGGCCTTTCTCCCGGACACTGTCACGCCTTGCGGCTGGCTTCCTTGCCATCAGCCTCCTGCTGCCTCGTATCTCTTTGGCCCAGGATGATTCAACCAATTCGCCGGCGACGTTTCTGGTCCAGGCGGTGAACCAGTTGGTCGCGATCCTCGAACCGCCGTCGGACAAACCGGCGCGCACCTTCACGACCACCCTGAAAGTCGTCAAGGCCGAGGGCTTGCCTAAAGAGGCTGCCGGGCGGGAAGTGGAACTGGCCTTCCAGGCACCGGAGCACCTGCGCGTCGCTGCCCAGGTGGAGGGGTATAACCTCGTCGTGTGCCGGGATGGGCAGGAGTTGTGGGCCTATGCGCCGGCCAAGAAGTTCGGGCTGCTGGGCTCGCCCGACAAGGCGCCCTTCTCGACTACGCCGGATGCCAAAGACACCACCACCATGGAGCCGCTCAAGCTGCCGATTCCCGTCGAGCAACTGGGCCTGTTGCCCATGTTTGCCGACATTGAATCCCTGACAGGCGAGACCGTCGGGACGGACAAGTGCCGGGTCTTGAAGATCACCCCGAAACCGGAGGCGATTGACGCTTTGAAGATACCGAAGTTTACGGTGAAGCTCTGGGTGCGGGAGAGCGACTCGATGCCAGTGCGCTTTGCCGCTAACGACGGCAAGAACATTGATGCCCAGATTGACCTGATCAATGCAAAGTTCCAGGACGCGTGGCCGGCGGACAAATGGAAGCTCAAAGCGGGTGAAGGGGACAAGCTTCAGACCGTGGCGCGCAGTCACCTGCTGCGTTTCATGAAGGTGGCGATGACCATGTTGAACAACAAGATTCCGACCCTCGGGCCGGCAACCGGCGAGCATCGCGTCGTGGCCCGCGAAGGCAATGGGCGGCTGGAGGAAGTGGACGGCACGAAGGTGCTGATCCTGAAAGGCACGCCCGAGGAAATGGGCCACCAGCATGGGATTCTCATGAAGGACGAAATCCACCGCCTGGTGGAACAGATTCTCTTTGGCGTGGGTGTCGGCACCTCGTTCGAGAAGGGGACGTGGGTGTTCGGGGAGATTGAAGGAGCCCAGAAGCGGCTGAACCCGTTCATGGATGTGCGCTACTATCAGGAGATGGACGCGCTGGCCGTCGCTGCCGAGCTACCGAAAGAAGAAGTGCGGCTGGCGAACTTCTTCCCCGAGATGTTCCATTGCAGTGGCTTCGCGGTCTTTGGTAAAGCGACGAAGGACGGCAAGCTGTATCACGGGCGGGTGCTCGATTACATGCGCGGCATGGGCCTGGAGCAGAGCGCGGCGGTGATGGTCTTCCAGCCGGACAAGGGCAATGCGTGGGTGAATGTCGGCTATGCTGGTTTCATCGGGTCGGTGACCGCAATGAATGAAAAACACATCGCGGTGGGGGAGATGGGCGGGCGCGGTGAGGGGAATTGGGATGGGAAGCCAATGGCCGAGCTGATTCGCGAGGTCATGGAGAAGGCCAACACGCTCGACGAGGCGGTGGAGATCATGCGCAAGGGCCCTCGTACCTGCGAATACTACTATGTCATCTCAGACTCCAAGAATAACAGCGCGGTGGGCATCGCCGCGACACCGGACAAGTTCCAGGTGATCAAGCCCGGCGAAAGCCATGAGCTGCTGCCGAATCCCTCCAAGGACACGGTGCTGATGTCCGCAGGTGACCGCTACGAAGAACTGGCCCGCCGCGTTAAGGCCAACTACGGCAAATTCGATGCAGCCGGCGCGCGCGACCTCATGACGCGGCCCGTGTGCATGACCTCCAATCTGCACTCGGCGCTCTTTGAGCCTGAGACGCTGGATTTCTGGGTGGCCAACGCGGACTCGAAGAGCCCGGCGGCCCACTGTCGCTATACCCATTACAACCTGGCCGAGCTGCTCAAGCCCGAGAAGGCGCAGTAATTGGTTCCAGTGCGCGAACGCGCAAACACTGAGCCAACCCAAAGCCAGGGAATCAGGGCGAATCCTGCAGGATATGCGGGATTCGCCTTTGTGTTGTAACCGTCAAGAATTGCCTGTCCAAGGGGCGTGGGGTAATGGCATCATGAACTGCAACGTGCAAAAAGTTTCTCGCTACGCTTGGGCTGTTGTGGCGTTGCTTTGGCCGGTCGTGGTGCTGAACTACCTCGACCGCCAGATGCTCTCCACCATGCGCCTGTCTATCATGAAGGACGTCGTGGAGCTGCAAAGCGCCGAGAAGTTCGGCTGGCTCATGGCGGCGTTCCTATGGATTTACGCCATCAGCAGCCCCATGGGCGGGGTCATCGGCGACCGCCTGAGCCGCAAATGGCTGATCATCGCCAGTCTGGGGGTGTGGTCGTTGGTCACGCTGCTAATGGGGTTTGCGGCGACTTACCACCAACTCTTCGCCCTGCGCGCCGTCATGGGCCTGAGCGAGGCGCTCTACATGCCGGCAGGCCTGGCATTGATCGCCGATTATCATCGCGGCCCAACGCGGTCGCTGGCTGTGGGGGCCCACTTGAGCGGCGTTTACATAGGGCAGGCGCTCGGCGGCATCGGCGGTTGGGTGGCGCAGGAGGTTTCCTGGCGCGCGGCCTTCGCGGGTTGCGGTGCCATCGGCGTCGCCTACGCTTTGGTGCTGATGATCTTCCTGCGCGACACAGACCGCGGCACTCCCGAGCAAAGGGCTTCGGCCTCGGCCTCGGGCGCGGCCTCTGGGGTTTACTGGCCGGGTTTCGTGATTCTGATCCTTTGTTTCTCCCTGCCGAGCCTGTCAGGCTGGGCGGTAAAGAACTGGCTGCCCACGCTGTTGCAGGATCGCTTCGGCCTGACGCAGGCGCCCTCCGGGCTTTGGGCCACCATCACTCATGCCGGTTCGGCGTTCTGCGGTGTGATATTCGGCGGATGGCTGGCGGATCGTTGGGCCCAGCGCAACGTCCGGGGGCGCACCTACCTCAGCGCGATTGGCCTCGCGCTGCTCGTGCCCGGGATTCTGATCGTCGGCTTGGCGCCGGGATTCGCGCTGACCATCTGCGGCTCGCTGATATTTGGCTTTGGCTTCGGCATGTTTGACGCGAACAACATGCCCATTCTTTGCCAGATTGCCCCGCCCCGTTTTCGCGCCACTGGTTACGGCCTGTTGAACTTCTTCGGCATTGCCTCCGGTGCGTTCCTGACGCCGCTGCTGGGCAAACTCAAGGACAGCGGCACGCCGCTGACGGCCAGTTTCGCCTATTGCGCTGTGCCCGCGCTGCTGGCCGCAGTGCTGATGTTCATCCTCCGTCCGAAGGAGCGCGATTGCGGCGCTCCTGTTTCAACCTAATCTGTCAGTATGTCTAGAAACCCTCACTTGTTGGTCTTACTGGCCTGCCTTGGCTGGGCCCTCCCGAGCCGCGCGCTCGATTTGAGCAACGCCGTCGTCGTCTGCGCCCCGAACGCTTCGCCCAGGCAGAAACAGGCGGTAAAGATGCTCGTCGAGGAAGCCGAGAAACGCACCCGGATCCACTGGCCGCAATTGACCGCGTGGCCGACCACGAATGTTCCCGTAATCGCCGTGGGCCTGAAGTCTGCATTGCGTGAGCTCGCCGGACCACACGCGGAAGGATTGCAGTCAGCGCCGGCAGCAAGCGCAGCGGAGGGTTACCGACTGTGCGTCCGGAAAGCCGAGAAGAATTCAGCCGTCGTGGTTCTCGGCAACGATGAGCGCGGCGTCCTGTTCGGCATCGGCAATTTGCTCCGCGAGCTAAACATGGAGCCAGGCAGCGTGAGTGTGCGAGACGACCTGGACCTATCCACCGCTCCCAAATATCCGTTGCGCGGCCATCAGTTGGGGTATCGCCCCAAGTGCAACTCCTACGATGCGTGGGATCTGCCGACCTGGGAGCAATACTTCCGTGACCTGGCGGTTTTCGGCTGCAATGCCATCGAGCTGATCCCCCCCCGCTCGGATGACGACGCCGACAGCCCGCATTTCCCCCTGTCGCCGATGGAAATGATGCAGGGCATGTCCCGTGTCGCTGATTCCTATGGGTTGGATGTATGGATCTGGTATCCGGCGATGGACAAGGATTATGCCGACCCGAAGACTGTCGAGTTCGCCCTGAAGGAATGGGGCGATGTCTTCGCGAAGTTGAGCCGCATTGACAAGGTGTTCGTGCCCGGCGGCGATCCCGGCCACACCAAGCCAAACGTGCTGATGGCACTATTGGAAAAGCAGACGCAGAACCTCCACCGCTACCATCCCAACGCGCAGATGTGGGTCTCGCCCCAGAGCTTCAACCAGGCCTGGTTGGACGAATTCATTGACATCCTCAAACGCGAGCAGCCGACCTGGCTGAGCGGCGTCGTGTTCGGCCCCCAGGTTCGAGTCAACCTGGACAAGCTGCGCGAACTGGTCCCCGCCAAGTACCCGATCCGCAACTACCCGGATATCACGCACTCCCGGCAATGCGAATACCCGGTGGCCGATTGGGACGTGGCCTACGCGCTGACCGAAGCGCGAGAGTGCATCAACCCGCGACCTGAAGCCGAGGCGATCATCTTCCGCAAGACCCAGCCCTACACCATTGGCTTCCTGACCTACTCCGAGGGCTGCAACGATGATGTCAACAAATGCATCTGGAGCGGGCTGGGTTGGGACCCCGAAGCGCGCGTCGTGGACATCCTGCGGCAGTTCAGCCGCTATTTCATCGGGGGACGCTATGCGGATGACTTTGCCCAGGGGCTGTTGGCACTGGAGCGAAACTGGCAGGGGCCGCTGCGGTCGAACGAGGGCGTGGATATTACGCTGCGTCAATTCCAGGCCATGGAAAAGACGGCGTCGCCGGCCGTGCTAAAGAACTGGCGCTTCCAGCAGGCGCTCTTTCGAGCCTATTACGACGCCTATGTCCGCCATCGCTTGATCCACGAAACCGACTTGGAGAAGCAGGCATTGGCAGCTCTACAGCGAGCGCCGGATGTCGGGGTTTCCCGTGCGATGTCGGACGCCACGCAGATCCTGGATCGCGCACTGGCAGAACGCCCGAACCCCGAATGGCGCACGCGAATCTTCCAACTGGCCGAGGCGCTCTTCCAAAGCATCAGTATGCAACTGAGCGTCGAGCGCTACCAGGCCATCGCGGTGGACCGGGGTGCCAGCCTCGACACGCTGGATTTCCCGCTCAACAATCGGCGCTGGCTCCTGGAACAGTTCGCTAGGATTCGCAAGCTTCCCCCAGCCCCGGAAGGTCTCAAGGCCGTGGAGGAAATCCTGCAATGGACCAATCCGGGCCCCGGCGGATTCTATGATGACCTGGGCAACAACGCCTGCCAGCCGCATTTGGTGCGCGGCGGCGGTTTCAGCGAAGATCCGGGCGCCTTCCGGTTCCCGCGGGTGGACTTCGAGGAAGACCTGGTGGTGGATGAACCCGAAGAAGATCCCGGGGTGGCGCGCCGTGTGTCCTGGATGGATCATGTGGAGGTTCTGTATGATGCCCCGCTGGAGATGGCTTATGACGATCTCGACCCCAAGGCGCACTACAAAATCCGCGTGCTCTACGCCGGTGACGGCCCAAAACGCAAGGTCCGGCTGGTCGCTAACGACACCATTGAAGTGCATCCGTATCTGATCAAGCCGTGGCCGTTCAAGGTGCTGGAATTCCCGATCGCGCCGGCCGCGACACAACCAGGCAAGCTCAAGCTGAGCTGGTTTGGCGAGCCTGGCCTGGCCGGCAACGGCCGCTCGTGCCAGGTCTCCGAGGTTTGGCTGATGAAGGATACGCCGCAGCCGGTCAAATGAACGAGAAGCTAATGCTTAGTTACTTTGATAAGCGATACATGGGCTGCGCCGCGTGGGGGCACGCGGCCTACAGGAGGCTTGTAGGCCGCATGCCCTCACGCGGCGCTATCGCTGCAACCAAGCACCAGACAGCATATTATGAAACGCAAGAACTTACAGGTTAGTCCGGTCGCCAAGAACCCGGTCAAAGAGTTGCTGAAGAAAGGCCAGTCGGTCATTGGCATTACCATCGGCGTCAACAACGTGGAGGTGGCAGCGCAGGCGGCGGCGCTGGGATTCGATTTCCTATGGCTCGAGATGGAGCATACCCCTGTGAGCCTGGAAACGGTGCGCAACGTGGTCCTGGCTACCCGCGGTCTCCAGCCGTGCCCTTCGCCCGTCCACCGGTGAATGAGCTATGGATGGGAAAGCGGGTATTGGACTGTGGCGTGCTCGGGGTGATCTTCCCATTTACCAGCACCCCGGAACTTGCCAGGCAGGCTGCCAACGCCGGCCATTACCCGCCGCAAGGATTGAGGGGCTCAGGTGCGGACCTGGCGGCCTTTCGCTGGCCCGCTGCCGAGGGCTACTACGACTTTGCCGACAAGAATGTCATGGTCGTGATAGTCATCGAGACAGCGACCGCGGTGGCTAATATTGATGAAATCGCCGCCGTGCCGGGGATTGACGTGCTTTTCATCGGAACGAGCGACCTCGCGTTCTCGCTCGGGCTCCGCGGTAACCAGAATCATCCGCGGCTCGAGGAGGCGGTCGCCAAGATCGTAGCGGCGGGCAAGAAGAACGGCAAATTCCTGGGCCGGCCGGGGCGCACCGTAGAGGATATCAAACGCTTCCAGAAGCAGGGCTTCCAGTTCTTCCAGGCGGGCACAGAATGCGACTTCGTCGCTGCGGGTGCCGCGCAGTTGCTCAATCCCTTCGGCAAGAAGCGCAGCTTTGCCTGGGGCGGCGCGGTCTAACCTTCAGGTTAGGCCCGTCCCGAAAGGAGCAGTTGAGGAAGAAGGTGGAAAGCGGCAAGCAGTGATCAGTAATCAGGTCGGAGGTCTCCTCGTAGCATCGAACGTGAGTTCGATCATTATGCCTCGCCCGGGGTGGCGACGGCGGATGACGCGGATCAGTGGTCGGTGATCAGTAATCAGTAACCAGTGATCAGGTACGGAGCGGGACCGGGAGGAAAGGCAGAATGAAGAAGGCGGAAGACTGGTCTGCCAACGAGATTTTCACGAAGATTGTCAGCAGGCCAGACGCGGGGTATGATGTGCGCATGAAGACGACATTGGACATCGAACCTGAGCTTTACGCAGCGGTCGAGCGACTGGCTCAGGCGCAGAAGAAAAGTCTCGGCCAGGTCGTGTCGGAATTGCTGCAGCGGACGCTCGGATTGAGCGCGGGGCCAGACGACGCGTCGGCGACCGAACTGGAACGCCGCAATGGGTTTGACGTCTTTCCGGAGCGGACGGGGCCGAAGGTAACCGTTGAGGGCGTCCAGCAGCTTTGCCGTGAGGAAGGCATCTGATGCGGGCCTTGCCGGATGTCAACGTGCTGGTGGCGTTACTGGATCGCCAGCACCTCGCGCATGGCCGCGCCCATGCGTGGCTGGCGTAGAATCTCGGCAACGGCTGGGCGTCGTGTCCGCTGACCGAGAATGGCTGTTTGCGGGTGCTCACCAATCCGCGCTACGCCGCACCGGTGCCTGCGCTGGATGTCCTGGCTAAGCTCGCCACCGCCAAGACCGGTGGTCATCATGAGTTTTGGGCTGATGATCTGACAATTACGGATGCACAGGTGTTCGACCGCACCAAGTGGAGCGGCCATCAGCAAGTCACCGACACCTATCTGCTGGCACTGGCGGTGAAACACAGTGGCCGGCTGGTCACCTTCGATACCGGCATCGCGCTCGATACTGTGCGCGGCGCAATGCCCCACCATCTCCTCGTTCTCTGAACGGGTTCGCGCCGCCGCCCGCCGTCGTCTCTGCCGTCCACCGTAGATTCTACATGGATATAGCAGCTAAAGTGAGCAATCTACGGTTTTGACCCATTTCGCCGGTTCAATATCCACTACTAAACCACTGCTATACCCGTCATAAGCCCCTAGTATTCCCATCGTATGTAAAATACTAGGGGAATACGAGGGGTGTAGGATGGGTATATGATGGGTATAGTATGGGTTATCGGATTAATAGGTTGACGCGGAGCCTGGAAAGGGGTCAAAAACCGTAGATTCTACATGGAGGCAGCGGCTAAAGTGAGCAATCTACGGTTTGCCCCTTTCCCCGGGTGATGGCACACAGCAGCCGAAACCCCTGTGCCTTTGCACCTTTGCAGTGCTATACCCGAGAATCGCGCACTTTTGGCAAGATTCCTTGAGCCGTAAGTAGGACCTTCAGGCCGAAGGCCTGATTCATACCAGCCCAGGGCAACGCCCTGGGTTCATCGTCCAATTGTCATCCGGTTGCAGGCCAACGGCCTGCTTCATAGCGAAGGATGAATCGCGCCTTCAGCG
>Ga0194060_10002719_pt1 | contig 12577 bp, 8 predicted proteins | sample SepL225m_MetaG_FD_163427 | JGI IMG/M metagenome (GOLD analysis project Ga0194060, IMG submission 163427) | Anoxic zone freshwater microbial communities from boreal shield lake in IISD Experimental Lakes Area, Ontario, Canada - Sep2016-L222-5m | ecosystem: Environmental > Aquatic > Freshwater >... | reverse complement strand
GGCCCACGCCACCAAAGTACGGATCGGCTTCTTCGATGCCAGCACCCTTACCGAAGTGCACTCCAAGAGGTGCCATCCGGAAGGTATGTCCCACACCCATCTCTTCAGCAACTTCCTTCATCGCAGCATCACTCGGTGAGAAGTAGGGATTCTCGGCAACGCCGAGCATGCGCGATGCTTGGTCATACCAAGGCGTAAGTTCGCGTTTCCAGTCCGTGATGTGTTTCCACTGTGCATCATTGAAGTAGGTATCAGGTGGCACATAGAGAGTGTTCGCGTAGACGAGCGAACCACCACCCACCCCAGCACCTGCGAGCACCAACACATCTGGGAGAGCGTGAATGCGTTGAATACCTGTAAGCCCTAACTTCGGTGCGAAGAGGAAGCGGCGCAGACGCCATGAGGTTTTGGGAAAGTCTTGATCACGAAATCTACGACCTGCTTCGAGTACACCCACCCGATAGCCCTTCTCCGTTAAACGAAGAGCCGCAACCGAACCACCGAAACCGGAACCTACGACGAGGACATCAAAGTCGCGTTCCATCTTTCAATGCTACGAGGAAATCGAAGTGGTCTCCACCTTTAGCGACTGGCTCTTTGCGGTGATCTTCCCCTTCTTATCTACCGCAACAGCTTTACCGGCGGAGTCGACCACTTTCTTGGCCTTCGGGTCGAGGAAGAGTGGCTTACCTGCGGCGCTCACCAACGCATTCGCACTGGAATCGAAGAGCGCGCCGTTAAGACCAAGGAGTACCGGCTTGTTGTTGGGCCCGAGGAGGGTGAGGGTGCCGATCTTGACTGCACCGGCGCTCTGCGTGCTTCCAATGGTGAGGGCCTTGCTATCTGCACCCAGGATGGCCTTGCCGGCGGAGTCGAGGACCGCACCGCTCTTACTGATCTTGATCGGTGCACCTTTCTTATCGGTGATCGGTGCGCCATTGGTGAATAGCGGAATCCCCGTAGCCGCGAGCAGGAGTGGGCGACCATCAGGAGTGACGATGTTACGTGCCTTCTCGTCGATGACGGTGCCTCCAAAACCGTAGGAGAGGAGCGCACCTGAGGCTTTGCCGATTACTTCACCGGATGAGTTGATTGGCGAAGTACCAGCAGCGCCTACAGCAACCTGCTTACCTGCTTGCAGAATCGCGGTGCCACTTCCCGAGAGGAGGGGTTGTGAGACTTGCGGGAAACCATCGGCACCGAGCTTCACTTTGTTGCTGGCATCAACGACGGGCTTAGCAAGTACTGGGTTTCCCTTTGCATCGACGATCGGTTTGCCGTTCGGGTCATACATCGGTGGTGCGTAGAGAATAGCGCCGTTGCTTGCGGTGATTGGTTTGTCGTTGCTATTAAGAAGTGGCTTTGCAATCACACCTTTACCGTTGGCATCAAGGAGTGGTTCTTCTTCACTAGTCACCATGAGTTTGGTGTAGAGCGGGTTGCCATCGACGCCGATGATGGGTTGTCCCTTGGAGTTAAGGATGGGTGAGAGCAGGATGGCGTTGCTGTCGCGATCTACTTGCGCATAACCATCACTCGTGAGGGCAGGCTTGGTACTTAAGGGTTTTCCATCCGGACCGAGGATGAGTTTGTCATCTGCACTTAGTACGTTGAAGATAAGCACAGGAGCTGATGCTGACTTCTTCGTCGTCTTAGTAAGCAGCGTCTTGCCCGAATCATCCTTAGCAAGTTCTGAATAAATCGCATTACCGTTTGCATCAGTGACCGGAACGCCAGTACTCGTGATGATGATCGTGCGGTAAATGATTTGACCTTCCCGATTCGTCAATTCATTTCCATATGCATCTGTGACGCTCTTTGGTTCTAGCACGATGCCGTTCTTGTCGAGATATTTCTTGATGGTATCTGCGACACTCACTTTGCCTTCTGTGGGTACCTTTACAACATCGCCATCAATCTTTATAGCAGCATCTTTGCAACCATCTTGAAAAGCATTCACCGCACATGCTGCATCACCTGTGATAGCGGTAGTGCCCGAGACGTTGCAACTTGCATCAGTTGGATTCTTGTAACAAAACGATCCTGGAGAGCGATCAATAATGACCGCGCCCTTGCAGGTTTCGTTAGTGGTGGCTCCTGCTCCACTGCATGGATCAGCGACCACGACCGCGGGAGTTTTTGAAGCGGTGGCTTGGGTACAGATACTGAGTGAGGGATCCGCTGCACATTTGACGATCAGCTCGATGAACGGCATGAAAGCTGCGCACCCGATCGAGTTGGGAAAGTCGAAGCAGACATCCATCGCGTCGAAGATGTCTCCCAATTCGGGGACATCAGTGCCAGTCAGCGGAAGGGTGAGAGCAGAGGCGGGATCTGCGGCTATGGCCGGAGTGAGTGGCGTGGCCACGGCAAAAGTTCCGGCAAGCGAGATGCTCAGGAGAGCAATGAGTAAGCGGCGCATGGGGACCCCCAAAGTGATGGCGTGCGAATAAGAGCAGATTACCCCTCAATAGGCTTGTCTCGCCCTGCACTCTTTGCCACGATTGCTTAGTATTCACCCAGGCTTGGAGCAAGCCCTGCGGTGGATCACCGGATACCTACGGAGGAAACATGACTGCAATGCCCCCCACACCAAAGAAGACCAACGGCATGGCCATCACCGGCTTCGTCCTGAGTTTCTTCTGCGGCATTCTCGGAATCGTCTTCAGTGCGATCGGTATGTCACAAACGAGTAAGGATCCCAGCCAAGGTGGACGCGGCCTCGCGATTGCCGGCTTGATCATCTCTATCGTCAGCCTGGTGATCTCCTTTATGTTCTGGGGCTCATTCTCTGATGCAATGAACAACGCTTAAAGTTCACGACACAAAGTTTCAGATATGAAGACGGGGGCGAGTTCTCAAGCGAGAACTCGCCCCCTCTCCTATTGGCCGGCGCTCTTTCGCGAAATTCCGGCGGCGCGTTACGCGCTCGTACTCTTTGCCACCGCACTTACGTGGGTGGGTGCGCGTCGCACCGAGGGTTACACCACCGGTCCGATCCTCTGCCCGTTTCGTTTGATCACCGGACACCAATGTCCCTTCTGTGGAACGACGCGCTCCTTTGGTGCGCTGGTGCAGGGCGACATCTCCGGAAGCATCGCCTATAACCCGAGCGGAATTCTGCTCTCCATTGTTATTCTTTTCTGGATGATTTCTCCGGCGAAGTTACGCGCAGTGCGCGTTCGTATTGCCCAAGCATGGTGGCGTATTTCAGAACCCACTCGTTGGATGTTGTTGGCGTTGCTCATTGGCACAGTGGCGGGTTACATCCTCGCGCGTTGGTAAGAGTTACTTGATATTAAGAATTGCCATCTTGCCGCAGCGGCTATTGAGCAGCGTGATGCGGAAGCCACCCTTCTTCAAAGGTGAGAAGACTGCAGTGACATCTTTGCCGCGGTAAGTACCGTTATCGACCGCTGCCACATACTTTGCAAGGCCATTTGATCTGATGCACGAAGCGGTCTCCGGTGACAGATCGCTCAAGCCACCGACTGCTGCTTCTGGTCCGATGTAATCCACGATCTCGGAGAGTGAACCGTCGTAAGGAAGACCGGAGAAGAGTTCAACGATGGGAACTGTTTTTCCAGTTGATCCGGAACTTAAGAGAGAACCCGTATCGGTGCCGCCTTGATCAGCAAGCGACCCATCAGTTGTTGAAGCACTCGGCTTCTTCGAAGGCGCATCAGTTGCTGACGGTTCGGCTGAGGGTTCGGTAGACGGATCAACTAATGGTTCCTCAGAAGGAGTATCACTTGCGAGCGGAACCGAGCTAGAAGAATTTGAAGAGAAGAGATTGCTCTGGGTAACGCCGATTCCCACACCAGCAACGAGTACTAAGGCAGCAGCAATTGATACAGGAGCAATCCACTTAGCGCGAGGCTTGAAGGCAATGATCTCTGCGCCGGTATCTTCGCCGGTCTCAGCTGCCCTCGCAGCCGCTACTTTCTCAGCTGCGGCGTAAACCGCAGCCTCTTGTTGAGCCTTCTCTTGTTGGGCCACTTCGATCGCGAGCATCGCAGTGAAGCGATCGGCAACGGGACCGGGAGGTGGAGTAATGAATTGCGCGTTCTGCAACAAGGCATCGATAGCCGCTTCGCTGGCGGCATCTAAGGTCGGCTCATCAAAGCCATCGCCCATGTTCTCGTTCATTACTGACCTCCTTCCCTGTTCTCTACTTCGAGGTTCTCAGTACCTAAGACGATGGGGGCGGCGGTTTGGTTCCCGCCGGAACCCTTTCCCTGTGAATTACCCTGCGAACCACCCTGCGAACCACCCTGTGCGAGCCGGGGATCGAGTTCGCTCAAGATAGCGGCCAAGGCAGCTTTCCCTCGAGAGCAGCGACTCTTGATGGTGCCAGCGGGCACTCCCAAGGTAGTCGAGGCCTCCTCTACGGAGAGCCCCTCCATCACCACGAGCACGAGGGCCGCGCGTTGATCCGGGTCGATCTCCATCAGCGCTTTCATCACCGTCTGACGTGAGGTGATCTCTTCGCTCTGATCTTCTACGCTAAAAGTTTCGGTGTACTGATCTACATCGACATTGACATCGCCCTTGCGATACTTCCGTGCCACATCCATCGCGCAGTTATGCACGATCTGATACATCCACGTAGTGAACTTGGAGTCGCCCTTAAATTGATGAGCACGTTTAAAGAGGGCAATCGATGCCTCTTGCATCGCCTCTTCAGCGAGCGTGGCATTGCCAAGAAACTTAAGTGAGAGCGACCAAATGAAATCTCTGCGACGAATCAAGAGCGCCTCAAGGGCGCGTGGATGTCCACTCACATAAGCCGCGAGCAACTCTTCGTCACTCGCATGCTCAAAACTGAGCTCCAGCACACCGCCTCCAGGGTTTTATCTTCCCTAAGAGTACTTGGTGTGCTGGAGCTCTGTTTACTTCTAGGCCTAGTTAACTAGGCATTTGTGCTGGTGGAGCAGGCTTACATCATCCCGTCTTCGGTTGGTACGAAGGTGACGGTGAAGGCGTTGCTGACAACTTGACGTTGCATTCCGGACTTCAACACCTTGAGGCGGTAGGTCACATCGTGGCCACACCATTCGGTGGAGTTGCCGTAGTCGTTCTCGCAGAATGGATTGACGCGAACAAGTGCAACACCGGCAACATCAGTACGAGTCTGTACTTCAGTGCTCCAGGTGCGATCGAAGGGATCTTGTACTTCGAGGATAACGCGACGACCAGGGCCGGGAATTGAGACCGAGACTTTGAGTGCTGGGATCTGAAGCGCATCGTCGTAATCATCTTCCGAGAAATCGCGGAACTTCTTCGAGACGCCATCTTCCCAACCCCACGTAACGGTTTGTTGCTTGTTGATGGTGACGGTGGGGGTATCGAGGGCCTGGGCAGGAGCTGCGCTGAGCATTCCGACCGAGAGGACGAGAGCAGCGAGGCTACCGGTGAGGGTTTTGGTTGAGCGCTTCATGGTTTCTCCTAAGTTGTAGTGGACTTCTTTCGATACCCCTATGACTCCCGGACCCCCAAGGTCGGTTCCCGAGATCTTTGGAATATTTCTTGTGAGAATCCGGGGAACCAGATGCCTTCCCTCGACGTCTGAGTCATAGTGGTAGGGGAGATAGGGAGATATCCCGCTCGACCTACCTTGGGAATCGCAAGAAAGTGCCTTTCAGGGGCCTATGAAGGAGAATTACGCAGGTGAGCGCAGTGAAAGCAGTGAAGCGAACGGCCGGAGCGGTGGCATTTATTGCCGCGGCTGCCATCGTCGCGCTCGCTGCCTTCGCAGGTCGCTCCGATGCGGTGGTCTTTGGAACTGAAGTCGCCGATGCCGCATCGAGCGCCCCCTGGGTAGCTTCCATCTGGTACTCGGAAGATGCGCATGGAACTCCCGAGTTCATCTGCTCGGGTTCCTTGATCGCAAATGACATCGTGCTCACCGCCGCGCACTGCACCTTCGATAAAGGTTTCTACTGGGTGCGCCTTAAGTCCGACACTCTTGAATCAGATGAACCATTGCGCAAAGTCTCCGGAGTCTGGCGCCACACGCGTTACAGCACGAAGACCGGTCAGAATGATTTAGGTCTTCTTCGTTTGCGTACACCTGTAGAAGATGTACGGCCTGTGGCACTTCCTACCTCAGCGGAAATCGCGAAAGTAACTGCATCAAAAACTTTCCGCATCCTCGGTTGGGGTGAGGATCAAGATGCGAACGTCGCGAAATTCTTGCGCGCGGCCACTCTTGATAATCAAGATTTGGCAGCCTCAAAAGTTTACGGACGTCTCTTTAATAAGGCGACGATGCTGGCAAGTGGTAAGTACATCAAGTCCGAGCGTTTGTACGCCGGTGGATGTCACGGTGATTCCGGTGGACCACTCACCACGAAGATCGGCAGTAAGACAGTCCTTGCCGGTCTCACTAGCTGGGGATCTGCCTCCGGTTGCGATCGCGGCAAGCCCACCATCTTCACTCGCGTTAGTTACTACTTGGCAGATATCAAGGCCGGCACTGCACTTGTGCGCCGCAGCGTCTACGGACGATTGATTCCAGAAGCCGTGCAATCACCAGTTATTCAAGGAGATGCTCGCGTTGGCGCCACGCTCGTGTGCGATAAGGGTCAATGGTCTGAAGAGACCGACTCCACCTCTATCGAATGGGCTTCGCCTTCACGTATCGCCGGCCAGAGCACTCCCAATGTTGTCGTTACCCAAGCTGATGCAGGTCAATTCTTTGAATGCGTAGTCACTGGAGTAAATAAGAACGGTGAAGAGAAGGCACGGGCCACCAAGTTAATTCCGCGCGCGCCACTCATCGCTACCAAGCCCACCATCTCTGGCATTACTTCTGGCGATATTCCCAAGCTCGGCCAAGCGATCTCGTGTGCTGGCACCAAGTGGGCTGACGCGGTTGAGGCAGAGAAGAAGACCTGGTTTGTAGCCGACATTAACTACGACGGAACTCCGCGCAACGAAGTAGCGATCAAGGATGAAACAGGCGCGGCCGCGACGGGTACTTCGATCACCCTAGATAAAGAGACCATTCTGGCTGCGCAATCACGTGGAATCTTCTGCCGTGCGCAAGCGCTCAATGCCGGCGGCATCTCTTCGGCATGGGTGTACGTGTCGGTGCCACGGATCAGCACACCTTCTCCCTATGTAACTCTCGTGGGCTACGACGGCTCTCTAGCTCCTTCGGTGGGAACAACCGTTGAGTGCAAGCTCGATCGCCCAGATCAATACTCAAACGTGAAGTACGAGTGGAGTATTCGCCAAGATCGTTCGAATACTGCATCACAAATCTTAGGAACCTCACCTCTGGTTACCTTTACTCGCGAACTAGTACTCGCAGCGAAAGAGAAGTACCTCGCTTGCGCAGTATCGGTAGAGAACATCGTGGGCACTGGGGCTACTACCAACTTCGTCTATGTACGCGCACCCATCAAACCTGCTTCGATCTCCCCAGATATCACTGGCGTCACATCCTCTGTGACTCCAAACTCCACGAGCGCCAAGTGCACCTTCCGTGACCTCACAAAGGATGAGACAGCAGTCGTTACTTGGTATTCAGGTAAGCCATCGAATCTTTCAACAATCTCGACGATGTTGGGTATGGGCCCAATTCTGCCGATCACCACCACGGTGTACGACGAGATTGTGGGCGGCTCCATCATTTGTAAGGTCGTGGTTTCTAACATCGCCGGTGATGTAGAAGGTAGCGATTACGTCGGTATTGATATGCCTGAGGTTGTTTACTTCTCGCAGACCGGTCATTACTACAAGTTTGTGAGCTCGCGCATCTCTTGGCTCGATGCGCGCGCAGCCGCGATGGCCACCGAGTACAACGGTATGAAGGGTTATCTCGCTACTGCCACAACCCGCTCAGAAGAGAATTTGATCAAGCGCAAAGCAGGCGGCAATCAAGTGTGGCTCGGGGCCAGCGATGCCGAAAGTGAAGGCTGCTGGAAGTGGAGCGATGGTCCAGAAGCTAACCAAATCTTCTATGCCGCCCCGGCTGCAGTGAGCTGTGCTGTCAATGCTTCCGTCGGCAATTCCAACTGGGGTGTGGGCGAACCAAATAACGCGAATAGCAATGAGAACGTGGCACAGATCAATGCTGATGGCACTTGGAATGACATGGCAGGTAATAGTTCATTCGCTTATGTGATCGAGTACGGCGGCACCGTTACGCCGCTTACGTACTCACCAGATGCTAATGCGAGTGCAAAGATTTCTATCTTGTCGCCAGTAGATACGCCGACTGTGCGCGGAAATTACACCTTCACTGGCCTTGCTACCGCTGAGCGCTACGGCAACTCTTCGATCGCGAAGGTGGGTGTGCGCATCGTCAATAGCGCAGGGAGTTCAATCGCCGCCTACTACAGCCGAGTCTGTCCAACAGGGGCCTACAACTGTTATTACAACGGGTACGGCAGTGCAGAACTTACTTTCGGAACGTTGGGTGTTGCGGATTACGTATGGACTCCGCCGACCGGCGCTGTCTCCTTTGCAATTGATACCACCGTATGGGCAAATGACACGTACACCGTCACACTCTTCACCAAAGATTCCAGCGGTCGCATAGCGATCTCTGAATCGAAGTCATTTGTTACCGACAACATCGGGCCTAACGTATCCATTGCAACTCCAGCTGCGGGGACTACGCAAAACGGCATGGTAAATGTCACCGGTACGGTGCGAGCAGATACGAGCGGAAGCGCCACCATCAACAAGGTCGGCGTGAGAATCACGGGTGGCACTGGATTTAGCGCTGGTTCGTATGCACGTGTCTGTCCAACAGGTGCTTACAACTGTTACTACAACGGCTATGGAACTGCTGAACTCACCTTCGGAACGTTGGGTGTTGCTGACTACGTATGGACACCAGCATCAGGAGCAGTTTCGTTTGCTGTCGACACCACTGCGTGGGCGAACGGTACGTACACCATCACTTTATTCACACGTGATAGCAGTGGTCGTCTGGCTGCTTCTACACCGAATACTTTCACGACCTCTAATGCTGTTCCCACCGTGGCCATTACCTCCCCGGTTAGTGGTGGCGTGGTGAAGGGCATCGGAACCTTCACGGGTACTGCGCGTCCAGATCCCTCCGGAACAGCAACCATCAATAAGGTCGGTGTGCGCATCACTGGCGGTGCTGGATTTAGTGCTGGCTCATATTCACGCGTCTGCCCCACTGGCGCCTATAACTGTTACTACAACGGTTATGGAACTGCAGAACTTGCCTTTGATGTCGCCGGCACTGCAGATTACGTATGGACTCCACCCGCTGGCGCGATCTCTTTCAACATCGACACCACCGCCTTTGCGAATGGCACCTACACAATGCTCCTCTTTACTCGCGATACCAGTGGTCGCGTTGCAGTCTCGGCACCGAGCACTTTTGTGATCACTCCTACGGTGAGCACTGTGGTAGCAACCTCGATTGCAGGATCTTCTACCTCGATGGCTGTCACGTGGACGGCGCCACTCAATATGACTGGCGTGACCGATTACCAAGTTGAGTACGCCACCTCTGCTGCTGATTGGAAGGTATTCACTCATTCAGCGTCCACCGCTGCAGCCATCACGGTCACTGGCCTTACCGAATTAACGGCTTACCAATTCCGGGTCACGCCCATTTTTGGTGGCACCGCGAACACGATTGGCGCATCAACTTCACCACTGGCCTCTACACCCGCGCCACTAGTGCTTTCGTTGCCCACCATCACGAGCACCACAAATTGGTTGCTCGCTGGTGACTCCACCACAGTTTCTACATGGCAGCCCGCGGTAGTTGCTAATAAGTTGCGCATCACCTCAAGTGCTGGTGGCCGCGGTGGCGCGATTTACAAGAACGCATTCGATACATCTAAGGGACTCGATGTGCAGTTCCGATTTAACTTCAATACCGGGAGCACGGTGCCAGGGGATGGCTTCGCATTCTTCCTCGCTAATGCAGCGAATGCTGATCTAGCAAGCGCACCAGCTACTCGCGGTACCTGGCTCGGTGGTGGTGGTGGTTACCTCGCCTACAACGGTGATGGCGCAGCTGCTCAACTGAAAGGCGGGCTCCTTGGTGTCGGCGTAGTTCTCAATGGCTCGCCGCAAGTGCGTGTGTACGGAGCGACTGGAGTAAACGGTGTTCTTCCGATCCTCTCCACCGTTTCCATCGCTAACCCGTACAACGCGAATTACTACATGCGCGTAGTGATCGATCCCAGCACCGTCTCAGCCGCATCACGTGGCTATCGCGTGTACATCTCATCAACTACTACTTTCAGCACCACACCCACAGCTTCAGGCTTACTGAGTGCCATTGGTCTGACAGATCTCAGCAGTGGCGTGTACTTCGGATTCACAGGTGCCACCGGAGCGAACACGGTAAATACCGATATCGATGCGATCAACATCTACGGAGTTCTCAAGTAACGCGTAATATTCCATTGGTGATGTCCGGACAGTAGTAGTCAAATGTCCAGATACATCGTGCGCATGTCACCAGGTCGTGGCACGCTTTCCACTCAAGCCAGTTACATCAGTTGGCAACTGCCAGTGCGAATGTGTGAGGTGAGCGTGAGCCAGGGATTTGAAGGCGCTGTAGCCTCGCACGATTCCCAAGTACCGCTCTATCTCGATCTCGTTTCACAACTCAACGAGTATTTAGAATTAAAGCGACCTTCCCTCGATGATCTTGTGCACTTTCTCACCGTGCGTACATTGCAACCCTGGAACGCCGAGCGCATATTTATCTCTCGCATTGACCGCGACGGCGTCTTTCGCGACTTCTCTTTCTTTGGTTTTCCAATCGACGACGCCGCGCAGTGGAAAGAAGTTCACATCACCGACCGAGTTCCTATGGCCGATGCAGCTCGGAGCGCCACGATCGTTGTCGCAGATGAGGATCGGTTAACTGCGGCCTACAAAGCTTTAGTGAACTTTCATGATCAATGGGTTGGACGAATAATTGTGGATGTCCCCATTATTAAAGGTGGAGTTTCAATCGGAGTCATGGGCATCGTCTTCACAGGAAAAATTCCATCCGACGAAAGTTTCTTGCCTTTCCTCCGCTCACTGGCAACATGCATTGTCTTTGCAATGGACGATACCCGCCGCAAGGTGGCTCTCAAACGGACGCTTGGACCAAAGAATGAACTCACTGATCGTCAGAAGAAGATTTTAGAAATGATGGCGCAAGGCCTTACCAACGCTGTGATGGCGAGCCGGCTGGGATTCTCGGAATCACTCATCAGGCAAGAGACGGTAAAGATTTATCGCAATCTCAATGTAAATAACCGACAAGAGGCGAGTGCGGTTTACGAAGAGCAACAGAAGTAATTGAGATTTTCTGTATCGCTGTAAATGCTGGTGGCCAGGGACGGGATCGAACCGTCGACCTCACGATTTTCAGTCGCGCGCTCGTACCAACTGAGCTACCTGGCCTCGGCGCCGTTTCACTATCGGTTCGGCACCGAACCGGCGACGTACCCATACCTTGCGACACCTTGCGACCCGGACGGGACTTGAACCCGCGACCTTCGCCGTGACAGGGCGACGCGCTAACCAACTGCGCTACCGGGCCTTACTGGCGAACCAGTGAGGTACTGCTTTTACTGCTCTGTACTCGTAACACCAGGTGGTTGCCCACCCTTCTACGTGCCCCCAACGGGATTCGAACCCGTGTTACCGCCGTGAAAGGGCGATGTCCTAGGCCCCTAGACGATGGGGACGTAGCCCGTGAGGGCCGGTACCGCTTGGAGCCGTCACAGCATACGGGCTGGGAGGAGAGGCGACCAAACGCGCGTGGCGCTGGGCGCGAGCGCGACCGCCAGCGCGACCGCCAGTGGGAGCGCTCAGGATTGGGGAGGGGCTAAGCGGCGGGTACGCAAGATAAAGGTGCTGGCACCAAGCAGGACGAGCCCGGCACCCAAGAGACCGATGGAGACGCCGAGGGCCCCGCCCAAGGTGGCGGTGATGAATTGCCCGACCCCGAAGGTAGAGGCGGCGACCGCAGCTACCAAGAAGGGCCAACGGCGGTTTCGCGAGTAGAGGAGGTAGCCCGCAACTCCGGTGGCGAGGAAGAGGAGGTAGCCGATGATGTGCGAGCTGCCGATGAAGGCGATCTCGGCGCTGACGAATGCCGTGCCACTTGCGATGGTGAAGCCAAGCATCTCTTCGTGGAAGATGCCCCGTTGTGAGTAGAAGTACCACGCAACGGCGATAGCCGCGACGACGAGTGCCGCAACTGCGCCTCCAAAGATATTCACGGCATCGAGAAATGCCATGGTGGCAAAAATTTTGAAGACGAAGAGCGAAACGTGTCCGACCGATGTGCGGTTACGGAAGTAGGCGATGTCGACGATGATGCTTCCGACAATGCTCGCCACGAGCGCCTTCTGCCAAGGCGTGGCAACGCCGGCAGTTGCGGCACCGGAAATGCCGGCGAATGAAAAGAGTGTCGCGACCAAGCGAGCGCGCACTGGAGATTTTTCGCCGCGGTGCAAGAGAAGTGCCACCGCGGTGAAGATCAAGGTGAGCGCAAGCAAAGTGATGATTCGCCCAATATTAGAAAGTTGTGACCAGGTACTTCCCAAAATGACGAGCGTGGCTA
>Ga0194060_10002718_pt1 | contig 12581 bp, 10 predicted proteins | sample SepL225m_MetaG_FD_163427 | JGI IMG/M metagenome (GOLD analysis project Ga0194060, IMG submission 163427) | Anoxic zone freshwater microbial communities from boreal shield lake in IISD Experimental Lakes Area, Ontario, Canada - Sep2016-L222-5m | ecosystem: Environmental > Aquatic > Freshwater >... | reverse complement strand
CCATCAGCATGAAGGAAGGCGTTGCCGAGTTCAAGCGTCAGGCCACACTGCTGCGCCGCTACGGCGCTGCCGCCGTCGTGATGGCCTTCGATGAACAAGGCCAAGCCGACACCTTTGATCGCAAGAACCAGATCTGCGAGCGCGCCTACCGCATCCTGGTCGACGAAGTGGACTTCCCCGCGGAAGACATCATCTTCGACCCCAACATCTTCGCCATTGCCACCGGCATCGAGGAGCACAACAACTACGCCGTGGACTTCATCAACGCCACGCGCTGGATCAAGCAGCATTTGCCGGGCGCCAAGGTCTCGGGCGGCGTATCCAATGTTTCGTTCAGCTTTCGCGGCAACGACCCGGTGCGCGAGGCCATTCACACCGTCTTCCTGTACCACGCGATTGCCGCCGGCATGGACATGGGCATCGTCAACGCCGGCATGGTCGGCGTCTATGACGACCTGGAGCCGGTGCTGCGTGAGCGCGTCGAAGACGTGGTGCTGAACCGCCGCAGTGATGCCGGCGAGCGCCTGGTCGAAATCGCCGAAGGCGCCAAGGGCGCGGCGAAAGACGAGAGCACCCGACTGGCCTGGCGCGGCACGCCCGAGCAGCCGGCCACGGTTGAGCAGCGCCTGAGCCACGCCATGGTGCATGGTGTGACCGACTTCATTACCGAAGACACCGAAGAGGCGTACCAGGCGGTGCTGTCACGCGGTGGACGCCCGCTGCACGTGATCGAAGGCCCCCTGATGGCCGGCATGAACATCGTCGGCGACCTCTTTGGCCAAGGCAAGATGTTCCTGCCGCAGGTGGTCAAAAGCGCACGCGTCATGAAGCAGGCCGTCGCACACCTGATTCCCTACATCGAGGAAGAAAAGCGACTTGATGCAGCGGCCGGGCGCGACGTCAAGACCAAGGGCAAGATCATCATCGCCACCGTCAAGGGCGACGTGCACGACATCGGCAAGAACATCGTCACCGTGGTGCTTCAATGCAACAACTTTGACGTCGTCAACATGGGCGTCATGGTGCCGTGCCACGAGATCCTGGCGCGCGCCAAGCTGGAAGGCGCCGACATTGTTGGCCTCTCCGGCCTGATCACGCCAAGCCTGGAAGAGATGAGCTACGTGGCAGCGGAGATGCAAAAGGACGACTACTTCCGCCTGCGCAAGATCCCGATCATGATCGGCGGCGCCACCACCTCGCGCGTACACACGGCTGTGAAGATCGCGCCGCACTACGAGGGGCCGGTGGTCTATGTGCCCGATGCCTCGCGCAGCGTCAACGCCGCGCAGGGGCTGCTCTCAGACAAGGCAGCAGACTATGTTGCCGAACTTCAAGCCGATTACGAGCGCGTGCGCCAGCAGCACGCCAACAAGAAACAGACACCGCTGTGGCCGCTGGCAAAAGCACGCGCCAACAAGGCGGTGATTGACTGGACGCATTACGCACCGCCAAAGCCGAAGTTCCTGGGCCGGCGCGTCTTCAAAAACTTCGACCTGAACGAGTTGGTCAAGTTCATCGACTGGGGTCCGTTTTTCCAGACCTGGGATCTGGCCGGCCCCTATCCGGCGATTCTGGAAGACGCGGTGGTCGGCAAGGAGGCACAGCGCGTTTTCAAAGACGCACAGGCGATGCTGAAACGCCTGATCGAGGGCCGCTGGCTCAGCGCCAACGGCGTGATCGGTCTCTACCCGGCCAACTCCGTGAACGACGACGACATCGCGTTCTACGCCGACGAATCGCGTAGCGAGGTCGCTTTGACCTGGTACGGCCTGCGCCAGCAAACCGAGAAACAGGTGATCGACGGCGTACAGCGCCCGAGCCGCTGCCTGGCCGATTTTGTCGCTCCCAAGGGCGTGGCGGCGGACTACGCCGGCCTCTTCGCCGTCACCGCTGGTCTGGGCTGCGAGAAGCAGGAGCAGGTCTTTCTCGACGCGCACGACGACTACTGCGCCATCCTGTTCAAGTCGCTGGCGGACCGCCTGGCCGAAGCCTTTGCCGAGTGTCTGCACCAGCGCGTGCGCACCGACCTGTGGGGCTATAGCGCGCAGGAAGCGCTGGCGCCGCAGCAACTGATTGCCGAGCAATACCAGGGCATCCGCCCGGCACCGGGCTACCCGGCCTGCCCTGATCACAGCGTGAAAAAAGAGATGTTTGAACTGCTGCAGTGCCAGAACATCGGCATGGGCGTAACCGAAAGCCTGGCCATGACACCGGCCGCGAGTGTCAGCGGCTTCTATATCGGCCACCCAGAGAGCAGCTACTTCAGCGTCGGCAAGATCGGCGCCGACCAACTGCAGGATTTGGCCGCGCGCCGGCAGATGGACGCGCAGGAACTGCAGCGCCTGCTGGCGCCGAATCTAGGGTAACAATCTCGACGCCTGCTCTTGCCATCTCGTTACTTCAAGGAATCATGACGCGTAGCCCGTATGGAGCGCAGCGCAATACGGGGTGGGCACGGCATTGGCGTCCCCGTATTACGCCTTCGGCTTCATACGGGCTACAGACACGAGTCCTGAGGTTCATTCATTCCGCGCTTTCCAGCGCGTAGCGCTGCGCCAGCATCAGGGCGCCAGCACCCACCACGCTCATGGCCAGCAGCAGCCACAGCGCGTGCGAGTAGCCCAGGGCAGGGCTCCACAACAGACCCACCAGCAGGGGTGCAGCAGCGCGCGACAGCGCCAGCGGCAGACCGAGCGCGCCATTCAAGGTGGCGACGTGGTCACGATTGACGTACTGCGCGATGGCTGTGCCCTTGACGATGGTGAGCATGCCGTTGCCCATGCCGTAGAGCAGCACGAACAGCAACACCACACCGACCTGGGCCGCGCCAAACAGCGGCGCCGCCAATAACGCGATCAGACCCAGCGGCACTAGGCACGGAATCAGGCGGTTCGCCAGATGCAGGTCGAAATGATGCTCAAAGAAAAACAGCAGCAGGCGCCCCAGCACCTGAATCACGCCGATGCTGGCCGGGATCGCAATCACCCAGGCTTCGCTCAAACCGTTTTCACGCAGCAGGTTCACCATGTGCGCCGGCAGCGCCACCGTGACGGCCATCAGCAGCACGACAAAGACCCCGATCAGCAAAAAGGGGGCGCTGCGCAGCAAACGCAGCACATCGGGCGGTAGCAGCGTTGCGCCGGCTGCTGGCAAGGGCAACGGTCGCGGTGCGCCGCGCAAGATGCAGGCGTGCAACGGCGCGCACAGCAGCAGGTGAAACAGCGCCAGGGCGACCAGCGCCTGACGCCAGCCCCAGTTGGCAATCAACCAGGCGGTCAGCGGAATGAACACGGTGCTGGCCAGGCCGCCGAGAAAAGTCATGGTGATGATGGCGCGCCGGAAATCATTTGGAAAGCGCCGCGTCACCACGGCAAAGGCCGGTGAATACAAGACCCCGGCCATCGCCACGCCGAGCCCGGCCCAGACCGCATAGAAACCCGCGATGCCGCTGACCTGGCTGTGCAGCAGCAGGCAAACGCCAGCCAGCAGCGAGCCGGCCGTCATCACGACGCGCTCGTGGCCACGGTCAATCCAGCGCCCCACCGGGTAGGCCATCAGGCCCTCCATCAGCAGCGCCATGCTGAAGGCCAGCGAGGACTGGGCCCGGCTCAAACCCAGTTCGCGCTCCAGCGGCGCCATCAGCAGGGCGAAGGTGTAGAAGACGCTGCCCCAGCTGATCAACTGCGCCAGCGACAGCCAGCCGACCAGTCGGTGGTCGTGCTGAACGTGGTTTTCCATGCGCGGATTATGGCAAGGCAGGATCTGGATTGCGGGTCGGGGCCCGCAATGACAAATGAGTGGGCGTCATGCCGGACTTGATCCGGCATCCAGTGCGGCGCCCCAAGCGTCACATCGCTGTCGAAGCAATCGATCTTCGGTACTGCATGGCTTCGGCCACGTGGGCCATCTGCGTGTGATGCGAACCGGCCAGGTCGGCGATGGTACGGGCCACCTTGAGCGCGCGGTGTGTGCTGCGGCCTGACCAGCCCAGGCGCGCAGCGGCGATGTTGAGGAACTTGGCCGCGGCTTCGTCGAGCAGCACGTAGGCATCAATCTCCTGGCCCTGCAAAGCCTGATTCGATTTGCCCTGGCGTGCGATGGCGCGCTCACGCGCCGCCATACAACGTGCGCGAATCGTGGCGCTGGCCTCGCCGGGCCGGGCCTGCAACAAATCAGCTACCGGCACGGCTGGCACATCCACATGCAAGTCGATTCGGTCGAGCAACGGACCGCTGAGCTTGCCCTGGTAGCGTGCCACCTGGTCCGGCGTGCAGCGACAGGCGCGCTGCGTTGAGCCCAGATAGCCGCAGGGGCAGGGGTTCATGGCGCCGATCAATTGAAAGCGCGCCGGAAACTCGCAGCGCCGCGCGGCGCGCGAGATCGTGATGCTGCCACTCTCCAACGGCTCGCGCAGGGCTTCGAGTGCGGCTCTGGGAAACTCCAGAATCTCGTCCAGAAACAGAACGCCGTGGTGCGCCAGCGAGACCTCGCCCGGGCGCGGTGGCGAGCCACCACCGACCAGCGCCACAGCGCTGGCCGTGTGATGCGGCGCGCAGGTTGGGCGCTGCGCCCAGCGTTCCAGCGAAAAGCGCCCACCCAGGCTGGCCACGGCCGCGCTCTGCAACGCCTCACTGTCGGTCATGGGTGGCAGCAGTCCGGTAAAACGCTGCGCCAGCATCGACTTGCCGGCACCCGGCGGCCCGCTCATGAGCAGGCTGTGGCCGCCAGCAGCCGCAATCTCGAGCACGCGCTTGGGCCCGAGCTGGCCTTTCACATCGGCCATGTCCGGATAGGGCACGACCGTGGCCTGCGGCCTGGCACTCAGGCGTGACCAACCGGGCGCGACTTCGGGCGCAGGCGCATCGGCAACTTCGGGCAGGAACTGCCGCACCACATCGAGCAGATGGCAGGCGCGGTAGACATGGGCCTGGCTCACCAGCGCCGCTTCTTCGGCACTGCCGGGTGGCAGCACGAGCCGGGGCTGGATGCCGCCCGCGTGCAGGGCCAGACTCATGGCCAGCGCGCCGCGCACAGCACGCAGTTCGCCTGACAGCGAGAGCTCGCCGGCAAACTCATAGCCACTCAAGGCTGCAGCGTCGATCTGGCCGCTGGCTGCCAGGATGCCCAGCGCAATCGGCAAATCGAAACGGCCCGAGTCCTTGGGTAAATCGGCCGGCGCCAGATTGACGGTAATGCGTTTGTTATTCGGAAATTCCAGGCCGGCGTTCTGGATGGCGGAGCGAACGCGCTCACGCGCTTCTTTGACTTCGACATCGGCCAAACCGACCAGCGTGAAGCTCGGCAGGCCGTTGGCCAGATGCACTTCCACCGTAACCGCTGCCGCCTCCAGGCCGAGCAGGGCACGGCTTTGCACCAGGGACAAACTCATGAGGATTCCTCTCCAAAAGAGTGCGCTTCAAATTCCGCCGCACCCATCGAAGTGCACCATCGCAGTGCCTTCTGTTTTCTTGTACAGACCCCATAACGCAGGCCACATGAATTGGTGCACACAGTGACAAGCATCGATTGCGCGAGCCCTGGCACGGTCTGTGCGTATCAGGCTCATCCCTCAACTCTACCGGAGCACTTTATGAACCTGAAAATGAAATCTGCATTGATTCTTGGCACCCTGATGATGGGCACTTCGGTGCTGGCGCAAACCACCGCCGCCGCTCCCGAACCCGATTTCACGTTGTCGTACAACGTCGGCGCCGTCAGTGACTACCGCTTCCGCGGCATTGGCCAGACTACGTTCAAACCAGCCCTGCAAGGCGGTGTTGACTTCGCGCACAAGAGCGGCTTTTACGCTGGTGTCTGGGGCTCCAACATCAAGTGGATCAAGGAATACGTCGGCGCCACCGATGGCGCACTCGAAGTCGACGTCTACGGCGGCTACAAGGGCGAAATCGCCAAGGACCTGGGCTTTGATGTCGGCGTCATCGCCTACCAGTACCCCAGCAACACAGCAGCCAATGTGAGCGGCTTTGTCAACGCCAACACGACCGAGATCTACGGCGCGTTGAGCTACGGTGTGGTCACGGCCAAGTACAGCTACGCCACCAGCAACTTCATCGCCAACAGCAACAGTTCGGGCAGCGCCTACGTTGAAGTGGCCGCCACCTTTGATCTGGGCAATGGCTTCACACTGACACCGCACTTCGGCCACCAGATGATTCCGAATCAGTCCGTCAACGGCGACTACAGCGACTACTCGCTGACGCTGGCCAAGGATTTCGGCAACGGCCTGAGCGCCACGCTCGCCGCCATCGGCACCAATGCGGAAGACGCCTTCTACAAAGTTCCCGGCGTCGACAACCTGGGCAAGAGCACCCTGGCGGTCGGCCTGAAATACAGCTTCTGATCACGCAAACCAACGAGGAGCACGCATGAAACTCATCACCGCGATCATCAAACCCTTCAAGCTTGACGAGGTGCGCGAAGCGCTCTCCGCCATCGGCGTGCAGGGCATCACCGTTACCGAAGTCAAGGGCTTCGGTCGCCAGAAGGGCCACACCGAGTTGTACCGTGGCGCCGAATACGTCGTTGACTTTCTGCCCAAGGTGAAGGTCGAAGCCGCTGTCGCCGACGAACTGGTGGAGCGCGTCATCGAAGCCATCGAGGGCGCAGCCCGCACCGGCAAGATTGGTGACGGCAAGATCTTTGTCTACAACCTTGAGCAAGTCGTTCGCATCCGCACCGGCGAGACCGGCAAGGAAGCGCTGTAACGCCCTCGCACAACCGACACGAGAACCTCAACATGAAAAAACTACTTGCCTCCCTTACCCTGGGTTTGAGCCTGCTCTTCGGCGGCAGCGCCGTGATGGCCCAGACAACTGCGGCACCCGCCGCTGCTGCAGCCTCAGAAGCAGCCGCCCCGGCTGCCGCAGCACCGGCTGCTGCCGCCGCTTCAGCCCCAGCCGCAGCTGCTTCGGCCGCTCCCGCTCCGGTAGCGAACAAGGGCGACGTGGCCTGGATGATCGTCGCCACCGCCTTCGTCATCATGATGTCCATCCCCGGCCTGGCCCTGTTCTACGGCGGCCTGGTGCGCAGCAAGAACATGCTGTCGGTGCTGATGCAGGTGTTCGTCACCTTCTCGATGATCGTCGTACTGTGGTGCCTGTATGGCTACAGCCTGGCCTTCACCGAGGGCAATCAGTTCATCGGCGGCTTTGACCGGCTCTTCATGAAGGGGTTGTTTGATCCGATGAAGGGCGAGTTCGCGATGGCGGCCACTTTCAGCAAGGGCGTTGTCATCCCGGAACTGCTGTTCATGGCATTCCAGGCCACCTTTGCTGCCATCACCTGCTGCCTGATCATCGGCGCCTTTGCCGAACGCATCAAGTTCTCTGCCATGCTGCTGTTCATGGCCCTGTGGTTCACCTTCAGCTACACGCCGATGGCCCACATGGTCTGGTTCTGGATGGGCCCGGACGCCTACACCGGCAAGGAAGTGGTTGATGCAATGAACGCCAAGGCCGGTCTGATCTGGCAGTGGGGCGCGCTGGACTTCGCCGGCGGTACTGTGGTGCACATCAACGCCGCTGTGGCCGGTCTGGTCGGCGCCTTCGTGCTCGGCAAACGCACCGGTTACGCCAAGGAATCGATGGCCCCGCACAGCCTGACGCTGACGATGGTGGGTGCCTCGCTGCTGTGGGTTGGCTGGTTCGGCTTCAACGCCGGCTCGGCACTGGAAGCCAACGGCACCGCCGTGCTGGCCTTCATGAACACCTTCTCGGCTACTGCCGCTGCCGTGCTGGCCTGGTGCCTGGGTGAAGGCCTGATGCGTGGCAAGGCTTCGATGCTGGGTGCTGCATCCGGTGCGGTTGCGGGTCTGGTGGCAATCACCCCGGCCTGCGGCAACGTTGGCCTGATGGGCGCCATCGTGATCGGCTTCATTGCCGGCTTTGCCTGCCTCTGGGGCGTCAACGGTCTGAAGAAGATGCTCGGCGCGGATGACTCGCTCGACGTCTTCGGTGTGCACGGTGTCGGCGGTATCGTCGGCGCGTTGCTGACCGGTGTCTTCAACAGCCAGGCCCTCGGTGGTCCCGGCCTAGTAGGTGACTGGGTCACGGCCGCGGTCTCGTCAGTGCCGGTTGCAGACCAGGTCTGGATCCAACTCAAGGCTGTGTTGCTGACCATCGCCTGGTCGGGTGTTGTTTCCCTGATCGCCTACAAGATCGTTGACATGACCATCGGTCTGCGTGTCAGCGAAGAGGAAGAGCGCGAAGGCCTCGACATCTCCTCGCACGGCGAAACCGCTTACAGCCGTTAAACAACTTCATCGTCTCGAAGTTTCTCCAAGGATTTATCCCCCCGCGCCGCAAGGCCCGGGGGGCTTTTTTTGACCGCAGGGTAATATTTGGGGTCCGCACCATTGGCCCAAACCCACATCCGATGAACACCGCACTGTTCTCCACCATTCCATTGCTCATGTGCATGGGCTATTTCTTCATGGGCTCGCTGCCCTTGCTGATTCTGAAACACGACACACCGATGGATTCGCGCTTCATCCGCGGCTTCTTCAACACCTACTACATGGGGGTGGTGTGCACGGCCACGATTCCAACGATCAGCTACGCGCTGGTGGGTCGTTTTGCATTTTCAACGGGCATGGTGGCAATCGCCGCGCTGGCCCTTTATCTGCGCAAGGCAGGTCTGGCGCGCATGGACGAATTGCGCGTTCGCATCGAGAGCGGCGACGCCATGGCCATCACCGATTTCCGCCGTCTTCACATTGCCGGCATGGTGATCAATTTTGTTCAACTGGCAATGCTGGTCTGGGTGATGTTCCACTTCTTTGGATAGCCCGGTGTCCTGGCACGCCTCACTGCAACTCGATTACCGGCTGGAGGCGCAGCGCTCAGTAGCGCGGCACGTGCACGACGGGCCTTTGCGTATCCTGCAAAGCCTGTACCCCGAAGGTGATGCCATCTGCCACAACGTGCTGGTGCATCCGCCTGGCGGCTTGGTCGGCGGCGACACGCTCGACCTGCGCGTGACGGCAGACACGGGCGCGCACGGTCTGATCACGACGCCCGGCGCCACGCGCTTTTACCGCTCGGATGGCGAGGTGGCCGTGCAGCGCAGCGCCATCACACTGGCCGCTGGCGCGCGGCTGGAGTGGCTACCGCTCGAAGCCATCGCCTACAGCGACTGCCGCGCTGAAAACCATTTGACGCTGCAACTCGCACCGGATGCTGAAATGATTGGCTGGGATGTCACGGCGCTGGGCCTGCCACTGGCCAATCTGCCGTTTGCGCGCGGCGGTTTTCTGCAGCACATCGAAGTGCCCGGCGTCTGGCTCGAGCACGGCCTGATCCGCGCCAACGACACACGCCTGATGGACGGCGCACTCGGTCTGGCCGGACAACGCTGCATGGCATCCCTGTTTTTTGTTGCCGGCAGCCCCCTGACCCGCGAGCGCCGGCAAACTGCGCTGGACGCAGCGCGCGACATCATCGCGGCGCACCCGCTGCGCGATCAGGCTGGCGTCACCAGCCCGTGCGCGCAAGTTGTCGTGGTGCGGGTGCTCTCGCCGGTGGTGGAGCCGACCATGGATTTGTTGCGCCAACTCTGGGCCACCTGGCGTGCGCACTTCTGGCAACTGACGGCGCCACCTCCACGCATCTGGGCAACGTAGGGCCACGGCACTGGATCCCGGATCAGGTCCGGGATGACAACTCCCGAGACCGGGTGACAAATTTGACTTGTCATTGCGGACTTGATCCGCAATCCAGGCTAGACGTGGCCCCGTCACATTAAATCGCCACCAACTCCCGCACGCCGTCGATCTCCATGTTCGGGCCCAGACCGCGCGCCAGCACCGAGCCGCGCTCCATCACCACGTAGTCATCGGCCAGATCGCGGGCGAAATCGTAGTACTGCTCAACCAGCACGATCGCCATGTCGCCACGGTCGGCCAGCATGCGGATGACGCGTCCGATGTCCTTGATGATGCTGGGCTGGATGCCTTCGGTTGGCTCATCGAGCAGCAGCAGGCGCGGCCCCGCCGCCAGCGCGCGTGCAATCGCGAGCTGCTGCTGTTGCCCGCCAGAGAGGTCGCCGCCCCGGCGCTGCAGCATCTGCTTCAAAACCGGAAACAACTCAAACAACTCTGCCGGAATCGGCGTGCCGGCCTTCTTGTAGGCCAGCCCCATCGCCAGGTTTTCTTCGACCGTGAGGCGGGCAAAGATTTCCCGGCCCTGCGGCACAAAGCCGATGCCGGCGCGCGCGCGCTCGTAAGGCGTTGCGCTCTGGATTGCCTTGCCATCCAACTCAATGCTGCCGCTCTTGATCGGTACCAGGCCCATCAGGCTTTTCAGCAGCGTGGTCTTGCCAACACCGTTGCGCCCGAGGATCACGCTGACCTTGCCCGGTGTGGCGCTCAAACTCACGTCGCGCAGGATGTGCGAGCCGCCGTAGTACTGGTTGATGTTCTTGACGCTCAGCATGCTCATCTTCCCAGGTAGACCTCAATTACCCGCTCGTCGGCCTGCACCTGTGCCAGCGTGCCCTGCGCGAGAACGGAGCCGTCGCACAGCACGGTGACGATGTCGGAGATGGTGTTGATGAAACTCATGTCGTGCTCCACCACCATCAGCGAATGCTTGCCTTTGAGCGACAAAAACAACTCGGCGGTGCGCTCAGTCTCTTCGTCGGTCATGCCGGCCACCGGCTCGTCGAGCAGCAGCAGCTTGGGGTCCTGCATCAAGAGCATGCCAATCTCCAGCCACTGCTTCTGCCCATGGCTCAGATTGCCGGCCAGGCGGCCCACGTGCTCGCGCAGGTGGATGGTCTGCAGCACATCAAGCAGGCGGTCACTCTGCGCGGAGTCGAGCGCGAAGAACATCGAAGCGCGCACCGCCTTGTTGGTTTTCAGCGCCAGCTCCAGGTTCTGGAACACGGTGAGTTGCTCGAACACCGTGGGCTTCTGGAACTTGCGTCCGATGCCCATCTGCGCGATCTCGGGCTCGGTGTAGCGCAGCAGGTCGATGGTGCTGCCGAAGAAAACCCGCCCCTGATCGGGCCGCGTCTTACCGGTGATGATGTCCATCATCGTCGTCTTGCCGGCACCGTTGGGGCCGATGATGCAACGCAACTCACCCGGTGCGATGTCGAGCGACAGATTGTTAATGGCCTTGAAGCCGTCGAAGCTCACGCACACGTCTTCCAGGTACAGGATGCGGCCGTGCGTGATGTCCACTTCGCCCGGTGTGGCGATGCGCGAGAAGCCCGCCGCGCGGCCACCGGATTCGGTCTGGCCCTGCTGCTTTTTCTGCGCCAGCGCTTCCGCTCTGCGCGCGCCCTCTTCCATCAGATCAGGCGTCATCGCGAACCCCCCGCAACTTCTTCACGAGACCGACAATGCCATCCGGCAAAAACAGCGTCACGCCAATGAACAGCAGGCCCAGAAAGTAAAGCCAGAACTCGGGGTAGGCGACGGTGAGCCAGCTCTTGGCGCCGTTGACGACGAAGGCGCCGATGATGGGGCCGATCAGCGTGGCGCGGCCCCCGACGGCAGCCCAGATCGCGATCTCGATCGAGTTGGCCGGGCTCATCTCGCTCGGGTTGATGATGCCGACCTGCGGCACATAGAGCGCACCGGCCACACCGCACATCATGGCCGAGAGCGTCCAGATGGTGAGCTTGTAGCCCAGCGGGTTGTAGCCGCTGAACATGACGCGGGTTTCGGCGTCGCGCACCGCCTGCAGCACGCGGCCAAACTTGCTGCGAATAAGCCAGCGCGCCAGCAGGAAGAAGCCCAGCAAGGTCACACTGGTCAGCACGAACAGGCTCATGCGCATGGAGGGCGTGGCAATCGGAATATTCAGGATGCGCTTGAAATCGGTAAAGCCGTTGTTGCCGCCAAAGCCGGTCTCGTTGCGGAAGAACAGCAGCATCGCAGCAAAGGTCATGGCCTGCGTGATGATCGAGAAATAGACACCCTTGATGCGCGAGCGGAAAGCGAAGAAGCCAAAAACAAAAGCCACCAGCGCCGGAACCGCGACGATCAAAAACAGCGTGGCACCGAAGCTGTCACTCAAGCGCCAATGCCAGGGCAGCGTCTTCCAGTCCAGAAACACCATGAAGTCCGGCAGCGCGCTCTTGTAGTTGCCATCCAGGCCAATCTGACGCATCAGGTACATGCCCATGGCGTAGCCGCCAAGCGCAAAGAAGACACCATGACCCAGGCTCAGGATGCCGGTGTAGCCCCAGATCAGGTCCATCGCCAGCGCACAGATGGCGTAGCACATGATCTTGCCAATCAACGCCACGGCGTAGTCACTCAGGTGGAACAGACTGTCCTTGGGCAGCAGCAGATTCAGGCTCGGCGCCAGCACGCACAGCACCAGCAGCGCGACGATGAAAGCGCTCCAGCCGCTGCGCGTGAGCAGCGGGCCTTTGACCGGCAGCGGGGATGTGGATGCGGTATTCATCATGCCTCTGCCGAGCGGCCTTTCATGGCGAAGATGCCTTGCGGGCGCTTCTGGATGAAGATGATGATGAACACCAGCACGGCGATCTTGGCCAGCACGGCGCCGGCCCAGCTTTCGAGGAACTTGTTGAGCACACCCAGACCG
>Ga0194060_10002717_pt1 | contig 12582 bp, 5 predicted proteins | sample SepL225m_MetaG_FD_163427 | JGI IMG/M metagenome (GOLD analysis project Ga0194060, IMG submission 163427) | Anoxic zone freshwater microbial communities from boreal shield lake in IISD Experimental Lakes Area, Ontario, Canada - Sep2016-L222-5m | ecosystem: Environmental > Aquatic > Freshwater >... | reverse complement strand
GCCGAGGGCCGCTCAAACCGCGAGATCGCGCAGATGCTGCACATCACAACGAAAACGGTTGAGGCGCACCGATCCCGCGTGATGGAAAAGCTGAACATCCGCAGCACCGCCGACCTTACGAGATATGCAATCAGAAGAGGTATTATTGCCGTAGAGCAAAAGTAGCGCGGTGAGACATGTCACGCTTCGCTCAGCGTCCCGATGTGCATTATCGTCGCCGGGAGACTGAGCGAAGCAAGGCGTGATAGGGCGAGTCTTGCGCTTTTGTGTCAAGACTCTTCGCTACGCTGCGCTCAGCGTGACATGGCGAGTTTGACTCTACGACTCGCTGACGCAGGCGGTTCCGGAGTCGGCGCAGGCCGACGCCCAGCCGTAGGCTTCGCAGGCGCGACGTCAGTCGCGAGCCGAGGGAATCTGCCCTGAAATTGCATGGCTACCTGATGTGAAAAAATCCGATTACTTGTATAATCACCGTGGAATCCCTTCTATGACAGGGCAAGTTTTGCGCTGTTGCCTGGATACCTCATGCTCGATCCATCGGTGATGTCGCCAGAGCAACTCTACGCCGAGATTCACCAGCTTCGGGCGCGTGTGGCCGCGCTCGAAGAGGTGACTATCCCCATAACCGAGGGGCTGACCGGTGCGTGCGCCCATATTCTTGATCATCTCCATGATGCCGTCATCATGACCGATACCAGTTTGCAGATCCGCTTCTGGAACCGCACTGCCGAGCATCTGTATGGCTGGCCGCGTGCGGAGGTTATTGACCGCCCTATCGGCCAGGTTGTGCCCGTGGTACGCTACATCACCAACGAGGAAGCCGGAACCTCCATTGCCACTGCACTACGCGATCAAGGGCACTGGCGCGGCGAGGTCGTCCAACATCATCGCGATGGACACGAAGTGTTTGTGGACGCCAGTGTCCAGAGCGTGACCGACGTGGCGGGCGGGCAGTCCGGCTATCTTACGATCAACCGCATTACCGCACGCAAGCAGACTGAGCAGGCGCTCCAACACTCCATTGATCGCCTCCATATTCTGGCTGAGGCGTCACACGCATTTGCGGAGGTTGGTGCGGAGTACCAGACGCTGCTTGATCGGATCGTGCGGATCAGCGCGGAACGGCTCCAGGCCGCGTGTACCATTCGTTTGCTCGCAGACGACGGAGAGAGCCTCGATATTGCCGCATTTGACCATTATGATCCGGCTCAGCTTCATGAGATGCAGGCTCGTCTTATGCCCTGGCGAATCCACCTGAATGATCGCGCCCCGGCGGCAGTCGCAGCACGGACTGGCGAAGCACAGTTCATGCCGGTGATTGATCGTGAGGCGCTATCAGCAGTTCTTCCGCCAGAGCAGCAAGGAATCTTGCAGCACTTTCTCCCGCACAGCGTGATGGTTGTACCGTTGCGGTTTCATAGTCGCAGCATTGGCAGCCTGATGTTCGCACGTGATGACCGCGATCTTCCCTCCTTTGATACTGATGATCTCGCCCTCACCCAGGAACTAGCCGCCCGCGCCGCCCTGGCGATCAGGAACGCGCAGCTCTTCCAGCAGGCGCAGGCCGAGATCGCCGAGCGCAAACGCGCTGAGGAGACCCTGGCGGCCGAGCGCTCGCTGCTGACCCAGCGTGTTGCCGAGCGTACCGCCGACCTGACCGCTGCAAACACTGAACTCACCCGGGCGGCCCGTCTCAAGGATGAGTTCCTGGCCAACATGTCCCACGAACTACGTACGCCGCTCAACGGCATTCTTGGCTACGCCGAGTTGCTCCAGGAGGGAATCTACGGCGCGCTCTCGCCCGAGCAGAGTACCTCGGTGGCCGAGATTGGTGAGACTGGCCACCATTTGCTCAACCTGATCAATGATATCCTTGACCTCTCCAAGGTTGAGGCGGGCAAAATTGTGCTTGAGCCGATGCCCATCAACCTCATGGATTTGGGACAGATGGTGACGCGCATGGTCTCCCAGCCCGCCCTCTTCAAGCGTATCAACGTGACCAGTACCTACGATAGCTACGCCGAGACGATGGTGGCCGATGAGCGCCGACTGAAACAGATCCTGGTCAACCTGTTGGGCAACGCGGTGAAGTTCACACCCGAGGGCGGCAACGTGGGTCTGGAGGTGCGTGGCGATCCGCACGAGGAGACGATCACGTTCACTGTTTGGGATAGCGGGATCGGGATCGCGCCGGACGACCAGCGGCGCATCTTCGATTCCTTCATCCAGCTCGATAGCGCCCTGCACCGCGCACATGAGGGCACTGGACTGGGACTCGCCCTAGTACGACGACTGGTGACGCTCCATGGCGGCAGCCTGAGCCTGGAGAGCACGATGGGGGTCGGCAGCCGCTTTCAGGTTACGCTGCCCTGGGTGTTGCCTACCGCATCAACACTCCAGCCAGAGTCGACGGGCATGGAACCAGGGGCCATTCGCCAGGCCCTGGTGATCGAAGACTCGGCCATCGCCGCCCGGCAGATTGCCTACCATCTTCAGGAGTTGGGCACCAGGGTGGTGATCTACCAGCGGGCGGAGGGGGTGATTGAGGTGGCGGCAACGCTCCAACCCGATGTGATCCTGCTCGATATCCTACTGCCGGAGCCCGTGGGTTGGGATGTGCTGCGTGCACTCAAGGCCGACCCACGAACGACGGTCATCCCGGTGGTGGTGGTGAGCGTCGTTGACGAGCCCGCCGAGGCACGCGCCCTCGGTGCCGATGCGGTGCTGCTCAAGCCAATCACCCGTGAGCAATTGATTCAGACTCTGGGTATGCTCCCGCTGCCAACCCAACCTCCTCCATCCGCGCTGGTACTGGCTCCGGCAGATGAGACCGCACGGCCCGTCGTGCTGCTGGCCGAGGACAACCTCGTGAACATCCGCGTCATGGAAGGCTTCCTGATCGCAGTTGGCTATCGCGTCGTTGTGGCGCGGAATGGCGCGGAGGCCGTAGCCCATACGCTAGATCTCCAGCCAGCAATTGTGCTGATGGATATCCAGATGCCGGTACTCGACGGCCTAGAGGCGATCCGGCGCATCCGCGCATCCGGTCTGACGGAGTTGCCAATCATCGCGGTGACCGCCCTGGCCATGTCCGGCGACCGCGAGCGCTGCCTAGAGGCCGGGGCCAATGACTACTTCGCCAAGCCCGTCGGCCTGCGTCGGCTGCGCGAGGTGATGGCGCGCATGCTTGCTCGACCTGCCTGACATGAATATAGCCGATAGACCGATAGCCGATAGCCGATAGTACGACGGTTGTACTTCCTGACGTAGGCGCGGCGTGCAGCCGCGCGATACCCGAGGTGCGCGGCTGCACGCCGCGCCTACGTATTGCCGACCGATGGCGTTCTGAAGCGCGATATACCCATTTACACCTGTCGTAATAGCCGATAGCTCCGATGGAGGGCATATCTTTACCCGCTTTTTTTACTGCATTACAATGAGGTTTATCGGTTTTTTTGGCGGGCGACTTCAGTCGCCCCTGCGGAGCCTACGGCTGGGTGTCGGCCTCCGCCGACGCCGGAACCGCCCGCGCAGGCGCACGGCCGGTCGCAGGCCCCCATGACGCGACTTCAGTCGCCTGCTCTGCGCCCCCTGAGACTGCTTACTCACTCACCACAGGATTATACGATGGACACCGAGACAGAAATATTTTCCGGTGCGGATCAGGAATATACCGAGGAAGACGGCTCCACGCATGTGTCGGCGCATGCCCCTACACAGAGCCAGGATGTCGCAGTGCTACAGCAGGCGCTGGCCCGGCAGGAAGAAGAGTTGGGAACCCTGCGTGCGCGCCTCCACAAACTAGAGCGTGCAGAGGAACAGATCCGCCAGAGCGATGCGCGTTTTGCCACGATCTTCGCGCACAGTCCAATCGCCCTGGGCATCTCGCGCCTGAGCGACAGCAAAATCACCCATGTGAACCCGGCGTTTACAGCCCTGTACGGCTACACCGCCGACGAGATCATTGGGCATACGGCACTGGAGTTGGGCATCTGGGTACACCTTAAAGATCGCCAGCGCATAATGGAACAGATGCACGAACAGCAGCGAATCAGCGGTTTTGAGACGACGATCTGCGATGCATCGGGCGAGGGACATCAGGTACTCCTCTCGGGTGAGTTCGTATCCATTCATGGCGAGCCGCACGTTCTGATCCAGCTCATGGACATCAGTTCGCTAAAACAGATCCAACAGGAACTACAGGAACTGAACCAGACCCTGGAGACCCGGGTGCAGCAGCGCACCGCCGAGGTGAACGATCTCTACGAGATGCTGCGTCAGGCGAACGCCGAACTCGTCCGGGCGGCGCGGGCCAAAGACGAGTTTCTGGCGAATATGAGCCATGAGCTGCGCACGCCGATCAATGCCATCCTGGGATTCAGCGAGAGCTTCCAGGAACAGATCTATGGATCCCTCACCGAGCGGCAGCGGGACGCCATCGGCACCATCGAGACCAGCGGGCGCCACCTGCTCACCCTGATCAACGACATCCTTGATCTGTCCAAGGTCGAGGCGAGACGGCTGGAGATCCAGCCCGAGCCGGTGGCGGTGCAGGAGATATGCCGCGCCAGCATGGCGTTTGTACGCGAGCAGGCGTTCAAAAAGCGCCTGCGGTTAAACCTGGAGTTGAACGACCAGGATGCCGTCATCGAGGCCGATGTCACCCGCCTCAAGCAGATTCTGGTCAACCTGCTCTCCAACGCGGTGAAGTTCACCCCATCGGGGGGCACGGTCGGTCTGGAGGTCACCGTCGAAGCGGAGGAATGCGTGGCTCGCTTCGCCGTGCATGACACGGGCATTGGTATCGCATCTGCAGATCTCGGGCGGTTGTTCCAGCCCTTCAGCCAGATCGACTCGTCCCTTGCGCGTGAGACTGAGGGCACCGGGCTGGGACTGGCCCTGGTACGTCGGTTGGCCGAAATGCATGGCGGCAGTGTGACGGTCGAAAGCGAACTGGGCCAGGGCAGCCGCTTCACTGTCGCCCTGCCCTACCACCCCGCCTCATTCAAGGCTGCTCCCGACTTGGCATTTGTCGTCGTCCGTCCCGCGACGACCACTCCGGCAATGCCCGAAGCGGCGCTGCGAGGGTCAATTCTCCTGGCCGATGACAATGAGATCAACGTCAAGGTACTCCACGAGTACTTGCAGGCCAGGGGCTACGCCGTGACCGTCGCCCGGGATGGCTACGAGGCCCTGGCTCTCGCGAACCAGGTACATCCCCACCTAATCCTGATGGACATCCAGATGCCACGGCTGGATGGTCTGGCGGCGATCCGGCGTCTGCGGGTGCTGCCTGCCTACACCACAACGCCGATCATCGCCCTGACCGCCCTAGCCATGCCCGGCGACCGCGAGCGTTGTCTGGAGGCGGGTGCGACCGAGTACCTGGCCAAGCCCGTCAGCCTGCAGGCCCTGGTGCGAACCATCGAGCAGTTGCTCCACGGGTAACGCAATACCGCAAAACTCGCCCTGTCACATCACGCGCCCGGCCCGTAAACGGGCGGGCTTCGTAGATGTCGCCCGCGACTTCAGTCGCCGGGCGACCGAGTTCCCGAGGATTTTGCACATGCCCTGTTTCCCCAGTTGCCAAACTGGCCCGCCTTAGGTATAGTGAGAGACGCAAGGGGCTGTAGCTCAGTTGGATAGAGCAGCGACCTTCTAAGTCGTTGGTCGTGCGTTCGAGTCGCACCAGCCCCGCCAGCAGTGGGACGCGGTATTCGCTCTGCGAGTGCCGCGTCTTTTTTAACCCGTAGACTCTATTCTGGACTTTATGCCGTTGCATCAGGCACCTCGTCTTGCGGCGGCTCGCCTTTAAGGTAAGCGGAAACTCTCAATTCTTGGAGCTAGACAACGAGCGCAAACCCATCTGGCAATTCTGCCGCGTATAATGGCAGGAACAAACACCTAGCTACGCAGGAGGAGTTCATATGGCCCGGATTGGAATCTACGGCGCGACCGGCTACACCGGTTTCGAGCTGATTAAGCTGCTGGTGCGCCATCCCCAGATCGAGATCGCCTTCGCCACTGCCCGCTCAGCGGCAGGCACGAATCTAAGCGACATTTTCCCAACCTTGATTGATCAGCCTCTGGTGGCCGTTGAGCAGGCCGATCTGCGTAATGTTGACATAATATTCACCTGCTTGCCCCACAACACGCCTGATCTGATACCGCTGGTCCAGGCGGCTTTGGATGCCGGGGTGAAGGTGATTGATTTCTCCGACACCTTCCGCCTGGAGGATCTGGATACCTACGCCCGCTGGCGCAAAAAGGATCATCCCGCCCCTGAACTCCAGAGCGCGGCGGTATACGGTTTGCCCGAATTGCACCGTGAGCGCATCCGCACGGCGCGGCTGGTCGCCAACACCGGCTGCTATCCCCTCACCGCTATTCTGCCTCTGTACCCCCTCGTTCAGGCCGGGCTCCTGGCCGACGGCCCGGTGATTGTTGATAGTAAGTCGGGCGTGTCGGGTGCCGGACGTTCGCTCTCGCTCAAGACTCACTTCGGCGAGACCCACGAAACCTTCAGTGCCTACAATATTGGCCGGACGCACCGCCATCTGCCCGAGATGGAGCAGGAGACCGGGCTGCATATCATCTTCTCGCCGCATCTGCTCCCGGTCTACCGGGGTATTTTGTCTACTATCTACGTCAACACAACGCCAGGCGTGAGCGAGGAAGATGTGCGAGGAGCCTACGGGATATACGCCAACGAGCCTTTCGTGACGCTGCTTCCCCAGGGTCGGTTGCCCGAACTTCGCCATGTGATAGGGAGCATGAATATCGCTATGGGCGTGCATCTGGCGGAGGAAGGTCGCTACATCCTCGTCGCGTGTGTGGACAACTTGATCAAGGGGGCGTCGGGGCAGGCCGTGCAGAGCATGAACCTGATGCTGGGCCTGGAGGAGACGGCAGGGCTACAATAAAAACAGAATCGGCATTAGGGAAAGCAGATCTTCTTCATCATCCCATCCCGGCACCATGTCACCCTGAGCGAAGCGAAGGGTCTGTCAGGATGCCGGGAGAGATGCTTCGCTTCGCTCAGCATGACATGGTGCCGGGACGCTCACGAATTTCCACGTCCCTTACACAAGGGCCACTTCGCTCGTACGGTCGAAGATGTGCATCTTCTCCATATCAATCACAATTTCTAGATTCTGGCCGGGGCGAGCCGTGGTGCGCGGGTCGAGGCGACCAATAAACTCTTTGCCGCTGATCTCGATGTAGGCGTAAACCTCAGAACCCATCGCCTCGGTCAGGTTCACCTGGGCTGTGAACCTCGCGCTTTCGTCTACCCCACGGGCGACATAATGAGAGTCGTGGATATCCTCGGGGCGGATGCCAAAACAAATATCTTTGCCCACAAGGTTACCGAACGTATCGGCTTTGTTGGCGGGCACGGGTACCACAAAATCCTTGCCGATCACCACGCCGAGCCCGCTGCCCACCCGGTCAATCTTCGCCTCGAAGAAATTCATAGCCGGACTGCCGATAAAGCTGGCGACGAACATGTTCGCGGGGGTATCGTAGAGGTTCTGCGGCGAGTCAAGCTGCTGGAGGATACCGTCATTCATCACGGCGATGCGCGTGCCCATTGTCATCGCCTCGGTCTGATCGTGGGTGACGTATATGAAGGTGGTCTTCAGGCGCTGGTGGAGTTTACTGATCTCGGCGCGGGTCTGCACCCGTAGCTTGGCATCGAGGTTCGAGAGCGGCTCGTCCATCAGAAAGACAGCGGGGTCACGGACGATGGCGCGGCCAAGGGCGACACGCTGCCGCTGGCCACCCGAGAGCGCCTTAGGCTTACGATCAAGCAAGAGGCGAATATCGAGCATGTCAGCGGCATCCTTGACCCGCTTGTCAATCTCGGCCTTCGGCACTTTGCGCAGATTGAGGCCAAAAGCCATATTATCGTAGACCGACATGTGCGGGTAGAGGGCGTAGCTCTGAAAGACCATCGCAATATCGCGATCTTTGGGCGGCACATCATTCACCACACGGTCGCCAATGATAATGCGGCCCTTGGTGATCTCCTCCAGGCCAGCCAGACAGCGCAGGGCGGTGGATTTACCACAGCCCGAGGGGCCAACCAACACCAGGAACTCACCGTCGCTAATCTCGATAGTCAGGTCTTTGAGAACCGCTACCTCACCGTACTGCTTCCACACATGGTCGAACGTAATCCCCGCCATTGGTGTCCCTTATGTTCGCACCGTCACTGTTTCGTGAGAATTTGCTCGACAATCGAGGCCAGCGCATCAACCTGCGAGTTCAGCTGAACGACATCGTTGCGGCTGGGCATATCAATGTTCTGATCCGCCATGTGGGTCTTCGCACTCTCGGCAAATTCGTCGCTGAGCAGCAGTCGTCGCCAGTAGACAGCCTCTTCAGCGCTGATCTTGCTACCACTGATCAAAATATCAATACGACGACCAATTTCATTTTCAATCAAATAAATACCACCGAGCGAGTCGAAGAGCGTACGGCGCAGGTTCGCCAAGGTATCGCCACCAAACTGGATCATCCCGGTGAGCAGTGTGGTGGGGAGTTGCGGGGCACTACGACCACGGACTTGGAGGACAACCTGGGCCAAGATACTTGACGTAATGTCGTCGCCTGTCTCATTATCAAGTATCTTGATCGCCTCGCCGTCCTGCACCAACCGTGCAATACCTTCCAGGGTAATGTACTGCTTCTTGTTGGTGTGGTAGAGCTTGCGGTTGGCGTACTTTTTGATGAGATGCATACGCCCTCAATATAGAATGGGATGAATGGATGGAACCAGTATAACATAATCGCCGTGGGCGTAAACGCCTCGGCTCTTGTCACGAAGGCCGCGCAGGCGGCCTTCGCGGACAAGAGCCCGCCCGTTTACGGGCCGGGCACGTGACTCATGCCCTGTGAGCAGATCCTCGCTGCTTGACGGCTCTGCACAGGATTGCTATACTTCCCAAACCAATGGCGATGACGGGGAGAGTAGCTGCGCCCACCCTCACACCAGCGAGTCCGGGGCGGTGGAAGCCGGACGGTAGAGTGCACAGTGAAGATCACCCCCGAGCCGGCAGGCGAAATCAACACGATAGTAGCCGCGCCCGGAGTTGTACTCCGTTATCAACACAAAGCGTTGAGTGCAGTTATTTTAGATTTTGGATTTTAGATTTTGGATGGTGTTCCAAAATCGCAAATCGCAAATCTAAAATCTGAACTGGGGTGGTACCACGGGGCACATGTCGCCTCGTCCCCTGTCTGTGTGGCCTGTTGGCCACCGACAGCGGGGCGGGGTTTTTTTGTATTCTTTGCGAAAGGCATAGCGCATGTTTAAACCTGTCGAGACGACTGTCTCGTTCCCAGAGCTTGAAGAGCAGATCCTCGCCTGGTGGGATGCCAACCAGATCGTCGAGAAGTCGCTGGCCTCGGGCAGCAAGCCCTTTGTCTTCTACGAGGGGCCACCCACAGCCAACGGTCGGCCCGGCCTGCATCATGTGATCAGCAGGACGTTTAAGGACATCATCTGCCGCTATCGGGCTATGCAGGGCTATAAGATCATCGGTCGTCGCGAGGGCTGGGATACCCACGGTCTGCCGGTGGAGATCGAGGTCGAGAAGCAGCTTGGCTTCAGCGGCAAGCCCGACATCGAGAAGTACGGCATTGCCGAGTTTAACGCCCGCTGCCGGGAGAATGTCTGGGAGTATATTCAGGAGTGGCAGTCCTTCACCAAGCGCATTGCCTATTGGGTCAGCCCCGACGGCTACTACACCTACGATAACAAGTATATCGAGTCGCTCTGGTGGATTTTTCGCCAGCTCTGGGAGCGCGATCTGCTCTTCCGTGACTACAAGGTGACGATGCACTGCCCGCGCTGCGGTACCGGCCTGAGCGACCACGAGGTCTCGCAGGGTGCCCGCGACGATGTGGACGACCCGAGCGTTTTTATCAAGTTTCGGGTGAGCGGGGCAACCGCGCCGGGTGCGGGCGTACAGGCAACGGAATTGGCCGAGTCCCTGCGCGGTGCCTTTCTGGTGGCCTGGACAACCACGCCCTGGACGCTGCCGGCTAATGTGGCCCTGGCGGTTAAGCACGATGCGACCTACGCCGTGGTGGAGCATAACGGCGAACGGCTGATCATGGCCGAGGTTCTGCTGCCTAAGGCGCTCGGTGAGGGCTACACGCTGCTGCGCACGCTCAAGGGTAACGATCTGGTGGGCCTGCGTTACGAGAACCTCTTCACGGGCGTGCCCGGCCCTGGTGATGTAGTTGACATAATCACCGCGTACCGTGTGATCGCTGACGAGATCGTGACGATGGATGACGGCACCGGCATTGTCCATATCGCCCCGGCCTACGGCGACCTGGAGGTGGGTCGCAAGCACGGGCTACCCACACTTTTCTCGGTTGATCTGAACGGCAAGGTGATGCCCGAGTTCGCCGAGTTGGGCTTCGCCGGGAAGTTTTTTAAGGAGGCGGATCCGGACATCACCCGCAACCTGAAGGAGCGCGGGCTGCTTCTCAAGAGCGGGCGAGTGCGCCACTATTACCCGTTTTGCTGGCGTTGCGGCACACCGCTGCTCTTCTACGCCAAACGTTCGTGGTATATCCGCACCACGGCGTTTAAGGCCGATCTGGTGGCCAATAATCAGCAGATCCACTGGGTGCCTGAGCATATCCGCGACGGGCGTTTCGGCAACTGGCTAGAGAATAATATTGACTGGGCGATCAGCCGCGAGCGCTACTGGGGCACGCCCCTGCCCATCTGGCTGAGCGCCGACGGCACTCATGCTGAGTGTATCGGTTCGCTGGCCGAACTGGAGCAGAAGGTCGGACGCCCGCTTCAGGATCTCGATCTGCACCGGCCCTATGTAGATGAACTAACCTGGGAAGATCCACAGCACGGCACGATGCGCCGCATCCCGGATGTGGCCGATTGCTGGTACGACAGCGGCTCGATGCCCGTGGCCCAGTGGCATTATCCGTTTGAGAACAAGGAGATCTTCGAGTCCGCTCATCCCGCAGACTACATCTGCGAGGCGGTGGATCAGACCCGTGGCTGGTTCTATACCTTGCATGCCATCAGCACCCTACTCTTCGACCGACCCGCTTTCCATAATGTGATCTGCCTGGGCCACATTCTGGACGAGCATGGGCAGAAGATGAGCAAGAGCAAGGGCAATATTATTATGCCCGCCGACGTGATTGCGCAGTACGGCGTGGACGCCCTGCGCTGGTACCTGTTCACTGCCGCTCCGCCCGGCAACCCGCGCCGCTTCAGCGGGGCGCTGGTGAACGAGAGCCTGCGCAAGTTCATGCTGACGTTGTGGAATACCTACAGTTTCTTTGTTACCTACGCCAACCTAGACGAGTGGACTCCCGCAGCGGCTGAAGAGACGGAGCATGCTCCGTCTCTTCAGCCCATTGACCAATGGGCGCTGGCCCGGCTGAACGGGCTGGTGCGCGATGTCACGGCGAACCTGGAGGCATACGAGGTCTTCCCGGCAGCGCGGGCGATTGAGGTCTTTGTAGACGAACTCTCGAACTGGTATGTGCGGCGCAACCGGCGGCGTTTCTGGAAGAGCGGGGCCGATGCCGATAAGCAGGCAGCCTATCATACCCTCTATACCTGCCTGCTCACCGTAGCGAAACTGGTTGCGCCCTTCGCGCCGTACTTGGCCGAGGAACTGTATCGCAACCTGACGGGATTGCAGATTTTGGATTTTAGATTGCAGATTGCAGAGGACAAGGCCCAATCCCCAATCCCCAATCTAAAATCTAAAATCCCCACGGGATTGCAGATTGTGGCAGATGAAGCTCAATCAGAAATCAAAAATCAAAAATCAAAAATCCCCGAGAGCGTACACCTCGCGTCCTGGCCCCTGGTAGACACGGCGCTGCTGGACGACCAACTCGTGGCCGATACCGAGGCGCTGCTGGGCGCGGTATCGCTGGGGCGGGCGGCGCGCAAGACGGCAGGATTGAAGGTGCGCCAGCCGCTGAGTGAGCTGTGGCTGCGGGCCAGTACGCCCGCCGCCGCCGAGGGTCTGCGCCGCTTCGAGGCCGAGTTGCGCGATGAGCTGAATGTGAAGGCAGTACGCTACCTGGATGCCGGATCGGACATCGTCGAGTACCGCTTCAAGCCTAATCTACGTCTGGTGGGCAAGAAATACGGCAAGCAGGTGCCAGCCCTCACCGTCGCCCTTAAATCTCTGGCGGGCGCAGATGCCCGTGCAGTGGCCCACGCGCTGGAGGCAGGTCAGCCAGTGCGCCTGACGGTAGACGGCCAGGAGTTGGAACTGCTGCCCGATGAACTGCTGGTGGAGAGCAGCGCTCCCGAGGGCTATGCCGTGGCCGATAGTGACGGCATGCTGGTGGCCCTCAACACCACCGTGACCGCCGAGCTACGCCGGGAGGGTGTTGCCCGCGATCTCGTGCGCGGCGTGCAGGATGCGCGCAAGCAGGCCGGTCTGGCCATCTCCGACCGGATCGCCTTAACTCTGTCTGCCGGGGATGCCGCTACCGCCGACTTGCTGTCCCAGACCCTCTCCGCCTGGAGCGACTACCTATGCGATGAGACCCTCACCGACAGCCTGGTGA
>Ga0194060_10002715_pt1 | contig 12588 bp, 12 predicted proteins | sample SepL225m_MetaG_FD_163427 | JGI IMG/M metagenome (GOLD analysis project Ga0194060, IMG submission 163427) | Anoxic zone freshwater microbial communities from boreal shield lake in IISD Experimental Lakes Area, Ontario, Canada - Sep2016-L222-5m | ecosystem: Environmental > Aquatic > Freshwater >... | reverse complement strand
TTGTCGGGCCGGTCCGGATTGCGGAAGGTGCCGATGCGAAGACAAGCGACCGACAGCCCGTGCTTGTCGGCGTACAGGCGCCCGAGCGCTTCGCCGAACACCTTGGACACGCCGTAGCGCGTGTCCGGGCGCGGCTGCACCGTGTCGTCGATGAAGCGCTCGCGCCGGTGAAAGCCGATCGCATGGTTGGAACTGGCGAAAATCACGCGCTTTACCTTGGCGCGCCGCGCTGCCTCGAACACGTTGTAGCAGCCGACGATGTTGGCCGGCAGGATCACTTCCCACGCGTCCTCGACCGCCCTGCCGCCGAGGTGCACCACGCAGTCGACGCCCTGCATCATCTGCTCGCAGGCGGCGAAGTCGGTCAGGTCGGCGGCGACGAGTTCCTCGCCCGGCGCCGCCTCGCCCAGCGGGGCGATGTCCGACAGGCGCAACTGGTATTTGCCGCGGTAGGCGGCGCGCAGCACCTTGCCGATGGCGCCCGCGGCGCCGGTGATCAATATGCGTTTCATCTTGTCTCCGCCAAAGGCCTGCAGTTTACTCCATGTAAGGCGCGACCACGCGGCGGCAAGGTACGCGGGCGGCGGGACTCAATGCGCCGGACCCGGAATACGGATCTAAACCCCCCGGGAGGCTTCTCCGTACCCTGACCGTGGTGGGGCTTTTGCCCGCTGTCATCGGGATCAGGTAGAACTCCCTTTCGCACTGCGTGCATTTGCCAGCCGCGCGACGGCCTTGCACAAAGCCTCAACCGTATTGCGCTTGTCGATCAGTTCGCTCTCGCCGGCCTCCGGTGTATCGTTTCGGGGTTCGTCAGTAATGTCGCACAAAGCCCGAGGCGCCGGCAAATCGTCACGGTTACATTCGCGCTCGGCGCCGGCTGCGCATCAGCTAATATATGAAGCGTATCCTTAGGGACCTGGATCCACCGTGATCTTGAATCCAGGTCGAGCGTGTCATAACACTTGCCGGATAGAAAGGAGATCTGAAATGACGTTCCTGAGTTGGCGCAAGGACTACGAAATCGGGGTGCCTCAGATTGACGCAGAGCATCATCGGCTCGCAGATATGGTCAACGCATTTCACGAAGCATATCTTCGAGGCGATAGCCGCGAAGAGATGCCACATTTATTGAATCAGCTTATCGCGTATGCCGAGGAACATTTTCAGCACGAAGAAAAGTTGATGAGCGATAGCGGCTACCCGCACCTTGACAAACAACGTGCGTTGCACGAGGAACTTTTTGCGTCCATTTTTTCCATCAATGAAAAATTTGCAGCTGATCGGTCCAAAGCCGGCGCCGAAGCAATGCAATTCATCAAGAATTGGCTCCTCGACCACATAGTCAAGCATGACATGGACATTGGCGATTTTCTGCGGAACAAGGCCAATAAAGCGAAAACGGCGAATGAGACCGGTAAGGGCGAAGCGGAGGTAAAGCCCAAACAATAGTTGCGCGCGGACAATTGGAGGTCAAGGGGGGAGATCATCCATTTGGCCTATAGACCAAGGGTTTCTCAAAGGCATAACCTGAGCAAATGAAATGATGGTTTCTTGCGCAACGATTTCTCGGGAAGACATCGTCGGTGAACTACTTTGAGTGGACCAGCGGCATCGAGCTTGGCCACAGCGATATAGATGAGCAACACAAGCGATTGCTCCTGCTGGGAGAGGGCCTGGTTAAACCACAGGCCGGCTCTGCCGCGAATGGCCCCAGCGCAGCGCAACTACTGGCACTGATTGATTGCGCCCAGGAGCATTTCGCATTCGAAGAGGGCTTGATGCGTTCGATGGCTTATCCTGGGGCGCAGCAACATTCGAACGTCCACATGTTGCTGCTGGTGGACTTGAGGAATTATTGCATTAGGGTGCAGAGGGGTCTGCATACCGATTATGTCGGGCTGACCAGTTTTCTTTGGCACTGGATCGTCCTGCATATTGGTTCAGAAGACCGGGATCTGGTGACTTGGCTTAAATCTCATGAACCGCACGCCGCCGATAGCGCGGCGGGTGCTTGACCCCGATGTTCGTGCTAAGCCTGCTCCGCGTATAGTTCGGTCATCGCCTGACGCAGCCAGCGGTTGGCGGGGTCCTGGTGGAAGCGCTGGTGCCAGTGCAGTCTTACTTCGAAGCTGGGCATGCGCAGCGGCAGTTTGAGCACTTTGAAGTTTCCCGATTGGGCGAACACTTCGGCGACGCGCGAGGGGACGGTGACGACGAGGTCGGTTCGCGCCAGAATCATCGGCACCACCAGGAAATGCGGTACGCGCACCGCGATGCGCCCGCCCAGGCCTTCCCTGACGAAAGTCTCCTCGATGATCTGGTGGCCGGTGCCGGCGTAGGACACCAGCACGTGCGCGGCTGCGCGGAACTGCTTCGCGCTGATCCTGCCGCCGATCACCGGGTGGTCGGCGCGCAGCATGCACACATACTGCTCGCGGAACAGCGGCTGCTGGCGCATGCCGGTGATCAGGCCGGGCAGGAAGCCGACCGCAAGGTCGATCTCGCCCGCCTCCAGCGCCGTGTGCACGTCCTTGATCGGGATCCGCACGACTTCGATCTTGACCCCCGGCGCATCGTGCTTGATGCGTTCGAGCAGGCCGGGCAGGAACACCATTTCGCCGATGTCGGACATGAACAGGCGAAAAGTGTTGCCGGAACTGAGCGGCTCGAAGCCGGCGTGCTGCTGCAGCGCGGTCTGGATCAGCCGCAGCGCTTCGCGCACCGGCTGCGCCAACTGCTGCGCGAACGGCGTCGGGCGCATGCCGCGGGGGGTGCGCACGAACAGCGGGTCGTCGAACATCTGCCGCAACCGCGCCAGGGCGTTGCTCATCGCCGGCTGCGACAGCCCGATGCGCTCGCCGGCGATGGTGACGCTGCCTTCGGTCGCGATGGCGTCGAAGGCGCGCAGCAGATTGAGGTCGAGATCCATCACATTCATGGATAGAATGTATATCATATTCTCCATCAATTTGACAAATATGCGGCCCGCGCCTAACCTCATTTCACAGGAAGCGCTCCCGGTCCAAAACGGCGGCGGGCGCAAGGAGGAAAGTCCATGTACGAAATCCGCATCCACGGCCGGGGCGGGCAGGGGGCTGTGCTGGCGGGAGGCATCCTTGCCAGCGCCCTGGTGCTCGAAGGCAAGTTCGTCGTCGCCGTGCCCTCGTTCGGCTTCGAGCGTCGCGGCGCGCCGGTGGCGAGTTACCTGCGCTTCGACGAGCGACCGATCCGCCAGATGACCAACATCTATCACCCCGACTGCGTGCTGTGCATCGATCCCACGGTGGCGCGGGCGGTGAACGTGTTCGACGGCGTCAGGGACGGCGCCGTGCTGGTGCAGACCACATCCAGGCCACTGGAGGGCATGGGGGTGCCGCCGCAGATCGCGACCGTCGGACTGTGCGATGCGGTTTCGATCGCCCTGGACATTTTCAAGCGCTCGATCACCAACACCATCATGCTCGGCGCATTTGCGCGCACCACCGGACTGGTATCGCTGGAATCGCTGCAGGCGGCGATCCAGAAATCGGATTTTCGCGATGCCGGCCTCGCGCAGAACATGGCGGCGCTGGAGCGCGGCTACGCAGCGACCCAGGTGCACCGGACAAGCAGTGTCGCCGCGGCGGCGTGAGCGGGGAGCAGAAAAAGTGAAACAGCAGGCCTACAAAATGTTCGACTCGTCCACGATACCGGACGACCTGTGCCCGATCGCGACCAAGCCGAATCCGATGCTTCCGGGAGACTGGCGCAGCATGCGGCCGGTGGTCAACCGCGCCAAGTGCGTCAAATGTGCCGTCTGCTGGCTGTACTGCCCGGTGCAATGCGTGGTGGAGAAGGCGGCGTGGTTCGACTTCAACCTCAAGACCTGCAAAGGCTGCGGCATCTGCGCTACCGAGTGCCCGCAGCGCGCCATTGCGATGATAGAGGAGGCGTCGGCATGAGCAGGGAGCAGGGGCCCCACAGCGTGGGGATGCGACCGACCGCGATTGCCGCGGCCCGCCAACAATGGCTAAGCTCGCACTACAGTAATGTAACGGAGGCGGGGGCATAATGAGCGCGATCCTCAAACCGAAATCGAAGCTCATCGTCTGCGACGGCAATGAAGCGGCGGCGTGGGCCGTGTCGCTCGCCAACGTGGACATGGTCGCGGTGTATCCGATCACGCCGCAATCCTCGCTGGTCGAATACCTGGCCAAGTTCATCGCCGACGGGCGGCTCAACGCGGAACTCGTCGATGTGGAAGGCGAGCATTCGGTGCTGTCGGTGCTGCAGGGCGCCTGCCTCGCCGGCGCGCGCACCTACACCGCCAGCTGCGGGCCGGGGCTCGCGTTCATGTTCGAGCCCTATCTGCGCACGCCGGGCCTGCGCCTGCCGCTGGTGATGACCCTCGTCACCCGCGACACGCTCACGCCGCAAAGCGTCTGGGGCGGACACCAGGACGCGATGTCGGTGCGCGAAGTCGGCTGGGTGCAGATGTACTGCGAATCGGTGCAGGAGGTGCTGGACACCACCATCATGGCCTACAAGATCGCCGAGCACCACGACGTGATGCTGCCGGTGAACGTGTGCCACGACGGCAACTATCTTTCTTTTGGCGCCGCGCGCTGCGAATTGCCGGAACAGGGCGAGGTCAGCGGCTTCCTCGGCGAAAAGGACGTCAACTGGCACGTTGCACTCGATCCGCGCCGCCCGATGGCGGTCGATCCGCTCACCGGCGGCTCGGGCGGCCCCGGACCTTCGACCTTCGTGCGCTACCGCAAGGGCCAGTGCGGCGGCATGCAGAACTCGCTCAAAGTCATCACCGACGCGCATGCGGAGTGGGGGCGCCGCTTCGGCCGCTTCCATGCGCCGCTGGTCGAGTCCTACCGCATGGACGGCGCCGAGTATGCCATGGTCACCATCGGCAGCATGACCGGCGCGGCCAAGGACGCGGTGGACGAAGCGCGCGCCCGCGGCGAAAAAGTCGGCCTGGTCAAGGTAAAGACCTACCGCCCGTTTCCGGCGCAGGCGTTTGCCGCTGCGCTCGCCGAAGTCAAGGCGGTGGGCGTGGTCGACCGTTCGGTGTCCTTCGGCTGGAATTGCGGACCGCTGTTCCAGGACGCCATCGCCGCCATGTATTACGCGCCGAGGCGCATTCCGGCGATGAGCTTCATCGGCGGGCTCGCCGGCGCCGACCTCACGGTGTCGCATTTCGAGCGCGTGATCGGCCGCGTCAAACAGCTCGCGAGCGACGGCGGCACGGCCGAGACCGTGTGGCTGAACGAGAAGGACTGAGAACAATGGAACATACCCACTACCTGATTGTCGGCGCCAGCCACGCGGCGCTGTCGGCCCTGCACGCGATCCGGCTGCACGATGCGGAGCAGGAAGTCACGCTGCTCACGCGGGACGACAGCCTGCCGTACTCGCCCACGGTCCTGCCCTATGTGGTCTCCGGCCGCTCCGATCCGGGGCGCGTGTTCCTGCGCGACGAAAGCTATTTCGCCCGGCAAAAAGTGAACTACCGGCGCGGCGCCCGGGTGCAGAAGGTCGATGCCGAAGGGAGCGCGGTCGAACTCGCCGATGGCAGCAAGATCGCTTTCGACAAGCTGCTGCTTGCGACCGGCGCGGCGCCGATGCTGCCGGCGATACCCGGCCTGTCCGGGCTGAAGTTTCATGTGCTGCGCACACTGGCCGACGCCGTTGCACTGCGCGCAGAGCTGCCGCGCGTCAAGCGCGCGATCGTATTGGGAGGCGGCCTGATCGGCATGCACGCGGCGGAGAACCTGGCCAAGGGCGGCGCGGAGGTGAGCGTGGTGGAAATGCAGCCCCATGTGCTCGCCGGCTATTTCGACGCGGAAGCCTCGTCCATGATCGAACGGGTGTTCGCCGCCAACGGCGTGCGCCTGCTCTTGGGCGCGAGCGTGGCCTCGTTCGCGGCGCAAGGCGAAGGATGCCGCGCAAGACTGATGGACGGCACTGAACTCGACGCGGATCTGCTGCTCGTCGCCACCGGCGTCGCGCCGGTGACCGATTTTCTCGCGGGCAGCGGCATCGCCACCGGGCGCGGCGTGCTCGTGGACGAACACATGCGCACCAACGTCGCCAACGTCTGGGCCGCGGGAGACGTGGCGCAAGCACGCGGGTTTTTCACAGGCGAAAGCATCATCAACGGCATTCTTCCGGACGCGGTCGACCAGGGCCGCATTGCAGGCATGGCGATGGCCGAGGACCCGGGAAGCATGAGCTACGCCGGCGGCGTGCCGCTCAACACCTACAGTTTCTTCGGCCAGCACGCGGTTTCGGTCGGGGTGCACGAGGGCAGCCTTGATCCTGCGGGTGTCGAGGTGAAAAAGCAGACGGATGCCGAACAGAACAGCTATCTCAAGATCGTGCTCAAGGACGGGCGGCTCGCCGGGATTTTCGGCGTCAACGCCGCGTTCGACCCGGGCATCATGTGGGAACTGATACTGCGCGCGATCGACCTGGACGGCGACAAGCTGGCGTTCCTGCGCTCGCCGCAGGACACGGCGCGCGCCTTGATGTCGAAGAACTGGAGATAGGAGCCGCCATGGGCGCCGCATACGAAACCATCAACTTCAAGGCCGAAGCCTGCGACGGCTGCAACGACTGCATGACCGCCTGCGCGCAGGCCAAGGCGCAGTCTGAAGACCAGCTTCAGTCGCGCATTCAAATCGTGCCGTCGGGAGACGGCTTCGAGCTTGCGATCTGCCGCCAGTGCGGCGACCCGGAATGCGTGCTCAACTGCCCGGCGGCGGCGCTCTCGAAAAACGCCGGCAGCGGCGTGATCGACTGGGACGGCTCGAAGTGCGTCAACTGCCTGCTGTGCACCGTCGGCTGCGCCTACGGCGGCATCGCCTATGACAGCGTTTCGTCCCACGTGATCAAGTGCGACATGTGCGACGGCGCCCCGGCCTGCGTCAAGGCCTGCAACGCGGGCGCGCTGAAGCACATCACCACCGGGCGCATCTACAACGAAGTCGGCAACCTCGAGGACCTGTTCGAGCCCGGGCTTTCCGGCTGCCAGGGCTGCAACACCGAATTGATCATGCGCCACACCCTGCGGCGCATCGGCCCGGAAGTGGTGCTGGCGACGCCGCCGGGCTGCATCCCGGGCATGGGTTCGGTCGGCTACAACGGGCTCACCGGCACCAGGGTGCCGGTATTTCATCCGCTGCTCACCAACACCGCATCCATGCTCGCCGGCGTACGCCGCTTCTACAAGCGCAGCGGTCGCGACGTGATGGCGGTGGCGCTGGCCGGAGACGGCGGCACCGCGGACGTGGGCTTCCAGTCGCTGTCGGGCGCAGCCGAGCGCGGCGAGGAGATGCTCTACATCTGCGTCGACAACGAAGGCTACATGAACACCGGCATGCAGCGCTCCGGCTGCACGCCTTATGGCGCCTGGACTTCGACCACCCCGGTGGGCGAGCGCGCCCACGGCAAGACGCAGGACGCGAAGAACCTGCCGCTGTTGATGGTGATGCACAACTGCAGCTACGTCGCGACCGCCTCCACCGCGTTCATGGAGGACCTGTACGCCAAACTCGACCGCGCGATACTTGCGGCGAAGACCGGGTTCGCCTATCTGCATATCTATTCTCCGTGCACCACCGGATGGCGTTTTCCTTCCGACCAGAACGTGGAGGTGGCGCGCAAGGCGGTGGAGTCCAATTTCGTGCTGTTGTGGGAGTTCAATCCGCAGGACGGCCTGCAGTTCACCCATCCGGTCGAGAACGCGCGCCCCATCGACGAATATCTGGAAGTGCTGGGCAAGTACCGCCACCTCGATCCGGACCAGATTGCGCACATCGAGCGCACCCTGGCGAATAACCTCGCCCGCATCCGGGGATTTGTCGCAGCCAAGGGCACGGCAAGCGTCGAGGCCGGGCGCGCCTGACGCCGCGAAACTATTCCACACGCGACGACTTAAATCGCGCCTCCGATGTTGTAAAGTGCGAATGTTGCGCGGACCCGAAGCCGTCCGCGCGGATCGTCGATTGGATACGGATGATGAACCCATCCGTATCCAATCGACGATCTCGTATAGCCCCAAAGTCTATTTTGCTTTTATCCATAACCATGTTTTGGTACGGATGCGCTTTTCATCCGCATCAAAACATGGTTGGCGCGCAGAGCGCGCAATCTTTGCAATGAGACCAATGCCCTTAAGCTGACTTGGATCTGACTCGAACATGGTACCGAACCAACGACCCATCACCATCCTGATCGCAGCGCTCGGCGGCGAGGGCGGCGGCGTGCTTGCCGACTGGATCATCGCCGCGGCGACGGCCGGGGGCTACCCGGTGCAAAGCACCTCCATCCCCGGCGTGGCGCAGCGCACCGGCGCGACCACCTACTATATCGAACTGTATCCGGTGCGGACCCAGGACTCGGGCGGCCGGCGGCCGGTGATGACGCTCGCGCCTTCGCCTGCCGACATCGATGTGATGCTCGCCTCGGAACTGCTGGAGGCAGGGCGCGCCCTGGGAAACGGCTATGTCACTCCCGGGCGCACCACGCTGATCGCGTCGACCCACCGCATTTACACCGTCGATGAAAAAATCGCACTCGGCGACGGCCGCTATGCCGGCGAGCGCATCGTCGCGACGGCGAAGGCGCTGGCCAAGCGCGCCATCCTCGCCGATTTTCATAAGCTCGCGGCGAACGCGGGAGCGATGATCAACGCCGCGCTGTTCGGCGCGCTCGCGGGCTCGGGCGCCCTGCCGCTCACGCGGGCCGCGTGCGAGCAGGCCATACGCAGCGCGGGCAAGGGAGCCGAAGCCAGCCTTAGGGGGTTTGCGCTGGGCTACGCCGCTGCCGAAGGCGGGACAGCCGGCGCCGGGCCGACCGTCGCCGCAGGCGTGGCGACGACAACCGCCGCCGATTCCAAAGCGCCGGCGGCCGCGCTTGCCGAGCGCGTGCGCAGGGATTTTCCCGCCGAGGTGCGGCAGATGGTCGAAGAAGGCGCGGCGCGGGTCGCGGGCTTCCAGGATCACGCCTACGCCGAACTGTACCTGGACCGGCTCGCCCCGATCGTGCAGCGCGACCGGGAGCAAGGCGGGACCGAAGGCCATGCGCTTAGCGTCGAAACCGCGCGCTTTCTCGCGCTGTGGATGAGCTACGAGGACGTGATCCGGGTGGCCGACCTGAAATCGCGCCGCAGCCGCTTCGAGCGCGTGCGCGCCGACGCGCAGGCCAAGCCGGGGGAACCGGCGCGCATCGTCGAGTACCTCAAGCCCGGCGTGGAAGAGGCGGCGGCGCTGCTGCCGCCCGCCTGGTCGAAACGCCTCGTGTCCTGGGCGGAAAAGCGCGGCCTCATGCAAAAACTGAACGTCGGCCTGCACGTCGACAGCAGCAGTGTGACCGGGTTCCTGCTGCTGCGCTCGCTCGCCTGGCTGCGGCCGCTGCGCCGCCTCAGCGCGCGTTACGCCGAAGAGCAGGCGCTGATCGAGCGCTGGCTGCGTGCCATCGCCGCCGCGCCCGGACGCGAACTCGCGCTGGAAATCGCGCTCTGCGGCCGCCTGATAAAAGGCTATGGCGATACCAACCGGCGTGCCAAGGCGAGCTTCCTGCGCATTTTCGATACCTTGGTGGATGGCGGAGCCATGGTCGAGGGCGGCGGCAAATTCGCCGACGCGAAGTCCCGCGCAGCGGCAGTGCGGGCCGTGCGCAGCGGCGCGCTCGCCGACCCGGACGGCCGCGGGCTGGAGGCGACGCTCGCCACCCACGGCATCGCAGCGCTGCCGCCGCAGCCGAAAATAATCCAATTCATGCGCCGGCCGGCTGCAAAGCAAAGGGCGGCCTAGACCATGGAACGACAGTTCAACGCGGAAATCGAGTCGCTCAAGCTCGGCGCCGGAGAGACCTTTCACGGGGAAGGCATACTCGCGGTGACCAAGGCGCTGTTGCAGTCGGGCGTTTCCTACGTCGGCGGCTACCAGGGGGCGCCGGTGTCGCACCTGCTCGACGTCATGGTGCAGGCGCGCGACTACATGGACGAGCTGGGCGTTCATGTTGAAGCCTGCACCAACGAAGCCTCGGCCGCGGCCATGCTCGGCGCGTCCATCAACTATCCGGCGCGCGGCGCCGTCACCTGGAAGTCCATCGTCGGCACCAACGTCGCCTCCGACGCGCTGACCTACCTGTCTTCCGCCGGCGTGCTCGGCGGCGCGCTGATCGTGGTAGGCGAGGACTACGGCGAAGGCGCGAGCGTGGCGCAGGAACGCACGCATGCGGTGGCGCTGAAGTCCTCGCTGTGGATGCTCGACCCGCGGCCGAACCTCGCCACCATCGCCAATCTGGTGGAAAGGGGGTTCGAACTGTCGGAGGCATCGAGCACTCCGGTAATCATGGATCTGCGCATTCGCACCTGCCACGTGCACGGCAGCTTTGTCACCAAAGCCAATCGCGCACCCGCGGTGTCGACGCGCAATCTCCAGGCCGGTCCGGCCGAGTTCAACTACGATCACCTCGCGCACCCGCCCGCCACCTTCCGCCAGGAGAAGCTGAAGATGAGCGTGCGCCTGCCTGCGGCGCGCAAGTTCGTCCGCGAGCACAGGCTGAACGAACTCTTTGCCGGTAGCGAGACCGGCGTCGGCATCATCTGCCAGGGCGGGTTGTACAACAATCTGCTGCGCGCCCTGCAGCTCGCGGGGCTAGCCGACGATTTCGGCAATTGCGGCATTCCGATACTCGCGCTCAACGTGGTCTATCCGCTGGTGCCCGAGGAAATCACCGCTTTCTGCCTGGGCAAGGCGGCGGTACTGGTGCTGGAGGAAGGCCAGCCGGAATTCATCGAGCAGGAGATTGCGACCCTGTTGCGCCGCGCGGTCGAGCAGCCGGGCATGGAACAGCTGGCGCAGACCAGGCTGCACGGCAAGGACCTGCTGATCATGGCGGGGGAATATTCCGCCGAGGTGATCGTGCACGGTTTGCTGGGCTTCATTGCGAAGCATGCGCCGCAGCTGGACATCTCCTCCGGGAGAACCTGGTTCGAGGCGGTGGACGCGGTGCGGGCGCGCGCTGCCGAGATGCTGGGCGCGCCGCTGCCGCCGCGACCGCCGAATTTTTGCGTCGGTTGTCCCGAGCGCCCGGTGTTCGCGGCGATCAAGCTGGTCGAGCGCGACATCGGCAAGCGCCACATCTCGGCCGACATCGGCTGCCACTCGTTCGCGACCTTCGCGCCGTTTTCGCTCGGCAATTCCATTCTCGGCTACGGCATGAGCCTCGCCAGCGCCGCCGGCGTCGCGCCGATGCTGGCCGGGCGGTCCATGGCGATCATGGGCGACGGCGGCTTCTGGCACAACGGCTTTCTCTCCGGAGTCGCCTCCAACCGTCTGAACGGCGGCGACGCAGTGCTGCTGATCATGAAGAACGGCTACACCTCGGCCACCGGGACGCAGGAACTGGTGTCCTCGCCGCAGGACGATTCGGCGGAACTGGCGCAGGAGAAGAGCGCGGTGCGCCTTGATCGCACGATAGAGAGCACGCTGCGCGGCGCCGGCGTCACCTGGCTGCGCAACGTCTACACTTACCGCGTCGCCGACATGGCGAAGACCCTGCGCGAAGCCTTCACCACCGATGAGCCTGGGCTGAAAGTCATCGTCGCCGAGGGTGAGTGCCAGCTCGAGCGCCAGCGCCGCATCCGCCCCGTCATCGCGCGCTTGCTCGGGTCGGGCGAGCGGGTGGTGCGCACCCGCTTCGGCGTGGACGACGACACCTGTACCGGCGACCATTCCTGCATCCGGCTCTCCGGCTGCCCTTCACTCACGCTGAAGGCTTCAAGCGATCCGCTCAAGGTGGACCCGGTGGCACACGTGAACCACAGCTGCGTCGGCTGCGGCCTGTGCGGCGAAGTCGCGCACGCCGCGATCCTGTGCCCGTCGTTCTATCGCGTCGAGATCGTGCAGAACCCGAACGCCTGGGACCGCTTCATCGCGCGCCTGCGCTCTACCGTGATCGGCTGGCTGCAACCGGCCTGAGCCGGACACGCCGCCGGACTGAAAATCAGGCCATGCCGGCCGAGGAGGCGAGGCGCCCGGATTCCTACCCGATCACCTTGTCGGCACTGATCAGCAGCGACCGGGGGATCGCAAGGCCGAGCGCTTTGGCGGTCTTGCCGTTGATGAATAGCCCTATGGTCATGGGTTGTTCCACCGGAAGATCGCCCGGTTTGGCGCCTTTGAAAATCTTGTCTACATAGGTCGCGGCACGCCGGTGAAACTCGGCAATGTTCTGGCCGTAGCTCATTAGTGTTCCCCACGCGACGTGATCGCGATATATCCCGATGGATGGCATGCGATTATTTGCCGCTGCCGCTGCAATATGTTGCCCCGATCCGGCAAACAAGGCATCCCCGGCGACGATAACCGCGCCGGCGCCATCGCGCCGCGCAGCCGCGAAGGCTTGCTCAATGTCGTTGGAAGCGCTCGCATGAGTCGACAGGATGCTGATGTTCAGGGCTTTTCCCGCGGCTTGCACATTTTGGGTCTTCGGGAAATCGAGTGGGTGATTTTGGATCATTTTAGAGTACAGGCAACATGGAAGTCAGAATCTTGAGCCGCAGATATTCTTCGTCGCGCA
>Ga0194060_10002714_pt1 | contig 12588 bp, 14 predicted proteins | sample SepL225m_MetaG_FD_163427 | JGI IMG/M metagenome (GOLD analysis project Ga0194060, IMG submission 163427) | Anoxic zone freshwater microbial communities from boreal shield lake in IISD Experimental Lakes Area, Ontario, Canada - Sep2016-L222-5m | ecosystem: Environmental > Aquatic > Freshwater >... | reverse complement strand
GGGCAGGATGCAAGACAGTCCCGCCGCGCCAGACCAAACGCTGCCCTGGGCTTCGGTGAGCCGCAGGCGATTGGCACTGCGATCCGCCAAAATGGGGGCCAGCGCCCGCGCAGGAGCGCGGACCAGAATGGCGATCGGCAGCATCAGCAGAAAGATGGCGGCCAAGGCCCGGAGCTTCACTGATCGGTCCCTGAGAACTGTATCTCGCCGCTGATCGTGGCACCCTCGGGACGCAGTCGGGCGAAAGTGACATGAATGCGCTGGGCCCTCGACAGTTCATCGATCCACTCAATGACCCTGGGCATTTGCGCGCCAGAGAATGCGATCTTGACGCCGTGGTCGCCTTCCAGCCGTATATCCAGCGTGGTCGGCACAAGTCGGGTTCGCGCAAGTTCCTCAATGGCCACGCGTGACAGCGCCGGGTGCGACTGCTGGCTAGCCCGGTTTTCGATCGATGCCAGTTCAAGTTTGGCTGCGTTCATGACCGCCAGGCGTTTGCGTTCGATGCCCACGCTTCGCTCCATGCGCAACTGGGCCTGCTGCAGTGGCATCCAGCCGCCCACGAGGATGATCAACAACAGGCTGGCCGCTGCGCCCCAGAGGAGAATCTGACGCTCGCGCGGGCTCCGTCCCTCCAAGCGCTGGTCAATCCAACTCTGCAATTTCATGCGGGCACTCATGGCAGCACCCGAACAAGACTCTTGCCGTCACGCGTCTCGGTCGTCGCGGCCAGGTTGGCCGATCTGGCCAGACTGAGCCATACCGCCTGATCCTCGCGAGTCTTCACTTGAAGCGATAGTGCGCCTGATTCAAAGCGCAGTTCGTCAAGAGCCGGTGCGGAACCGGCATTTTCGACAATTCGGCTCATCACGACCAGCAAATCGGAAGGCTCGGCTCGCCCGGCGGCAATGCGCTCAGTGACCAGCCGATGCATCAGTTGCCGCTCGCCATCGACGAGGGTCGCATCCGGGCCCATTACCGCACGAAATATTGCCGTTTGCCGCGCTTTCAAGTCTGCGTTCTCGAAAGAAAGCCGGCCGAAAGCAACTGCGGTTGCGAAAACTTCAAAGGCAATCAATACCCCGAGGACCGTCGCGACCGGTCGAATCGACTGCTTCAGCGCGGCGAAGGGAAATGCCTTGCGCTGGCGAAGGTGAAGGCTCGGCGCCGCATTGAAGGAAGCCGTGCGCCAGTCAAAAATTCCGCGTACGTGGACGGGTATTTCAAATTCGCTCAACCAGGTCGGCGGCTGCCCAACCATCTCTGGTGCAAGGAAGCAGGCAATCCCGGTCAAGTGCTTGTCACTGCTGATGGCCTGGCGGAGGGCGAAAAGAATGGCTCCCGGTTTCGCTGTTCCGGAGGGAGTCGGCTCGGTGGACGCCATCCATTGATGCATCGCCAGAACAATATGATCAGCGCCGACATAGACGCTGGGCTCTGATTCAAGCCTTGGCAATGCCCAGCTTTCGGCAACAACCCTGACCACCGGGCAGCGCGCAATCACCGGTGTCGTGAGCACAGACGTCATCCAGTCGCGACTGAAAGCCGCCAGTGTTCCAACTCCGTTGGCTGGAGGCGCAATCAGCATGGTTTCGGTTGCTTCGGTTGCCGTAAGCAGGTGATCTTCGATAATCGTTGGCAATGCCTGCTTCAGGCGCTTTTGCGACAAGTCTGGCAGGGGGAGCGAAATCACGGAAATACAGTCATCCGAGACGATGACCAGGATGTCATCGGCCTTGGGCACAGTGGCGATGCCGTGCCCATCAACCTGCACCTGTCCGCTGCCATCGAGCAAAACCCATGGCGTTCCGTCGTGAAGACCGGAGCGGTCCGCGTATAGCCTTAGTTCACTCATGGTCCGTCATTGCGGCATCTGCCAGACTATTCGCGGCCAGCGCGCTTCCTGGCGTTGCAACAGGGCCATGACCTGGTAATAGGTATTCGACTGCCGGGTTGAGCCGGTAACCAGGAAGAATTGGCTCTGAACTTCGAGCGGCGGGATCTTGTCGCTGCGACTGCCGGGCACACGATCGAGAAACAGCGCCGCCGAGGTGAACGGTGACTGCTGGCGCTCAAGGGCAATTCTGCGCGCTTGCTCAAGCGACAGAGAGGGGACAAGGGCCGATAATAATTCGGGGCTTGCCGTATTGACATTGACGGGCGCTGGGGTTGGCAAAGCGATGACAAAGGGCCTGAGTTTTTCGAGGATTGACGGGCTGAAGCCGCGCACTCTGAGAAGTTCTTCGACGCTTCCATAAGGGATGCTGGATGGGCGATAACGGGGCTGCAGGGCCATATAATAATCAGTTTCAGCGCTGTTTTGTGAGATAAGTTCATCGTCTGCATCGATCCAGTCTGCTGCGGTTTCGGCCAGTTCGGGCGCGAGCCCGAGATTGGAAAGCAGCCTGGAATAAACAAGCAGCGCGGCCGGGTCTATTTTTCCGTTGACGGCAAGGGAGTTGAGGTTAAAGCGGCCCTGCGCATCTTCAATGTAACCGCTGACCGTCGCTTCCCCGACCACGGTGGGCGGCATTGTCTGCGCCCAGGCTTCGCCCAGGTGGTCGATGGACGAGCGACGGCCGTCGTCGTAGAGGATCGCCCGCGCCCAATGCAAACCCGCGCTGGCCGTTTCGCGCGCGATGTCATAATCGTCGCGCGCCAGGGACTGATTGATCGACATGCCCTGGACCATCAGCACTCTTCCGCCGATGATAGCGACGAGCGCCACGACCAGGAGCGCAGCCACAATTGCAGAACCTCTGGCATGGCCTGATGGAATCATGGGCGCGCGATCAAACGTGACACGGTGCCGAGATCATCCAGCATCAAGATGAGTTCAACCGCGATCGGCATCGCTTCTGTTTTTCCGGCAGGCGGCCAAGTCACCGACCAACGGCCATCTGCATCCAGAAAGCGCACTGAGGCACTCTGCAACCCGTCCAGCAGCGTGACCGGTTGTTCGTCCGCCGTGACCGCAAAATCCATGTTGGCCGTCGCAACCAGATTGATGGTCGGCACAGAGAAGATGTAGCCTATCCGTTGCGGAGGCATATCCGGTGCAGAGGCAAACCGGCTGAGATTGATCCGGTAATTGCCTTCGTTGCCAACAGGGGCTCCGAGCAGAGCGGGTTCGGTCGCGGTGACCGATATTCGGACGGGCCGCGGCGCGGCAAAGATGATGTCGTGCTCGAATTCGGAAAAGAACCGATCAATCATCTGCATGCGTTGGGTACCCTCTTCCAGGCGTTTTTCCGCGACCAGGAGTGAGGAGATGCCCCGGTAGGCGAGGAATGACAGGACCGACAGAATCGTCAGCGCAATCAGCAACTCGATCAGTGTAAAACCCTGTCGAGTTGCGAATTCTCTATGCCCGGTCATCGAGACCCCACGACGAAGCCCTGCACGGATACCAGGGATTGCGTTGCATCCTGGCGTTTCACGACTATTTCCACTTTACGGAAATTGGGATTCGGCGTGGTTTCAACGACCGCATTCCACAAATAGACGACATTCCCTTGCGTGACCTCCCCAGCCAGGTTTCCGGGCGCAGGCAAAGACGGGCTTGTCTGCAGGCGAGCAAGCTCGTTCCTGCCGACCCATCGTGCCATCATCCGATCCTTGATTTCTCCGCTACCCGCCAGTGCGGCCGACGTAGCGCGCATTGCCGTGCCGATGGAAATGGCAATTATTGCGAGTGCCACCAGTACCTCGATCAGAGTAAAACCGCGCCGCTTCATGGCGGGGAATCCTTGTTTTCAACGAACACTCGGCCGGCGAGGTTTCCCCTGACCAACCACGCATGGCCAGATCCGGAAACGCGAATACCAAACGCGGGAGGGTAGCCAGTCGGCGGGAATCTGATGATTCTTGGAGCAGCCTGGCCCGTATCCGGATCTGCCTGCACCTCCATCGATATGCCTTCGGGAAGCTGATGGCGAGCAAACAAATGCTCGGAATCCATTGCGCTCCAGGTCCCCATCCAGCGCAAAAACTCGTACTGACCATTCGCCGACAGGTCCAAACCAATCGGACTGCCCAGCGACGTCGCCATGACCTGGGCGTGTTCGATCAATTTGGCCAGCCGCTCCGCCTCGTCTTTCGAAGAAGCTTGTCTGAACGACAGGGTGGACAAAACGGCAGTTGCGAGAATACCCGCGATCAGGAGTACAAGAAGAATTTCGACTAGGGTGAATCCGCTGCTGACTTTGCCTATAAGTCCGCCAATAAGTCCGCCGCTGCGCCGCTGGAACTGACTATAGCTGCCAGGAGCCAATGTCTGCATCGATGCCCTCTCCTCCCGGAATACCGTCGGCTCCAAGAGAAAAAACATCTATTTCCCCATGTGCGCCAGGCTGCAGATATTGATAGGCTGTTCCCCATGGGTCACGCGGGGGTTTCTCAACATAGCCTTCCTCTTTCCAGTTCTTTGGCACCGGATCAGTCGTCGGCTTCTTGACCAGAGCCTGTAAGCCCTGCTCGGTCGTTGGATAGCGACCATTGTCCAAACGGTAAATTTTCAGCGCCTGAAGAATTGTCTGGATGTCCTGCTTTGCGGCAACCACGCGCGCCTCGTCAGGGCGCGTCATCAGCTTCGGCACCACGAGGGTCGCCAGGATTCCAATAATCACGATTACAACCAGGATCTCGATAAGTGTGAAGCCGCTGGCTCGCCGCAGAGTACCGTGCATTTGCATTCCTTATCCTTGTGTTCCGTCTGGCGGTGATGGCCTCCCGCCGGACGCGATGGAGTGGGCGAGATTCTAGCCTTTTTCCGCCGACTCGCATTGGGTAGTGGCGGTCTTTGGCTGTCAATGGATACGATAAGATGGGACCATGGTCAAGAAATCCCGTCGCCCGGTCAAAGAAGAAAAGCAGCCCGCTCCATCCTTCCGCCGCCTTGACTGGCTGGACGGTTTGCGCGGTGCCGCCGTACTGGCGATGATCGCCTATCATTTTGGCTTCGACCTGAATTATGTTGGCTGGATCCATCAGAACCTGCAGCAGGATCGCGTCTGGATGATGGCGCGCACCCTGATTCTGGGCAGCTTCCTGTTTCTCGCCGGAGCCAGTTTTGCGCTGGCGCAGCATCGCAACGTGCAACTGCGTCAGCATCTGGCGCGTATCGCCAGGATCGCTGCGGCGGCAATCCTGGTGACTCTAGGCAGCTGGCTGGTATTCCGTGATTCCGCGATTTATTTTGGCACCCTGCACGCGATTGCTGTCATGGGCCTGTTGTTGCTAGTCTTACCCAACTGGAGCTGGGGCCTTTGTTTCCTGGGTATGCTGGTCATTGGCATTGACGTGATTTACGTCAATCAAGCATTCAACTCTCCTGCCTTGTCCTGGCTGGGTCTGCGTACGTTCAAACCGCTGACTGAAGACTATGTGCCCCTGATTCCCTGGTTTGGTGCCTGCCTGATCGGCTGCGGAGCCATGCGCGCTACCCTGCGCAGCAATCTCCTGTCCCGCTGGAACGGTGCCGATGTCATGCCGTCATGGCTGACCTGGACAGGCCGCCACAGTCTGGCGATCTATCTGGCGCATCAACCGATCCTGCTCGGGATGCTCATTCCATTGAGCAAGCTGTTGCGTTCCTGACCCGGATAGGCGCCATTTACTGCACGCCCTGACGGAAGCGATATCCCTTGTAGCTGAAAATCATGTCCTTGCGGGTGACTTCTTCAAGGATCAGACCGGGCATCAGGGCGTCGCCTTCCTGGAGCAGCTTGTCATTGATGCCGACCAGACGATTGCTCGGTTTGCCCGAATAAGCATGGAGTGAGACCGCCATGGGCGGCAGTTCCTGCTGGATCGCGGGTGGCAATTCCGCCTTGGCCATGACATTCTGCTCCGTCGCGCCCGCGGATTTGGCCGGAGCAACGGATACCTGCTCGACAGCAGGAGTTCTGATGGCCGTCGGCGGAGAATCAGCCTTGGCTACCTGGGGCATGATTGGCTTTGTCGGCGCTGGCAATACGGCAACACGAGGCGGTGGCGCAGCAGGCATAGGCGCCGGCGACTGCACCTGGCCTGGGGCCCGTGCCAAGGCAGCGCCACTGTCGACCGGCACATTTAACGGTGCAGGGGCTATCGTTGGCGGATTGGCTTCAGGCGCTTGAACGACTGTCTTTTCCGTTATCGGCTGTACCGTCGCTGTCGACTGTCCTGAGTTCCAGGGTTGCAGCCAACCGACGAGGATACCCGTAATGAATACCACCGCCGCCAGTACGACGAGCCATGGAAATGACTCCTGTCGAGTTTCCTCGACAGGAAGCTGGACCGACATCAGTGTCGGTGCCGCGCCCTGCTGGCGTGCTTGATCGGATTTCTTGAGCGCTTCGAGGATATATGACATGGCTATCTATCCCCGGGAATCAACAGCTTGGGTGCCGCGTTGTCCCCTACGCCTGCCAGACGCAACAGGGTTTTCGGGCCGATGGCGCCATCGGGCTCCAAGTCCTGGGAAAGCTGGAATTGCTTGATGCGACGAACCATGGCCGCGTCGAAGACTGGATCCGGATCCTTGTTGCTCGTGTTGGCGCCTTCGAACAACGCGAGCTGCCTGCTCAGCCATAACACCGCCGGGCCCCGTTCTCCGTGCTTGACCAGGGTATGTGCTTCCGACGGTTTGCGCCAAAGCAGCGTGTAAAGTCCAGACCACTGATCGACGAGGGCAGTGAGAGCCACCGTCATGGTCTTGCTGCCGACCGCGAGCGTGGCGTATTCCTTATCCAGTTTGATCAGGGTGGCAAAAAAAACCGGCCCACTCTTGTCGACATCGTGCATGGTCATCACGACGGGCCGATTCATCTGGCGCAACTCTCTGATGGTTCCCCTGGACGTCCGGCAACTCAAGCCGAGACGGGCCACCTGATTGCACGAGCTGGGTCCCTGATAGTCCGCACCCCAGGCCTTGAACAAGGTCGAGAACGCGAGCCGCTGACTTTCCGAACGTTGTTCATCCGCCGGCCACGCCAGAACCTCGGCAACGATCACTGCCGGCCTGGCTGGCTGTGAGGCCTGCTTGGCGGCAGCTTCTACCGTAGGCGCCGACTTCTCGGCACCAAGAAACGGCAGATCTTTCTGCTGCAGGGTCAGCGCGGCGACCAGGGCAACAGCTGCCAATACGACGCCCCCGGCGACAAACTTTCTGGTCCGGCCTTGTCCGGCCGCTGACGGTGGAAACACCTCGCTCGCCGCCTGCTTGAGCGTGGCACTATCGACCCGCTCCTTGCCTTGCACATAGGTGCCCAGTAGCGCCCGGTCGCACAACACGTTGAGCAGGCGGGGCACGCCGCCGCTCAAGCGATAAATCGGGCCAATCAAACTGTTCGGGAAGAGTTGCCGCGTTCCCGCCGCCACCCCGGAAACATCGAGGCGGTGCCTGAGATAAGCGGCGACCTCCGTCTTGTTCAGCGGTCCAAGGTGATAGCGGGCAACGATCCGTTGCGCCAACTGGCGCAGATCCGGTCGCTCCAGCATCTGAGCCAGCTCCGGCTGGCCCAGCAGGATGATTTGCAGCAATTTTCGCTGGTTGGTTTCCAGATTGGTGAGCAGACGCATCTGCTCCAGCACATCGACCGAAAGATTCTGTGCCTCGTCGATGATCAACACCGAATGCCGGCCCTTGGCATGGGCGTCGAGCAGGTAGGCATTGAGGCAATCGATGAACACCTTGATACTCGTATTGCCGGGCGGAAAGTCGATGCCGAATTCGAGGCAAAGAGTAGACAGCAGTTCCTCCACCGTCAGCTTCGGGTTGAAGATGTAGGCGACATCGCAGGACTCGGGAATCTGTTCCAGCAGGCAACGGCAAACCGTAGTCTTGCCCGCACCCACCTCGCCGGTCAGCAGAACAAATCCGCCGCCGCCCTTGACGCCATACAGCAGATGGGCGAGCGCTTCCTGATGGCGCTTGCTCATGTACAGGTAGCGCGGGTCCGGCGCGATGGAAAAGGGCGCCTCGGTGAGGCCGAAGTATTTCAGGTACATGGAGACGGCATAGGTTGGTTTGCCCCACATTATAGGGGCCAGCGCGCCTCGCCTGCTATAGCCCCAGTTCGCAGCAAGCCATGGGGTAGCAAAACCCGAAATCGCTACAAAACTGAGCGTCCCCAAGGGGAGGGGAATCGGCCCTGAAGTGATTTAAACGAGGACTGCTGATCGAAAAGTCGGGGTTCGATAGTCGCTCCAGGTCCATTCCCGGTCGTGCCGGGTGGCGCTCAGGATCGCCATGATCTACCTCATCCCCGCAAATGATTTGCGTCGACAACTGCCAGCGCGGTCATATTGACCAGACGACGTACCGTAGCAGTCGCCGTCAGGATATGTACTGGCTTCGCCGCACCGAGCAGCACCGGTCCGACGGTGATGCCGTCGCCCGAGGTTGCCTTGATCAGATTGAATGAGATATTTGCAGCATCGACATTGGGCATGATCAGCAGGTTCGCCTCGCCCTTGAGGCGGCATTCTGGATACAATCGCTCGCGAATTTCCTGCGACAGCGCGGCATCACCGTGCATTTCACCGTCGACTTCCAACCCCGGCGCGCGCACCTCGATCAGGCGGCGTGCGGCCGCCATCTTCAGCGCAGACGCCGAGTGCAGACTGCCGAAGTTGGAGTGCGACAGCAGCGCCACCTTGGGTTCCAGACCAAAGCGGCGAACCTCCTTGGCAGCCATCAGCGCGATCTCGGCGACCTGTTCGGCCGATGGGTCGTGATTGACGTAGGTATCGCAGACGAACAGCGTATGCCTGGCCAGCAGCAGCATGTTCATCGCCGCAAAGCAATGCGCGTCGGGCTCCAGGCCGATGACGTCGCTGACATGCTTCAGATGCTGCGCGTGGAGGCCGACCAGACCGCACAGCATGGCATCGACATAACCGCGATTGAGCAGCATGGTGCCAATCAGCGTGGTATCCGAGCGCAGTAACTGCTTGGCGATGCCTGGCGTCACCCCCTGCCGTCCCATGATGTCGTGATACCCCTGCCACAGTTCCTTGTAGCGCGGATCGGAATCCGGATTCACCACTTCAAAATCGCGCCCCGCAAGGATGCGCAGACCAGCCTTCTCGATGCGCTTGCCAATGACATCGGGACGGCCAATCACCACCGGATGTGCCATGCCCTCGTCGAGCACCGCCTGCACGGCGCGCAGCACCCGCTCATCCTCGCCTTCGCAATAGATGACCCGGCGCGGCGCCTTCTTGGCCGCCGAAAATACCGGCTTCATAACAAAACCGGAGTGATAGACAAAGCTGTTCAGCTTGTCGCGGTAAGCATCGAAATCAACGATGGGACGCGTGGCGACACCCGATTCCTCGGCGGCTTTCGCCACCGCCGGGGCTATCTTGACGATCAGTCGCGGATCAAACGGCCGCGGGATCAGGTATTCGCGGCCGAATGACAAGTTCTCGCCACCATAGGCCATGGCTACCACATCAGAGGCCTCGGCCTGCGCCAACTCGGCAATGGCGCGCACGGCAGCCAGCTTCATCTGCTCGGTGATGGTCGTCGCCCCGGCATCCAGTGCGCCGCGAAAAATAAAAGGGAAGCACAGTACGTTATTGACCTGGTTCGGATAGTCCGAGCGGCCGGTGGCGATGATGGCGTCGGAGCGCACGCTCTTGACTTCTTCGGGCGTGATTTCAGGCGTCGGATTGGCCAGCGCCAGGATCAGAGGATTGGCCGCCATCTTCGCCACCATCTCCGGCTTCACCACGCCGCCCGCCGACAGGCCGAGGAATACGTCGGCATCGGCCATGACGTCGGTCAGCTTGCGTGCCTCGGTTTTCTTGGCGTAGCGATCCTTGATCGGGTCCATCAGCTTGGCGCGCCCTTCATACACCACGCCTTCGATGTCGGTTACCCAGACGTTTTCAACCCGTACGCCGAGATTTACCAGCAGATCAAGGCAGGCCAGTGCGGCCGCTCCGGCTCCCGAGGTGACCAGCTTGACCTCCTCGATCTTCTTGCCGACCAGCTTCAAGCCATTAAGAATAAAGGCGCCGACCACGATGGCCGTGCCATGCTGGTCGTCGTGGAACACCGGGATCTTCATCCGCTCGCGCAGGCGGGATTCGATGTAGAAGCACTCCGGGGCCTTGATATCTTCCAGGTTGATGCCGCCGAAGGTCGGTTCCAGCGCCGCGATCATGTCGATCAGCTTGTCCGGATCGGGTTCCTGCAGTTCGATGTCGAAAACATCGATGCCGGCGAACTTCTTGAACAACACTCCCTTGCCTTCCATGACCGGTTTGGCCGCCAGTGGCCCGATGTTGCCTAGCCCGAGCACTGCCGTGCCGTTGGTCACCACGCCCACCAGATTGGCACGCGAGGTGAGCCGGCTGGCCATATTCGGATCGGCGACTATGGCGTTGCAGGCGGCAGCGACGCCCGGCGAATAGGCCAGCGCCAGGTCACGCTGGTTGGTGAGGCCCTTGGTCGGCACCACGGCGATCTTTCCCGGGGTCGGCCATTCGTGATACTCAAGGGCGGCGGCGGAGAGGTTTTCTTGTTCGTTGGACATGGCGGATACCCGGCTGGCGGTGGAATCCGGGAATCATAGCGCTCTCCGAGCGACAGCACCATTACGGAAATCCACGAGGATGTCGTGTCCTTGTTAGAATTTCGGAAATTCATCCAAAGGGAGCATCATGAAGCGCGTTGTATTCAATCAGAAGGGTGGCGTCGGCAAAAGCACCATTACCTGCAATCTGGCCGCCATTGCCGCGGCGCGCGGCGCCCGCACGCTGGTGATCGACCTCGATCCGCAGGCCAATTCAACTCAATATCTGCTGGGCGCTGCCGCCAACGAACTGGAACTAACGGCCCGGGAGTTCTTCGACCAGATGCTGAGTTTCAAGCTGCGTCCGTTGGCGACCGAAGAATTCATCACCGCCACCCCGTTTGAAAACCTGTCCATCCTGCCGTCCGGCCCGGCGCTCGAGGAACTGCAGGCCAAGCTCGAATCGCGCTACAAGATCTACAAGCTGCGCGAAGCCCTTGACGCGCTCGAAGGCTATGACGAAATCTGGATCGATACACCTCCGGCTTTGCACTTCTACACGCGATCGGCGCTGATCGCCGCCGATACCTGCCTGATCCCCTTCGACTGCGACGAGTTCGCCCGCCGTGCGCTCTACAGCCTGCTGGAAAATGTCAACGAAATCCGCGCCGATCACAACGCCGGCCTCGAAGTCGAAGGCATCGTCATCAACCAGTTCCAGGCCCGCGCCAGCCTGCCGCAGCAGATCATCAATGAGTTGCGCGAGGAAGGTCTGCCGGTGCTGGCATCATTCCTGTCCTCCTCGGTCAGGATCAAGGAATCACACCAGCAAGCCAAGCCGATGATCCATCTCGACCGCAGCCACAAGCTGGCGCTGGAGTTCGGCGCGCTGTTCGACGAACTGGAAGCGGCGCGAAAAGTGCGGGCCAAGGCGGTGGCGAAGAAGCGCGCCTGAAAAGCTTCACGCCGTAAGGCGCCGTATCACCAGCGCCGACTTTCACTCTTCGCTCAACGACCGCGCCGGGTCTCGCCCCGGCGGGCGAGATACTTTCTTGTTGCACGACAAGAAAGTATCCAAAGAAGCGTGCCCCGCCGCCCCGGCCCTGCGGGCTGCCCTCGCTGCGAAAGGTCCGCCGGGCCGGCCGCTAAACTAGCCGCCCACTGCGCGGCCGGCGTCGGACAACGCGACCGGACTACCCCCAGCGAACCTTCCTCGTTCGGCGGGTCAGAGGGAAAGAAAACTGCAGCACGTTGGGCAGTGGTGAGCATCATGACGCTGCCTCTTTAGTTCAGCTAGCGTAAGAAGTCGGCGCTGGCGGGACGGCGATGTGCCGGTCCACTAAAATTTAACTCGGCCCCTTTAGCCCTAATGACCGGGGTCATCGGCCAATCTTGCAGCGGAGGAGCGCGAAAATGCTGCTATCCGTAACATGTGGTTGATATTTCTATGACATGCTGCGGCGCAAAGAACTTGCGCTCAGTTTCGACCGAGGCTCAAGTTCGCCAGTGGCTCTTAACGCCACATACCGGCCTGATGACCTATGCATCGCCTGGTTCGGGTTAGTGCCCTTTGCAGGCAGTCATGGTAGTTCTCAGTGAGTGACCGGTGTCTGATGGCTGCGCGGTCAATCCAATCGATCAAATCGAACAACTCGCAGAACGCTATCTCAGTTGGGCGCATCAAACCGATAGCCCACGCCATACACCGAAGCAATGCATTCGCAATCCGGATCTATGGCCTGAATTTTTCGTCTCAGGTTCTTTATATGGCTGTCAATGGCTCGGTCGCTAGAATCACTTAGGTCAGCGTGCACTCCGTCGAGCAATTGTTCCCGTGAATAGACCCGACCCGGATAACTGACTAGCCGTTTCAACAAACGGAATTCCAGCGGCGTCAATGGTAGAAGATTCCCAGACCACGAGATGCGCTGTGCATCGTCATCAACGGACCAGGGTACTGATGAAGTGGATACGCGCCCTTCAGCCCGACGAAGCAGCGCCCGTACCCTGGCCATCACTTCGCGCGGACTGAACGGCTTGCACACATAATCGTCGGCACCCGTATCGAGACCTAGCAGGC
>Ga0194060_10002713_pt1 | contig 12591 bp, 16 predicted proteins | sample SepL225m_MetaG_FD_163427 | JGI IMG/M metagenome (GOLD analysis project Ga0194060, IMG submission 163427) | Anoxic zone freshwater microbial communities from boreal shield lake in IISD Experimental Lakes Area, Ontario, Canada - Sep2016-L222-5m | ecosystem: Environmental > Aquatic > Freshwater >... | reverse complement strand
ATCCCTGAGCTTGAAAGGCACCGGAAACCTGTTTATTTGAATGGCAATCCCTGGGACAGTTACATCAGGCGTGCTGCACGAGACGAGCGTGTCACGGATAGTGAACTTCACCGATTTCTGCGCGATAGTTCCCGCTCAGCCTGGGATAGCGAGGGAGTCGCTGATATCGAGGTGGAGAGTTGTATCGATACCGAGACACTCAGATGGTATCAGGAGCTCTTTTATCGTCGCAATCCTGAACAGCGACAGGTTGACGACTCATTGGAATTTCTGCAGGAGTGGAATTTCCTGATCCACCAGAACGGTAAACCGGTACTTACCCGAGCAGCGGTAATCCTCTTTGGTCATGATCGCTATGTTCGTGGATTGCTCCCCCGACCCGTTTTGGATTATCAGCGCATTGATACCCGTTTTGATGCATGGTCTGCTGACGAGCGCTGGCACGATCGCGTGGTTTTTGAAGAGAATCTTTTCAAAACCTGGCGAGGGTTGGTGGCAAAATACTCGCGCATCGCGGAACATCCCTTCAAGGTTGATCCAGCCACCATGCGCCGCAATGACGATCCCCCGGACTACATTGCTTTCCGTGAAGCTACGATCAATATGCTTATCCATCAGGACTACGGTGATCATAACCGCAAAGCATCGCTGAAATGGTTTACTGACCGGCTCATATTCTGGAACCCCGGTGATGCCTTTGCCACCAAAGCTCAATTGCTGGAATCAAACGAAAAAGATATTCGCAACCCCCTCATAGTCAATGCTTTTCGTCGTATAGGACTGAGTGACCAGGCGGGTACCGGTATTCGGTCGATCTTGCGAAACTGGCGGGAACTTGGTCGTCGTCCACCACTGATCAACAATGATAAAGCCGGAAAGGCATTTGAGTTGATCTTGTTACAGGCACCATTGATGAGTGAGGCCATACAACGCTTCCTGAAAGGTCTCGATATTAACCTGACTGCTGAACAAGCCACTCTTCTCGCAATAGCCTCAATCCAGCCTGTGCTCGACGTTACCGATGCAGCCATGGCATTAAACGGCAATATTGCTCTTGCTCACCATGCCCTTGAGTATCTTTGCAATCAACAGCTTTTCATTGCCAGGGAAAACGCCACCTATAGCTTGACAGAATTGACCAGGTCACGATTTGATCAAGCTGAAAAGGCAGAATCCATGGACAAACACGTCACCGGACAAGTCACCGGACAAGTCACCGGACAAGTCACCGGACAAGTCACTGAAGACACCGGACAAGTGGAGAACTGGTTGTTTGATGTACTGACAGCCTGCATCGACCCGAAAAAAAGTACTGAAATTCAGGAAATCATTGGTATCAAACACCGCGAAACATTTCAGCGTAACTATCTTGACGTTTTGCTCGAACAGGGTTTACTTGTCCGCACCATACTTGACAAACCTCAAAGTCGGTTGCAACGCTACAAAACAACAGAGCAAGGTCAAACATTTTTGAAGCAGAACAGACAATGAGCATACTGAAAGAGTTCACCATCAATAGTACAGATACAACCCGATGCTCCAGCACAACCCTGAACTGAAATCGAAGATAGACCAACTCTGGAACAAGTTCTGGAGCGGCGGCATTTCCAACCCGCTCACCGCGATTGAACAGATCACCTATCTGCTCTTTATGAAGCGGATGGACGATCAGGACAGGGAGAAGCAGGCAAGCGCCGAGTGGGCGGGCGACACCTATCGCTCAATATTTGAGGGGATGTGGATACCGCCGGAATACCGTGACAAAGAAAATGCTGCGAGTTATGCCATTGACAAAAGCACCCTTCGCTGGAGTGAATTCAAACACCGGCAGGCCGAAGAGATGCTCACCCACGTGCAGTCGAGAGTCTTTCCCTACCTGAAAGACATGAACGGCTCCGAGTCGAAATTTACTCACCATATCAAAAATGCGGTCTTCATCATTCCCAAGCCCTCGCTCCTCGTTGAGGCGGTGAAAACGGTTGACGAGATCTTTGAGGTGATGGAGAAAGATTCGAATGAAAAGGGGCAGGCATTTCAGGATATTCAGGGCGACGTCTATGAATTTCTTCTCTCCGAAATTGCCTCCGCCGGTAAAAATGGCCAGTTCCGCACCCCTCGCCATATCATCAAAATGATGGCCGATCTGGTCGAGCCCAAGCTTGGCCACACTATTGCCGATCCTGCATGTGGATCAGGCGGATTTCTGCTTGGGGCCTATCAATACATCGTCACGCAATTGGCAATTCGTGCCGGAAACAAGGATCTTGTGCCGGACGAAGATGGATTTCTCCGCACCTCCGTCTCCGCAGGGCTTACCGAACAGGCAAAAACTATTCTCAGCAAAACGCTTTTCGGCTACGATATCGACAGCACCATGGTTCGCCTTGCACTCATGAACCTCATGATGCACGGCATTGACGAGCCGGAAATCGACTACAAAGACACCCTGAGCAAGAGCTTTACCCAGGAGTCCTGCTACGACATCATCATGGCCAATCCCCCCTTTACCGGCAGCATCGACAAAGGCGACATCAACGAAAGCTTCACTCTCTCCACCACCAAAACAGAGCTGCTCTTTGTCGAAAACATCTACCGGCTGCTGAAAAAAGGGGGAACCGCCTGCGTTATTGTGCCACAAGGCGTGCTCTTTGGCTCCGGCGGCGCCTTCAAGGCACTGCGCAAACTGCTTGTTGACCGCTGCGACCTGAAAGCCGTTATCACCATGCCGAGCGGAGTCTTCAAGCCTTATGCCGGAGTCTCAACCTCCATCCTGCTCTTCACCAAAGTATGGGGCCCGCTCGACAAAGTCACCAAACCAGCGACAGAGCACGTCTGGTTCTACGACATGCAGTCGGATGGCTACTCCCTCGACGACAAACGAAGCAAGCAGGATGGTTTCGGCGATCTGCTTGATATTGTGGAGCAGTATAAACAGCGAAGCGTTGAGCACGACACCGACAGAACCAAAAAGTTCTTTATGGTTCCCCGTGCAGAAATTGAAGGCGAAGGAGGATATGATCTCTCTCTTTCCCGCTATAAAACGGATGTGTTTGAAGAGGTTGTGTACGAAAGCCCGTCGGTGATTCTTGACAAACTGATTGCCGCAGAGGTGGGGGAGATTGATGAGGCTGAACTTGCCAACATTCAGAGCGGCATTGTACGGGAGCTGCTTGAGCTCAAGGGGATGATTGGATGAAAGACGCATTTTTAAGTGGTTGTGGGAGGAGTTTTTCAGATGGACGATTTAGGCGTAACTGGTTTTTTTATAAGGAGGTTACAATTGCGAATGCACTGCGTTCGCAATTCGATTTTGAGCGATACGAGAAACTGTCTGAAGAGTGTCCAAGAATCGGCATGAGGGTTATTAAGGGGAGGGTGAGATGAAATCCGTTATACTTTCTGAAATATGTGAAATTGGTAGTTAGGGGAACCCCATCAAGGAATAATTCTGATTATTGGTTTTCATATTCCTCTTTTGTATGATATGATGGAATGTGAATTAAACTATCTTTTATGAAATAGAGAACACCCCCTCTGTTTTCAAAGCAATTTTTATTTCGCTCAAAAAGGTGTTTAGAATAATTATCTTCCTGACCCAAATAACTGCTCTTTATATCTTTTGGATTTCCATCAAAAATAATTCTAACAACGTCGTCAATTTTTGAATTATAAGTGATTTTTTTTGCTATATTCCGGTTGTCTTTTTCGTTTAATTCTGAATTTGATTTTGGATTTAAGTCTTCAAGTACTAATTTTTTTGATGGTACTTGAGTTTGTTCCTTTTGGGTAGTAATAACTTTTTTTACTTTAGGATTGTTACTACTATTCAAAAAAGAAAAGTATAACAAAGTAAAGATTAGTAAAATTGATAAAATTTTTGTTGAAACTTTGTAAAGCTCAGTTTTGTCTATCTTATCGTCACCTTCGTCGAAATTTTCATCCCCTTGATTATGATGTTCGACACTCAAGCCTCCGTTTGGTTTTGGGCTAGTAATGGTAGTGACATATATAGGGTTATTAAAATCACTAATACCAGCATTAAATAGAGTTTTGTTATTGTTATGAATTTGTTTTACATCTTCTAATTTTGAATTATTATGCCTTAACTGGTTTATAAGTTCTTTTGTTGTATTTAAAAAATCATCGTAAAACTGAGCTATTTTATTGATATCATTTTTTGAAGCGTTTAATTTTTTTTCATTTTCAAAATGAGTTCTTTCATTTTGCTCTATTTGTCTTTTAAACTTTTGTATAGTTTTATATTTATCGTCATTTATTTTTTGAAATTCTTTTTCGAAATCTAAAATTGATTGTTCTCTTTTACGCTTTCTTTCTTCAATCAAATTCTTGATTTCCATTTCAAAATCATTCTTATCCCCTACATTTTGTATTAGTTTAAAAATGCCTTTTTGATGCACAAATTCAGCGACCTCACTACTATCTGTGAAATATATTGTGTCGTATATATTTAGTAAGTCAACAGCGTTTTTATAAAAATTGCATAAATAATCATCATTTGTATTGCAGAATACAACTAACTCTCTATCCGTATTTTGTGTAAAAGTTACGTTTTCTATTTCATGCAAGTGAAACTCTATTTCATCAAAATTTTTTGGTTTAACTACTGATAGTTTATCTGAGTGATTTACTAAAATAATATCATTTTGTACATTATTATATATTAGTTTTTTGTGAAATTCATTTAACTGACTAATTGTAATATGCTCTGGTGCGATTTTATTCGCAAACAAGATGCTTGAACCAATGAATGTCCCGCTCCTGTCAGAGTTTTGTTCTTTAGCAAATGAATAAACCGAGTAAGCGATTGTATTAAAACCGCTGGCATAGTCTTTTCTGATAGCATAAACCTTGGTATTCAGAAACAACTTGATAGCGTTTGTATTTAGATCAAAAGATTTAACTGATTTAGCTAATTCTTTACGACCCACAAAAAAAGTTTGTCTAAAGCCGTTTGGATTTCCAAATGTTCCAAACGCTATTAAATTGATATTACTACTTGTCATTAATTTGCAAACTAAATTTAATTCTTTCCCAAAATGTTCCTTCATAATCTAAAGGATTCCCTACAATACTTTCATAAAGCCAATTAGATAAAACCCTAGCAGTATCCAAATTGAGTCCAGTAATTTTTTGTTTACCATCATTACTTTCAACATTTCCAATAGTGTAAAATGTTTTACTTAATTCGTTTGCATCAAATCTTTGACTAGTTCTCCTGAGATTGTCTTGTATGAACTTGTCCAGTTCTTCTTCACTTTCAACATCCATCCTACCAGATAAATCCCACTTTGAAATAACTAGTATGATACTAATCAGTCTTAAATTTTTTCTTTGTCTTTCGAGCTCATCAAGAAATTCATTTATTAAAGTATCATCTTGGTCTGCTGTATCATAACTTGTAACTATGATAAATGTTAAAGGAACATTGGAACTCAAATATTTTGATATATGAGTTTTGAAATTTCCTCCTCTTCTAATGGCTCTAAGGTCTTCTCCAGAAGCTTCCAAAAAGGTAAGATTTATTGTTGGTACTTTTTTGGATTTATTATTTGGTTCAAAAACTAAATCTATTTCGAGCACCTTGCCAACAGTAGTCCGTTCAGGCAAAATTCCCTGTCTTATATTTTCGTAAAAGTCATATAATAAAGTTTGGACTTCTTTGGAATTTGGTGTTCCAATGGTTGGTCGTAGCACGCCCGCTTCGGAACTTAAATGATACAAAATGGAAGATAAAATTACAGACTTTCCTGATTGTGGATTTCCAAAAAAGAAAATAAAATTACTGTCTCTGTTTTTTATTTCATTTGTAGTAGTTTTTAAAAGAGGTACTGAACTGCGTTGGTTCTCATTATTTGAGTCAAGTGATAATGGCTTTAAAGTGTTAGAATTATCAAGTGACAATGGCTTTAATTCATCGTTTTCGTTACTCATACTTTTGAAATTATTTTGTGATAAAAGTCTTTCCAACACGTTTATTACCAATTACACTTTGTGTATTTCCGTTTCTTGGGTCACTTGGCATTAATAATATTATAATTAGGATACCAAAATCTAATAAAACACATCCAGCTAAAACTACAAATGCAAACATTCCAAAATTCTTTATAGCATGGCCAAAAGCGTAACCAATTTTCCCTACTTCTTGCGTTGTTGATAGATAAGGTGTAAACTTAAATTTATCATTTCCTAAAAGTGAATGTGCCCGATTTCCTAATTTATTATATTCAGTAAGAGATTTATCAATTTCCCCTTGAGCTATATCGTTAATATTATTTGGTGATAATATTAAAAGATTTTGAATATCCTTATTCCACCTCAAAACAGCATTATTAATGTCGGTCTTTAATTTCATCTCTTCAGAAGATAAATTATTAACCATGTCATTGATTTGCTCTTCCATTCTTTCAGCCAAATCTTTGTAACCTGATGGGCTTTGGATTATTGGTGTAAGTGGAGTAACTTTTTTGCCGATTAGCTTTTCAATCCTTCCTATTATCAGTCTTGCTTCAGTTCCAATGCCCGTGTTTTTGGGGTCATTTATCTGAATTTTCAATAATTTAATTTCGCTTCTAATCGCTTGTCTTTTTTGAGCATCAGCAACAGAATAATTTAGTTTAGATTCTATCTCTGTTTCAAGGTTATTGAATTTTTCATTAATATTTCTAAGTTCTGTCGTGTAAATGTCGGTTCTCATAAACCTTGTGTAAAGAGCATTAAAGTTTGCTACAAAACAAAATGCGGCGAAAAAGAAATAAATCGAACTCAAACCCGTAGCCGAACCACCTTTAAGTTTAACAATTCTTATTTGCCAGAGTAAGAATAATAGTATAAGGGAGAGAACTAATGCAATAATGACTGAACTTCCACCAAAAATTTGGTCTAAGCCACACCAAGTTTGGTAAAAGCTGACACTAATAAGTAGTATAGCAAGAAAAACTAAAAATAAGTCCGTTACTGTAAGTAATTGTGTCTTCATTTTCTGTTTATTGTTTTTATGTGTTAAAAGTATCTTGAATTTTAGTGTCCAAATTACGTATTACATTCAATATCTATAGGTGGATTCTCCGAAGCTGTGCTTCGTTAAGTGTCAGTTAAGAATAGATAATCAATAAAATTTAATGTTATTTTTATGGACTGTGACCTTATGTCGTAATATAGATGTTGGTTTGAGCATTTCATTTTTTTTTAAAGTTCATGCTGCAGTCGTGTAAAAAGTGCCGTGATTCCCCTAAACACGAGGTTTACCCAATGAAAAGGGTTTGTGAATATTTCTACCAGAGCTATGCAGTATCCCACAAGATCACAGTCGGTAGCTGCAGCTCTGAAAGCTTCAGAATGCTGGTTACAGTGTTGTGTGGTTGAGTTGGAATAACCTCAACATTATCTATTACGATGAACAAACAACGCAAGAGCGACTTGAGTGCAACAGGAGACGAGCTGATCCGTTGCTGAAGGTCGCTGAAGCAGGAGATTCCTTCAGCGGCGAATTGTGATATTTCCATCTGAAAGGATAGGCGAATTACATCGAAAATTCCCCAATAATATTACTTATTATTTGTATTTGCAAATTATACATGCGTTTTCGGTGGGGGAACCTGAAAAACTCTTGCTTTACGGTGCGGTAGCTTTTGTTCGTTAATTCTTCGACCAACACAGTTTAATGTCTGTGTAATTGGTGTATATTTCATCCTGAATTATTAGCCCTTGTTTGTTGACATTCTCGCTGTAAAATATTTTGAATTCAAAACCCTAAAAGAAAGAGGCTGCTCATGACAGAAGAACAAACGCTCATTGCTTTTGAAAATACACCAATTCGTCGTCACTTTGATGAGGCTACCGCAAACTGGTATTTCTCGATTGTCGATGTCATTGCCGTGTTGAGCGAAAGTGTCAATCCGCGTGATTATTGGTTCAGGATGAAGGTCAGGGTAAAAAGTGACGATGGACTTGAACTGTCGACAATTTGTCGACAGTTGAAAATGCAGGCTCCTGATGGGAAAATGAGAGCAACAGATTGCGCAAATGTGGAAGGACTGCTGAGAATTATTCAATCCATACCCTCGCCTAAAGCAGAGCCATTCAAGCAATGGCTGGCAAAAGTAGGCTATGAACGCATTCAGGATATGGCTGATCCAGCGCTATCCGTTGATCGTGCCCGCGAGTACTGGCAACAACATGAGTGAGGCTGATCAGGATCACTTCAACGATAAATACAGGGAGGTGCCCTTCTTGTCAGTGATGACAGTGGCCGGATGTGGTATGGCATGAGCGGGATTATCTGGAATTGAGCTATATTGCGATTGATTTATACGCTATAGTGACACGTAAAGAGGAACAACTATGATAGCAATAAGCACAACGGAGTTGAGGCGTAACCTTCGGAAATACCTCAATACCGCAAATAAGGAACGGGTCATTATCCAGTGCGGAAAGAGCGAAACCTATGAAATTATTCCTGCCCGAAAAATGAGTGATACCGACCGATATTTTTCGGATCCCAATGTTGTTGAGCATTTACAGCACTCTCTTCAGCAAGTTGAGGAGGGTAAAACCACGGTTCTCAAAAAATCAGATATCAAAAACTTCCTGGGACTTGAGTAATGGGCTATGCGCTTGTCTATAGGAAAAACAACCCAGGTGCCAACCGGTACCGTGATTGCTGTTAAGGGCCGTATAAACAGAAAGATAGGATATGGTGGACACTTATGTCAGTTATGAACCAGCGGCCTGAAAAGGAAGTTTTTGAGGAAGTGGCGCTTCGGTTCCCTCTTTCATCGAGAAGGATTGGTTTGTCACACAAATTATTGCAGTACTTGCTGATCACCATGCAGTTGCCGGAGAGTCAGAATTACATTGCGGATTACAGGAATATTTCTTAATGTTTGATGCCGACCGGCTTCATCAGTCGCTGGGCTGTGGGTACTTGATAATGTTTTTGTACCATCAGAATTGTCAGCAACGCCTGAAGAAATTTCAGCTACTCAATGGCAACTTGATGAACTTGATCGCAGAAGCGCCGAATATGCTCAAAACCCCCTCATCAGGAATTTCATGGGAAGGGGTAAAACGCTACATATTATCCCGCTCTGCTGAATAAGGTATTTCGTTAAAATAGATCAATTTTATTTATTACTACCATGCAATTGACCATAACATTACCCGATATTCTTCCTGATGAAATATCGCGTGTTATTAAAAAAGTAAAAGAAATATTTACTCAGGAAGGTATTGTGGCGGAAATAACGCCCGAGCCGTTGTCAACAGATGCCTGGGATAGCCTCAATTTTGCTGAAATAGCTGTTGATACCGGTAGAGTTGATTTTGCCGAAAATCACGATCATTATCTGTATGGTATTGCCAAGCGATCATGAATCATATTTTTTTTGATACATCGGCATTGATTGCTGTGGGTAATAAACGAGATTCTTTTCATTATAAGGCATGTGCTATCAATGATGAATTGAGCAGATCAAACGTTACATTTATTACAACGAATGCCATTCTTCTTGAATTTGGGAATGCTTTCAGTACAATTCATCTCAAGCCTTTTGCGATAAAGCTGATTAATGCCATCATGCAGTCAAAGAGGTGGAAAAGCATCGAAATTGATCAAAACATTATGAATAGAGGCATTGAGTTGTTCAGTCAAATGATCGATAAAGAATGGGGGCTTGTTGATTGCTGTAGTATGGTTGTTGCAAAAGATATGAGTATCCGTAATATCTTTAGTACAGATCACCATTTTGAACAAGCAGGGTTTGATATTTTATTAAAGAACCCTAAAAATTGACTTTTGAACTTTTAGTTTCATCGATGGCTTTTTTCTGGTTGCCAATTATTTCGGCAATGGTAACTTTACTTCTGTCGATATGCTATGTGGCTTATGTTTTACTCTGGAAATTTAAATATTCACGGGTACCATCTCCATCGTCAATAATTTCATACGTGGATGGTCATCCCGACTCTTCACTTGCTCTTCAGGATGGGCTTTCGGGATTGCTTAAAGAATACTCTGACTCTGTGGATTATAACTTTATGCAAAATCAACACAGGAAAAGTAAATTACTGTTAGCGCAGCGGTTAGCATTTATATCATTTGCTATTCTTATTTTGTGTATTCCTCAATGGGTAATCAATTTTAGTCACAACGAACGACAAGCACTGCCAGTTCAAATTGTTTCACCTGTCCAAATTATTAAGGAGTCAAAATGTCAAATGCCACAGCCCGACCAAAACCAGTACAACAAATAATGAGGGAGCCGCAACCAGCCAGTTCACCCCAAACTGCTGTCCAGCAACCAAACACCAGTTCTATGGCAATGGATTCATCTATACCCGCGTTTCCTCAAAGCGTTTTACATTTAGAGTCGTTCGATCCTAAAGCTGGGGTTAATAAAAAATTTGGAAAGGTAAAATCGTTATAGCCCGACATCGACTATTCTGCTCGCTGTTCAGAACACTTCTGTCCGTCGTTTGCGCGGTAGGTACTGGTGGATATTCGCTCTATTGATGGTATCAAATCTCTGACTCCACTTTGGTATTAATATAAATTTGCCAGCGCTTACTAAACACTGCGCCTTTGATGGTGACTGATGGCAGCAGTGGTGAGCGTACAGGTTTTTTGGCGTTGATATACTCTGACAAAGGCTGCCATATTTCCTCAGATCCAACAGTTTCCAATAAATATCCCAGCCGCTGCACCCAGGTTATTGGCGACAGTTCAGCAACCGTCACCAACTTTTCGGGATCAATGACTTCGACCATTTCCGACAGCACGGTGGCAACATTATCCAGCCATCCACAGTGCCTGTAATATCCTGCAAGATCAAAGGCGGTCGCTTCTGGCGTTGATAGCTTCAGAATACTGGATACCGTATTGCGTGGTTGCGTTGGAATCGCCTCAACATTACCTCTGACGATGAAGTTGACCTGAACTTTGCCGGAGATAATGGTTCTTCGCGGTTTGGCTACCATAACCTGAAAAACTTGGGGGCGATGATCGACAGTTGAAAATGCAGGCTCCTGATGGGAAAATGAGAGCAACAGATTGCGCAAATGTGGAATGACTGCTGAGAATTATTCAATCCATACCCTCGCCTAAAGCAGAGCCATTCAAGCAATGTCTGGCAAAAGTAGGCTATGAACGCATTCAGGATATGGCTGATCCAGCGCTATCCGTTGATCGCGCCTGCGAGTGCTTGCAAAAAAATGATTTAGGGCGATCTGGATCACTTCAGCGACAAATAAAGAGAGGTGCCCTTCTTGTCAGTGATGACAGTGGTCGGATGCGGTATGGCATGAGCGGGATTATCTGGAATTGAGCTATATTGCGGTTGATTTGTACGCTATAGTGATACGTAAAGAGGAACAACTATGATAGCAATAAGCACAACGGAGTTGAGGCGGAACCTTCGAAAATACCTCAATACCGCAAATAAGGAACGGGTCATTATCCAGTGCGGAAAGAGTGAAACTTATGAAATTATTCCTGCCCGGAAAATGAGTGATACCGACCGATATTTTTCGGATCCCAATGTCGTTGAGCATTTACAGCACTCTCTTCAGCAAGTACAGGAGGGTAAAACCACGGTTCTCAAAAAATCAGATATCAAAAACTTCCTGGGACTTGAGTAATGGGCTATGCGCTTGTCTATACTGACGTTGCTCGAGAAGATATTGAGAAGCTTAAAAAGTCTGGTGACATGGTTGCGATCCGCAAACTTGCCAGAATGCTTGAAGAGCTTATTGACCATCCTTTTACAGGATCAGGTAAACCGGAACAACTCAGATACAATTTTTCCGGTTGCTGGTCGCGAAGAATTTCAAGGAAACACCGCCTTGTCTATAAAGTAGATGACAAAACCGTAACCGTTCACCTGCTTTCTGTTTATGGGCATTATGATGATCGATGATTGTTTCTCTATTCGGTGATTTAAGCGGTTCGCGCTATTGTACTGCTCATCTGATTACACTGTACTGGAATAGCTGATGTGGGAAACATAGGATTTTCATCGTAAGCATCCGCTTGTATATCGGAGAACTTACTTCTGAAATATAGAGGCAAGGTATGTCAAGGATTATCAGATAGTTCTGACATTCAATACTGGTGAAACGGGTAAACAGGGATAATCATCCCTGGGCGGATACGAATGACCTGCAACTGCTCAAAAGTGCGCAGCTCTATCAAAAGGATCCAGAGGCAAAGCAAAACGGGATCACCTCGCCGGAGCCATGTTCTTCGCGCCCTATCCGAAAAATCCGGTGATTGGTGCATTTTTCAGGGAGATAGACCGTGCCGATGAACTGGGTTCTGGTATGCGCAACCTTATGAAATATGGCAAAGCTTATGGTGGGGCGGATCCGCAACTCATTGAAGCGGATGTTTTTCGCATGATTATCAGTGTGCCGGAATTTGGAGAAAAACAAGAGAAGATGGCTAAAGTTGTGAGCACACCGGAGTATAGTGTACCACCTCTACCGGAGCAAAGTGTACCAGCGATTCCGGAGCAATGTGTACCACCTGTACCGGAGTAAAGTGTACCAGGTATTCCGGGCGAAAGTGTACCACCC
>Ga0194060_10002712_pt1 | contig 12599 bp, 8 predicted proteins | sample SepL225m_MetaG_FD_163427 | JGI IMG/M metagenome (GOLD analysis project Ga0194060, IMG submission 163427) | Anoxic zone freshwater microbial communities from boreal shield lake in IISD Experimental Lakes Area, Ontario, Canada - Sep2016-L222-5m | ecosystem: Environmental > Aquatic > Freshwater >... | reverse complement strand
ATTCAATATATCTATTGGACTCTTTCATTCCTTTATGCATTGCATTAAAAAGGACACTAAACCATTTGGAATTTCTTTTTAATGACAACTCCTTAATAGAATCAAACAAACGATGTATTTTGTTAATATCCAGAGTAGCTTCATGAGTAATAACCCTTGCTGCTTTGGATATAACAATCGATATGTTCTCGAAAAACATTTCTTCAGATGCCGGTAAATCCAATTCTTTTACCTCGTTTATTTTCTCTATAAAAGCATCCAAATTTGACGCAAGTTCATCGAGTTGAGCATATAACACCCAACTCAAATTCCGCTTACCCCAAATATTTGACAAATCAGCCTCCAATTCTGCTTTTGCCATAGCATAAGCTTCCTCTAACTTACCCGCCTGACGAAGTTCTTTTATTTCTTTAGCTGGCATATTCTTCTTGTTTAAAAGTTTGCAATGCCGTTTGAATGTTGGATAGCAACGACTGACTGTTAGTCATATTTTGAATAGGAACAACCCTACCAAAGAAACCATTCTTTTTATATTCAAAATCTATAACGGCTGTATCATTATTTTGCTTAAATGTATAGCGTTCTTTGTATTGCTGATGTTCAATACCGTCAATCGTAATATCTGTTTCTTTAAACAACAATACTAAGTCATCAAACAAACTTCTTGTAAAAGGGAACTCTTCTTCTAACTCGAAGTCAAATTCAATTTGGCTAATAATCGTTTCGGCTGTATTTCGCTTTATGGAAACATTTGGCAAATGATTTAATATTTCAGCAAGTGCAATATTGAATGAACTGTTTGGAGAAAGATTTGGCATTGACGCAAATGGTTTTCTAAATTCATTTTGTCCATTTACATAAGTTCTGAAAACTGCCTTGTCTTGCTCCCTCATCAAAGAGTATCTAATCTCATAGCCAATTTTCTCCCACCCAACAATTTCAATGTATTGCTTCCTTACTGCCTGGCGAACTTTGATAAAATGATCCTGCAAAGGAACAGGTTGCTCTAAAAGGTTCAGCATTGAAAGCTGTTGCAGCAATTCGTTATCCAGACTGATTTCTTCTGTTTGAACCTGATTGCCGGTTAATTCATTTAATGCATTCAAGACTGTTACATCAAGAAATGCCATAGCTGAATAGGAATTGAAAAATGGTGGGTTTAATGCATACAAAGTTTTTGATGCTCTGGTAATTGCTGTGTATGCCCAGCGATAAAAATCCTGATTTGTTTTACCTGCTCTCCTTTGTTTATCAGTAAAGCAGTCGAAGCCTTCCATATTATCATTATCCCAAACGGTAAACACATTATCCCATTCGCCACCTTGAGCCTTGTGGCAAGTAACGGCATAACCATACTTCATCAACAAGCAATTAAAATATTCGTCCTGCATGATGGCTTCCTTAAACTCTTCTGTTTTGGGCTTTAAACCCTTGTGCCGGGAAGTAAAGTCTACATACAAAGCTTGGGTTTCTTCCGGCTTCAAATAATTATCTCCGTAAAGGAAGTTTTCAAGCATCTTACCCTTTACAATCTTATTATTGCTTTCTGCATCAGGGAAAACCAACTCCACATCACGCCAATAAAGTGTTACCGGATTTTTACCTCTTAACGCAATTGTTCTCTGTGTGACTATATCGCTTACTTCATTGATAACGGCAAACTCACCATTGAAAACGCCTTTTCTATAATTGTTACCACCCATGATAACAATATCACTTTTCTGAACAGGTAAATCAGCATTGCCAAATCTCCGTTCTCTTATTTGCAAATTGAGGTCAAGACAGGTTTTGTTTTTACTTGCAATGATAATTTTTGGACTTGCTGCTTCTTGCCAGGTGTCAAGGAAAGTTTCATAAGTAGGATTTAAAATATCCTTTCCATTGGAACGCAAATTGAAGTCGTTAAAGAAACGGGCTGAAATACTCTTGCGTATTTTTGCAGCTGCTCTTAATATGCCACTATCACCACCTTGCCTTTTCACTTCCTTCATTTCGGTTTCTTCAGAAGAAAGATTGAAATGCTCTCTAAGATAGTTGGCTTCAAAAGCTTTTGTACTATTATCACCCACCGGAGGTAACTGACAAGGGTCTCCAACGAAGATGATTTTAGAATTTACATTAGGCTGTACAACTCTTGTGTAGGTAATCAAATCAGACAATAAGTGGCTTGAACCAAAACGGAAAAACTCTCCTTCGCTTTTGGCATCAGATAGCATGGAGGCTTCATCCACTATGAATATCTTGCCAGCCACATCCACATTATTCCGGATTTTATAATAGTAATAGAAAGAATCACCTTCTTCAATCTCTACCATATCCTCATAGCTGTAAATAGACTTATGAATAGTAAAAGCCTCTTGTCCGGTTTTTTCTCTAATTACTTTGGCTGCTCTGCCTGTTGGAGCCATCAAGGCAAAATCCTTTTCAACTGCATTGAGATATTCAACTAACCCTTTTAAGATGGTTGTTTTACCACTACCAGCATATCCTTTCAGCATAAACACCTGCACCGGACTGGCTAAAAAAGCCTCCAGCTTAGTTAGAGCAGTTTCCTGGCCCTGACTTAGGTTTAAATGCTTAAAATGATTGAATATGCTCATGTCTTTTAATTTCTATGCAAATGTTGTATTCAACTGTGCGGTGTAACTGCACAGTTGAATATTTTTAAAAAGGCAATATATCGTCTTCACTATTTGGAATAAAATCATCCGTATTAACGGTATTATCAGAAGTGTTTTGAGTGCCTGTACCTGCTACCTCTATTTTCCATGCTTTAATATCGGTATACCATTTATTGTTGTATTCCCTGCTTTCGATGTCAAAATCAATTTGCAATGAGTTACCGATTTGCAATTGACCTTCATTGATCTTATCTCCCCAAATTGATACGCATACTTTTTTAGGATATTGACCTTCTGTTTCAACAATGATGTCTTGTTTCTTCCATTCTCCATTTTTACCTGTGCCTGTTTGGATTGGAAGTAGCTGGGTGAGTTTGGCTGTGAGTTGCATAAAATATTATTTAAAAGACTATAACATATGAAGGTTCATCAGATAACAAGTATGCCACTAAATCAAACAAATCTTTTATATCATGACTTGGAGTAATTGTAGAACTTGTACGTTTTGCCTTTTCAGTTTGAGTGAAAAAATTACTATCAAAACTATCCCCGTGAGTTAAATACATCGAATTCCTGATTTCATTTAGTTTGTATAAATTAATTAACTGAGAATTTGTATGTGAGCTTCTATTTAACAGAATGTAGGCTATTTGTGCATGTAATGACTTAATAATAAAATCGTTATTAGAGAATGAACCTGTTGAATCAATTGAATAGTAAGGAGCATTCCAGTTATCATATTTTAAATCAGATGTAGCTGTATCAGCTTGCAAATCATATTTACCAGGTTTCTTTAATTTAGGTGTTCCGTCAACTTCGCTTCCGGAAAACGAGATAGTGTTATTTATAAATATTTTTCCTGAATTTTTTAGAATCCAAAGTTGCTTTTTTGATAATGGAGTATTGTAGCGGTTAGGATGATGATTATATGTAACTCCGTTGGAATGAATTATAGAAATATTTTTTTTGTCAAAACAGGCTTCCTGTATTTCATTTAAAACACTCCATAAAGTCATAAATGCAAGTTCATAGTCGGAGTAAAAGAAAGTCTGTTTGTCATATTCCCTTTGTTCATAGCCCTTTTTCAATAAGCCGTAAAACATTCTGAGTCTTTCTTCAATTCTATCTTTAAGTTTTCGTGGGGAATTTTCGATAGCCTTGAATGAAGCATGAGAAATAAGCTGACTTATTAAAATCCAATAAGGCCTTAATATTTTATACTTATCATGCACATCTTTTATTGTGGCAACAAAGTCATTAAAATTCTTTGAGGAATATTCTTTATTACGGTAATAGATTGGTGATTCTTTTATATACATAGCGTCAGCACCCTTCTCCAGAACTTCGTCTAAGTTCCAAGCTTTGTCAGATGCAGTAAAAATAATTACTGGAATGTGTGGAAATTTTCCTTTTATAAACTTTAAGGCAGATAGTGCATTCGTACTATCTGCTTTCCCTTTTTCAAGATACAAGTCTAAGTAGATCAAATCATATTGATCAAATTTTTCCGGTGTTGTATTTTGCCAAGCCAGAACTTCTGTAGAAGATACTCTTTTATCAACCGGACAATTATGTATATTTTCAAGTAATTCAATCCAACCACAATCAGCATTATCGTCAATAAGCAAAATTTTACTGAACAAATTATGTAAACTTTTATTTGGAGCTGGATGATCCTTATTTATAAATCTTGACAAATACTTAAAGTAAAGGTGTTTTGGATAGGTAAACTTGATCAAATCGAAAATGCCAAAATTGGAGGCTAATCGCATTGCACCCCACTCATTAGTAGTCTGATGTCTGTTATCATAAGGACTACTAATATTAATTTTTTCAATTACAACAGGCTTTAATTTTTTAACTTCTACATCAATTGCATAATGCAGAAGGCCAGATATTTTATCCAACTTCACTGAAAATATAGCTTCGTACTTTCTAAAATAGAAACCCTCAGTTTGAAAAATATTATTGATTACATTGTCCTTTAATGATTGATCCTCTAAATCCAAATCAGTCCAATCGGTTAAAATAATTGGAATCTTATTTAATGTACATTTTGTATATTCAGTACAGGCAATGTGACTTGCTAATCCAATTGCCCTTGACCAACCGGAACCGCCCAAATTCTTGTCAATAATTATTGCCTTCACATTGCTATATGATGAATTATCCAATGATTCAGATACTTTATTCAAAAAATACTCTTCCCTGTTGTTTTTATATAAATAATCGCTTTCTTCTTCACTGGAATAAATACTTACAATATTTATCTGCTTAAACGATTCAGGCAGATCTATTGAAAAAGAACCTTTAGAATTATGAATTAAGATGTACATGTTTAACTAGTTTTAATTTGTTTCAATAAAGTCCTCTAAATTTTCAATAAATTCATCATCATTCATTTTTGAAAACCTACTTAAAATTTCGGAGGTCTTCATATAGCCATACAAAGAAAGTAATTCATTAAATGAATTTGATTCAATTGCATTTTGTATTGATTCTTCCAAATCTGTTTTAATAATTTCAAACAATGCATAAGCTTTATCTTTTTTAGGATTAACATATGGATTGTATAAGTATTTTACTTGATATTCACCTGTTAATAGGCAGCTATCAATGAAGTTTTTAAAATTATTGAAGTATTGCCGCCTTAAGATTTCATAACAAAAAGTGTCTTTTGAAATTTGGTCATCGTAAATCCTTTCTACTGGAAGTTCACTTTCGGTTCTGCTTCCGGAAAACAAAACAATTTTGGAAGTTTTAGTAAGTTTTTCAAATAGCACTGCTTTAAGACCGTCCCTAATTATTGGATTCTCAAAACTATCATGGATAAAAATGAAAGGATAATTTGAGAAATCCTTTATCAAAACAATATCATCTTCCTTATTGCTTTCTAACCATAGTGTTTCAGTACTTTCATAATACTCAACTAGTAATCGTTCTCCAACAGTTAAGTTAGAAAGAAGCTGAGAAGTGCTGAAATCTTCACTGGGTGCTTTGTCGTCTAAAATTATTATCTTATTTAACGTCATAAAATTTAAGTATATGTTTAAAACCCCCAACAGAATAAGGCAAATTCTCTATTAGCTGAATTGATTGTGAACATTCAGGTGCGTTTAGCAGATTTAACCTCTTTGATGATTCATCAAGAAAATCGCACTCAACAATCCAATCACACAGATTTCTGAAATCAAATTTAAATGGTGAAGAACCTTGGAAAAATTGCAAGAGTGTTAAACTATCAATTTTCGATATGCTCATACAATCAAATATCCTAAGCTCAACGAATGATAGAGTTTCTTCCTGCATTCTTTCAACTTCAACTAATATTTTCTTTGTATTTGAATTGAAAGAACTCATTCCATTGATGTTTGAATGGTCGCTAATGCCTTGAACAATATATCTGATACCATTATAGATTGCAGGTTGCCACGTAAAGAAAGAAGACCTAATATTAAACTTTCGTTCATCTGGCATAAATGACAATGAGCTTACTGGTACATGCTGGTCATTGAAAATATTAATGATGTCAGCTTGCAATTTGCTGTATTCACTGCCACTGCCATACCTGTATTTCTTTTTAAATTTCTTTGCATAATTTGTATACTTGCTATCGTTATTGAAAGGGTGCCTATGACTATTCTTATAAAAAGGGATGCCTTCTTTTTCAAAAAGGTCAATAAGATTTATAACCTCTTTCTGTATAGCTCGATTTAAAAATGATACATCAGATATCCATTCCTTCTTAAAGTGGTAAATAAAGTTGGGATGACTCTTTACTTTGTTTAAAATATCCAGTATGGTTTCATCTGATAAAATGACATCATGCACTAATTCTTTAAACCCACTACCGTCACCAATTTTGAATTTCTTTAAAAAAGAAATTGTATACATTGGATTATGAGGAAACAACTTATTGGGCTTATTATCTTCCGGTACTTCCTCAAATTCCTCAATTGAATTTGGGACAATAATCGTACTTGGTAAAACAGTGTCCTTTGGAATGTTTATTGAGTTATACAATTTTTCATTCATTTCAGGAAACTGATAAACTTCCAATGTAATCCTTACTTCATTAGTGTCAATTTTGGTTATGATTTCCGCTTCTGAAATAGGTTTTGGTTTAATACTAGTAGTTATACGTTGATCAAACCTGCTCTTCAACTTTAAGTACAATTCATTATCCGCTCCCTTCACCATTTTCAGGTAATCAAGTTTGCCGGAAATAACATTTGCCATATCTGGCTTGCCATTCTTTACATGGCCTTTGTCGGCAATGTATTGCTGTAAAAAGAATCCTGAGGCTCTTTCGTAACCATACCTTTCCCAGTAATAAAGCCACATACGCAATTGCTTGATGTATCGCTGCTGCACATTGGCTTTTTCATTCACCAACAAGCCGGTTACTTCCTTACGGTAGCCATCTTTTTGCAAACGTGTTTTGCTTTCTTTAATATGAAAGTTTTGCTCAGCAATTATCCTGTGTAATTCTTTTAAGAACTCACTCTCGGGCTGATACACGTTGTGCATGGAACTAAAAGTGATGTCATCGGCATAACGGCTGTACTTGAGGCCAAATCGTTTACCGACGCCGGAAAGTAGGAAATCAAGTTTCTGACAAACAATGTTTGTTAATACAGGAGATGTAGGCGCGCCTTGTGGCAGTACATTTCTCTTTACATTTTCCCATTCACCTCCTTTACTTTTCCGTTCTACCTCCATTTCAGTGCAGCATAGCGATGCTATGATATTAGCAATAGTCGTACGGCCGCCTGTCGAGATAGCAGTAAGTTGATCTTTTTCTACCGCTTTTATAATGAGTATACTAATAATGTGATCTATATCCGCATCAATTTTATTTTCACGCTTTGAAGCTACTGCTATTTCATTTATATAATTAAAGTCAGAAACATTTTTGTAAACTATTAATTCTCCGATATTTATAGGATTAACCGTATTAAATTTTTCACAAACTTTCCTTTTGAAAATTCTATAATCTATACTATGGCTGTATTTACAATTTGGATTGATTCTATAAATTAACTCACTCCCATTTTTCATTACTACTTTATGCAAACCAGATTTGTACTCTTTTTTATAAAAATGAAATTTTATAATATTTGGGTTGGAGGAGTTAAAATTTAACATTGGAAAAATAAAGCCATCAAGAATTTCTGCCTTTTCTTCGCTAGCATCTTTTTTTATATTTATTAGATTGAAGGGTTTCAATTGCAAACACTTCCATATCCGTGCCTGGTCTATACTTGGAAAAAAATCTTTCAAGTCAATATTATACACATAGTGACTACTAACGTGCAGTCTAGCATTGTCAACAATTGACTTATCTCTTACAAACCCCATAGCCGCCTTGTGAGGCTCATAGACACATTGAAGTACAAAAGCCAGTGTTTTTTGCAATGCTTTTAATCCCTTAACTGGTGAGTGTATGCTCCGTTGAGAGCCTGACTTTTTCTTAATTTTAAACTCTGCATACCTTTTCCTTCCTAGTTTAGGATTAGCATACCATGTGAGCTGCCTTAATTCAAATGGAACAGCCTTATCTCCATAGACCAATGGTTTCACTTCATTCAATACATGAAGCAAATCTTCCTTGGACTGCATTTTTTGAAAGGCAGTTCTGATTTGGTCGATATGTGCTTGTTCCAGTTTCATAATTTTATAAAAAGTTCAATGAAGCCTGCTGCGTTATTCTTTGTTTATGAACTCAACTTAAATTCTTAATAATATAAATAATAATATTTCAACAATACTATCAGCTTACAGTTCAAAGAACCGTGTAGCCAACAATAACCAAGAAACATTCATCCCCCGATAAATCGGGGAACACCAACCGATCTGAAACCGCCTTGCGGGGACTTCCAGTTGGCACAAATCAATATCGTGCAGCAGGCTTTCAAAGAACAATATGCAAAGTAATATTTAAACTGTGCAGTGTAACTGCACAAAAGTAATTATTATCTATTAACTTTGTGCTTTGTGTGACTCAGTTAATTGAAAAGCAAATAGAACTATCAAGAATGCAATGTAGCTGCACAGCATAAAGGTTGAGAATATGGCAACGAATAAAAATGCCCTTATACGCTATAAAGTACTGGATAACTGCTTCAGAAATCCGGGAAGAAGGTATTTCATTGATGACCTGATTGCAGAATGTGATAGTGTTTTACTTGAAATTGATCCGGAATCAAATGGAATCAGCCGGAGGCAAATATATGAAGATGTTGCTTTTATGGAAAGTAAGGAAGGGTGGAGCATAGAACTTGATAAACTTCGTGATGGGAAAAGGGTGTATTACCGCTATGCAGACATGTCATTTTCCATCAATAATATGCCGTTGAACGAGGTTGAAATCAATCACTTAAAGGCTGCGGTGGACATACTTTCACAGTTTAAAGGTATGCCACAATTTGAATGGGTGAACGAACTAGTACCCAAACTACAACAAGGTTTTGCATCGGATGAGGCATCCGCTACTATTATGGAGTTTGACGGCAACCTATATTTAAAAGGTATTGAGCACCTGGGACCATTGCATAATGCCATATACTATAAAAAGGTGCTTACCATCAGCTATCAGCCATTTGAAAATGATGTTCCTTTTGATGTTGTAATCCATCCTTACTTTTTGAAGCAATACAATAACAGGTGGTTTTTATTTGGCTATAATCCTGAAAAGGAAAAGTACGACTGGAATCTTGCTATCGACCGCATTATTACAATGAAGGAAACAAAAGGAAAGTACCAGAAAAATAATAAGATAGACTGGCAGGAATATTTTGAAGATATTATTGGAGTTACTAAACCTGTCGATGGCCAGCGCGAAAAAGTGGTTTTACATTTTAACGGCCGTACGGGAAAATATATGGAAACCAAGCCATTGCACGGCTCACAAAAACAAAAATGGCTTGATGATAATACCCTTGAACTAACTCTGCAAATTATAATCAACTATGAACTGGAAAGATTGATTCTTTCTTATGCAGATAGTGTGATCGTTACGAAACCAAACATTCTGGTAAAATCAATAAAAAAAAGGTTGAAATTGGCGTATGATTCTTATTGATTTAAACTTCAATTTATACTTAAACAGAAAGTATTTCAGAATATATTCTTTGGTTAGTTATTAGCTATTATAAAAAGTAAACAGCAATTGAAAAGATAAGTATTAAAAATATTAACGCCATAGTAACATAAAATCTTTTTTGTTGTTTTTCTTTAATTTGGTTCATTGTGTTTTGTAAATTAGCTAAATTTTTAAGAATTTCTTTTAATAATAAAAATTGGCTTAATTGATTATTGGCCAGTTCATTTGTTTTGTTTATAAATTCAATGTTAAAAACTTCTAACTTTTCAAATTTTCTAGCATTGGCATCATTCAATAAAGAATATTTTAAAGATAATTCCTCATTACTTTTATGCATACTCGATAATGAATCTTCAAGTTTTTTAGAAATATTTGTTTCTAATGAACTTATCAGTAAAGGAAGGTGATGTTTTTCGTGAATACTAAATTGTTCTGTAATTAGTTTTTGATTTTTTATTTGAACTTCATCTATTTTTGATTTTAGTATTTCTAATTGATCTGCAAGTAAATTGTATTCTTTTTCATTCACAATAGTTTCTAACTTTTTTTCTAATGCCTCCATTTTTGCAGCAGTAACAGGGCTTGCGTATCCACTATGCGATGCAATGTTTTTTAAACTTTCTTTAATAACAGAAGCTTTTAGAGGTGATAAAATTTTTCTAATTTCAGCAGAATTATAATTTATTGCTCCTACTGGTAAATAGATTCCACCAGTAGTTTCCGAAAGTTGCTTTGCTTTTTTCTCTGCTTCAATGTCTAAGGAAATACCAATAATATATACTTTACATTCAATGCCATCAATACTCAATGCATTTTCAGCCGCAACCTCGTAATCCCCACCACCATTTTCTTGACCATCTGTAATTAAAATAATCAAACGTTCATAGTTGGCATATTCATTTGATTTTAAATTGTTAACTGCGGCAATAATTGCAGCTGTAATTGGGGTGCCACCAACTAAAGTATCATTTGGAAGAGTGTTGAGTTTTTCATTAACCATGTTTGTATCATATACGCTATCATATAAAGTTGCAATAAATGGTTTCTGTTCTTTAGTATTAAATGTTCGAATAAATAATTTTTTTACATAATCAATAGTTGGAATGATCTCTTCAGAAAGAATTTTTTTTGCCAACAAAATTCGTGTGCTTCCATCGGGTAAAAGATATTTATTCTCATGTTCTACACCCTGTCCTTTCATTGTACCCATACTGCCAGAAATATCAATTAGTATTTCGATTACTGTATCCATTGGATGAAATATTTAATTTTGAAGTGCAAATTTTGTTGACGATTTACAAATCGGCAATGATGGGTATTTGTTTCCGTTTGATTTACCACAACTCTTTTTCAATTTTATTCAGTTGAGGCGTATCAATCACACTATTTTGAATGGTCAAGTATTGACAAATATAACAAACCGAAAGGAATGATTTACCAATATGAATAGCAAGGCCCTTAGTTGTAAATTCATTAATAAGCAAGCTTCGCCAAATTTATGTACCCAACAAATCTATGCCACCGACAACAGTTTCTTACCCCAATTAGCTTTAATATGTGCACTTAATCGCTTAGCAGTATCTAATTTACTTACCCGGATATATTTCAAAAATGATCGCTCTGTTTTGTGGCCTGTTATTTTCATTAAGTCCAAAGTTGGAAATCCTTGCAAATAGTAGTTAGTAGCAAATGACCTTCGGGCTGTATGGCTGGAAACTAAATCAGCTAAAATATCCTTTGGCCTTGAACTAACCCTACCCTTTTCAGTAAATTCTGCCAACTTGCAAACATCCTTTATGTAGTCATTGAATTTTTGATTGCTGATGGTTTTGGGGAGCCTATTCGGCCTGTCGGCATACTTCTCGAAAATTTGCATTACAACTGGGTTGCAAGGAATAATGACGAGCTCTTTTGTTTTCTGGGTAATCATCTTAATAAAATAGTCGCCTTCAATTTGTATGATGTTCTCTTTTTTTATATTACTAAAATCTGAAAACCTTAAGCCAACCCAGGCGCCAAATATGAAAAGGTCTCTTACTTCTTCAAGCTTCTTATTAGAAATGTTTAATTTATAGAGTTTGGTTAACTCGGCCTCTGTCAAGTATACATGGTCAGTCTCTTCCTCATTAAAAGCAAACTTCTTATGCTTAAACTTCATGTTATCGGTATACTCTAAATCAACAGCTTCGCCCATAAACACTTTAATAATTGCAATATCCTTTGCAATAGTATTAACCGCTAATTTCTGATTGGTCTTTAGATAGCTTACATAAGAATAGAAAAAGTCTAAATCTATTGTATCAAAATCTACCCTGGATTTTGAATAGGCCTGATATTCTTTTAGATGCTTTGTAACTGCAGCATAATTATTCAAGCTGCCCCGGCTTTTATCCTTCCCTCTAAATTTGATTTCACCATCAATAAACCTTTGAGCTAGTGAAAATAGGGTCGACTTATTTGAAACCTTTACAATATCATGATTCTTGCCTATAAGTAAGTCAAGCGTGCGCTTTAAAATAATAGGATCAGGTATACCATCTTTAAGTGCTTCTGAATAGGCTCTCAAACAAGTAAACTCCAAATTATCCAGCATTTCATTCAAGGCAAATTTCCCATCACTGGTAGTCGTCAATTTGTTCTTTACCCTTTGTTTTTTCTCATTCCAATCTACCGGCTGAACAGATTGACCAAACTCATACCTTAACCTGCGTTTTTGATAAGCGAAGTCTAATACGATATTTGATAGCCCATCTTTGCCTTCCGGTTTTAATCTAAAGTTTACTTGTGGTTTACGTGGCATGGTTCCATCCTTTTTGGAAAGGTACGAAATATTATCAATTTAGGTGACACTACAGGTGACACTAAAAAATATT
>Ga0194060_10002711_pt1 | contig 12600 bp, 16 predicted proteins | sample SepL225m_MetaG_FD_163427 | JGI IMG/M metagenome (GOLD analysis project Ga0194060, IMG submission 163427) | Anoxic zone freshwater microbial communities from boreal shield lake in IISD Experimental Lakes Area, Ontario, Canada - Sep2016-L222-5m | ecosystem: Environmental > Aquatic > Freshwater >... | reverse complement strand
GGCGTAAAGGAAATAAAAAAGCCAGTCGCGCGACTGGCTTTTTTCGTCGGTCGGTTACGGCTGTACCGAGATGTTCGCCGCGCCGCCTCCGTCGCAGGTGACCTGGAGGTCGCCAGTCTCGCTGGCGATGGCAAGCGCGTAATCGAGCGCTTTCAGCTTGTACGTGGCCGCCCCCATGGCAATCACGTGCGCCTTGTCGTCGCGGTTGTCGAGCATCATGACCGAGCCTTTTTTCGCGACCATGCTGCCCGGGGTCCCGTGGCATGCCACGAACTGGAATCGCACGTCGCCGTACTCGTTGACCGCGTCGCCGTAGTTCAGCGGGACGTCGACCGCGAGGGTCTTGGGCTTGGGCGTCGACGCTGCCTCCGTCGGCACGGGAGCGGCCGCCTTCGCGCGATCCTCAGGAGAAAGGACCTCGGACCGGATCGAAAACAGCGATCCGAATCCCTCATGCTTCTTGGAGGTGTTTACCCACGCGAACGCGGCGATGAGGACGACCGATATGATTGCGCCGACGGCGACGATGCGCTTCTGCCATGGGGTGAGGTTTTGCATGAGAGGGGAGACGTTTGTTAAATTTTGGGAATAAGTTCCTTTGACCTCATCGCCTGGCTGACGGCGCGGATGAGCTCGCGGACGACCGGGTTCTTGCGGTCCAGGCGGGAAAAGATTTTCTTGCCCGTGCGATTCTTGGTGAGCAGCTGGGCCTGGGCCAGCGCCTTGATGTGCTGGGAGGTGAGAGGGAGCGAAAGGTCGAGGATGGCGGCGATGGTGCTGACCGATTCCTCCGGCGAGTCCGTGAGGATGCGGAAGATGCGGAGTCGCGTGACGTCGCCGAGCGCCTTGAACGCGGCGGCGATGCGCGCGTCGGTCTCGCCGAGCATCCGCCGCTTCTCCTGGAGTTCCTTCGGGGTGAGCATAGATATTAATTAAATGGTCATTTAATTGTTTATACTAGACAGTGTAGCACGAATGGGGTATGCTGTAAAGCAGACACGCCCGCCGCTTATTCACGCATGGTACCAGTATGGGAAACGTTTTTAAGAAGGGCATGATTCTCGGAGGCATTCTTGCCGCGGTGGCAACGGTCGGCTTTGCCATGAGCAAGCCCGGGCAGGAGCTGTCGGAAGACTTGCAGAAAGACATCAAGACGCTCGCGAAGGACATCAAGAAACGCCTGCACAAGCTGCAGGACGTCACCAAGGAGGCGTATGACGAGACCGTCGTGGCCGTCGTGAAGGAATACGCGGCGCAGAAGCAGATGGCCAGCGACGCCCAGCAGCATCTGACCGCCGCGCTCGAGGCCATGTGGAACGAGACCGAGGCGCAATACAAGGCCGGGGAATAACCGCTCACTACTCACTACTCACCACAAACCAATATGTTGTACACCATCGCCGTCGTCCTGCTCATCCTCTGGCTCCTCGGCCTCGTCTCAGCCTACACGATCGGCGGGTTCATCCACGTCCTCCTGGTCGTGGCGATCATCCTGATCCTGATTCGCGTCATCCGGGGCGATAAGATCGTCATCTAGGCACGCGCAAGCCACAGTTCACGCATCAGTCTCTCAGGGCTGAACGGCCATGATGGCCGGAGTCGTTCGTCGCGGAATCGTGCCTCTGGCAGGATCGTCGACGGGCAGAGAAACGCCTATGAAGACTCGCGGCAATCTCCTCGGACCGGCCGCCATTCTTTCGATCGTCCTTGGCCTTGCCGGCCCGCTCGCCGCGCTTGCCGCTGGCCCATCGGTCATCTCGCTCGGGTCCGCGTCTCATTTCGCCCTCCTAGCGAAGGCCGGCATCTCAACGACCGGCACGACGTCCATCGTGGGCGACATCGGCGTCAGCCCGGCCGCGGCGACGTATCTGACCGGATTTTCTCTCGACCTTCCCGTCGGAAGTTCTTATTCCACGTCTCCGATCGTCGTTGGGAACGTCTACGCTCCTGGGTATGCGGACCCAACCCCGGCGAACCTGACTTCCGCGGTCGGCGCCATCGAGACGGCCTATAACGACGGCGCGGGCCGATCGAACCCGACGGCGACCGAGCTTGGCGCCGGAAACATCGGCGGGCTGACGATTGCCCCGGGACTGTATTCCTGGGGAACGGCCGTCCTGATTCCGTCGAACGTGACGCTGTCCGGAACCGCGAATGACGTGTGGATCTTCCAGGTCGCCCAGACGCTTACCATGAGCGAGGGGACGAAGGTCGTTCTTTCCGGCGGAGCGCTCTCGAGCCATGTGTTCTGGATCGTCGCGGGCCAGACGACCATTGGCACGGGCGCGGACATCCAGGGAACGGTGCTCGACAAGACCGGAATCGTCTTCGCGACGGGCGCGGGCGGACACGGAAGCTATTTCGCGCAGACGGCCATCACGCTTGACGCGAACACGATCATCCCGCCGTCCGCCGTCGCGATCGTCTCCGAGCCGGTCGTCACGGCGGCTCCGGTCGTCGTGACGCAGGCTCCGGCGTCCCACGCAACCTCGTCCGGGTCGACGGGTAGCGGATCTTCGTCGTCCGGGTCGTCCACGACCTCGACGACACCCGCCGCGGCTGCTCCGATCACGGTCGTCGCGCCGTCCCCGGTCGTGACGCACGACGTTCCGACCGCCCATGTTTACTCCGCGGTGCCGTCCGCCTCTTCCTCCGCGATGGCGGCCCTCGCCCACCTGTACGTTGTCGATCTCCGCTATGGATCGGATGGAGCGGACGTGACGGCCCTTCAGAAGTTTCTCGTGGCAAAGGCGCTTCTCGTCATGCCGAACGGGATCGCCTACGGAACGTTCGGCCCGCGCACGCGAGCCGCGCTCCGAAGTCTCCAGGCCGGCTGGAGGCTGCCGGTCACGGGAATTCTCGACGCGATGACTCGCGCGGCAATCAACCCGCGATAAGCACGAATGCCGATTTGCAAAAGGACCGCCACGTGCTTGGCGGTCCTTTTGCATAGGCATGGCGCGGTCGTGCTATACTTCGGGACATATGCAAAACGTCGTTCTCACGTCGAGCTTCTACGCGGTTGCCGACGATCTTTGCGAAACAGGTCTCATTCCGCCGTCCGGCGCGAACGTCGCGTTCATCCCGACCGCGGCGGACCCGTACCCCGAGCGCCCATGGATCGACGCCGACCGTGCCGCGCTGGTTCGGATGGGTTACTCCGTCGTGGACGTCGATCTGAAAGATCGAACGACGGACGGTTTGCGCGACCTCTTGTCGACGGCCGACGTCCTGTTCGTCGCCGGCGGTAACACGACGTACCTCGCCGAATGGTCGCGCCGGTCCGGGTTCGGCGACATTGTCTGCGACCTGCTCCGTGACGGCAAGCTTTACGTCGGCTCCAGTGCCGGATCGATCCTCGCGGGACCGACCGTCGAGCCGTTCGCCGAAGAGGATGCCGCCGAGATGCCGCCCGGGTTCGTCGCGGACCACCCCGTCTGTCTCGGCCTGGTCGACTACGTCGTGTTGCCGCATGACGCGACGTTTGCGGCGACGCATGACAAGATGGTCGCGAAGGACGGGGACCGATGGACGTTCGTGAGAATCACGGATAACGAGTATCGAGTCGAAACCGTATGAGCAAAGAAAACGTCGTCCTCCTGCACGGCCGGTTTCCCGAGCGCATCGACGGGGCGCTCATTGCGGACATACCGACGTGCGATCCGAACCACCCTGGAAACTGGATGGGTTGGACCAAGCAGGAGCTGATCAAACGTGGATACGATGCCGACTGCCCGGTAATCCGCGACGTGTGGAAATCCGCGTGGGAGGAGTGGAAGCGCCAGCTTGACGCGGTTCGCGTCGACGAGGGGACGACGCTGGTCGGATGGAGCCAGGGAGGATATGCCGTGCTCCGCTATCTCGGAGAGACGGGAAAGAAGGTCAAGCGCGTCATCCTCGTTGCGCCCGGAGCTCCAAAGATGGATCGAGACGAGCCGGAGAAGCTGTTTCCGAACGAGGAAGAGAATTACGAGTACCCGATCACGCCTGCCCTCACGGCGCAAATCCGCGACCGGGTAGAGATTATCGTGTCCAACGACTTCGACTTCATCCTGCGCGCCGTGGACTTTTACGAGAAGACGCTGAACGCGAATGTGATCCGTCTCGACGGTCTTGGCCACTTCTCATTCCTGATCCCGACGCTTCCCGAGCTCCTCGAACACGTTCTCGCCTAGCTGGCAAGGACCGCCGCGGCCGCCGCGGTCCCGGTCGCGATCGCCGTCTCGATCGACGGTGCGCCGAGGAAATCGCCGGCGAAGTAGTGGCCGTTCGTGCCCTGCGCATCACGGACGGATTTGACGAACGCCTCCTGGGATACGGGCATCGTCTTCGTCCAATGGACGGTGTCGACGATTTTCACGAGCGTTCGTCCGGGAAAGATCCGCGCGATTTCGGACCGTATGATCTCGTTCGTTTCGTCGTCGGAGAGGGCGCGATCCCTGCCCCGGATGATCACATTGACCATGACGCACTCCGCGAGCGACGGGCCGTAGAGGGACGCCAGATTGATGGCGGACAGCGTTTCCTGCGATGCCGACTCGTTCGGCGCATAGAACGCCGCGCCCCATTCCCTGGTGTTCGCGATGATCGGCGTCGTGTCGAGCTCGACCGCGGCCGTGACGAAGTGCGTGTACCAGCAGTCGGGAATCACGTCCGGCAGGATCTCGCGATACAGATCGTCCGAGACGGTTTGGGCGAACACGATCGCGTCGGACGCAAACGTCCCGGCGTCCGTCCGGATCGTTTGCCCGTCGACCGCGACCACCGGCGAAGAGACGTGGATCCGCCCCCCGAGCGCCACGATTTCCTTCGCGAGGGCATCGACGAGGACCGCGATCCCGTCGGGGAAGAACGACGTGGTCCGGATGTCGCCGTGGACCTTTACCTGGCGGACGATGGGGGCCATGAACGCCGCCTTGGTCTCCGTGACCGGCCCGTAGCAGTATCCCTGGTTCACCGTGTCAAAGAACGTCTCGTACGGCCCGGCGTGCCCGTCCGTCCCAAGGGTCGATCGCAAATAGGCGGACACCGTCATTCCGCCGAATCGGTCGAGGTCGGGCGCGGCAAGGTTCGGCTTGGGCAGCAGCTGGAAGAACGACTTGCCCCAAATCTTCAGGCCGTCGGCGACGGAGAACGGGACGTCCTCCTCCTTGGTGGCGATCCCGCTTCGGTCGAGAAAATAATAGATGTCGCTCAGCGGCGTCTTTGCAAGCCGATCCTCCAGGCCCATGTCACCGAGCAGGCGGTGGGTTTCCTCGTACCACGGGTAAATGAGGAATCCGCCGAAATCGACGGGCTGCCCTCGGACCGGGCGGCATTGCACGCGCCCGCCAAGGAGGGGCTCGGACTCGAATAGGTCGACCTCGACATTTTTCCCTAGCAAAAGACGATAGGCCGCGCTTAGCCCCGCAAGTCCTCCGCCGACCACGATGACGCGTTTGAGATGTTCCATGGATGGAAGTATACACGCATTCAGGGCTTGTTTGGAAACGGTTTTTGAGGTAGAGTCCGGCCATGACCATTCTTTCCAACGATTACGCGTCGAATCTTCCGATTCCCACGAAGATTGCGCATGGCGGACCGGCGAACTTTGCGAGCGCATTCTCGGAGTACGTTGAAAAAAAGGGCACGCCTGGGTGGGAATCATTCGCCAGGACAGCGGCGTTTCCCCCGTGACACGCATGCGCGCGGTCGGCTCGCGTGGAAACCGCTCGTACCACAAGGCGCATCTGCCGGGTTCGCGAATCGGGACGTTGCTCACGAAGGAATCCCGGGTGCGACTCGAGGACTATTTTGCGGAGGAGCTAGATGTGATTTCGGGATTCGTCCGGCGGATGAGGCCGGACGTCGTTTTTTTGAACGGCTTTGACATCCACGCATGGATGATTCTCCTTGCGGCTTCGCGCGAGGGAATTCCCGTGGTGGCTCAGCATGCCGGCATCGCGCGCATCGAGTTTATGCTGTACCGGCACCTGTATACTCGGGCCGGAATGGCCATGATGCTCGAGATGGAGCGCGATATCGTGAAGCACGCCACGACCGAGATATTTCTGAACGCGTACAGCCGGGATACGTTTGCCTCCGTCGTTGCCCCCGTTCCATCGCGCCAGGCCACGGTCATTCCGCTTCCGTTCCTCGGAGCGTTTGACGCGAAGCGTTCCGTTCGCGCGCGAACAACGCTGGCTCGGGAAGATCGACTGACCGTGGGCTGCGTCGCGCGGTGGGATCGAATCAAGAACCACAAGGCGTTGTACGCGGTGGCGAAGGAGGCGAAGCGTCTCGGCTTGCCGTGGACGTTTCGCGCGGTGACGCGCATTCCGGACACGGCGTTCGACCGGCGGTTCAAGGATTCTTACCGAAAGCTGATCGACGTGGTCGATCCCATGCGTCAGACGGAACTTCCGGCGTTCTATCGTTCGATAGACCTGATGGTCCTTCCGTCCGTCTTCGACGTTTCGCCCACCGTCGTCATGGAGGCGGCGCTGGAGGGGAAACTGACGCTGATCTCGCCGGGAGTCGGATGGAACTCCGAATACCGCGCCTGCGGCATGGAGGAATGGATCGTCGATTTTTCCGATCCAAGCTCCGTTGTTCGGCGGCTTCTCGAGCTGAGCAAGAAGCGACCTCCCGCGCGGTTCGCGAACATGGTTCGCACAAAGCATGCCCCGGCCGCCGTCTTCGAACGATTTCTCAAGACGCTTTTCTCCGAGATCGCTAAAACCCATCTCCTATGAGAATCGCACAACTCTGTTCGACGATACATCAGGTCAGTCCAAATTCCGCGCGCGGTATCTACGGCCTCGTGGGGAATTTGTGTGACGCGTTCACGGGCCGGGGCCACGACGTGACGCTGTTCGCGTCGGGAGACGCGCAGGTGAGGGGACGAGTCTGTTCGCGCGTCGCGACGAACGGCGGATCGCGCGGTCTCTTCGAGGCCGAAGTGCTGCGCGAGAACATGGAGACCGCCTCCCTCTGCTTCAGTCAGGCGGAACAGTTCGACGTGATCCAATCCCACTTCTCGCTCCTCGGATGTCATTTCTCCCCCATTGTAAAAACGCCGTCCTTCCATTCGATCCACAGCCCGATCACCGCCGAGCTTGCCCCGCATCTGCTGCGATACCGGAAGGAGAAATTCATCAGTTTCAGTCTCGCCCAGCGCACCCAGCTTCCGGAGCTCAACTGGGTCGCGAACATCTACCACGGAATCGACACGAACCTTTACGCGTTCCAGGAGCAGCCGGAAGATTACGTCCTGTACCTCGGAAGGATCACGCAGGACAAGGGGGTCCACCACGCCATCGCGGCGGCGAAGGAAGCGAAGGTTCCGCTCGTGATCGCCGGCGTGAGCTACCAGAACGAGGGGTACTGGGCCAAGTTCATCGAGCCGCAGATCGACGGAGTCCAGGTGCGGTTCATCGGGCATGCGAACGTCGAGCAAAAGATCAAGCTGATGCAGAACGCGCGCGCCCTGCTGTTTCCGTCGCTCGCGCAGGAGACGTTGGGCCTCGTGATGATCGTGCGATGTCGTGCGGCACGCCGGTGATCGGCTTCGACGCCGGGGCCGTCCAGGAGGTGATCCAGGACCAGGAGACGGGGTTCGTCGTGCGCACGGAGAAGCAGATGGCGGCCGCGATCAAGAAGATCAAGAACATCGATCGCCGCGCCGTCCGCCGCCGCGCCGAGACCTTTTTCAGCCTTGAACGCATGGCGGCCGGATACGAGCGGGTGTACCAGCGGTACGTAAAATAGCCGGGAGGACTGCCGGCCCTTGCTATTTCCTGTCTTTTCCGGTAGACTCCACCAATTCTAAGCATCGAACAAAATCTATGCCATACGTTTCAAAAATGGGAGGAAAGAAGAAATTCGGCGGCAACCCGGCCTGGAAGCGCCAGGGCAACGGCGGGGCGTCGAAGGGAGGATTTGCCGGCAAGCCGACGCATGGCGCCTTTGGAAGCGGCTTCGACAAGCCGGAGCTGTTCGAGGCCACCTGCGCCACGTGCGGCAAGCCCTGCAAGGTTCCGTTCAAGCCGAACGGCCGCAAGCCGGTCCTGTGCAGCGCCTGCTTCGAGAACGACGGCCCGTCCGAGTCGCGACGCCCGGAGGGTAAGTCCTTTGGCGGATCCAGCGAACGCGCGCCGTCCTCGGGTGACGCCCAGATGCTCAAGACCATCAACGCCAAGTTGGACGCGATCCTCGCGATGTTGAACGACTTGTAAAGCGAATCAAACGCCCAGCCTCTCACGAGAGGCTGGGCGTTTTGCGATAAGAAAAATCCCTGCCGAGCGGGCAGGGGGTCAGCGGAGTTCGCGGATGGAGAGGTCCCAGTGGTGATGGTAGAGGCTCACGCCGAGTTCCGCGGACCAGCCGATGGTGACGAGCCTCCCCGAGTCCGTCAGGGACCGGAGCTCGTTTCGCGTCTCGACCGGGATCGTGTCCGTGACGTACAGGCGGTCGACCGCGCATCCGTCGGCGAGGAATCGCTTGGCGGCGCCGTCGCACAGAACGGCATGCGTGACCACGGCGTGGACGCATTGCGCGCCGCACTCCTCCTTGATGACGCGCGTGGCCTTGATGTTCGTTCCCCCGGTGGCGATCTCGTCGTCCACGCAGAGAACCGTTGCTCCGCGCAGGGCGCTCGTCGCGCCGAACAGCTGTTTCAGCTCCGTCTCGGTGCTGGACGCCCGGCGCTTGATTCCGCAGACGACGGGAAGGTGGATGGAGAATTCCCTCTCGATCGCGTCGATTGCCTTGCCGGTGCGCTTGGCGGATCCGTCATCCGGAAAGGCCAGGCAGACGCGTTCTCCCGCCGCGATCGCCGCTCGGATCGCCGCCTTGAGGACGAGTCGGATCAGCGTGAGTTCCGTGATGAGTCCGGTCGGGCCGGCCATGACCATCTGCGGCGCGTGCATGTCGACCGCGATGATGCGGTCAAGGTGAGCCGTCGTCGTGTGGGCGGCGCCCATCATCTGGGAGATGACGTACTGCGGGAGCGAGAACTCATCCTCGCCCTCGTCCTTGTCCGACCGGCACAGGGGGAAATATCCCGTCGCGAGCGCGATTCGCTTCGCGCGCCGCCCCGCCGTGTATCGGAGCAGCAGGTTGAGCTGCCCGAGCATTTCCCAGTTTCCCGGGCCGCTCGCGATGATGACGCAGTCGTGGCCGCCCACGTGCTGCTTGCTGAACTTCAGGAACGGCTCGCCGCTCGCCCTGCTTCCGAAAACGGGCACCTTGATGTCTACCGGGGTATAGCGCCTTCCTCGTTTCCGGCTGTACTCCTCGACGGCCGCCGCCGCCTGGATGGCCTGGGCCTCGAAGCCGGGCATGGGGATGAACGTAAGGCCGCCGTTGTCGTTGTGGGGAATCCGCATGGTCTACTAACCTCCGCCGGAAGTTAAACAGGAAACGGCCTCCTCGTCAATGCATTCCGGCCACGAACCTGGTACACTGTCCCGCAGAACAATTGTCATATCCTATGATCGATCAAATTGTCGCCCTCGACCTGCGGGTTCTCCATGCCATCATTGCGACGCGTACGGAGAATTTGCTTCTATTTTTCAAGTTCGTGACGCTTCTCGCCTCGCCCGTCGTGGTCGTCCTTGGCATCGGCGCCGTCTGCTGCGGCCTTGCGATTCGCAAACAGCTGAAGGTGGCCGTCGTTCTGTGTTCCGGCCTGGTCGTGACGGAAGCCGCCATGTTCACGCTGAAGCACCTGATCCGCCGCGATCGTCCGGACGCTGCTCTCCACGCCGTCGTTGAGGACGGGTTCTCCATGCCGAGCGGACACGCGACCTCGGCGGCGTTTTTCTTCGGAGTGCTCGCGTACCTGCTCGTGCGGGGGCCGGTCCTTCGAAAATGGCAGAAGGTCGTCGCCGTTCTCGTCGCGTTGGCCGCGGTCATCGCCGTCGATTTCAGCCGCATGTATCTCGGCGTGCACTATCTGAGCGACGTGATCGCCGGAAACGTCGTCGGTTTCCTCGGTCTGTTCGCGACCATTGCGGTTATCGAGCGTCTTCGGAACGAAAAGAGGGTAACGTAAGCATATGCCGAAGATCAGCGCGATCGGGTTCGATTGGGGCGGGGTGGTCTCGCAGTATCCGGGAAAAAGCTTCAACGACGCCGCGGCGGAGTTTCTTGGCGTGGACAATGAGGCGTTCCGGCGGGCGTATTTTTTGCACAACCACATGGTCAACAAGGGACCGGACGCGAAGACGTATGAGACGGCCGTCGAGATGTGGCTGGAGATCCTGACGGAACTTGGCATCCCGGGGCGGACGGACGCGTTTGTCGAGTTCGTACGGGCCCGTCCGCAGGCGCAGATCAACGAGGAGGTCGTCGGACTGATCAAGCGCCTTCGCAGGCTCGGCTGGAAGGTCGGCCTGTTTAGCAACAACTCCGCGGAGAACGCGACGGATTTTCGATATCGCGGGTACGACACCTGGTTCGACGTCTCGCTTTTTTCGGGCGACGTGAACCGTATGAAGCCCGAGCCCGAGGCGTTTGAGATGCTTGCCGAGGCGCTCGGCGTGCCCGTCACGGAGCTTGTCTTCATAGACGATTCGGAGCGAAGCCTGTCGACGGCGGCTGAGGTTGGCTATGAGCCTATTCTGTTCACGACGGTAGAGTCCTTGACCGAACGGCTCGAGGAACTGGGGCTTTTGCGAAAACTCTGATAGACTGGGCACATGATACGTTTGGTTTCCATGCTGATTGCCTCCCTTGTCCTTGCCTTCGCCACGATCGGCGGATTGGCGGTGCTTGGAATGGAAGGGGACGGAATGCAGATGGACGCGGGGCATGGCAGCATGGACTGCCTGTCGCACTGCCTCGGCGTCGCGTCGTCGGCCTCGACGGGAATCGCGTCCGCGATCGTTTCGACGGTTGGGTTCGCCACCCTGTTCGTTTTGCTGCTCATCGTCTGGCAGTCGTCGGAGGCTGAGACGATTCCGTCGATCGTCCGCTGGCGCGAGGGAATCGGCAAACGATACAGGCAACGGGAACTCGCCGTCGTGAGAATCCAGGATTGAGAGGCGGCCGGGAGCGATCTTGCTTTTGGCTGCTTTTATTTATCCTCAATATTGCGAGCTCGCTCAGTGCGAAGCAATCCCAACGAGGGGATGCATCGGCCTCCGGGCCTCGCAATGACATATGATATGACCGAGAAAAAAACCTATAAGATCGCCGGAATGCACTGCGCATCCTGCGCGGGGATCATTCAGAAGACGTTTCAGAAGATGAACGGAGTCGCGTCCGCCGAGGTGAACTATGCGACCGAGACGGCGAAGGTCGCGTTCGACGCGGGGAAGACGAGCGCGGAGACGCTCTCCGCGGCGATCCTGCCGCTTGGGTATTCGCTCGTGCTCGACAAGGAGACGAGCGGGACGAAAGCCCCTGAGAACAAGGAGGCGAACCCACTGCCAGTTTTGCTTCCGATCGTCGCGGTCAGCCTGTACGTCATGGGCTGGGACGCGCTGATCGCGTTCGGGTATCTGCCGAAGATGACAGTGTTCTGGAGCGAGTTTTTCCATCATCTCCTCCCGCTGATTGCGACCTACGCGCTGTTTGTCGTCGGAAAGCCGTTCCTGCAGGGCGTGTACCGATTCCTTCGCTATGGAAAGGCCAACATGGATACGCTCATTGGCATCGGTACGCTGGCGGCATATCTTTACAGCGCCACGATCGGCGCGTTCGAGGAATCGCTTGCGCCGTATCTGAACGTGGAACAGTCGTACTTCGACGTGACGATCGTCGTCATCTCGTTCGTGACCATCGGCAAGTGGCTGGAGGCGCGGGCGAAGCGTAAGACGGGCGATGCCATTCAGGGACTGATGAAGCTGCAGGCCAAGATGGCGACGGTCGTGCGCGACGGCAAGGAAGTCGAGGTTCCGATCGGGGACGTGGCCGTGGGCGACATCGTCGTCATCAAGCCGGCCGGGAGGATTCCGGTCGACGGGACGGTCGTGGAGGGAGCGTCGTATCTCGACGAGTCGCTCGTGACCGGGGAGCCGATGCCGGTGAAGAAGGTCGCGGGCGATTCCGTCGTGTCGGGGACGATGAACGGCGACGGGGCGTTCACGTTCCGCGCGACGAAGGTTGGCGCGGACACGATGCTCGCGCGGATCGTCGCGATGGTCGAGGAAGCGCAGGGAAGCCGCGCGCCGATCCAGGCGATGGCCGACAGGATTTCAGAAGTATTCGTGCCGACCGTGCTCGTGATCGCCTTCGGATCGCTTGCGGCCTGGCTGACCGTCGGGACGTATTACTTGGGATTCGCGCAGGCCTTGTCGTTCGGCCTTTCGTCGTTCGTGGGCGTTCTCGTGATCGCGTGCCCGTGCGCGCTCGGGCTTGCGACGCCGACGGCGATTATCGTCGGGGTAGGCAAGGGCGCCAAGGAGGGGATTCTGGTGAAGGACGCCGCGGCGCTCGAGATGCTCGGGAAGGCAAACGTCGTCGCGATGGACAAGACCGGGACGCTGACGAAGGGAAAGCCGGAAGTCGTGTCCGTGAAGGCCGTGGCGCCGATGACGGATGACCGGGCGGTGGCGATTCTTGCCTCGCTTGAGGGTCGCTCGGAGCATCCGATCGCGCATGCCATCCTTTCTT
>Ga0194060_10002710_pt1 | contig 12600 bp, 9 predicted proteins | sample SepL225m_MetaG_FD_163427 | JGI IMG/M metagenome (GOLD analysis project Ga0194060, IMG submission 163427) | Anoxic zone freshwater microbial communities from boreal shield lake in IISD Experimental Lakes Area, Ontario, Canada - Sep2016-L222-5m | ecosystem: Environmental > Aquatic > Freshwater >... | reverse complement strand
AATATTCTCATTTATATTTTACTTTAATCAAGTAAGAAAATTAAGAACGGCAAAATGTAAAAATTAATTATTTTTTGACCATGGGGGGGGGGTGAATTGATCTAGCCCTGCTCATTATTTTCGCCCAGCTTTTTCAGCAATACCGATTGGTGCTTCTTTACCCTAAACTCCAGCTTCTTGGCTGATGGGTGGAAGTATGTTAATTACCGCCCAAATACTAGCTCAAGTGCCACTGCAACCGTTTTGTCCATACCGAAACAATAAAGAAAAACGGGTGGCGCTGACTTAATAATTTTTTGGGAGGGGCGTGCACTGGGGTTGGTTGATTTAGCGGCTATTATAAAGTTTGGATTAAAGGAACGAAATTTTAATGAAATGAAATGCTAAAAAAGAGATTAGGGGGAGGTTGACTTGTTGTACCGTTGTTGGACTTTAAATTTATATAAGTTATACTGAGGTACAAAGCATCCCAGCAGCTTAGATACCAAGCATTCATCTTTCCCTGCTTTATAGGCACCAACTCTTCCTTTGTAAAGCTAATAGCTATACTACATAAATTATTGAGTACAAATCATGGGCACAAAATTTCTAAGTATTTTAATCTGATCTTTTAATTCTTTGCCCTTTAAAAGATTTTTATTTTCAATAACAATTGGATCGTTTGAAGAATTTAATAGATTAATGATCATTGAGGTTTTAATTGAATAGCCTGTATTTTCAGCTATATCTTTATTTACTATACCACTCGAATTCATTCCCAACAAATTCCCTACTTTATCAAACAATGGCCCGCCACTATTACCATAAGTTATTGGGGCAGAAATTTGATACATTTTAGAATCACCTTTCAAGCCGGATCTTGCACTAATAATACCATCTGTAATTTTAATTTCATCTCCCAGAATATTAGTTAAGGGGTACCCCATTGTAAAAATAGACTCTCCAACCTCTGCAACATCAGATTTTAAACTATATGGTAATACACCTGGAGAAATAAATTTATTATCATCTACTTGTAATAAAGCCAAATCATTCTGTGGATCCGTAAGGATAACCTTAGCTTTCAGAATTGTCTTTCTACCATTAATAAACTGTGTAATGCCGATATACTTTGCCTCGTCAATTACATGATAATTAGTCACAATTAAACCATTTGAAGCCACATAAAAACCAGTGCCAGCAGGATTCCAACTTTCATCAGAAATATCAGATATACCTGTCTCCCTGTTTGTATTTACTCTTTTCTCTATTTGGGGGCGCCTAGTCTCATTGTTTTTTTCATTTCCTTCAGCTTTAGTTAAATAAGAAAACTCCTTTGCTCTTATATATGACACCCCAATTTCCTGACGCTTTTTCGGAAGATAAAATCCCAAATAGTTTCCATACAACTTACTAAACTTATAACTGGCAACAACATTGCTATTGAATGATACATAAACATTTTCTCCCATTCTAAGCACTTTTAAAGTGTTCCATTTGCTATTTATTTGTATTTTGAACCATTGGTTTTTTTCGACATTTATTCCCTCATAAAAATGTTCAAGTCTCATATAACCCCCATCGTCAATCATAACTCCATGATAATTTTGCAGGTCTTTGAATCCATATAAAATATGGAACTGTTTCCCTCCGTTAAACCTAATCCCCATTTCAATTGAAAAATCATTTTTTGTATCAACTTGCATATACTCCTTACGAATATAGCCATCACTATTTTTTGAGGTTATCCATAAAGCACCATTTTCTATATTGGATTCTCCATCCTTTCCCTTTTCTGCATCCCAGCTATCATAAAATCCATCAAAGTTTTGCATATAAATCTTCCCTGTCACGCCATCCTCATTATACTGAATCATTTTACCTCCCTCAAGTTTTCCATTTTTATAAACTCCGGAATAGGTTTTGTTACCACCCTCATCATAAAATATTGTTTTCCCTTCAAGCACTCCATCTTTATAATTACTTTCTCTGGCGACCTGCTTATTTTTATAATACCACAAACAAAGGCCTTGGTACTTATTTTTATTGGGTTCGTTACGATTAAAAAGGAAATAACTGCCTTCCCATAATAATATTTCTTTTTTAAGGTCAAAATATCTTGCCTTACCCACAACAACATCATTGCCATTAATATTTACCAAAAAATAATATGCAGCATATTTTTCCTTAACTTCTTTATAATCTGCATTATAAAATATTTTTGTGTTCCAATTAAAATCCTTGTTCTCTACTTTATTATCAATTTGTCCAAAAACAACTAAATTGATCACAACAGTTACAATTAGAAGAAATATTTTCATGTTAAATAATTTAAAGAGTTATTCCTATTATATTATTGTGTTTGTATACCACCTGAAAAGCAAAGTCAGGTTGATGAAAGTAAAGAGATTTTTATTAAAATAAATATGATATTTATCAGGTTTCGGTAGTTAAATAATGATTTTTTCGAAAAAGAATTATGCCAAATTTTTATTTAATTTGAAAACACAATTATAAACGGCATAAACAATTTGAACTCCAACCTTTCCTATTTCCCAGCTTTATAATCATCAAACTCTTCCTTCGTTATGCTCATGTGACATTTCCCGGCCAAGACCTTTCTTTCTACGCCATCCAGCTTTTTTAATTCAATAGTACTTAACCAGTTCCCATTTTTAGCACTGCCTATCCAGCCTTCCTTTTTATAAAAAGACCATTCTTTGGAAGTGAATGAAACATAAGCCGAACAGTTATAATAATTGAATCCCGTATACTCACAATAGGATAAGACTCCCAAATTATCGCCCGAGATATTATCTATAACAGATATCTCCCAGATCGTTCTTTTGTATTGTTGTATCTCTTCAAAAGCATATTCTTTCCTTATAATGTTCTTATCATATCCGATATTTACAAAACCCTCGGGACAGTCTTTTTCTTTCAATGCAGGGAAAAGATTTTCGTAATATTCTATTGAAAACCTGTTGTCATTTTTTCCATTATTAAAATGCTCCAGATTAAATACTATTTGCCAATCCTTATTTTTAATATTAGGCCAGTCACCTTTAGAGCCGCCTCCGGCATACGACTTTAAAGCATTGAATTTCCCTACAGATTCGCCGCCAAATTCAGCACTAATATTAAGGCGGTCTCCTAAGGGGCCATAGCAAATAAAATATTTTACCGCAACTTCTAGTAATTTATCCTTTACAAAAAAAACACCACTATATTCAAAATGCATGCCCACGCCATTTGTAAAATCTTTGCAGCGTTGAAATTCGGCATAATAAAGTGTTTGTTTGGAAATACCCAAAAAGTCTTTTTCAACTAAATACCTGTTGTTACCAATATTAACTTCATAAGGACTGTTAATGTTCTTTGAAACTTTCATTGTTGGAATGCTAGTGTTTACCATGATGCTGAAATTTTAAGGTTAAAAAATCAGCATTACTACCTGAATAACAAACTTTACAGAGGGGAATAACTCCGTTTTTTTGACCTGTAAGTCCGCATTGTTGGACCACCGTAGCTTCGGCTGCTCGGTTGGCGCTCCCGGGTTAGTGGGAGACTCGTAATGCTTATACGAAGCTATGGGATTTTGGAGAACTTGTTTAGAGGAAGGGAGAATTTAACATTCTCCGTAGAATAGTGTAGAAGTAAGAATTGTATGTAGTACTATCTGATCTTTTTAAACAATAAACGCCTTTTATGCTTTTACCTGGAAATTCAATTTAATATAGGACTTCCCTTCTTCAATATACACCTCACCATATCCCATTCTTCCACCCGAAGGGTTATCTAATCTAGTTGCCCCCTTTAGGTAGGCCTTAAATTTATTAAACTCTACTAGATGATAACAGAGAACATCGGAGTTGTCCTTAACTATGATAATTCCACCTGTTGCATCATGAATTCCGTTCCAAATAACAGCGGAGGTCATCCCCAAAGATGCCTCTACTAAAAAATTAATTATTTTATATTCGTAAAAATTGTACCCCTCTCTTACCGTATATTTTACTGGATTTTTATTGTGGAGATTATCAATAACATCGCTCATTTTTGTGATTCTATTTATATACTTTTCAAGAACTGCAAATGCAATTATCTCGGGTAGCTTACTGTCAATAAGCTCTAGGTTTAATAAAAATATTTCTTCTTCATATTTTTTGTACTTTATAGTGAAGCCTTTATCTATTATATTTTTTATTCGATCGATATATTTATAATTAGTATTTATCGTGTTGATTTGAGCAGCTAAAGCAGCAGACATTGGCATGCGTGAAGAATCTTCTATTTCGTAAATAATATTTGTCGTCTTATTCGCATTAAACAAGGTTGGGTCACTACCAATAAATGATTTGATGCTGAATTTTTTTTGTGTTCTTACCCCACACGAAGGGTCATGGACCCAAATATTAATATCACCTTTGCTTGTCGAGCCTTGCTTAACCTTATTAATCGACAGTTTTTTTAATTGAGCATTTATGTTTTTGCTTAAAGAAAATGAATTCCCCCTTCCACCCTTTATTTCTTCAAAAAGATCTTTGGAAAGTGTTAATAAATCAGCGTTTGAAATAGTGAAAATTATATTATCAGTCCCTACATCGATGACATTTATATTATTCTTCTCAGGTAAGTACTGGAGTTCTGCACTTTCTTTTCTTAGCATAAACAAAATTTCCAAATATGACGTTGTTTTGTTCAGCTGTTCATCGGCAGAAAATAACTTTAAATCATGGAGTAGTTTGATTAATACATAAACTTCACTCCATTCGCCTTTATTTCCTGTTAGTTCCTTCATCTTTAATTCTAATTAGTTCTAAAATTTTATTTGCAGTTGCTTGAATTGCAGGAACAGCAACTGAATTTCCGAATTGTTTATAAGCTGATGCATCAGCAACAGGAATTACAAACTTATCCGGAAAGCCTTGAAGCCTTGCCCATTCCCTTGGTGTCATTTTTCGAATACCTTTACGGTTGACAGCTCCTTTGATGTGAGTAGTTGGAGTAAAGTCGGTTATTCTATGGTCGTAAACTAGGTTTCTTTCTCTGCCCATACCACCAACAACAATTGCATTTGCTATTCCCTCATCCGGAATTATTTCAAAACCAAATCCATTGCCTTTGCTTTTGTGCCTTTCCTTGTGTTTAATCAAAGTCTGAACGTATTGGGTAGAGAGAAAATACTTTGTAGCCGGAACTTTTTTCTCTTTAACATCAACAAATTTTACTTTTTTCTTTACAGGTTTTGGATATTCAAAATTTTTAACACCCTGATCTTTTCTAAAACCAACAATATAAATACGTTCACGATTTTGTGGAACTCCAAAATCTTTCGCATTCACAATTTGTGGTTCTGGAACGTAATAATTAAGATCATTCCGTAAAACATTTAAAATAGTTTCAAGTGTCCTCCCCCCATTGTGATTACGCAACCCTTTTACATTTTCAAGAAATATTGCTTTGGGCTTTTTGCGTTTGATTATTTCAGCAACATCAAAAAATAAAGTTCCCCTTGTATCTTCAAACCCGCCCCTTTTGCCTGCTATTGAAAATGCTTGGCATGGAAAACCTCCACACAAAACATCAATTCCATCTGGTATATATTTTTTTGTTTCTTCTTTTGTTATATCTCCAAATGGAACTTCACCAAAATTTGCGCGGTAGGTTTTTTGAGCATCTTTATCCCACTCACTTGTAAAAACACATTTACCGCCTAAGTTTTGCAGCGCAAGCCTAAACCCCCCTATGCCTGCAAATAAATCAATAAACGTAAATTTGCTATTTGCAGGTGTTGGAAATGGAACGTTTTCAACCTCAAATAAAAGATGCTGTAGGGCATCTTCTTCGACCACATCTAAGTTTTCATTTTCGTTTTTGAATATAACATATTCTTTCAGAGCACGTGCAGCTTCTTTTTTAAAATGTTTAGAAACGCTATTGTTAATATTGTGGAGGTAATGAGTAATTATAGCTTTCTTATGATTAATCGAAACCGGTTCAACTAATCTAATTTTGAAGTGTTTCCCGTCAAATTCATCGATGCTGATTTTCTCTTTTAATTTCATCTATTGTGCTTATAATTTTGTTTGGGCAAGTTCGTAAATATTTTGTTACCCTTTCCCCAAAATCGTAAAACCTTCCACCCAGATTTAAGCAAAAAGTCATTAACATCCTTGTCACGTTGTATGTTGTTTCTATCTTTTTGTGCATTTCCCATTCCTTTCCGTGCCAAAACTCGCCATCAAAAAAGATTGCAAGCTTGCTGCGTGTCATTATCAGATTGGGTTTGCCGTAAACGGACTGGTCGTTTTTTCTATATCTGTGTCCAAGTGCCCAAAGTTCTTTAGTTAAACCCACAAACGAAATCTACAGCTTTCTATCCCCCACTTAGTTCCTTTAATTTTTTTGTAATTTACTTCAAAAGATATTGTAATAAATCATTAGTATTAAACTAACGCAATTTTATCTTTCACCTCATCTAATTTGGATTTAAAAAAACCTCTTTCAAAGTAACTTAGTGGCTTTGTTCCACCTATCTGATTAATATATTTTGTAACATATCTGGACTTGTCCTCAAATTTATTTTTAAATAAGTCAGGATATTGTTGAATGTATTCAAGAATACCAAATACAGCTTCTTTATGCCTGGCTAAAAAATAAGTTCCTAGGGTCCTTGTAGCAAAATCTAATTGTCGAAAAAGTATTTTTGTTAATTCATAATGATCTGTCCTTGCGTTGTCATATGTCAAATGAGCTGCCCACCATAATCCAGCTATACCATGGCGTAAGAAGTTAGACTGATTTGGTGAGGAAATAAACCAATGATCAAGAATATATTTGGATACATTACCTGCTGATTTATCTTGAACACCTGGCCACCGATTATGCATATACTGATAATAGTCTGTATGGGCCAAATAAGTCCACATTCGAATATCAGAAGCTTGTAATGGAGTCATATTTTTATATGCTTCATAAATTATTATACTATTTTCAAAATCATAAAATGAACCTTTATCAGGAAGTTTTAATTCTCCTTTACTTGGTTTTAAAATCAAAGGAGACTGATATATTTTTTCCGTGTCATAAAGAAAAGTATCACTTTCATAATACTTTACAATAGACCCATCTTTTACACCCCTTCGAAGTGTTTCAACATAAGTCCCTTTGAATAATTTTTGAAGTTCCATATTTATTGATTTTCATTTTCATTGTCTGAATTAGAAGTAACACGACTAAAAAGATCTTCAAGTAAGCGCTCCACAGGCATACCTAAAATTTGCTGAGCAATTTTGGGTATATTTTTTTCTTCAAATGGTATAAACTTCAAATTAACATCATCGTCCAAACGGAATTTAATAATTTTTGCCCATGAATAATCTGTAACATCATCTTCGGCATTTTTAAGCTGATAAAGTGCGTGAATTAAAGTTGGTAACACAATAGCTGAATGGAATATAGAGGCAAACGAAGTACTTTTACCTATCCGGGAGTCACAATATTTATCATAATCTGATTTGGAAAGTTGAACCTCAATCTTCGGAGATTCGAGTATTATGTTAAAATCGCCCTTCTCATTTTCTCCTTTTATAATCTCCATAAATGAGGAAACTGCTTTAAGTTTTTGATATGAAATACCTGCGATGAAAGAACTTTCGCCTATATAAGCTAGAACATCACCACTATCAATTTCAAATTTATAACCTGTAAAATCATCGTGCACTTTTGAATTAGAATAGCTTAAAATTACTTCTGCTGATACTATAAGAAATAAAAGTTCAACCCTATCTCTAACAAAATTTTTGGGGACCGAAATTAAATGAGTAAAAGAATTGGATTTTTCTGACTTTCTGTAAAGAGTTCCAGTACAACTTATTTCGCAAACAAAATAAGCTTTCTTGTCTGTGAGTAATTTTAACAAATCAGGATTTTCTAATTTATACTCTATTGTTAACAAATAATTCTCGCTATCTGAGGATTCATCGTTTGTAAATTTAATTACAGAAGCCTCTCCTTCAATATCATCCCCCAATCCTAATACTGGGTGAGGGAAAGAGTATCCGTTAAAATTCATAAGATTTTATTTTAAGTGAATGTTTCTGATTTGTATCAAATTTTACAACCAAACTATTCCACCCATTAATAATAGGAATATTTTTTATTCTATTTTGATTTACTAAAAGACTATTAGAATCCATCATGGCATTGTTTATTATTAACATGCTGTCATCACTCTCGCTATCATTATCTACTCCAGCATATAATTCAATTTCAGCATTCACATTTTTAGTACTGAATATTTTAATAATATGTTCAACTTCATTTAGAGAGTTTTTTTGAGCTATTACTCTATATCTAATGTTTAGAGGTCTCTTTACTGTGTCTTTTCCTGTAATACCGCCTTGTTCCTTAGCCCCACCTGCCTTATCGCCACCGTCGTCTCCATCACCTCCATCACCTTCTCCCTTATGCTCCTTTCCTGTTAAAACAGTTGTCTTATCTTCACCAGATGCATCTCCCAAATCTTTTGATAATAATTGTGCTTTCTTTTTTACATCAAGAATAATCATATTTTCACTTTCCTTTTGAGTTGTTTCTACTGCTGATTCATCAATTGTTTTTTCTTCAGAAACATCACCACCTCCACTTGCCTCACCATTACCTTCATTTTCTGCAATCAAATCTTCGGGAATATTCAAAAACGTATCAAGCCCAATAATTTTTTGTTTTTTTCCACTCTCTACTGACATTAAAGTTTCAAGACAATCCTTCATAAACATCTTCAACTCATTTTCAGCCTTTTTAGCATCTGGGTGTGGGTCTTTATCATTTTCAAGGTAATTATTCTTTTTCCACTCGTTATGCTGTGGATTTTCCATTTTTTGAAGAACTTCATTCCCTTTTGTATTATCGCATACAAAAACACCTACATAGTTAAAACCTCGATTATCAGTTTTTTTGAATACCGTCATTCTGGGACTACGCATGTACACTGTCCGGTTAGGTAATCCGTCTTTGAGTAAAAGATAAAGCTTTACTAATCCAATAGTTTCTAATTCTTTCTCAAAATATTTTGTATTAATATCACCAGAATATTTTACTGCTTTAAAATAAGGGTAAGGATTCCAAGATTCTGGCTCATTAACACTACCATCAACAGTATTTTCGGAATAATATTCAGATATAATCCTCTCTAAATTTTCTTTATTAATAATTGTATCCTCAACTTCCACTATTAGTTTTTCAGAATAAATTGAATACCAAAAATTATTAATTACTGATTTAATTAAACTTTCTTTCCAATTGCCTTCGTTCTGAAATCCAACAATAATTATGTCTGTTCCTTTTTCAACTCTACGCAGTGATTCAGGAACAAGTAAGGCATCCTGAATTGGTTTGCCATTATTGTGACCTAACAACCCTGTATAATCTTTCAAATTTCCAGCTTCGTCTTGGTGAGTAGTTAACCTTGCTTTACCCTGGTATATAAATTTATCATCATTTCCATAGATACTTGATACCATAATTGTACGAACTGAAGAAGCTGCGTAGTATGCCCCTTTGCCAAACCCAAACGAACCTCCAGCTCCAGCAGCGGATTTATTAGTCACCCCAACCGATTCCATAAATCCAAAGAATTTACTTTCCGTTCCACCGGAATATTCTAATCCTGTAGTATTAAAGTCTTGTATTTTTAAACATTTAATTTTGGCTTCGCTGAAATTATTTTTCGCTGATTCACAAAAATTCGTGAAAGAATTATTATTAGTAAAATATTTTTGGCAAGCGATAAAATTGTTTTTTAAGTCCCAGAAGATTGGTAGATCAGTTTTCTCTAAATCAAAACTAGAGAATGATACTCTTACGGGTTTGTCTTTAACATCTATTGCATCTATACTATTTTGCAAAACTTCCCTAGCTAACGAATAATATTTGTCTCCTCTAAATGTTGTGGTTATTGAATCATTGGGCCCATGCTTTTCGGATGCACTTGGCCCAAAAAACCATTTTAAATCATTCGCCATACTTTAAAATTTAAATTTATTTACACCGGATCGATTAATTGCATTTCCAAAAGCAGTTTCAGTATTTTTTAATTTTTCTCGTATTGCCGTAAACATTTTACGAATATCATCTTCTGTATATTCATAATTACTCTTATTTGCACAGTTTGCTAAACTGTCAAGAAATTCCAATATTTTTTGCGTTCTTCTTGCAGCCACATTTTCAAACCGCTCTCTTCGGGTTGATTTCTTACTCATTGCTAATTATTTATAATATATATTATAAATATAGTAAATAAAATTTAATAATACACATAATTAGTAAATATATTTATGATTGTACCTTACATTTGAATTTATGTAATCAATTTAGCTTGATTTATATCACTAATCAACCATTCTTAAAAAGGGTTTTGGCCTACAAAATAGACATACAATTCTGAATTGTCAATACCACAAATAGGTAATAGAGACATTATCAATAAATGAAAGGAATGCCTTATTCGGAATGGAATGAAATTATCGGGGAACAAACCATTGTTGATGCTATTTTGGATAGAATTGTTCATGATGCACATTGCATTGATATGAAAGGTGACTCATTAAGAAAGAATAAAAAATAAAGATGCTATTGAATCAATAATCTTAAAAACTTACTTTCCAAAAACCTATTAAAAACCGATAAGGATTAAAATAAGAATGGCAGTCTAAAATGAGGGGGCAGTTTGAGAGAAATAATATTCACTTTAACAATTTGAAGGAGACTTTGGATTACATTTTATTATCAATATAATTTTGATTGAGTTTCAAAACCTCAATTTTATAATTTTTTGGACTTCTTATACTACTTAGTTTTGTATACCTATATGGAATGCGCCCTATAGAACCATCGGAGATTTTCAAATATTTGCCATTGTCTACTTGATATTTATTACCCAGCCTAATAACAAGTCTTTCCGCACTTTCCTTTTTGTATAATGGATGGCCATATTCAAATATTGTGTGCCGCTCAAGTATTTGGTAGTCAAGAATCTCATAATATTCTTTTATCCCTTTTCCCTTAATATAAGGAGCGAAAAATTTTAAGTTATTGAAACCGAATCTAGAAGGTTTGCTTTCTCCCGAATAATAAAATGGTTTCTCAGAATTTGTAAAGCACAATTCATGCTTTTCAGACGGAACAAAACCGATTAATACATATGGGTTCGGCGATTCGTACTTACTTTCCTTTTGGGGTGAAACCTCATTTAATACTGATTCGGTATTTAGGCCCAATATTTTACTAAGGTGTTCCTCCAACAATATACGGTTTACCTGGTCATTGGGGCGTAAGGGAAAGGCTCCAATATTAACATTGTCAATGGACCGGTAATAATCCAGGTCTTTAACGGCTTCTAAAGTTCCGGCCCCCGGAAAAAGTACATAGGCCCCTATTACTTCCTTTTCGGGTCTCTTTAATGTGTTCACATAATAGATAGCATCTCTATAACGATGCATCTGATTTATCGCATCTTCTGGTGGAAGATCAGGAGCACCATCCTTATCGTCGGACGCCAGTCGGTACTTGGCATCGTATAGATAGGTAAGCACATAATTGTCGATCAGGTCATTCTTGGTTATGCGAAGAACAATATCTGGTCGCTGGTTCACGGTATACGATCTGGCTGTTTGGTTTACTCTAGTATCATAAGAAAGTTCGTGGTACAGGTCTATCTTATCGCCGTTCTTTTGTAGGAATGAGACTTTCGAACGTACACCCCTTTCTATCTTGAAAATAAAATCATCTACTTGAATTTCGGCCAATTCTACTTCGTCGGGGTCATCTTTTCCAAGCAACCGTTGCAGTACATTCTTAATCTCAAGAAAACACCATATCTGATAGAGTTCTGCAATATTCTTCAATTCGATCTTATGCATGCCCTCTAGAAATTTCAGTCCACTGTTTAGCATGATCCAGCATCTGTAAACAGTACTGTATCCGGTAGCCCTTTGCAACACCAGCGACTCCTGCCTAATCCCTTTAAAATTGTCGATTGTTTTAAAGAACGGATTTATGGCAATGGTTGCCATCCGCTTCTCAATGGCCCCGAGTTCGTTTTTAAAAGATGTTGAGATCGAATTTGCAAACCTGCCTTCAATGAATGCTTTCACCCTTTTGTATCGTCGTAGGGTTTGTTGTACTGCATGATTGAAGAACTGGTTCTCGGAGGTATTGGTACTCAATATCTTCTTTTTTGTGCGATAATACTTATTGGGCAAATACTTGAATTGCGAATACTCTTCTTCTAAAATAGGGGTCCATTTTATGATTCGGTCTGCCTTTAAGGTCCTGTTTTCCCTTACTATACGACTATGGGGTTTATTAAGAATGAATTTTGATGCTTCAATGAATTCCTCATAAAGGCCTCCAAAGACCTGCCACCAGATCAGGTCGGTATTAGGCGAACTCCCATTTTTAAAGGAAGAGTAGGTTTTTTTTAAAAAATCTAACACGAGGTAGGGATATTCCTTCTCTATATCGCTTACTATTTTATCATGGTCGCCTCTAAGGTCCAGTTTTGTTGGGAACACTTCAAAATTCAATACAAGTTCCTGCCCAATACTCTCTTTTAAA
>Ga0194060_10002707_pt1 | contig 12601 bp, 10 predicted proteins | sample SepL225m_MetaG_FD_163427 | JGI IMG/M metagenome (GOLD analysis project Ga0194060, IMG submission 163427) | Anoxic zone freshwater microbial communities from boreal shield lake in IISD Experimental Lakes Area, Ontario, Canada - Sep2016-L222-5m | ecosystem: Environmental > Aquatic > Freshwater >... | reverse complement strand
GAGCCAGCCCGCGCCGAGCTTCGCACCGCCGCTGCTAGGCTCGAACTTCGCGCCGCCGAGCCAGCCCGCGCCGAGCTTTGCGCCGCCACCGTCGAGCCAGCCACCGCATGCTATGCCAGGACACCCGCCGGCGCAGCCTGGGCCATCCTCCAACCCAACCCCAACATCAAGCTTTGGTGTTCCCGCATGGATGCGTACATCCGTAAGGCAGGGTGCAGCCCCGGTCATCCCAAGCGCAGCCCCCACACCGCCGTCGGGCGACACCCAAAATCTGCGCAGTTGGCCGATTCTCCAGAAGCGTCTGGTGACCGCGCTTGTCGCCTATGATCAGCAGGCCGCTGAACAGGTATGGAGCGAGACTTGCGCGATCTACACGCCCGAGCAGATCTGCAATGAACTGTTGACACCTGTGCAGATCGCGATTGGTGATGGCTGGCACCGTGGCGAAGTGAGCGTCGCCGCCGAACATTTTAGTAGCCGTTTTGTGCAGAGCAAGCTGCTCAATCTGTTCAACGCTTCGTCGGATCACCCCGGCGGGCCGATGGCGATTATCGCCTGCGCCCAAGGGGAACTCCACGAAATCGGCGCGATCATGATCAGCCTTTTCCTTCGCTGGGGCGGGTTCCATGTGATCTACCTCGGTCAGAATGTGCCAAACTCGACAATTGAGGAGATGGTACAACAGCTTAACCCGCAGATACTGGGCCTTTCGGCATCTACGGTTGAGGGGTCGCACGGCCTGATTGCAGCAAGCCAGTTGATTGCGCAGATGCCTCCGCCACGTCCATTTCTCATGTTTGGCGGTCTGGCATTTCGAATGCGGGAAGACCTCCAATCTCGCGTCCAGAACGGCTACCACTTCCAGGGAGATATTCGTCAGATTGCACGCATGCTTGCCGAGAAAATTCGAAGTGCGTGACGGCATATCATAATCGTTGTGCTGATGTGAATGCGAGACCCTGATGGGGGAGTGAGGGTACATGGATCGCATAGAGATCGCGAAGCTGCTCGACAGCAGTCGGAGACAGCTTCGCGACGAAGTTGTCGATCTCACCCTCAAGCAGCCATTTTGGCAGCAGCAGTCTGGGTCTGAGATCACTGATCGCCTCATACTCGACGTAGAGAGCAGCTTGGTGGCGCTCTCAAAGAGCGTCTATTATGGCTCGCCGATGCTCTTTGCCGACCACATCCGCTGGCAGCGTGATCTGTTCCAGGTGATGGGTTGTTCAACGGGTCGTGTTCGCGAAATCTGCACCTACATTTGGAATGCGTCCAGCGCTCGTCTTCCCGATGATGCGCAGCCCGCGATCTCGGTGTCGATCCAGTCCGCGATGGATGGACTGTCGTATGGCGGGGTCGCGCAGAGTTTTGAGGCGCTGCACGTCGATCTGGCCGAAGCTCTGGTCGCCGCCACTATCGATGCCCACTGGCACTGGCAGATGGTCTACGGGTCAGATGGCCGTGACCAGATGTTGTATGAGGCGTGGTTCCTCATCGATTACGTGATCGACGCCCTTGGTAGCGGGAAACTCCAGGGTATGCGGCAGCAATTGATCCGGGTGCGGCAGGATCTCACGTCGCGTGGGCTCAGCACGTTCCATGTCCGGCAATTGGTTTGGTTTCTCAATCAGGCGGCAGAGGCACGAATGCAAGCCGGGGATGTTGCGGAACTGCAACATATGATGGGGTTGGCCCTGCACGCTATCGATGATACTGCCGAGAGTAGTGTGGCTCTGTTAGGTGCCCAGGAGCACATTGTCGCTGAGGTAGCCAGACAACTTACGACCGCTGGCTTGAGTCCGCACACCGATCAGACACCCATTGAGATAGGCTGGTATCTGGCTTATCTCGCCGATAGCATCGCCGCTGGATCCCCGGAGCCGATGTGTGGCTATACACGTTGGATGCAACACTGGCTGGCGAACCAGGGGCTACCCGATACACCGTTACGTCACAGCTATGAGGCTTTGTATACCGCAGTTGGTCATTACCTTCCCGAGTACGCTGCGCGTGAGGCGATGTCTGTGTTGCAGGTAGCCCAACGTCTGCTTTAGTCCCAATACTTTTCAAATAAGGAATTTGCCGCCGCTCAGCCCTCACCCCCCAGCCCCCTCTCCCCGTGAGGGAGAGGGGCAGGGGGTGAGGGGGCGAGATTGGCTTATTTGAAAGGTATTGGCTTTAGTCCTCTGCCCGACGAATCCTGACGGGTTGGGCCAAGGTTTTTTTGGGGGGGAAGATAAGCTTTCCCCGAGTCCCTCCCGCTCGCGCCCAGGAGAACGTATCATGACCAGCGCTGTAGAAACCTTCTCGCTGCCTGCCTTGCTTGGTATCCCGCGAGGCAAGGGCTGCCTCATGAGTTCCGAGCAGGTTCGGACACTCGCTGCGCTGCTGCTGCGCAATCGCCCGTCAGATCTGGCGTGCTGCTTTCTGGGCGGGGCGCTGGCCGTAGGCGGGCGTCCGAACGATAATAGTCATGTCGTGGTGCTGTCCGAGACGTTTGGGGTCGCACCATTCGTGGTACTCGCGGGGCAGCAAGGGTGCAGCGCCTTGCTCACGTGGGTTGAGGGGTCCCAGTACCGCACGCAGATCATCACTGACCCGGAATATGTTGACCAGGCTACTCTGGTTCTTTCTCAGCTCAGCGACCACGATTACACCATGAGTACGATGGTGGAGACGGACGTGCAGCGGGTCTATGTGGCTAAGCTCGCCGCAGCGCTGGTGTCTGAGTTGCGACTGGCAGAAGCCGACTATCACGCCCTGATGCCCAGCGAGCAGCGTTGGCTGACGATGGCGGCAGCAATGGCAACCCGTACAGGGGCCGATGCACTGCTGGCGATGCCCGAGGTGCGACAGGTATTTCGTGATGTCGGGGTGCAGCGCGTGCTGTTGGGTCAGCTCGATGCGGATCAGCACCAACTCACGTCGCTGGCATCAGATGGTGGCCCGGCACCAACGACGATCACGATCCACCAGGGCGTCGTCTCCAGTGTGATCCGTCGCGGTCGGCCTGGGAGTGCCGCCTCAGTTGCGGCCAGTGGCCTTGGCGGGGCTGACATCTGGGTTGGTGGCGATAGCCTGACGGCCGTGCCGCTGTTGCGCGATGAGCGCGTGTGGGGACTGTTACTCGTGGTCAGTTTGCGACCACTCTCAGGGCCGACCCATGCGACGTTATGCGCTGTTGGTACCCTCCTGGCAATTAATCTGGGGGTGGCTCCGCAGTCGGCTACGCCGTCTCAGGTAGTTATTCCGGCAAGTGGCACCTATGCCGCAAGGGGTGGGGATGGTCGCACAGCATCAACACGTACCCCCATCAGGCAGCAGGGCGCGTCGTCCGGCCAGGGTCGCCCTGGGGTATCGCAAGGCACCTCGCACATCATGCGTGATCTCGGATCGCTGCTGGCGCAGATCGGCGATGCCGTGCTCCTTGTTGATAGCGGAGGCCAGGTTGCCGATTACACCCCATCCCTTGCCCGCTTGCTCGGCATCGGCGGGAATGCCCACGGTCAGCCCCTCATCGCAAGCGGCGGTGCCTGTCTGGCGCCACTTCTCACTGAGGCACTGATGGATGAGCGGGTCGAGCCACGGGATGTGGAACTACCCGGTGGGGAACTGGCGACAGCACGGGTGATCGAGTTCTCGCAGGGGTTCTGGGCTTTTGTCCTCCAGACGCATGCCGCCAGCCCTGCCGCGTCTGCGGGGTCTACTGAGCTTGCTGTACCTGCCGCGCCCGCCGCGCTGTCACCGCCAAGCACGGTTCCCGAGGGCGAGCGCAACGAGAGCTTCTTGTCGAACTTTTCTAATATCATCCGGGTGCCGCTGCGCGAGCTGCGCGAACTGATCACGCGGGTGCCTGCCGCTGGCGAACTGAACGAGCAGCAGTCGCGTCTGATCGGCCAGGTTGTTCGACTGAATAGCGAGCTGACGATGCTGGTGAACGATCTGCTGGCCCTGGGGCAGATCCGGCTCCAGGCGGGCGATCATCGCATGCCCCTGCGTCTGGATCTCCTGCTTGATGCTGCGGTGGGCACGCAGTATGCCGAGTTTGGTCGGCGCGGCCAGCATGTCATCACCGATATTCAGCCGGGGTTGCCACGGGTGTTTGGCTCTGAAGAGGGTCTTGGGCGCGCTGTGGCCTCCATGATCGATAACGCGATCAAATATAGCCCGGCTGGCGCACAGATCCGGGTCGCCGCCCGTCGTGAGGATGGCGATATGATTGTGACGATTGAGGACACGGGCCCGGGTCTGCTCCCCGAAGAGATCGAGCAGGTCTTTGATCCCTTCTTCCGCGCTGAGAGTACGGCTAACCTGGGTATCTCGGGGCGCGGACTGGGTCTCACGATCACGAAAGCGGTGATTGAGCAGCACGGCGGGCAGATCTGGGTCACGAGTACCTACGGCAAGGGATGCGCGTTTCACTTTCGCCTGCCAACCGTTGACGCCGATCCCGCCCGGCATGAGCACGCAGGCAACAGGTAACACACACGACCATGCTATGATGTATCGCCTGCCGGGGGTCTGAAGCCCCCGGTTCTTATCTGCAAAGGGCCGCCTACGTGGCTGGACTCGGGCCACGTAGGCGGCTTTCGCAGATCATGTGGCCCGCCCGTTCTTGGGCCGGGTATAATGAGGGCGATAGCGTTCTTTTTGCGGTACTGGGGTGAGAGATAACCGCCAGTCAGGGCATAGTAGCGCTATCTAGCGGATATCAAGGACGTCCCTATGCGCTATAGTATCCTGATAGTTGAGAGTGACGCCCCTCGCAGGCAAGCGTGGGAGGAGGCGATCCTCAAGGCTGCTACTGTTCATAATATTGCGATAACGGTGACGACGGCTCGTTCAGCGACGGTGGCGCAATTCCAGGCGGGGCATAAACAATTCCACCTGCTGGTTGCCTCGCTGTCGGAGGGTGGTGTCGGCCTCGCCGGGCGTCTGCGTGCGCGGGCTCCCCACCTACGTGCGCTGCTGTTCCACCCATCTGCGGTTTCAGCAGACGATCTGCGCGATGCGCGCTGGCTTGGTTACACGTTGGCGAGCGAGCCTGAGGATCTGGGGGCCTTGGTTGAGGCGGTGGGGCGCGCACTGGGTCTACCGTTGGCCGACGACCCGGATTCCCTGGGGCGTCCACCCGCCACCCTGCGCGATGTAGAGATGCTGCTCGATGTCCTTCGTTGGCAGACAAAGGCCCAGTTGGTTCTCTACACGGATTATATCGGCAACACTATTGCCTGCCGAGGGGATCCGGCCAACCTCGATCTGGGCGCGATAACCTCGCTGATCGCCGGGAGCTTTGTGAACTCGTTCGAGCTTGGGCGCGCGCTGCGTGATCCCAACACCCGCTACCTGAACCTCGTGGAGGGTGAACACTTTGATGTTTATGCCACCAATGCAGGGAATCACCGCCTGCTGGCCCTTATCTTCGACAAAGAGTTTATAAATCCCAAGCTCGGCTATGTATGGTTGCAGCTCAAACGCAGCGCTACTCAGCTCTGCCAGATGCGTATTGTCGAGGGTAGCGTCGGCGATGTGATCTCGGCCGAGCTGACGGCGTCGCTCAATACCGAGTTTGATCGGCTGTTCGGCAACGATCTCCTGGAGGTGTAGGACGCCCCCAGCACCTCGTCCAGGCGGCTAGTATAGGAGTACGCGATGGCACGCTCGCAGTTAGTTCTCTCTACGCAACAGCTCCAGGAGCTTAAGCATCTGCTGTCTCAGTTTAGTCAGCAGGCCGATGTGCGTTTTGCGATGCTGGGAGATCTCAGCGGCCTCGATATTGTGAGCTGGGACAGCGGTAGCGGCACTGATATCGGCAGTGTGGCGGCGTTGTCTGCGGGTGATATGATGGCGACACTGGAGGTAGGTCGCCTGCTTGGTGGCAAACGTGCCTGCAACTTGATCGTCCAGGAGCACGACGACCTGACTATTCTGATCTCACGGGTTGGCGAGGCGCTGCTGTTGCTGATCGCGACGACCCGCGATGTTCCTTTGGGTTGGTCGCGGCTGGCGATTAAGCGATCAAGCGACAAAATCTTGGCGATTGTCGGCAGCGCGGCGATGGTTCCTCCGCCTGATGCGATCTCCGAGGATTTTGAGCGATCATTTGCTGCCCATATTGACAATATCTGGTGACCGATCCCCTCTCGGCTGTGACATTATGAGGCTGCCATGTTCATCAACTGGGCGCTAGGTGAGCTCAACCTAAAGATCGTCTACTATGGGGCGGCGCTGAGCGGGAAGACCACAAATCTCCAGTACATCCACGCCCGTACTCCGGCCAACCTGCGTGGGCGGCTGATCTCGCTGAAAACCCAGCAAGACCGTACACTTCTTTTCGATTTTCTCCAACTAGAGATGGGTAAGGTAAACAACCTTAAGCCGAAGTTTAAGCTCTATACCGTGCCCGGCCAGGTCTACTACGCGGCGAGCCGCCGCCTGATCCTCCAGGGCACCGACGGGGTTGTGTTCGTGGCCGACTCGCAGGCGGGGCGCATGGCGGAGAACCAGGAGTCCTGGTACACCATGGAGCAGCACCTGATCGAGCTAGGGCACGACATCAGCACCTTCCCGATCATTGTGCAGTTTAATAAGCGCGATCTGCCGCACGTCATATCGGCGACCGAGTTGCGGAATCAGCTCGGTGTGCAGCAGCGCCCTTGTTTTGAGGCATCGGCGCTGCGTGGGAATGGTGTGTTCGATACGCTGAAGGCGATTATGAACGCGGTGGTCATGCAGGTGCGACGATCTCTGTAAAATTGAAACGGGCGCTCAACGCCAACGGAGATATTTATATGTATGTACATGGCTCCTTCTCGCTGCTGAGTCCGCCGACGCTCCTGCAGGCGTTTTGCCAGGAGCAGCGCTCGGTCTATCTGGCGGCTCGCCGTGGTCAGATCACGGCTGCTATCTGGATCTGGGAGGGCTTGATTGTGGCGGCTACCTGTGATGGGCTGGAAGGCGACGAGGCGGTGTACCGCATTGCTAGTTGGGATTCGGGGCTCTTCACGGTCGCTCCGATTTATACGAGCCCGACTGCGACGATGGCGGCTACCTGCGAGGAGCTGTTGTTGGAGGCGGCTCGGCGACGTGATGAGTTTGGCCTGGACTCGTATACCATCTCTATCGATGCGATGTCGGCGTAGCGCGCAGATACACGACATAGTGATGAGTTCGTCCCATGCCTAGATACAGGGGTATGTATGCCACAGATAACACCTATGACCGAGATGCTTCAGGCTGCCACGTATGACCAGAATGTGCGGATCGGCGGGCTACCATTTTTTGAGGCGGTCGCGGCGCATCAGCTCTCCACCGTCAGCTATGTCACGTTGTTGCGTAGTCTGGCGACCGTTTATGATGCCTTCGAGCAGGTGATGGTGCAGACGAGCGATTATGCGCTGCGCACGATCTGGGGGCGGGATCTGCATAAACAGTTGCTCTTGCAGCAAGATAGTGCCGTCTTTGCGGGCACGCAGATCCATGATGTCCCTGCGGCAAAGCTTGGTGCCGAGGTGCTGGCTGAACATATTCGGCTTCGGGCAATCCTTGACCCACGCTCGCTGTTGGGCAGTGCGTATGCCCTTGCCACCTGGTATATGGGCGGCAGCGCTATCTGTGAGCAGTTGGTGCATACCCTGCGGTTGAGCAGTGCGAGTGGCGTAAGCTATCTGGCGAGCTTTGATAGCTGGGGGCAGGCGCACTGGCCGCAGTTCGCCGAAAGTCTGAATGTCATCCCGCTTGAACCGGAGGCATATCAGCAGGTGATACTCGCGGCTCGTGAGACGCTCGACGGAATTGAACAGGTGATCTACCTGCTGCACCCGCTGAATGAGAACCCGACCAGTGAACTGGCGACATTGCTCAACCCGTTGGCTGGCAATCACCCGATCACCGGCGATCTCGAGGAGATTAAGGCGATGATGCGGGCGTATGAGCGTATTTCGCGGCTGTTTCCGTATATTGACCAGCGCTATGGTACACGTGGCCGCAAGTTCTGCTGGAGCGATGCGGGCTGGCTGTTATCGCTCACGTCCGAGAGTCAGGACAGCGTGAATCATCAGATCCAGTGGCTCACGCGCCTGCTCTCGATGCGTGGTATGCCCCAGTGGCACATGGAGTGTTACCTCCAGATGCTGTATGAGGAACTTGTCCACGTTCTGCCTGCCAACCGTGACCGCTATGCCACTCTCACTGGGGCAGTGCAGATGCTCGCGCATGAGCGCCGCGCCAGTATTAGCGACGCGGCTCTGGTGAGTCTTGACAATGCCTTCTACGAGCATGTGGGGCCGGAGTGGCGCGCATGGATGCCCAACTGTGGCGGCCTGCTGGCGTCGGCGGTTGCCGATGAACACGCCGGGATCACTCACGCCCTGGCAGGTATTGAGAAGTGGATGAGTGACCCGGCCCGCTTCCCAGAGGGCTGGCTGACGGCGGTGCGAGACGTTATTAGCCGGGCGCGGGCGTCGAGAACCTAGTACATCGTACCGGGTTTCTGGGAGCGCGGGCGTCCTGCCCGCCGGGAACGGATGCGGGCGGGACGCCCGCGCTCCAATGCCGTCCGACTCGCTGTATACAGGAGTACATCGTATGACCGCACAACCTCGGCAGTACGTTACCGAAGATGCGTATCTTGAACACGAGCGCCGCAGCACGACAAAAAGTGAGTATTATGATGGACACGTCTATGCAATGACGGGAGCCAAAGAATCACATAATCTTATTGCAGGAAATCTTATTGCATCCTTACATGGACAACTCCGCCGAAAACCATGCCGCGTATATCCCAGTGATATGCGGGTAAAAATACTTCGAACAGGATTGAATACCTACCCTGATATCGTCGTTGTGTGTGGACAACCGCAATTCGTTGATGAAAAGCGTGACACACTCACGAACCCAATCGTTATTATCGAAGTATTATCACCATCGACCGAGCGGTATGATCGCGGTGTGAAGTTTCGTCACTATCGAGCAATTGAGACATTGCGCGATTATGTCTTGATCGCTCAGGATCGGCAACATATTGAACATTATACTCGGCAAGAAAATGAGCAGTGGCTTTTTGAAGAAGCAAGTGATACCGATGCAAGCATCCAAATTGAGTCAATTACATGTATACTTTCACTCAAAGACATCTATGAAAAAGTAGAATTGGCAGAAGACGCTAATGATCTTCCGCTTGATTTTCCTACGGTGTAAACGTGTGCATAGCTCTTCGCGGCATAAAAATATTTACACGTTAAGTAATTTCAGGCTTCTCTAGAAGTAAATAAAGCACATTACTGTTAACCCGCCGCCCAACATGGCTCGCACCTGACGCCGCTGGCGCGGATCGAAAATGGGTACGTTTTTTATGCGTGTTTCGTGCCGTTGCGTGGTGCCATCTATGAAAACTGCCAGCGGCGCAGATGAAGCCCTGCATTTACAGGGACTCGACCATCGCCCTGCCGGCGCTTAGTTCGGCGAGGGCGGCGATGCAGGTTGCGTAGGCGTCGGCGGGCAGGTGTGCGATGATGCTTACATCGGCGGCGAAGTCTTCGGCCTCGATGGTGGCGCTGTGGGCTTCGAGGGCACGCCGGATCGCCGCGTAGTCGGCGTAGCCTGCGCGTACGAGCAGGCCGCGTAGCTCCACGCGCTCGGTGCGTGGCAGTGCCTCTAGCACGGCCTTTACGCAGTCGCCGTAGGCGCGCACGAGCCCTCCGGTTCCCAGAAGTGTCCCGCCAAAGTAGCGCGTCACCACGACAGTGACATCACCCAAGTCGGCACCGCGTAGCACGGCGAGCATGGGTCGGCCTGCGGTGCCCGCTGGTTCGCCGTCGTCGCTCATGCCTGCGGTGACGCTGGCACCGTAGCCGACGAGGTAGGCGAAGCAGTGGTGACTGGCGTTGGGGGCGGCGGCGCGGATCTCGCCAATGAATGCCTTGGCGGTGGCGACATCGGGGGTGGGCGCGGCGTCGGCGATGAAGCGCGAGTTGATGATGGTGAGTTCAATGTGGGCGCGTCCGGCGGGAATGGGGTAGCGGGATTCAGCGGCCACAGATCTATTCCTCACGCTCGGCGGCGAGCTGGGATCGCTCGACGGGCGGCAGGTGTTCCCAGGCGTGGGCGAGCCAGGTGACGCCGGAGAGAAAGGCCCTGGCGCGGTCGGTGTCGGGATAGACGCTGCGCAGCAGCGCCCAGAAGGCCGGGCTGTGGTTGGGATAGATGGCGTGGGCCAGTTCGTGAGCGACGACGGCTTCTAGCACCCAGGGCGGCATGTGGCGCAGGGCAGCGCTCAGGCGGATACTTTGGGTACGCGGGCTGTAGGAGCCCCAGCACGTACTGGCGACGGTGGTGAACTCGACGCTGCGTACCTCGGGGGGCTTGGGGAAGCGCTGGGCGATGCGGCGGGCCAGTTCGGTGGGGTCGTCCTCGCGGTTGATCTGGTGGGCGCGCTGACGCCGCAGCAGCCGACGGGCGAGTTCGTCAATGATGCGTAGAGCCTCGGCGCGATCAAGGCGCAGCGGGACGCTCACCTGCATGCCGCTCTCGCCCATGCGTGCGTTGACGTTCTTGATTGCCTTGCGCTCGACGCGCAGGTGCAACTCGGTGCCGTCAATGGTGATGGTGCTAGGAAAATCGCTTGATAGAGGCATATTCTCAGCTCAGACAAGGTTCGCAGATACTTTACAGTTTGTCGCCGGGCAGCCCTCACCCCCAACCCCTCTCCCTCACGGGGAGAGGGGGCTGGGGGGTGAGGGCCGTGTAAGACTGCCATGTAAAATTGGGCACTCTGAAACTATGTCTCAGCGTGAAACCTCGGGTATCCACACCTGATAGGGCAACGCGATCACCGTGAGCCGGAGCAGGCCACCGTCGTTGTCGGACACCAGGATGGTGTCGCCGTCGAAGGTGACGCCGAGGGCGGTGCCGGGCGTGTCGTAGATGCCGGTGAGGCGCGGGCCAGACGCGCCGCTGATGTCGAAGGCGAGGACTCCGTCTTTGCCGGCGGCGACAATAAGCTGCGTGCCGCGTAGAGCTATGTCGTAGGCGCTGAATGGATCGGTGCGGGAGAGAAACGTGGGCTGCGTCGGGGCGGTCACGTCGAGGGTGATGATGCCGCTGCTGCTGGCGAGGTAGGCGCGTCCGGCGAACACAACGACCCCGCGCACGAAGGTGCCGACGGGCGCGTCGTAGCTGCCGATGATGACCCCGGTGAGTGGGTTGATCACACGCAGGCCGCTGAAATCGGCCACGTAGAGCAGGTCGCTGTCGAGGGCGAGGGCGAGGGCGGCACCTGGCGTGTCCACCGTGGTCTGGAGTGTCGGGCTGAGGGGGTCAGTCAGGCGGAGGATGTGAACCCCGGCGTCGCCCGCTGCCGCGTAGGCGCTGGCCCCGTTGACGAGGATCGCGCCGATGGTGCCGGTGAGGGAGATGGTGCGGGTTGCGGTGAGCGTGCCGGTTGTGGTGAGGATGCCGGTGGGCGCGGCCTGGATCACGGAGAGCCCGGCCCTGCCGCTGGCCGCGTAGATCGTGGTTGTCCCGCTGATGGCTGACCCGATGGCGAGGTTGAGGGCCGGGGTTGCGGTGATGCTGCGGCTGAGGATCAGGGTGTCGGTGAGGGCCGTACTGACGGCGGCAACGCCGCCATCGCCGAGGGCGAGGTAGACGTTGTCGCCCGAAACCCTGGCCGCACGCACGCCGCCAAGAGTGGGGGCCGTGGCGATGGTGGGCAGGCTCCCGTCGCTGCTGATGTCAATGGTGATCGCGCCCGACGGCCCGGCGGCGAGGGTGGCGGTTGGGCCGTCTACAAAAACATCGCTGATCGGGGCGAGTGGCCCGAAGTTTCGTTGGGTCACGAGTGTTGGCAGGGTGCTGATGAGGTTGAAGCGCAGCAGCCCGGCAGCGCCAGCGGCGACATAGGCTCGGCCCGCGCTGATCTGGATGGCCTGGGCGTCGCCGCCGGTAGCGACGGCACCGAGCATGGACGGCGTGGCCGGGTCGGCCACATTGAGTACCTGGAGGCCACACGTACCGGCGGCGACGTAGGCGCGGGGGCCGTCGAGGGCGATGCCACCGGCGTAGCCGGGGGTGATCAGGCTGCCGCGCAGGGTTGGCGAGAGCGGGTTGGTCACGTCGAAGATCTCGATGCCGCCGCTCAAGCCCTCGGCGACGTAGGCGAGGCCACCGGCGTAGGCGATGGCCGTGGCGGAAGCGTAGGTTGGGGTGCTGCTGAGGATCTGGGGGTGGGCCGGGTCGGCCACATCAACGACCTGGAGGCCGCCGCCTGGCCCGGCTGCGGCCAGGTAGGCGCGGGGGCCGTCGAGGGCGATGGCCGCCGCCAGCCCCGGCGTGCGCAGGAGGCCAAGTTGCTGGGTGGCGTCCGTGTTCGTGATCTGAAGACCGCCTGAGCCAGTGGCCAGGTAGAGGGCGTTGAGTCCCACCGCGATTTTCTGAACGCGGGCATCCAGGTGAAGCTGGTTAAAATCTGAGGAAGCTGGTTTGAATGCCCCAAAATCGGCCCCACGGTTGAAGAGCATGGTCTGGCCTCCGGCGAGGGAGGCGACGGCGTTGGTGTTGCCGCCAAGGCTGGCGGCGTGGCGCAGACCGATGGTTCCGCTGG
>Ga0194060_10002705_pt1 | contig 12604 bp, 13 predicted proteins | sample SepL225m_MetaG_FD_163427 | JGI IMG/M metagenome (GOLD analysis project Ga0194060, IMG submission 163427) | Anoxic zone freshwater microbial communities from boreal shield lake in IISD Experimental Lakes Area, Ontario, Canada - Sep2016-L222-5m | ecosystem: Environmental > Aquatic > Freshwater >... | reverse complement strand
AGGAACATCGATTTGAATTTTTTATGACAATTGGTTTTTTATCGTTTTTTATGTCGCAGTTATATATCAATGTAGGAATGAATATAGGAATAATGCCTATTACAGGTCTTGCACTCCCGATAATTTCGTATGGTGGATCATCATTGATTACATGGTTTATTGGAATCGCATTACTTCAAAAAAAGTAACAATCTTGTTCTTTTATATATTAGACGTATAATATGGGTATTAAAGGAATAATATAGATTTTGGATTATTCGCTTGGCTAGCGATATTAATAGTAAGTCCACATGCAATTGAACAGTGAAGATTAATAGAAAAAGTTGGAATTTATACAGGTGGATATCGAAGTGCTACATCATAGTATGAATTTGATCAAAAAAATCAAACATTTGAGACGCTAAAAGTTCTTCAGCTACAGTTCCTCAATTTAGCAACTCAACACATGACAGAGAGTGGAATTGATAATATTAGGAATGAAATTAATTAAGAGAATATATTGTTAAGGTCGTTTGTTGAGTCAAATCAAAACTATGTTTGCTATGTGAGTAGCCTATCAGAGCGTTCTAAAACAGTTTATGTAATAACAGTTTTAAACTGAAATAAACAGTCATAACAAAACTAAAAAAAGATGGTTTTACAGTTGGAGGGTGATATGGTAAAATGAACAATGGAGCAATTCGAATTGTTAATTGTCCATCGCAATCGGTCAAAGATATGTAAAAGCTAATTTCGGCCTTGCATGATTGAGATTGATTCGTTATAATATAAAGCTATGGATAAACATGCAGTAATTATTACAGGAGGAAAACAATATCTCGTTAAATCAAATGATGTTATTATTGTTGACAAAGTTGACGTTGAAAAAGGTTTGAGTTTAGATCTTCCCGTTCTTCTTAAGTTTACTGAAGATGGTAGTGTATATACAGTAACAGATCCAAAGAAAGAAGTCATTAAAGCTACCGTCATCGATCACGTACGAGGTGATAAAATTCGTGTAGCAAAGTTTAAAGCAAAAGTTCGATATCGCAAAGTAAGAGGCTATAGAGCATCATTGTCAAAGCTTCAAATTAGTGTTGTCTAACATTTATTATAGTTAGATTATATTTAATTTGTGCGTTTTAGTTTACTATTTGATATTTAGATATGGCACATACAAAGGCACAGCGCGCGGTTAGAGGAAATAGAGATTCTATTTCTAAAAGACGTGGAATTAAGATATATGGCGATCAAGTTGCAGAACCAGGAAATATAATTGTACGTCAAAAAGGAACGTTATATCATCCCGGTAATAATGTGCTTCTTGCAAGAGATTTTACTTTAATGTCTCTTGTTAAGGGCATGGTAAAATTTTATAAGAGATATGGTAGACGATACGTGTCTGTTATACCTCAGTAATAGGTAAGGCGGATTCTTCATTATGAAAGCAGTAACGTTAGAACAATATATTGAGGTTATTAAAAAAGAACCCGATTATTTTAAAAAGGCAAAGATAATTCATATTCTGCAAAACGAGTGGGAGGTACCACTAAATGATATTGCAAAAAGATTATCAATGCAACCTGCTTATTTATGTCATATTTTACGTTTAAATAAACTTCCTGAATTAGTTATAGATGGTTATTATTCTCAGTTAATTTCTATCAGTCATTTGTATGTTATTGCTCGATTGCACGATACTGATACGATGATTAATATTTATGAGAAAGTTTTGTCAGATGCATTGAGTGTGCTTGGAACGGAAGAACTTGTTAGAGAAAATTTGTATGGAATTAAAACAGAAGGTCATCATGTATCAAAGGATGTTTTACATCAATTAGTTCAGCAGTTTTCCTCAATAGACGAACATATTGTATCAAAGGTAATTCAAACTCGAATTAAAGCTAAGCTCATAATTGAAATAAAAGGCACCTTAAAAGATACAAGTCAAATACTCCATAAAATATCAAAGGCGATCTTATCCCCAGAAAAATCTACCTAAGGGCCATGAAAGAGGATTGAATATTAAGAGAATGTAATTGATTAGATAGAGGATTTGATACTGGTCCCAATTTATCAGCAGGAAAATATCTAAAAAATACTTGTCCAATAACACTGGAAATAGGAACAGGTCCAAATTCTCGTGAATCAGAAGAACGCGGTCTATTGTCTCCCATGACAAAAATATATCCTTGTGGAACTGTAATTTTTATATCTTCATGTAAAAAGCCCTCACTCAGAATCGTTGTTGAAGCGGATATATAAGTTTCTTTTAGAGGTGTTTCATTAACATACATAGTTCTATTTGATAATTTTATTGAATCTCCAGGTATTCCAATTATTCTTTTAATATACTCTACCTCTGGATTTCGTGGAGAATGAAATACAACTACATCTCCACGTTGTGGTGTGCGGAATTTATAAGTTACTTTACTAGTAAAAATAAAATCACCTGTTTGAAAAGTGGGTTCCATCGATGCGCCACGTACTTGATTTGGCTGTATGATAAAAAGATACACTACGATAAACAGAGATCCAATAAACACAACTGTTTCAAGAATATCCATGACAAATTCTATGATGGCTTTCAATGCTGACATTAATTCATTCTAGATTATAAATTAGTAAAATACAAGAACAGGTAGTATAATATTCAAGTGAGTAGTTTGTAGTGAGTAATTGGCCACTTAGCTCAGTTGGCTAGAGCGTTGCATTCACATTGCAAATGTCGGGGGTTCAAGTCCCTCAGTGGCCACACCGATATTCATTCATTTCTAATTCCTTTTTTTCCTCTGATATAATCAATAATTCCAATAACTGAATCAATTTCATTATTCATAATGTGCTCTATTATGGTATATGGAATACGAAAATATTCTATAAACTGTGTAGAAATAGGTGCAAATTTCTTTATTAATAATAAGTGATTTCTAGAAAGATAATAATTCATGTTTTTGTTTGATGTAGAATCTTTTTTGGTGATGTGAATAGCTTTTGAATTCTCAACTATTTTGAGTGCAACTTTTTTTTGTAACGCTCTAAGAGAAAAATCAACATCTTCATAATAGAGAAAATAGTCTTCTGAAAATGATCCAATAACGTTTAGTACGAATTTTGTAGTGAGTAAACAAGCACCAGATAAAAAATCAATTTTTCCAGTCTTGTGCCCCGCTGAATATCGTATTTTATCCAATTCTCCACCGTGAAACCAGACTGAACCTAATTCGTCATATATCACGGGAGATACGATCATTAAATCTGTATCAATAGTCAGCAAAAGATTATTTAGTGAAATTTGATCAAGAAGTATATTATTATTCATGATCAAAATATGAGTAATATTTGAATCTTTTAATTGATCAAGACCAAGATTTATAGCCTTTCCATAACCTACATTATTTTGGGAATTAATAATCTTTGTTTTATTCTGTGATACTAAATAAGCGTTTGTTATCGCGCTTGAAGAATTATTTATAATAATTATGTGATGTATCAAAGGTGAATCAATTATGCTTTTTACGCTTTTTTGGGTATTTGAGATATTATCGAAGTGAACCATAATAACTCCAATACGTTGATGATCGGTGTTTATAGATGTGTCGTTCATTTGAATTGATATAGCATGATATAATTATCTTATATGCGCAAAAATATTCGCATTGGAATTGATGGTGGTAGCTTTGTACCAAATAATCAGGTTGCTAGCGGTATACAACGTATAATTCAGCAATTTTTATATACCCTTCTTCATGGTAATTATACAGTGTCAATCTTTTTTTATACAACTCTCAGAAATACAGATAAACAAAAAAGTTCTTTGATCACAATTAGGAAGCTCCCTCAATATTTATTCGCATCGTTTCATCTTCCAATTCAGGCAAAGCGTGATAATGTAGATGTTATATTATGTTTTTCTTCATATGTTTCTCCTTTGTGTAAACTATTACAACTCAAAACAATTAGTTTCATTTATGATTTTGGGTTTATTTTAAAGCCTGAGTTGTATACAAATAACCAGAGACTCATACGAAATATAGATGCAGGAATAGTACGAGCCAATAAATTGATTTTATCATCATACTTTACGGAGCAACAATTAAAAGAATATTGTTCGCAATCAGAAGAACCTTTGTATTCGGTATTGTATCCGGGTGTAGATCATTTAATAAATATTTCAGAAAGCGAACCTGCAAATTTTATTTCAACAGTTCCCTATGCTTTATTTGTTGGTAAAATGAGGGAATCAAAAAATTTATTACAATTATTTAGAGTGTTTGCAGGAGTAGTAGAGAATTTTAAAGGAAACCTTCATTTGGTATTGGTTGGAGATATAGAGCGCGATTATTGGATAAGTATTGAAAACGAACCCGAATATTTCAAGATAAAAAGTAGAATTATATTAACAAAGAATGTTCCAGATTCAAATATTGTTTGGTTTATAAAACATGCAATATGTGTTATGAATTATTCATCAATGGAGGGATTTGCTTTTCCAGTATTAGAATCACTTGCTTTAGGGGCGAAAGTATTTACGAATGATCTTTCTCTTTATCATGAATTTGAAACTATGTTTCCTCAATTATATATAGGGAAAACAGTTACTGAGATTGTTGATATAATATCAAAAGCAAATACAAGGAATAAGGAGATAGAAAAAATATATCCATCATGGGAAAAGTATACACAATCAATTATGAAATTGGTCGATAGCATGCTTTAATATCAATATGCAATATCCATTATCTGCAGTTGTGTTAACAAAGAATGAAGAAAAAAATATTCGAGAATGTCTGAAATCTTTGAGTTTTTCAAAAGAGATAATTGTTATTGATAATAATTCTGTTGATAATACGATCCAAATTGCTAAAGAATTTACTTCTCTAATTTTCCGTATAGATGTAAATGATTTTTCACAACTCCGTACGAAAGGACTCGAGGAATCATCTCTAGATTGGGTTCTCTATATCGATGCTGATGAAAGAGTTACGGATGATTTAGCAAGGGAAATAGGGGCTATTGTGGAAGATCCTTTTAATTATAATACTGTGTTTGCATTACGACGAAAAGATATTTGGCACAATAGTGAGGTTGGGCATGGGGAGGTTTCTGATGCATATAGGAATGGAATTATACGTTTGGTGCATAAAAAAAGTGGAGTATGGTGCGGGAAGGTTCATGAAGAATTTAAGACGAAGGAGAGAACTTTGATTACTAAAAATATAATTCTACATTATCCTCATCCAACATTGAGTGAGTTTATTCATGATGTAAATATTTATAGCACTATCCGAGCCCAAGAACTATATAATCAAAAAGCGCAAATATCAATGGTTCAATTGATCTGTTTTCCATTTGGAAAATTCATCTATACGTATTTTATTCGTGCGGGGTTTAAAGACGGATATGCAGGATTTATTTATTCATTTTTGATGTCGTTTCATTCATTTTTAGTTAGAGCAAAATTATATCAACTTACCTATCTTCAAAATAGTTCTTCGAATAGTAATCATATATGAGACGATTTTTTGAAAATTTTTTGCATCTACTTTTGACAGGAATAATAGTAGGCTTATTACTTGGACAAGTGGGGAGAATTGAAGTTATATTTTCTTCAATTCATCTGTACATTTTTGAGCCATTAATTGTTCTCCATCTTTTTATATGTCTAGGTATGTGGGGGACATATCCAATCATCAATTTTTCAAAAAAGTTTCCGTATGTGATTTTATTTTTCGTATATTGTTTTGTTACCTATCTATTAAGATGGCAGTTGTATAACACTCTAGAAAATGCTATTGGAATATTATATTTTATTCGTATCATTTCTCTATTTCTATTTTGTGTCTATTTTAAGAAAGCAATTGAAATATTACCATTGCATCATTTTCTACTAAAATGGGGATTACGTATTTTTATAATATTGATTCTTATTATGAGTTTTGGACAGTATTTTTTATATCAGGACTTGAGAAATTTGTATTATCAGGGATGGGATCCACATCTCAATCGTATGTTTGGTTTATATTTTGATCCACCTTTGCTCGGAGCTATTCTAGGTTTATCATTATTACATTTGCTTTATCATCTTAAAGATTATAAGTATAGATATGTTACATACTGCATTACATTATTATTGGTAGTTGGATCATTGTTAACATTTTCACGTGGTGGATATGTTGCATTAATGACCGTGATATTGATATATTTTTTCAAGAGCAAAATGTTGCGAATTGGATTGGTAAGTATTGGAATATGTCTTTTTATTTATTTTGGGATGACGGTACAACATAATAATGAGAGTATTAATCTTCTAAGAATAAGCACGATTCAAAGTAGATTAGAGGATTATCAAGAAGGAATACGAGTTTGGAATACAAGTCAAATTATTGGAATAGGATATAATAGAATTGGTGCAGAAAAACACATACAAGGAGATACTACTACAACTTTGACTAATAATGCAAGAGCGTCATTTCATTCTAGCTTTATTATAATCTTAGTAACTACAGGAATTATGGGATTGGTGTGGTGTTGTCTTCTGCTTTATAGGATAAGTAAAACAACTAAATTTGTATCAATAATAATTATGTATGTATCTGTTTATAGTCTTTTTGATAATATCATGTTACATAGTATGGTGATACTCTATGTTTTTATGATTGTACTTTCCGAACAAAAAAGAATTATACTTGACTCTCATAATATTGACGTATAAACTAACACTTACGTGATAGAATAAATCATATGGCACATATACTTATTGTAGAAAAGGATATATTTTTAGCAAAAGCATATAAAGTAAAGCTTAAAAAAGGTGGGTACACATCTGATATAGTAATGGATGGAACGTCTGCAATAGCATATCTCGAGAAACAAAGACCTGATGCAATATTAACTGGTCTTGTTACTCCAAATAAAGATGGATTTGCCTTATTAGAATACATAAAGGGGATTGAAACATTACATACCGTCCCAGTGGTAGTGGTTTCTAATTTAGGCCAAACAGAAGATGTTGAAAAAGTTATGAATCTAGGAGCAAAAAAATATTTTAAAAAAAGACATGTTACACTTGATGAAGTAAAAACCGCATTTGATGAAATATTAGTACAAAAATAACTTTTAAATAATATATGGTGAATACAGAATTAGACGATCAATTATATCAATATTTAAAAGAGCTTGAAGTAATCTCTATCGAAGATTTAGATCGACTTCAAAATCAAACTAAAGAAAAAAAGATTTCTTTTTCTGAACTACTTTTGCATGAGCAATTGATTACTGATGACAATCTAGCAAAGGTCATGTCAGATATTCTTCATATACAGTATGCTCACATAAATGATCATGTTATACCGATTGATTTACTTAGAGCCATACCATTTCATTTTGCAAAAAGGCACAGCGTGATTGTCTTTAAAAAAGATGAATTGGGATATCATATTGCGACTAGCGATCCGAGTGATATCCTGACACTTGAATTTCTGAAAAAATATCTTGGAGAGAGTTTGCAGACATATTATGCTACACCTTCTGAGATTTCTTCATCACTCAAAAATTATGAAACAGATATTGTAAATACGTTTAATTCATTACTTCAACAAGCAGAGAGTCAATCTCAATCTGAACCGCCAATAATTAAAATGGTTGATGTGTTACTAGATTATGCAGTAAAAAATAAAGCATCAGATATACATATTGAGGCAGGAGAAAAGGGAGCTTTAGTTCGTATGAGAATTGATGGTATATTGCATGATATATTAACAATAAGCAAGGACATATATTCTCGTATTGTAACTCGTATCAAGGTGATGTCAAAGCTTCGCACTGACGAACATTTAGCTGCACAGGATGGAAAATTGCATTTTAGTGCTGATGATAAAAAGGCTGATTTTAGAGTCTCGGTTGTGCCAGCAATATATGGAGAAAAAATAGTTCTGAGAATTTTATCAGAAGCATTGAATAAATTTCAGTTAAATCAATTGGGTATATTACCTCCAGACCTAGAAAATATCAGGAAAAGTTATGATAAGCCATATGGAATGATTTTGTCTACTGGTCCAACAGGATCTGGCAAGACAACCACTATGTACGCAGTGATACAACTTCTGAATACACGTGAAGTAAATATCTCTACCATCGAAGATCCAGTGGAATACGATATACCGGGAATTACTCAAATACAAGTCAATGCGAAAACAAATTTAACATTTGCAAATGGATTACGAAGTATCCTGAGACAGGATCCAAATATTATTCTTGTAGGTGAAATCAGAGATAAGGAAACTGCCGATATTGGTGTTAATGCAGCTATGACAGGACATTTAGTATTGAGCACTCTCCATACCAATGATGCGGCGACAGCAATTCCACGTTTGATTGATATGGGTATTGAACCGTTTTTGTTAGCCTCAACTTTAACTGCTATTATCGCTCAACGACTTGTTCGCACTATTCATATAGGATGTAAAATAAGTGTCAAATATGAACGAAAACAAATTGTTGATTTATTTGGTGAAGAGTTAACAACCAAATATTTTGGCAACGATGAGATTATAAGAGCTTATAAAGGAAAGGGTTGTCATGTAGATCATGAAACAGGATTTCAAGGAAGATTGGGTTTGTATGAAGTATTGACAGTTGATGAGGATATACGACAACTTATTGTAAAGGCTCAAAATTCTGATGATATACGATCAATAGCAAGAAAAAAAGGTATGACAACTATGCTTGAAGATGGTATTCAAAAGGTGAAACAAGGATTGACCACGTTTGATGAAATTGCACGTATTATTAAAGAATAATATATGCAACTTCTTTTTTGCTTTCGCCTTTTTTGTCCGAAGATGTATATAATGAATTAATGAATAAAAATCTATACGATTCGATATTTAATAAGGTCAGTCTTCAAGAGCAACTATTTTTTACAAAACATGTTGCTATAATGCTTAAAAGTGGTATATTGCTTCGTGAAGCTGTAGAAATTGTTAGTGGACATACGAAGTCTGCACATTTTAAAATTGTTTTAAAAAAGATAGGTGATGATCTTGAAAATGGGAAGCCTCTGTCAAAATCACTGCAAAAATTTCCCCACATTTTTAAGCCAATATTCTTTCACATAATTGAGATTGGAGAAGAATCCGGTACGCTTGAGCAAAGTATGGAGTATATGTCGTTACAATTAGAAAAGGAATATTCGTTGCGCAAAAGTATATTTAATGCAATGATGTATCCGCTCGTAATTCTTGGATCAGCAGTAGGAATGGGTGGATATATTAGTGTATTTATATTACCTAAACTAACTGATTTTTTTAGAAATGTAAGTGGCAAATTACCACTATCTACACGAATATTACTATTTGTGACAGATATTTTCACAAATCATCAAGTTACTTTATTATTTGCAATTACTTTTATTGTACTTGTTGGAGGATATCTTTCTTCAATTTCAATAATTCGGGAAAAATTCCAATTATTAGTATTGAATATTCCCCAGATAGGAACGTTGATTTGTAATTTAGAGGTTATATTATTTTGTAGAAATATGGGAATTATGATGAAAAGCGGAATTTCAATCAATTCAGCACTTGAGGCTCAATATAATGCAACAGCTCATCCAGTGTACAAAAAATATGTGAAACAAATGTATGAATCGGTAATGAAAGGTAAACCACTTGGAGAGGAATTGAGTAAAAAAGAGTATAAACATATTCCATTTATCATGACGAAGATGATTAGTGTAGGAGAATCAACAGGAAAGATAGAAGAGGTGCTTATTTATCTTGCAGACTATTTTGAAAAAGAAGTTGATGATCAGGTAAAAAATTTGTCTGCAATTATTGAACCAGTAATACTTCTTAGCATAGGAATTATGGTAGGATTTCTTGGTATAGCGATTATTTCACCCATTTATGAGCTTACAGGTGCAATACAATAGAGGCTTTACGTTACTTGAAACGATTATTACGATCTCTATCGTAAGTGTAATTAGTGTGTTAGTTATTCCCTTTTTTTCACGATTTTTAATACAAAATGCACTTATGACCTCTTATGATACTACAATAGTCATGATACGGAAGGCTTATACGTATAGTTATTATGGAAGAAATGGCTCAAATTGGGGAATTTATAATAATGGTAATACATTAATTATGTATAGTGGCAATTCTTATCTCCTTCGCACGGTCCAATATGATGAAACAGTAACATTACAACCGAAAATTACAATCTCAGGTCTCACTGAAGTTAATTTTACTGAGAGAACTGGTGCAGTTGGTACTGCTATTACTTTTACAGTGAATAGTCCTTATCAGTCGAAAACAATAATCATTAATAAGTTGGGACAGGTGTATTGATTATATTCATGCGCAATCAAAATGGTTTTTCTATCATGGAGATAATACTGGCTATGTTAGTAGTTAGTGTTTTTGCATCTACTGCCGTAAGCATAATTCTTCAGAGTTTTATAGTAAGTAGACAGGTTCGTGAACGACTTGTTGCTCAACAATTTATGACAGAAGGATTGGAAGGACTTCAAGGAGTGAGAAACAGATCCTATTCCGCACTCACTCCATCAGCAAGCACAGGAATTGTTACCACAAATGGTTTTTGGGAATTATCAGGAACAAATACTGTTTTGGATAAATATACGCGGACCTTAAATATATCTTCTGGTCAAAGAAATGGATCTGGGAACATTGTAGTGAGTGGAGGGGTTGTAGATTCAAATACAAGCCTCGTTTCATCAGTTGTAAATTGGAAGTTTACACCGTCATTATCTTATAATGTAAATAATTCTATGTATCTTACAAATTGGAGAGAACCCTATATTCCAAAATCAGGTATGTTGGTCTATGCATCTGGAACGGATAGAATTTCGTATAGGATATATAGTGGAAGTGGGACATGGGCTACGGCAGGTTTAACATCTGATGTGAGCACCACAACAACTGATCAAATTCCTAAGGTTGTTGAATTATTTGAATCTCGTACAAGAAATGAAAAAATTCTGATTTCAAAACACATTAGATCAACAACGAATTATATTTATGCGCAGATTTTTAATGGTACGACATGGACAACGACTCCTCAGCTAATCACTAGTTATACAAATACTGATACATTTTATGGAACTACTAAAACATTTGATGGAGTATATCTTGCAAACGGAAACTTTATGTTGGTATATTCAAACAGTGCTAATATACCTCGTTTTGCAATATGGAATGGTACTACATGGACCACTAACATAGCAATGCAAACACTTCCTGCAATACCGTATCATACTAAAATTTCAGTACGGCCGGGAACAAATGAAGTAATGGCTTTGATGTATTTAGCAAACAAGCAGACGAGGACAGAATATTTTAATGGTGGTACCTTTACTGTAGCAAACTGGACATTACATACACCAATTCATTCAACAATGGGTGCATTTAATGATAACGAATTAGTTGATTTTGCATGGAGTACAGTTGATTCAACAAAAGGAGTGATGGTGTTGGTTGGAACCACAAACCTTATACTGAGAGCTAATCTATGGACAGCAAATGGTACGGGAAGTGGCGCATGGGGAACAGCAACTAATTCAACTGCAGAAAATGGCAATATTTGGTCAATACGTATAGCGAGTGTATTAAATACTGATAGATATATTGTGTGTGCTGAAAATTCTGGATCTACTAATCGTTGTTTTTTTCTAAATAATTCACTTACATGGGTTCGACCTACAAATTATGCACTAACTACAACAGGAGATGCAGATGATTATAGAAGTTTTGATATTTCTATGAATGGAATATCAAATATTGATGGTCTAACAGTTTTTACAAGAAATACTACAATAGCAGGATTTAAACGAGTTGATAGCTCTACAAGTACAATAGATCTAAATGCAACAACTATTGGAACATTGGGAGGAGTATTGTCAACTGTTCTCATTATTCCTCAAAAGAACAATGATGATATGATGGTTTTAATGGGAGGAGTTAATAATAGTTTGTATACTGCCGTATGGAATGGGACAACAAGAACATTTTATACTACACCTGCGGGTAAAGCATTTCAAGTACAAACAACAGCAGGATCTACAACAAATACGTACTGGTTTTCATTTGTATGGGACGAATAACTATGAAAAAAGGATTTACATTGATGGAGGTTTTGATTTATATTACGCTTTTGATTGTAATAAGCGATGTATTATTGCGTCTTACATGGAATGTAATAGAAGGATATTCAAAAAGAGGGGTAATATCGGAAACGTATTATATAGGAAGAATTATATCTGAACGACTTAAGGATGATCTGCGAAATGCAACTAATATTGATACAGTAAATTCAAATTTTGGTGTAAATTTGGCTACAACCACAGGATCAAAAATTACTCTTATTTCCGATAGTGCGCAAACTCCTATTATTTTTAGCGTCTCAAATGGTCAATTAGTAGTTTCTTATGCTGGTGTTGCAACAACCTTTAGTTCATTAGATTATAAAATTTCATCGCTTGTATTTACAAATCTTTCAACAACAAATGGATATTCACGTAATATTAAGTATGTGATGATTCTAAACTCGAATGCGACAAATAAAGGAAAGATATATGATAGTAATATCACAATACAGGCAT
>Ga0194060_10002703_pt1 | contig 12606 bp, 12 predicted proteins | sample SepL225m_MetaG_FD_163427 | JGI IMG/M metagenome (GOLD analysis project Ga0194060, IMG submission 163427) | Anoxic zone freshwater microbial communities from boreal shield lake in IISD Experimental Lakes Area, Ontario, Canada - Sep2016-L222-5m | ecosystem: Environmental > Aquatic > Freshwater >... | reverse complement strand
TCGGCGTTGACTCTTTTAGTGTCGGCGTTGACTCTTTTAGTGTCGGCGTTGACTCTTTTAGTGTCGGCGTTGACTCTCGGCTACGCCTATTATACCCATGAAATGCCTGACTGGTTCCTTTTTGTGCCTGAAATTTTAAATAAACTATTATGGACACGCAGAAAAACCTTATCGGGAACTATATCAGACATACCCTGAACTGCCAAAATGACAAACGCATGAATGGAAATAAAATGTAAGTATATCTCTTAACCGCTAAATTTTAATTTATCCGGGACAATTTTAGTCACCGTCAGAAAAATACAGCTGATACATGCCACTCCGCTGACTATAATTGTCATACTCGCTCCAATTTTGCCTGCCATAGCTCCCGCTATTAAATTTCCGACCGGAATCAGTCCTGCAAGCGCAACTGAATACAGGCCCATTACTCTCCCTCTTTTGTCATCATCAGCCAGAGTCTGAATAAGCGTATTTGATGATGTTATGGTAAACATCGTCCCTAATCCAATGATAAAAAGAACGACTAATGAAAGATTAAATTCATGAATTATTGGAAAGATTATCAGTCCTGACGAAATAAAAACAACTCCAATCGTAATAATATTTTCCAGACCGTATATCTTTCTCCTTAACGCTAAATATACCGCCGCTACAAAAGTCCCGAAACCCACGGCAGACATCATTAAACCATAGGTTTTTGAATTGCCATGATACATTTCTTTTGCAAATACAGGCATAAGCATTGCATAAGAACTGCCAAATAAACTTACCAGAACCAGATTCCCTAATAATGCACTTATAATCTTATGATTCCTTACATAAATGATTCCTTCTTTAAGCGAATGAAAAATATTCTGCCTGTTCTCAATTTTGACGAACAATTTATCAGGCTTAATAAAAAACAGCGCGATAAGAATTGCGATATAACTAAGACCGTTTAATAAAAAGCACGATGCTTCCCCGCTTTTATATATTATCGCTCCCGCGACTGAAGGTCCTATCAGTCTCGCGCCGTTAAAAAGCGTAGAGTTTAAGGCTATGGCATTAGGAACATCCTTTTTGGAAGCAGTTATATCGCCTAAAAATGTCCACCTGAATGTCATTTCAAAAGCGTTTATAATTCCGCAAAAAGAAGAGACAAGCAAAATCAGGGGAATCGATGCATTATTTGTTATTACAAGAAGATATAATACAAAAGCCGCCAGCATTAAACAGGATTCGCTTAGGAACAGCATTATTTTTCTTGGATATTTATCCGCAACCACGCCGGCAATAGGAGAAAGTAATAATGACGGAATATGATTCGCAATACTTACGAACGCCAGTATTACCGGCGAATTGGTTAATCTGTAAACCAGCCAGCTTATCGCGGTCATTTGCAGCCAGGTGCCAATGACCGATATCCCCTGTCCCAGATAAAACAATACATAATTCCTGGATTTCAACGCAGGGGGCAGAATCATTATGATTTACCACCTGGTTCCGCTTTATTTGTTTTCTGAAATAACAGCGAATACACTATACATCCTAAACAAATACTAAATACCGATTCAAGTAATGCACAGAATATCAGTATTCCGCCTGTTATTCCGGCTAAAACCGATTCATTAAAAATTAAAAATGTCGCTATTACCAGACTGAAAATAAACCCTGTTCCCGCCGCAAATTTCTTCGGTGCCAAATCAGTTGGTTTTGGAGTTGTTTTCAACAACCCTGTTGTTAATTTCGAAAGTTGTCTTATAATGCTGAAGTCTCCATTGGTAAAAGCTCTGGCACCAAAGTCATAAGCCAGGATTAGCGCAATTATCCAACTTTTTGTAAATATAGAAATTGCAGTTATTATTATTGTAAAAACTGCCGCAACTCTTACTACATTTTCATCCACCCTTTTTTCAGAAACAGGGCATACGATATTTATTGTCGCGCTCATTAGTACCTCCTTTTATTTTGTTTATTCTGAACATGAACTATTTTTATTAATTTTCCCCCAGTAGCCCGCAGGCATCCGCACGGCATCTTGTACAGTGCGCCATCTGGGAAATATATCTGCCTGCGTCCTGTCTGATTTTATGAATCTCAGCCGGTTTTAGCTGTTCCAATGTCTCAAACGGAGTTCCCGCGACAGGAAGTAACGGGATACAATTCTGAACATCAACACCTAAACCCGCAACATATTCAGAAATTTCCTTAATATGCTCATCATTAATTCCTGGAATAATTATTGAGTTAATCTTGGTTATTATGCCGTGTTCTATAAGAGCTTTAATACCCTTTACCTGTTGTTCAAGCAAAACTTCTGCGGCTGTAATACCGCGCAGTAAATTTCCTTTATACAAAACCCAGTCATAGATTTTTGCTCCAATAACCGGGTCAGTTGCATTGAGAGTTACAGTAACGTGGCTTACTTCCAGTTCAGCCAGTCTGGGAACATTATCATATAACTCCAGTCCATTGGTCGCTATACAAAGAAGCATATCCGGGAATTCATTCTTAACATACTCTAAAGTAGAAAGTGTAGCTTTCGTATTTGCAAAAGGGTCGCCGGGTCCGGCGATTCCCACTACTGCTATATCTTTTCTGCCGGCATTTATCTGCTTCAGATAATTTACTGATTCTTTTGGAGACATAACAAAAGCAGTAACACCCGGACGGCTTTCATTAACACATGAATATTTCCTGTCGCAAAAATTACACTGCACATTACAGGCAGGCGCGACAGGAAGATGAATTCTGCCGTATTGTTTTCTTGCTTTTGCATTAAAGCAGGGATGATTTGATAAATCTGCCATTAAATATCTCCATTTGTTAAATATTTGCGGCTACGCTTGGCACTTCATCGTTAGCAAGAGCCAACAGATGCTTACCCCAGGTTTCAGCCCATTCTCTTAATTCAGATATTTCAAGCGGTTGCGGCACAGTAGAAACTTCATGAGTAGCTATTGAGCCTGCAAGTCTTTTATATACCCCTGCCTGTTCTGAATTTGGCGCAGCTTCAATAGTTGTCTTCCCCTGAAGTTCACTTTGGGTTACCGTTATCGAACGTGGCACATATTCAATTACTTTTGTTTTAGTTTTGGTTACAAAGTCATCTATGATTTCTTTTGCAAACGGAGCGTTTATAGAATTTGCAATCACGCCACCAAGCAAAGCACCCTTGCTACTTGAATATTTTTTCACGCCATTGAAAAGATTATTTGCCGCATAGATTGCCATAAAGTCAGCGGAGGAAACAGTAAATACATGTTCGGCGATACCTTCGCGAATAGGAACAGCAAACCCGCCGCATACAACATCACCAAGCACGTCAAATATCACAAAATCCAAATCGAGTTCTTCAAAAACTTTCCCTTTTTTGAATAGTTCAACCGCTGTAATAATTCCCCTTCCGGCACAGCCTACGCCCGGGGCAGGTCCGCCGGCTTCAACGCAATACACTCCGTTAAATCCCTGGAAAACTACTTCGTGTGGTTTAACAACATTTTTCTCGCGAAGAGTATCCAATACAGTCGGAATATATTTCCCGCCTCTGAGCGTATTTGTAGAATCGCTTTTAGGATCACAGCCAAACTGCATTACTTTATATCCGGCAACCGATAAAGCTGCGCTTATATTTGATGTTGTTGTTGATTTGCCAATCCCGCCTTTGCCGTATATCGCTATTTGTTTTATTTTTTTCGCGCACATTATAGTTTTGCCTCTTTTCTAAATGGTATTCTTTTTAATTTTCCTGATTCAACTAATTTATTCAATGCTTCCGGCACAGGGTCTGATGTAATTGTGGCTCTAATGCCATAATCAATTAAATGCCCGATTGCGCCACCGCCTATTTTAACTGCCAAAACATATTTACAATCAATAATATTTGCTATTATTTTTACAAATATTTCCGTTTCATGTTTATCATTGCATCCACAGGCCGGCTCAGCATTTTTCCGTCGCTCGATAAAGGTAATGCTGTCGTTAACAACATCGTATATATCAAAGAATGCCGACTTGGAAAAATGCTGATCAACTTTATCACCGGCTGAGGTGCAAACAGCAACTCTGACAGGCTTTGCCTCATTAGCATGTGTACTGTTTACTGCCTGATTACTCACGGCGCTATCGCCTCCATAATCTGTGTCTGATTTATATATTTAAATGGGTCTTCCGCATACCACGATTCTTTGTATGGCTGTTTAGCGGTACTGCCAAGAGTTTTATAATAAGACGGATTGCTTAAAATCCGCTCCATTCTTATAGCAAGTTCGTAAATTCCCTTATAACCCATGTAACTGTTTACAGGTCCAAATATAGGAATGACAGGGATTCCTAATTTCGCTGCCCAGACATTACCGCCTGTGTGTCCCAAATAAATATCGGGATTAGTTTTTAACAGCATATTCACTTGTTCAAACGGTTGCTGACTGCCGACATTTGTCTGCATTGTTTCTTTTCTTGGAATTGTTTCAAATAAAACATCTCCAAAGTGGTCATAATGATGCGCTCTTACGCCGAGCACTCTCATATTCAAATCATTTTCCAGAAGAATTGCTGTTGCTCCCGCTCTGATTTCGCCGGCACTTACAAAAGCTGATTTACCTTTTAAGCTTTCAAGAACAGGCTCAAGTGCCTCCCTGACTTCAGCTTCTTCAGTTGCAATTAGTTTTTCTGCTTTTTCGGTTATGTTAAAGAATTCCGCAATTTCAAGCAACCACTTTTTGACGTTGTCAGTACCAATTGGAATTGTATTCAGTATGTAAGGAATTCCATACAATTCCTTTAAGTGCTCGACAAAATAATCATCGTGGGTAGCACAAATACTTACTGAAAGAGCGGCATCTTTCGCACGGACAAACCTGTCAGGTGGCGCGAAACAGGGAAGAATATTAACTTCCAGATCAAGCGCGGTCAATAATCTTACAAGCTCAACTTCGTCAACCCTGCTCATTGAAGCAACGTTTAACAGGTTGATTGTTCTTTTCTTTTTTTCCTCATATTCCAACTGTTCAATAGAAGTTTTGAATTCAGGCGTTTTTTGTGCTTCATCAGTAATGATATATCTTAAAATTGAATGATAAACCACATCGTAAGCCGTAGCCACAACTTTTGTCTTGAATCCTGCGCAATGCAAAGGAAGAATTTTCGCTGAGATCTGTCCCTGTACATTTTTTGTAACAGCATCAATATCATCTCCAATAATTGCAGGCACGCAGGTCTCTGCAATAAAAATAACCTGAGGTGAAAATCTGCGGTCAGCTTCCAAAATTGTTCTGCTAAGTTTTTCTTCGCCGCCACCGACAACCTCCTGCTCACTTAAATTAGTTGAAAACCAGACCTGACCAATCGAATCCTTATTTCCTCTTGCCAACTGATTCTGTTTAGAAATACCGGGAGTTGAAAGCATACAACTTCCGCAGCCTACAGGACCGTGAAATATAATAACCGATTCAGGGATTGTTCCCGTCATTGCAAGAGTCAGCATCATCTGGCAGGCTGAAGACTGCGAAAACCCTCTTCCTCCGCTTCCCAGACATCCTTGTTTTGAACCCTGCAAAAGCTGACACACAGAACCGCCAAATGCCGTACAGGAATTATGTCTCTCCTCTCTGGTCGGCGGTGAATTTCTATCAAGGTAATTCATTTTATGTTCTCCTTTTATCTTGCTGAAAGAATTGATGTATAAATATCTTCAATTAGATGAAGACCTCCGTGAAAACCCGTATATCCGGTATTCAGAATCGCTCTGTTTGAAACAGGATAAGATACTGATAAATGACCCGCTCCAATGCTGTCGGCAAATTCCTTATCCAGTCTGCTGCCAATTACAAACGCAGGTGAAAACGCCCGATAATATTTGCTTCCATCAGGTTTCGGCCATCTTTCAAATAATAGCGGCGAGACCTGACTTGTATCCGTTTCAAATGCGACAACTTTTTCGGGTTCAGTAAACACATCTTTGAAACGGTTCAGTAATTCTTCTTTCTGCTCGTCAAGAACCTGGTCTGTTACAACTACCAGTTTTGATATCCAGCCTAATTCTTCTTTTACAAATTTAGAAAGCGCATAAGAATAATTAATATCGCCGATAATAACGCTGTATCTCTGCAAATCAATATCGCTGTAAATATCCGCTATACGATTAAAGAATCTGTAATATTCTTTTTTTTCAGATGTAACCACAGCTTCAATTTTTTGTGGATCTAATCCGAGTTTTTCGCCAAGTTCCTTTAGGAATACTTCCGTTGCTTTTGCTCCAACAGGAAGATTTGTTATCCAATAAGGAATCCCGTGTAAATCCTCAGCCGTTTTGGCAGCTTTAACTCCGTTAAAAGCTGATAAAACAATATTTAATTCAGCTTCAGATGCTTTCTTAATATTTTCAAGCGAATCTTCTATAATAAAGAATGAATTTGATTTAATATCAAGCTTATCGAGTAACCGGCGAATCTCAATCAGGTTCCCTTCAAAAAACGGGTCCTGCGCAGGAGGAACGCCCCAGATATTCACAACGCCTTTCTTCTTTTCCTTCTGAGGAAGAACATAATCGCTGAAAATTGCCTGTAATACTGAATCATATCCGAAAAGCGAATCACCTTTAAATCCTGCACCCGATGCTAATATTACAGGAGCTTTATCTCCTTCATTGGCATCATTATAATCCCGGACAACGGCATTTACGTCATCGCCGACAATTTCAGACGTGCACCCTGTAATTACGACAAATAAATCAGCATCGATAATTTCAGAAGTATGTTTTATTTGTTCTTCAAGTCTTTCATTCCCGCCAAACACAATTTCTTTTTCGGAAATACCGCTTGTCGGGGTTGAAGTTCCGCCGCAATAACTGCTGCCTAAATATCCGGCACCGGCATTTAATGCCGCCGATGCCATGCCACCGCATCCAACCGAAGCATGTAAAATTCCTACCGTTCTCGGCAGAGCATTAACCGTTGCCAATGCTCCTCCTAACGCGCACGAGGTTCTGGGTTTTTCTAAATAATCAGACACTTCATCCTCCTAATTAATATTGTTATTTATTTATAAATGTTGTTACAGCCGCCGAACTGATTCCATTTCTGAAATCCGGATATTTTATTATTAGCTGTATAAAGCTGTTGATAAATACCTTTCGCCTGTGTCAGGCAATATTACGACAATATTCTTCCCTGCATTTTCTTCTCTTCTCGCCAGCAAAGTTGCAGCATAAACGGCCGCGCCCGATGAAATACCGATAATCAGTCCTTCGTTCAGAGCTAATTTCTGAGCTGTAGAAAAGGCGTAATCATTATGAACCTTAATAATCTCATCGATGATTTGAAGATTTAATACCGGAGGAACGAATCCCGCTCCGATACCCTGAATTTTATGCGGACCCGGAGTTCCGCCCGAAAGTACAGGCGAATCAAAAGGCTCGACAGCCACAATTTTAATATCCTTATTTCTTTCTTTTAATATTTCACCAACGCCTGTGATTGTTCCGCCTGTTCCAACGCCTGAAACAAAAATATCGACTTTGCCATCGGTATCTCTCCAGATTTCTTCAGCCGTAGTTTTTCTATGAATTTCCGGATTAGCGGGATTCTTAAACTGTTGTGGCAAATATGAATTCTTTATTTGTGCGCCTAATTCTTCAGCTCTTCTGATTGCTCCCTTCATACCTTCAGCGCCGGGAGTTAACACCAGTTCCGCGCCTAAAGCTTTCAACAATTTCCTCCTTTCGATACTGAATGTATCCGGCATTGTTAATACCAGTTTATACTTTCTTGCAGCGGCAACAAACGCCAAAGCAATACCTGTATTACCCGAAGTAGGTTCAATAATAGTGGTATCCTGGTTAATCAGACCATTATCCTCAGCAAATTTAATCATTGCGTATCCAATGCGGTCCTTTACTGAACCGGCTGGATTAAAGTATTCTAATTTCGCAATAACTTTTGCACCTAATTTTTCTGATTCCGAATAATTTTTTAACTCAAGCAATGGCGTATTGCCAATTAACTCCGTTAAATTACCTGCTATCTTTGTCATTTTTTTTCTCTTTCCTTTTTAAATTGAATAAGTAAAATATTTATCTGCCTGCAGATGGAACTCTGCCAATAATTCTTCTTTAATCTTTACAAAATCATACCCGTCTCTATCGCGGGGACGCGGGAGAGGCACATCAATAATCTTTTTTATTTTACCGGGTCTTGCCGACATAATTACAATCCTGTCGCTCAGAAATACAGCTTCTTCGACATCGTGAGTAATCATAATCATTGTCAGATTATTTTCTTTCTTCCAGATAGTTTCCAGTTCCTGTTGCATATACATTCTGGTCAGGGCATCCAAAGCTCCCAGCGGTTCATCCAAAAGAAGAACTTCAGGCTGATTGACCAGTGCTCTTGCAATTGCCGCTCTTTGAGCCATCCCGCCCGAAAGCTGGAACGGATAAGCTTTTTCAAAACTGTTTAATCCTACTAAATCTATATGTTTTTGAACTATCTCTTTTTTTTCAGTCCTTTTCTTTTTATATAATCCGAAACCGACATTGTCTTCAATTGTCAGCCAGGGCAACAGTCTGTGCTCCTGAAAAATCACTCCCCTGTCTATGCCGGTTGTTCTTATAGCTTTACCATCCAATACAGCTTCACCCTGAAATTCTTTCTCTAATCCGGCAATTATTCTTAATAAAGTAGTCTTACCGCAGCCACTTGTTCCTACAATTGAAATAAATTCGCCTTTATTTACATTCAGGTTCACGTCCTTTAGTGCAACGACTGTCTGTTCCGCATCATTAAAAATTTTTGTTAAATCTGTTATTTTCAAAACCGGTTCTTTACTTTCCGCCATTATCTTAATCCCTAAAATAAATATCTGTTTTTATTAATTGCTTACTTCTCTCTTCCACCTTAATACTTTTCGCTCGATAAACCGGAGACCTGAATCAATAAAGAACCCGATTGCTCCAATTACAAAAAGGACTGCAAAAAGCTGGTCAATCATTAATAATTCCTGCGCCCTTATCAGTAAATAACCCAATCCCTTAGCACCGCCCATCATCTCGGCAGCAACAATTAACGCCCAGGAAAACCCCGCCCCGTATCTGACCCCGACAAAAATACCCGGTAAAGTTGCCGGCAGAATAACACTTTTTAACAGCCTTAATCTTGAAAATTCAAACACCTGCGCAACTTCAATATATTCTTTCGGGACTAACTTAATTCCCTGATATGTATTTAGAAAAACCGGGAAAAATACCGAGTAAGAAATAATGCTGACTTTCGCTAACATTCCTATTCCTGCCAATAACATAAAGAAAGGATATAACGCCAGAGGCGGAATTTGTCTCAGGATATTAAGCAACGGAACAAAAAGTTTTTCAATAATTTTTGACGTGCCTGTTAATACCGCTATAACAAACCCAAGTGAACCTCCCAAAAGGAAACCTTTTATAACGGTACCTAAACTCAGACAGAAATCATCTGAAAAGTTCTGGGAATATATCATATCGTATAAAGCCACAGGTATTTTTTCAGGAGACGGAAAAAAAACTGACTGCCACCAGTTATATTCCGCGTTTAAATGCCATAGTAACAGAAGTACTGCAGGAATAATCATTCCGGCTATGGTTTTAATAATTTTATCGTTTATTTTTTTTTTCAATCTGCTCATAATAAAACTCATTGTGTTAATTTATTTCAGTATATCCGTCTGACCGCCGGACAGACATACTGAAATGTTCATAATTTATTGATAAAGACTGTACGGACCGCCTTTGTAAAATCTTCTGTCAACATAATTTTCAATCTGCGATTTTGACAAAGACTTTTTTGAAACCAATGGATCGTTCAATCCCCCATATTGTTTCTGAAATTCTACCAGTGCGTTAACCACGGTACTCCAGCTGGATTCACCTGGCGCATAACTAATTGCATAAGGCGAATTGATTTGGAATTTAGCTACCTGAAGCGGAACTCTTAAATCCTTAGCGATAGTTGTCGCGGCTTCGTCAGGATGACTAATAATATATTTCCTTGCTTTTTCTCTCGCGGTTAAATATGCTTTAATTGCATCAGGATTCTTTTCAGCCCAGCTTCTTAAAGAGAATAAGAAGATTCTGCTTGCGAATTTATGGTAAACGCCTACGTTACCGCCGGAGCATCCCGGCAGATTGCTCAATACTCTGAACTGTCCCTGCAAATATGGCGCAGCATAAACAGCTATTGACAAGTGATCAACCACCGCGTCTAATTTACCTGTTAATAAACCTTGCTGCAGCTGTAAATATCCGGGCGAATTCCACCAGGTTACAGAACCATTTGGATTTATTTCAGTCTTTAAAGGAATTCCGCTTCTTTCAAATATTTCTAATGCTCCCGCATATCCGCAATGATAGCGGACTGTTCCAACTGTTTTACCTTTAAGGTCGGTTACCTTCCTGTACGGTGAATCTTTAAGAACAATAACAGAAACCGCAGTAGTATCGGCAGGCTGAGCCGTCCAGATTACAACCGCATCCAAACCATTAAGCTTGTGCATATAAGCGGGATACGACATACGACTTGCAAAATGTAAATCACCTCTTTCAAGTAAAGCCGCTTCGGCTCCGGCAAGTTTAACGTTAGCAAAATCAACTATTTTAAAGTCGCGTCCAATTTTTGCAAACTCTTCTTTCAGCCATCCTTTTTGAGCGGCAACAGCTGTGAAAGCATCCAACGGCACATTTACTGTCTTCTGAGCAAATCCCGATATTGAAATAACCAATACCAGAACGATTATATTTATTATGTTTTTCATTTTATTTCTCCTGTTTTTAGAAACTATATACTAACTGAAGTATTATTTCGCCTGTGGCAGGTTTACTTGAATCTTCAGGTTTAATGAAGTTGTAATTCGCCTGTAATTTTAGAACTCTGTCCGTTTTTGCTATCGCATAAGGTCTTTGAAACAAAGGCGCAGTCTGATAGAAATAGTAATTAAAACCTACAGTATAGACTGTCTGGGCATCCTTAACAACTGAAGAGTTTGGATCAAAAAAGTCATATCTGATTAAAGGCTGAAAATCAGGCAGGGCGTCTTCAGTATAGAATAATGTCAGGACATAACTCTTACTATCAGTTGCGACAGCGTTATCAGGGTTAATTTTTCCGTTTACAACATACTGGTTTTTAATAACCGTTTTGCCATCTGTGGCTGATAAGTTATCTCTCAAATGCCCACTGGTATATTCACCTGTGAAAAGGAATGGTTTCTTTAGATATTCCAATTGCACATTGTATAAAGATCCGCCTGTTTTAGATTTATTATCCACATAATCAAAATCTTTTATTGCTACTGTCCCGCCGAATTTAAGTCCGTACAAAGGAGAGAAAAATTCAGTTACAGGCGTTACAGTTGCTTTTAACAAAATGTTTTTCCCTCTGGTCGGGTCTGTAATATTTGCCCCTGCACCATTAAACAAACCTGCGGTAAGCGCTAATTTCGGTATCAATAATCCGGTGAATGCGTCCTGCGTATTAAAAAGACCTAAATCGACATTAAACCCGACATCTCTCGGATTGGCAAAATAACTTCCGATAAATTGCGCACCTTTAATAGTAGGTTTTTTATCTTCGCCGGCAAGATTTTCCGAACCAAACGGAATGAGATATTGTCCGGCTTTTAAAGAAATCGTATAAAACGGGTCTAAATCTGATTTTATACCTTTCAATTCCCAGTTAAAAAACAAATCGCTGATGATAGCCGATGTTGTATTGGTTGTAATTCCTACTGTATAAGAAATATCGCCATCATTAACCGGGTCTTCTCTTAACTTTCCGCTTAAAGTAACAGCCGCATTGCTTGAGCCGATTAAGAAATTAGTTTCGTTAGTTTTAACAACTGTAGCGTTAAATATTCCATAACCTGATAAATTTATAGTATAATTTGAAAGTACCGCTCTTTGAGCCTGTAACTCTAAAATTTCTTTAACCTGGAATAAGTCCGACTGCTTAACGACCGCATCATCAGTAACACCGTCAACCAGCACATCATCTGAGCACGTTGAATCTGCTTCTGCGTTTAACGCCTGGTCTTTAATTTCTGAATTTTCTTTGGATATTTGACTGAACGATAAATCGTTGTCGTTTTGACTTGAACTGTCCTGCATACAGCAGGTATGTTGTTCTGACTGGATTTTAATAGAATCGCTACTCCGTGCTATTTTAGATTTAGCCGGAACTGCGCCTGAGGTAAAACTAACGAGTGTTCCACCTATAATTAATACTTGTAATATGCGAGATGTCCGAGACATTTATCCTCCCTTTTATGTGTATATTTTTAATCAGTTTCAAAATAAATTTATTGTTGTCAAAATTATTACAACAACAGTTTAACGCATTGATTTCAACGCAACAACAATACTGTCCGCAGATATTTTTCATTTCTTTTCTCCTTAAAATTAGTAGCCTGGTTCCTGGATTATCCAATGAGTGCAAATACACAGATATTTAATTAAATCTGTTATTTCTTTAGTTCCGAAAGATCATTTTTACACAAAAAAAAAAGGCGCTTCACGTAACGGGAAGCGCCTTGGTATAAAATCTATATAATAACAGAATTAGGTAAAGTCTTCCTTTAATGATACCGGGTATACCATAC
>Ga0194060_10002702_pt1 | contig 12609 bp, 8 predicted proteins | sample SepL225m_MetaG_FD_163427 | JGI IMG/M metagenome (GOLD analysis project Ga0194060, IMG submission 163427) | Anoxic zone freshwater microbial communities from boreal shield lake in IISD Experimental Lakes Area, Ontario, Canada - Sep2016-L222-5m | ecosystem: Environmental > Aquatic > Freshwater >... | reverse complement strand
TAGCGATGAGAGCGCCGCCGACCGAACTGCTCAGGTTGACCACATCGTTATTCAGCCAGGGCCAGCCGCGCACAAAGGTGGTAGGATTGCCTCTGCGGTCGAAGCGCCGCTCAGTCTCACGACCATCGGAGTAGGCGTAGATAGCCTGGTAGGTAGCCCCGAGCAGGCTGTCGAGCATCGCGCCGCCGAAGCCACCAGCGATAGCAGCCGGGATCACCCACGCAGGCGCAGGTACCTTCGCGAGTATCAGCAGGACAAACAGACAGATACCGATCAGGGCTGCGCCGAGGGCCGCCGCGCTACTGCCAAAGAGCGTGATACCGCCAGACGTACCCGGCTCCACCTCTCGGCCCGTTGTGATCAGGCGCGGCTTGTGTGGGCTAAGCACGCCCAGTTCCGTGGCCCAGGTGTCGGCGTTCACGGTGGCCATCAGGCCAATGAACGCAGCCAGCAACACCAAAGGTTTGTCCGTCAGCCCATAGGCCACCGCGCAGAGCGCGGACATCCCGCCGTTTGCCATTGTCTGGGAAAAGTCGCGTTTGCCACCCTTCTCAAACTTCTCGGCAGCGCGTTTCTCTTTGATCTGCTCTTTATAGCGCGAGAGTAAACTGCTGCTGATAAAGAAGATGATCAGAGTAAGCCCCCACGCCCAGCCGCCGAAGCCAAGGGTGAGGGTTCCGACAAGAATGGCACCCAGCCAGCCGCTGACAGAGAGAGACTTCCGCCAGTAGGCAAGGCCGCCGATTGCCGTGCTGAGCACCAGCCCGGATCCGATGATGGCAAGGTCAATCATGCTGAGATGAGCGGGGCATGCTCCGCCCGACAAACAAACGCAGGACACTGGCTCTCCAATGCCCCGCGATTATACCAGAGTTGACGAATCAGGCGGCGATGGTTCGTTCGCGCAGCACCTTGTGTGCACTATCTTCGCGGATCGCGGTGAGCGCCGCTTCAAGCTCGCCAGCCAGCATATCGGAAACGATCTGCTTTGGGACGAATGCCGCCATTGGCCCAAGCATCGGCTCCAGATCAAGCGTCATCGTCGCCTGGAGGTCGGTGCCATGCACCGCCGGACTGAGCGTCCAGCGGGTTTCAAGTGACACCGGTGTATGTACTTTAAACAAAATCTCGCCCGGTGCTGTCCAGGTTAGGTTGCCCTCGCAGCGGATAGTGCCGAAGATGCCGCCGAGCGACATGTAGGTGATCATACGTGCGCTGCTGGTCTCCATATTCTGATCCAGCAGCTCCACCTTCTGCATACGTGGCAGCAGTTGGCAGATACGATTAGGATTGGAAAGTGATTCGAACACCTCTTCGGGACTGCTTGACTCAATGTAGGCCCGGCGGGAGACGCTGATCATCGCGTGGCTCCTGATGGATCGTGCATAACTGCACAGATATTATGATATATTTGCCAATGATTTGCAACGTAAGAATATCACGTTGGGTACGACATGTCAATGCTTCAGCCAAGACAATCGCATTATACGACTTCGTGCAGAAAGTCAAACGATAACGTGTAAAATTATCCGGGTACACTCAGTTGACGCGCTACAACCAAAGTGCTATGATCAGCGCCGCACATGGGCGTGTGACAGTTGCCCATCCCCAACGCAACGCAGCGTAGCCAACAAGATGACGATACGACAGCCGCACCTCAGCGACTGAGGATGACAGCCGACAAGGGCGCCGACTGCTGCGGTTGGGCGTCCTTTTGTTGTGCTAACGAGCAAAGCGGCAACTTTCTGGGCGAGGGGGTAGCCCAGGCTACAGAAGTAATGGAGTTATGGTGGGCCAGATCAAGCGATTCCTTGTCGGCAAGCCCATTGCGACAGAACACCAACACCACGAGCGTCTGAGCCGAATCACTGCCCTGGCGGTCTTCTCATCGGATGCACTCTCGTCAGTGGCCTACGCCACCGAGGCAATCCTCTCGATCCTCATCCTGGGCGGGTCGGTTGCGCTTGGCTACTCGCTACCGGTTGCCATCGGCATTGCGGTATTGCTTGTGGTGGTGGCGTTCTCGTACCGTCAGACGATCCGCGCCTACCCCAAGGGCGGTGGTGGCTACATTGTTGCCCGCGAGAACCTCGGCGATATTTATGGCCTGATTGCTGCCGGTGCCCTGCTGATTGACTATGTGCTGACGGTGGCCGTCAGTATCTCGGCGGGTGTGGCGGCGATCACCTCGTTGGCCAGCACCTGGGGGATGCCCTGGCTCGCCTCCTACGCGGTCGAAATTGGCCTCGTCTGTATTCTCCTTGTCTCCCTCGCGAACCTGCGCGGTGTCAAGGAGAGCGGTGCGATCTTCGCCGTACCCACCTATGTCTTTATTGCCAGTATCCTGATCCTGATCGTCTATGGCGTGATCCGTAACATGCTCTTTGGTGCCCAGCCAGTAGTTCACCGGATTGACCCCGAGATCCTGGGTACGGGCGAGGCAATCGGACTCTGGCTGGTGATGCGGGCCTTCGCCGCTGGCTGTACGGCCCTCACTGGGATCGAGGCGATCAGCGATGGCGTACCCGCCTTTCGGGTGCCGGAGTCGAAGAATGCCGCCTCTACGCTCACCTGGATGGTGGGGATCTTGGTCACGATGTTCCTCGGCATTACTTGGTTGGCCCACGTCCACGGCGCGGTGCCCAACGAACTTACCCACGAGACGGTGATCTCGCAGATCGCACGCACGACCTTTGGCGATGGGCTGGTTTATGGCATCATCCAGGTGGCCACCGCCCTCATCCTGGTTCTGGCTGCAAATACGGCCTACGCCGACTTCCCCCGACTGGCATCGTTCCTCTCGCGTGACCGTTTCCTGCCCCGTCAGTTCTCCTCCCGTGGCGACCGGCTGGTCTTCTCGAACGGCATCCTGGCCTTGGGCGTCTTCTCGGCCTTGCTGGTGGTTCTCTTTCAGGCCAATGAGATCGCGATGCTGCCGCTCTACGCGATCGGCGTGTTTATCTCGTTTACGCTTTCGCAAGCGGGCATGGTGCGCCACCACTTCCACATCAAGGAAGAGGGCTGGCGCTGGGGTGCCGTGATCAACAGCGTGGGGACGATCCTCACTGCTGTAGTGTTAGTGGTACTCGCCGTCACCAAATTTACCCACGGTGCCTGGGCGGTGATGGTACTCATTCCCATGCTGGTGGTACTCTTCAACAGTATCAACAAACACTATAGCAGCGTGGCCCGCCAACTTTCCCTGGAAGGAGCCGGTCGCCCCATTGCCCTCCGTCGCCACACCTCGATTGTGCTGGTTAGCGGAATCCATCGTGGTGTACTTCCCGCCCTCCAGTACGCCCAGTCCATCGCCCCCGATAACGTGATGGCAGTGTATGTCAACCTTGACTCTGACCAGACCGCAAGGCTCCAGCAGCGATGGATTGACTGGGGCTTTAATATCCCCCTTGTGGTGCTTGAATCCCCCTATCGCTCGCTGATCACCCCGCTGTTCAACTACATTCAGGAGGTTGACGCACGTTACAACGACCACGTCCTTACGGTGGTTCTGCCGGAGTTTGTGCCTGCCCACTGGTGGGAACACCTACTGCACAACCAGACAGGTATGCTCATCAAGGCCGCCCTGATGTTCAACAAGGACGTGGTTGTCACCAGCGTGCCCTACCGCCTAGAGCGGTAATACAGCGCCTTCATCACCCCATCCGCGCCATAGCCTCGGCACGGGTGGGGATTGTTGATGTTCCCGATCCCTCCACCGCACATGCGGCCACCGCACTGGCGAAGGTGGCCGCCGCTATTGGATCGCCCGTCTCGCGCAGGCGCAGCAGCAGGGCTGCCGCAAACACATCGCCGGCACCAGTCGGGTCGCGCTCTACGGCGGGAAAGGCGTCAATCTGGTGGGGTTTCCCGCTGATATAGAGGGTTGAGCCACGCGCTCCCCGCGTCACCGCTACCAAACGACAATCGTGCGCGTAGCTCTCCGCGAGATCTTCATCGCCACCCACGTCCTCAATGCTCAGCACCAGTACATCAACATGGCGCAACTGAGTCGGGTTGGGTTTCCATGTCACCCGCCGGATCACTGCCGGCAGCGGGGAATCCCACTCGCGCATCCAGCCCTGCGGCGTCACACCCACAAGCGAGTCGGGGAATTGCTCGGCCATATCCAGGCCGAACTCACCGGTTAGCGGGCCAAGATGGACAATCGGGGCTGCCCGCCACGCATGGGGCAGATCGGTGAAGTGGAGTCGCGCCCCCAGCGCATGGAGCAACTGCACCCTGCCCGTGGGGGTATAGCGGTTTTCAAATGTTGACTGCGCCTGCGCCGGGACGATAGTAGCCTGCACGCCTGCGGGCAGATCCAGAGGCTGTGCGGGATCTCCCGACGTCAGCACGGCTGCGCCAACGCCGAGGCGGGCAATCGTCGTCGCCGCGTAGCGCACCGTCCCGCCGGAGGAACTGCCCCCAGCAGGCAGCAAGTCGCGGGTCAGGTCGCCGATCACAAGGTACGGTGGAATCATAAACTGCTTTACTATTCGCCCGATAACCCGACAGCCCGACAGCCCAACACAGCGCCGATGAGGGGCTGTGGGCGCTGTCGGGCTGTGAGAGGGCATCCGGCAGGGCGTGAAAATCTTCTCGGTGCAGGGCTACTTTGAGGGATAGATCACAATCTTACGGTTCTCGCCATCGCCAGAACTTTCGGTGTAGATGCCCTTATCCTCGCGCAGAGCCAAGTGAACGATACGTCGCTCGTAGGCAGCCATTGGCTCCAGCATAATCGGGCGGCCTGTCTGTCGGACGCGCTCCGCCATGCGGCGGGCCAGACCCTCCAGCGACTCCTGCCGGCGCTGACGATAGTTGCCGACATCAACCACCACCTGCGGCCACTTTTGCACACGACGACTGACGAGAAGGTTCAGCAGGAACTGGAGTGATCGCAGCGTCTCGCCACGTCGTCCGATCAGCAGCCCCATCGCCTCTTCATCCGCACCTTCAATGTGCAGCGTAACCGTCTCCTCGATAGTGCCCTTTTGGCCGGGGACACGTATCAGCACCGCCGTGACATAGCCGTGGATGTCCATCCGCTCCAGGAGATCCTCCAGCACCTTGCGAGCGATTGCACCAACATCACCCGATGATTCGTCGGACGGATCCGCGACCTGAGACTCGGTCGTCTCATCGTCGTCGTCTACCATCGTTACCCGAACCATCGCCTCATCGCCCGATTCACCCGAATCCAGCACCGCGATAGCAACCTCGTCGCGATCCTTGCCGAGCTGCGCGAGTGCAAGCTCAACAGCCTCTGCAACGGTACGTGCGCGTATCTCGATGCTCTTCATAGAAAAATCCTTCAGGTGCGGAAATCCAGGAGGAACGCAACATCCTGCGTCTCTTCAGTGGCTTTCGTTCACACGGTTGTCGAACGTTACACGGGATCAGTTCACTCAGTGCCGACGCCGTGGGCGGCGCGGAGTGGCCTGCTGTTGGCCCTGAGTGGGAATGTCGTTGACCGCGTCCTCATGTGGACCTGACTCCTGAGATCCAGCCTGCTCGTTCTCCGTCAGAGGGCGCATCACTGTCCAAAAATCGGAGCGCTGTGCTGCCGTACTCAGCGGAGTCCCCGAGTCGCTGGCTCCCGATGTCACGACCGCTGGTGTGAGGCTGGGAAGAGTACCGGGCTTACTATCAGGCGGGAGGAATGTGAGGTAGTTCGCCAGCGAACCCCAGCCAGAGGTAAAGTACTGTTGCACCACTCCCACAAGGCTGCTCACCACCCAGTAGAGGACGGCCCCCGAGGGGAAAGTGAAGGCGATGTAGCCAAAAACCAATGGCATAAACATCATGGCCTGGGTCATCGCCTTTTGCTGCGGATCCTGGGTACGCGGAGTGGCCATCGTCGTCTGCATCACTTGGAGCAAGATCGAGAGTACCGGCAGTACCAAGTAGAGCGGCGCGGCGAAGCCGGCCCCGCCAGGGCCAAAAGCCGACGTACCCAGGTTGAAAAGGCCCAGGAAGTTAGCACTGAACAAATGGGCGACATTCGGATCTTCAAGCAGTTTCGCCGCAGCGGCGCTCAGGTTCACCCGCTGATCAGGCACCATCAGGTGATAGACCGCCTGGTACACGCCAAAGAAAATCGGCAGTTGGAGCAGCACCGGCAAACAGCCACCAACCGGGTTGATCTTATACTCGCGGTAGAGCTTCAGGGTCTCTTCCTGAAGCTTCTGCTGATCCTTCCCATGCTTGCGCTGAAGATCCTTGATCAGCGGCTGGATCTGCTGCATCTTACGGCTCGACCGGAGCGAGGTCAGGGTCAGCGGAAGAATCACCAGACGTGCGCAGATCGTGAAAATGATAATCCCCAAGCCGACACTGCCCGTCGTCGTGCTAAACCAGAGCAATATCTGCTCAAGCAGGCCAACAAATAGGGACCAGATTCCACCCATAGTCGAAGCCTCTAGTGCTGATCGCTGGGAATTGGCGGCTCCCCAGAAGATTCTACTGACGTATCGGGAGCCGGGGCAGATCGCCAGATCTGAGCTCGGCGCAGCAACCCCTCGACAGCATCCTGGATTGCCGCAAATGGGACGTTGATAATCTCTGAGCTACGAACGATAAACACGAGGTCGTAGCCGGGGGCGATGTGAGAGAGGGCAAGCCGGACAGACTCGCGGACGCGACGCTTGGCCCGATTACGCCGCACCGCGATGCCTATCTGCTTACTGACCACAAACCCGCAACGGGTACGCATACGGCGGCCAGCAATAACATTCAGCAGCAGGAGCGGAGTGGAGAACGTGCGACCGTCACGTCGGGCGCGCCGGAACTGGTCGGGCCGACGCAGCCGGTGGGTACGCTTCATAGAACGCCGGACAGGGTACAGGATTGGAGACTCACACACCTGCACGCATCCTGTACCCCCGTATGCCTAGCGATGACCACCACGGACGCCACGGCGCTCATCGCTCACCGTCAGCTTCCAGCGGCCCTTCATGCGGCGGCGGCGCAGCACCTCGCGCCCATCCTTCGTCTCCATCCGTGACAAAAATCCGTGCTTGCGTCGGCGGGGGATCCGCTTCGGCTGCCAGGTTCGCTTCGGCATCTGTATGCTGCTACTTTCTACGTACCCAAAAGTACGCGCTAGAAATTCCTGCTTCACCCCAGCGTGCCATTTCGAGGATGGTCTTACCGCCAGTCCACAGGCCGGTTTTACGTCTCGACGTAGCCACCACCGAGACGGCTAGTTTGGCACTGACACACTCGATCGATTGGTCACGAACTGAAAGATCTTGGTTATCGAACATCCCGCTCGTGATTATTGTGAGTATTATAGTACACCCGTGTGTATTTTACAAAGGCTAGATTAAAGCTCCTCGTGCGCACAATAGACACGCTTCAATTCATGCTTTGTAGGCAAACTCGCGCCATTATACCCGTCGCGCTCTCACAGTGTCAAATGATATGCCGCGCACAGGTATAAAAAACATATGGAGGCGGCAACGCCGCCCCCATGAATCACTTCCTTAACGCGCAGTGGGCTACTCGTCGCGCCCAACCTGCTGGAGCGTGCGTCGGATCGCGTCACGCTGGCGACGGTCGCCACCCTCCGTCTCCTCAACTTCCTCCTCGACATCAACGCGATCCTTCTTACGATCGCGCCGAACGTTCGCGGGGCTGCCATACTTGCTCAGGAGATCCGCAAGGGTCGCATCGCCAACAAACTCCTCGGCCACTTCCTCCGTGCTGTAGGTTTCCGGCACAGCGGGCTGAGACGAGGTACGACGGCGATCCCGGTTGCGGTCGCCACGATCATTGCGCTCGCCCCCACTGCGCCCCTCGCGGGCGGCAGCGGCAGCGGCAGCGAAGCGTGGTGCCGCGCCAGGGCCAGTGCGCGGGATGACCTGGCTGGGAGTCTCTTCCTCGTAGTTCCCGGTGGGCTCCGGGTCGTCAAGGCGCATCGTCAGGCTAATCCGCTTGCTTTGCTGATCAACCTCGATCACCCTGACCGTGACCTTATCGCCAACCTTGACGACATCCTCGACCTTACCCACACGGCTCGACGAGAGGGCCGAGATGTGGACGAGGCCATCGCGACCGACGCCGATGTCCACAAAGGCTCCGAAGGGGGCCAGTCCGCTCACGGTTCCGTCGAGTACCTGGCCGGGCTCAAGCCCCTGCATGCGCTGGGTACGCATCGCACGGCGCAGGCTCAGGCTGATCCGGGTACCCTCCGGGTCAATCTCAAGGATCTTGAAGTTAAACTGCTCGCCGACTTTCACGGCATCCTCAGGCTTCTCGACCCGGCCCTCGGCCAGTTCAGAGACGTGGATGAGTCCATCCTTACCCACACCGATGTCGGCGAAGGCACCAAAGGGCGCGAAGCCGGTGATCGTCCCCTCGACCACATCGCCCACCTTCAGGGATGTGATCCGATCCTTGTCTACCTCAGCCCGCTTAGGCCGGCTGCGGCTGCGCCCGCCCTCGTTGCGCTCTGGCGAGCGCATCGTGAGGCTAATCCGGCGTGCGTCAGGATCAATGCTCTTCACCCGCACCGTCACCGTATCGCCGATCTGTACCAGATCCGACGGTGTATCAATCCGGGTGTCGCTCATCTCCGAAATGTGAACGAGGCCATCACGACCTACGCCAACATCAACGAAGATCCCATAGAGCGCGATTGACGTAACCCTTCCATCGAGCTCCATGCCGGACTGAAGATCCTTCAGGCGACGTGGACGCCCACCCTCATCAGCGACTGGCGTAAAACTGGCACCCTCGGGAGCCTCTGCTCCCTCCCCCTCCGCCTCGGTGACAGCCTCCGAAACGTCCGACGCCTCCGGCTCCGCCACAACGGCGGGTGCCTGAGCCTCAGTCTCAGGGGTAGGCTGTGCCGTAGCCTCCTCCGCCGCGGACTCCGGCGTAGTGGCATCGGCCTGAGCCGCCGGAGCGTCAGCTGCGTCGAGCAGCGTGTCAAGCAGCTCGCTCTCAGCGACATCTTCCCTACGTACCTGATCGGTCATTTCCTGGATCCCTCCTACGTTGATGGACAAGCCTGCCTGTTCCTGTTACATCTGCATCTGCCGACGAACGGCCTGCACTAGGCCGTCATCGTGCAAATCCTCGAGCCGATAGTAGCGCCCCTGAAGGTGTTCGGACAGCCGCCGTGACAGCCCCCGCTCGAAGTTCGGGTGCTCGGTATCGATCACAATGGCGCGTATATTGCGCGCGGCGATCAGATCGGCGATTGCATATGCTTCTTGCTGTGGTGGTGCGTTGCCGATGGCGACATTTGCCTGTCCATCGGTGAGCAGCACCATCAGTGGGACAATCTCTTTATCCTGGCGACGCGCCCTCTCCAGCAGTTCATAGGCGGTGAGCATCCCGCGTGCCAGAGGAGTCTTCCCGCCTGTCGGCATTGTCAGAAGCCGACGTTGCGCCAGTTCAACACTATTGGTGAGCGGCAGCAGCACCCGCGCATAGTCGCGCTGGAAGCTCACCAGTCCCACCTGATCGCGGCGCTGGTAGGCGTCGCGCAGCAAGGAAAGGACGGCGGCCTTGGTGGCCTGCATGCGCTCCTCTGCAGCCATGCTCCAGCTCGCATCTACCACAAAGCAGACGGCGTTACGGGTGCGGCGCACCCGCACCTTCTGGCGCAGGTCGCCCCGCATGATCAGCACCTTTGGCCTACGGCGGTGGGGATCGTGCGGCTGATGCACCAGTTCGTTACGACGTTTGCGCTGGTAGATCGCGGCCTCACGTAGCGTTGCGTCAAGGGCCAGATCCGTGACCCGTGGGACAATCTGGCTGGTAATATAGCGGCCCTGCTTCCGTGTGGTGCGGGTGCGCGAACGTTTGCCGGGCGAGCGGCGCTGCATACGGTCGGCGGAACTCTCCAGGCGGCGGGTACGGAACATCTGGTCGGCATCAATCTGTTTGCCCCCGGTGTTCTTGTCGCCAGACTCCTGGTTCTCGCTGCTGGCAGCACTTCCCAGTGGGGAGATGCCGCCGCCCCCGGAAGTATTGTCGTTATCGTTGCCGCCCTCGCCACCCTCCGTTTTTTCACCTACCTCAGATTTTTTTTTTACACTGTCGCCCGACATATCCTCGGCGATCTTGCCGTTGCGCTCAAGGATCTGAGCGATGCGCTGCTCGTCCACCTTGATCTCGGCGAAGGGCTGGCGGCGCATACGGTGGGGCAAGGCCAGTTCGGCGGCCAGACGAATATCTTCCGCGCTCAGCGTAAGCCGACCGCTCCACGCCGCGTGGGTGCGCGCCGTCTCCAGAATCGTCAGGTCGGCACGGTGGCCATCAACACCAAGCTCAAGACAGAGCCCCGCCACAGCAGCCATATCAGGCGTCTCGATCCGCACCTTGGTCAGCAAATCGCGAGCTACCGCGATCCGGTTGGCGAGATCGCTCTCGCTGCGCTGCCACTGCGCCATGAAGCTCTGCGGATCAGCTTCGTAGGCCATACGCCGCTCGATCACCGCCACCCGCGAAGGCACATCCGCGAGACCAACCACCTCGACGGCGAGGCCGAAGCGGTCGAGCAATTGCGGGCGCAGTTCACCCTCCTCGGGGTTCATGGTGCCAACCAGGATAAATCGGGACGGGTGCGAGATGCTCACGCCCTCGCGCTCAACCGTATTCACGCCCATTGCGGCAGCATCGAGCAAAATGTCCACAAGGTGATCGTCAAGCAGATTCACCTCATCAACATAGAGCAATCCACGGTTCACCTGGGCCAGCAGACCTGGCTCAAAGCGGCGCATCCCCTCGGTGATGGCGTGTTCAAGGTCAAGCGACCCGACGACCCGATCTTCAGATGCCGACACCGGCAACTCGACGAGGCGAGTTGACCGATCAAACGTTGGCAGTTCGACGCCAACGCTGCGGGATTTGCAGTGTGTGCAGAGCCCAGCCGGATGATCAGGGAGGCAACTGTAGGGGCAATCGGTGACAACAGTAATAGAGGGAAGCAGGCGAGCGAGACCGCGTACCGCCGTGGATTTGGCCGTACCCTTCTCGCCGCGAATGAGAACGCCGCCAACCCGTGAGTTGACCGCATTGAGGATGAGCGCACGCTTAAGCCGCTCTTGGCCGACAATGGCGGTAAAAGGATAAACTGGGCGCAGTAGCAACGTGCTCACAAGAATAAAAATCTTCCAACTCGTAACGAGCCAGAAGCACTAGCAGCAGCGCCGTGATTCAATGTGGTGTTTTGTCCGACCAGTGCCGAAAGGAACCGACATAACACGGCTGTTGCCCGCGCATTCACGTAATGCCGTGACAGTTCACGACTGCGCCATTGTCGCATAAAGCCTAGTAAAAGTCAAATCTCAGGTATCAGTTGTTTATCAGTCGCCACTCGTAGCCCTCCCGCCACGGCTCATGGTAGCTATGCTATAATCCCATGCTGATCATCAATCATGACGGTACTTCTGTGATGAGCCCTGTCAGGTGTGGATCTACCACACCTGCGCATTGCAGCGCCGCAATAAGCTGTATAAGACGTGTCTACCCTGCTATTACACAATCCATTGTATTTCACCCCATTGGAGCATATCTGTGGGCTTTAACCCAATAAACTCGCTGTTTGGTGCCTTCAGCCGCGATCTCGGGATCGACCTAGGCACTGCCAACACTCTTGTCCATGTGCGTGGTAAAGGGATTGTCATCAGCGAGCCATCTGTTGTCGCAATTGACCGCAAGACGAAAAAGGTTCACGCGGTAGGAGCCGAGGCCAAGGCGATGGTCGGGAAGACGCCGGCAAACATTATTGCGGTGCGCCCGCTGAAAGATGGTGTGATCGCCGATTTTGATGTGGTCGAGAAGATGCTAGCCTATTTTATTCGGAAGGCCCACACCTACTCGTCCGTGCGGCTGATGGACCCGCGCCCGCGTGTGATTGTCGGTGTGCCCTCGGGTGTCACCGAGGTGGAGAAGCGCGCCGCCCGTGATGCGACCCTGAACGCGAAGGCGCGTGAAGCCTATGTGGTTGAGGAACCCATGGCCGCCGCCATCGGGGCTGGTCTGCCGGTTGAGGAGCCGATGGGCTCGATGATCGTGGATATTGGCGGCGGGACGACCGAGGTGGCGGTGATCTCCCTTGGCGGGATCGTGATCAATCACTCGATTCGCACGGCAGGTGACGAGATTGATGAGGCGATCATCCAGTTCGCCCGCCGCGAGTATAACCTGCTGATCGGCGAGCGTATGGCCGAGAAGGCGAAGATCGCCGCTGGCTCAGCCTACCCGCTTGAAGAGGAAATTAAGGTGGTGCTGCGCGGGCGCGATCTGCTCACTGGGCTGCCAAAAGCCGTGGAGATGAGCAGCGTCGAAATCCGCGAAGGTATCGCCGGCCCGATCAATGCGATTGTCGCTGAGGTGCGCGCTGCGCTGGAGGAGACCCCGCCGGAACTGGTGGCCGATGTGATGGAACACGGGATTACGTTGGCCGGCGGCGGCTCGCTGCTCCACGGCCTCGATAAGCGCATCGCCGCCGAGACGCGCATGCCCGTCCATGTGGCCGAAGACCCGCTCTCGTGCGTGGCCCGTGGCGCGGGCAAGATGGTTGAGAATTTTGAGAACCGGGTTTATCAGGATATCCTTACCCGCACGCAGAGCAGTCGGCGAGCTAAATTG
>Ga0194060_10002701_pt1 | contig 12610 bp, 13 predicted proteins | sample SepL225m_MetaG_FD_163427 | JGI IMG/M metagenome (GOLD analysis project Ga0194060, IMG submission 163427) | Anoxic zone freshwater microbial communities from boreal shield lake in IISD Experimental Lakes Area, Ontario, Canada - Sep2016-L222-5m | ecosystem: Environmental > Aquatic > Freshwater >... | reverse complement strand
TGCGCAGCCTCCTCACCCTCACCCTCCTGATGCTCGGGGTCTTCGCTCTGGTGGTGATGACTTCCGTGCTGGACGGCATCATCGACAAGATCGGCACGGGTTTCGCCGGCATGAGCTGGGACGGAACGGTGCGCGTGGCCCCGAAGACCCCGGAGACCAGCGACGAGCGCAAGCGCTTCAGCATGAGTCCGGGCCTTCGCTACGAGGACCTGAGCCGCCTGAGCGCCCCCAATCCCAAAGTGCTCTGCTTCCTGCCCAGGGCCCAGAGAAATGTCACTGTGCGGGTCGGTGGCGACACCGAGCGAATTTTCGTGAATGGCGTGTCGCCCGACTACGCCCTGTTCATGAACCGCCCCATCGGCATCGGGCGCGGTCTCACAGAGGATGATCAGCGCCGGCGGTCCACGGTGGCCGTGGTGGGGGCCACCCTGGCCACCAAGCTCTTCGGGGGCGCGGACCCTGTGGGTCGGGATCTGGTGGTGGAAGGCGTGCCCTTCCGCATCATCGGGGTCCAGGCCCCAGGTCAGATCTTCAACGAGGAAAACTACACCGATGCCAACGGCATTCTGATCCCCCTGGAGACCTACATGGACCGCATGGACCCGGCCCACAAGCTGGCCCAGATCACGGTGAAGCTGCGGCGGCCCGAGGACATGGGCGAGATCTCCGCCATGCTGCTGGGACGGGTGCGCCAGGCCCACCATGGCATCGAGGATGTCGAAGTGGTGGACCTGGACGCCGAGGCGGCCAAGGGCTACCAGAACTTTCTCTCCCAGATGCGCGGCTGGAAGATCGTCCTCCTGAGCCTGGCCAGCACCGTGCTGCTGGTGGGCGGCGTGGGCGTGCTCTCGGTGATGCTCATCAGCTTCAGCGACCGCCGCTTTGAGATCGGCCTCCGCAAGGCCCTGGGCGCCTCGGATCATGAAATCTTCATCCAGTTCCTCCTGGAGGCGGTGGTGCTGGCGGCCATCGGGGCCCTCCTCGGCACCCTGTCCGGCGCCCTGCTCTGCAAGGCACTCTCCGCCAGCTTCCCCTACGGGCTGGTGGTCAACTCCCTGGGGCTGATCACCGCCTGGCTCGTGGCCCTAGCTCTGGCCTTGGTGTTCGGACTCTATCCCGCCTTCCGGGCCATGCGCCTCAGCCCCATGGAGGCCATGAGGTAGGCTGTGGGCAGTAGGATGAGGGGATGGCAGATCCGATCCAAGTCACGGCCACGGTCCGCATTCCGGGCGAGGCTATCCGCTTCAAGGCGGTCCGCTCCAGCGGGGCGGGCGGTCAGAATGTGAACAAGGTGTCCTCCAAGGTGGAGCTGCGCATCGACCTCGGGGCCATCGAGGGCCTGCCCGAGGATGCGCTGGCCCGCCTGCGCACAGCCCAGCGCAATCGCCTGGACGCAGATGGTCTCTGGATCCTGGTCAGCGACGGCAGCCGGGATCAGCTCAAGAACCTGGAGGCCGCCCGGGACAAGGCCGCCGAGGGCATCCGGTCCGCCCTGATCGTGCCCAAGTCCCGGCGGGCCACCCGCCCCACCCGGGCCTCCAAGGAGCGGCGCCTGGATACCAAGAAGCGCTCCTCCCTGGCCAAACAACAGCGCCGGGGAAATTTCGAGTAAGCTGAAGCGTCCCATCAGGAGATTCCATGTCCGAACAACAGTCCTTCGCCAACCACCGCCGCTTCGAACCGATCCAGCACTTCGTGGTAACACCCTTCCTGCTGATCACCTGGCTCGCCACGATCCGCCTGGCCTACAAGTACCCCAGCACCCAGAGTGTGTGGGTGGCTGTGCTGGCCTTCATCCTCGTGCTGCTGGCCCTGCAGGTCCGCGTCTATTCCCTGAAGGTGCAGGATCGCCTGATCCGCCTGGAGGAAACTCTGCGGATGCAGCGCCTTCTGCCCGCGGAGCTCCAGGGGCGCATCCAGGAGCTGTCCCCCAGGCAGCTGGTGGGCCTGCGCTTCGCCTCCGATGGCGAACTGGCCGAGCGCGTCCGGGAAGCCCTCGACCAGAAGCTCAGCGGCGAAGCCATCAAGAAGCGCATCCAGACCTGGCGGCCCGACACCTTCAGGGTCTAAAAAACAGGAAACTGATCCAACGCGAAGTTTCAGGTTGTCTCGTGTATCGGCGCAGCCGATACCGAGAAGACGCGAAGAATGATTTGGCCGGTGAAAAGGTTCTTGCAGGCCTTCTTCTTTTTTATTCGCGTCTTTGCGTTGAATCTTTTTTGATCAATCCCGGACGTAGTGGCAGGTGTAGCCACCGGGGTGCTTGACGAGATAATCCTGATGGGACTCTTCGGCCTTCCACCAGGGGCCCACGGCGGTGATCTCGGTGACGATGGGGCGCTTCCACTTGCCACTGGCGTCCACCTCGGCCTTCACCCGCGCCGCCGTCTGCTGCTGGACCGCATCGTGGAAGAAGATCGCACTGCGGTAGGAAGTACCCATATCGTTGCCCTGGCGGTTCAGGGTGGTGGGGTCGTGCATTTTGAAGAAGAACCGGAGCAGGGCCTCATAGGTGGTCTGGCTGGGATCGAAGCGAATCCGGATGGCTTCCGCATGACCTTCGTGGTTCGCGTAGGTGGCGTTGGGCACAGCGCCTCCGGTGTAACCCACCTCGGTGGCCAGCACGCCCGGCTGCTTGCGGATCAGATCCTCCATGCCCCAGAAGCAGCCGCCAGCCAGGGTGGCGGTCTCCTCCTTGGGCGCGGGGGCCGCCTTTCCGAACAGGGCCAGGAAGCTGCCCAGTCCTGCCTGTTCCAGGTCCGCCACCGGGACGAAGCGCAGGGAGGCGCTGTTGATGCAGTAGCGCAGGCCGCCCTGCTCCTTCGGCCCATCGTCGAAGACATGCCCCAGGTGGGAATCGGCCGTCTTGGATCGGACTTCGGTGCGGAGCATCCCGTGGCTAATGTCACGCTTCTCGAGAACCTCCTGCTCGGCCAGAGGCTTGGTGAAGCTGGGCCACCCGCAACCGGAATCGAACTTCTCCTTGGACGAAAACAACGGCTTCCCGCTCACGATATCCACATAGACACCGTCCCGGTGCTCGTTCCAATACTCGTTCCGGAAGGGTGGCTCGGTGCCGGCCTCCTGAGTCACCTGGTACTGCATGGGAGTGAGCTTCTGTTTCAGTTCGGCGGGGCTGGGCTTGGACGGCGTCACCTGGGCCTCTCGGTTCATAGGGCTCGCCGCGGGGGCGGGGCCGTGGTTGGCGGAAACGGCAAACCCGAAGCCGGTCAGGGCTGCGGTTAGGGCAAGGCCACCCCAGAGGGTGCGGGCATGCATGGCGAGCCTCCTGGTCATGAGCTTGGATGCCCGAGCGAGGGGGAATGGTACAGGCCTGCCCAGCGACTCACGCCGGGCGGTCCCAGTGGCCCCGGGTGAAGTCCGGGATTGTCTGTGGGGCCCCCCCGCCCTTCACGCTGGCGATGGACAGGGGCAAGGGTGCGCTCCAGGCCGCCGCATCGTAGACATCGAAATCCGGGGGCAAGCCCTGGAGCAGGCACTCCACCGTGCGATACCACATCACGTAATCCATGCCGCCGTGGCCGCCATGCTTCCGGGCCAGTTCCCCCACCCGCTGCCAGAGTTCATGGACGAAGCGCTGCCGGTACGGCCTCAGGGCCTCCTCGCCCTGGATCCAGGTGTGGGCTTTCGCCTTCTTCGCCGCCTCATCGAGATACAGGCGGGCAGGAAAGTCGGCGAAGGCGCCCCGGGTGCCCTGCAGCAGGTTGTGGCGAGTGTAGGGCCGGGGCGACACCGTGTCGTGCTGCAGCAGGATGGTCCGGCCCTTGACCGTGCGGAGCACGCTGGTGTTGACATCACCGCAGATATAGGTCTCACCGCGGCCCTTGAAGCGGGCGGCCTGGTCCTCCCCCAGGGCTGCCTCCAGGCTGGACAGGGACACCATCCTGTCGAGGCGATCCCCCCGGTGGATGCCCATGTACCAGCAGATGGGGCCCAGCCCGTGGGTCGGGTAGAGGTTTCCGTTCTCCCGGGTGTGCCAGGCGCGGCGCCAAGTAGCCTCGCTGACATAGGCCCCGGCCTCGTCCCGCTCGTTCATCACCATGCGCAGATCATGGATATAGGCGGCCTCGCCATGGGTGATGGTGCCGAACAGCCCCTGGCGGGCCATGGCCAGGACCATCAGCTCGTTCTCGCCGTAGCAGCAGTTCTCCATCATCAGGCAGTGCTTCCGGGTCTGTTCACTCGTCCGCACCAGCTCCCACAGCTCGGGCAGGGTGACCCCGGCCGGAACCTCCACCCCCACATGCTTGCCATTCCGCAGGGCACAGAGGGCCTGCCGAGCGTGCCACTCCCAGGGGGTTGCGATGAAGATGAAATCGAGGTCGTCCTGCCGGCAGAGGTGCTCGTAGTCCTGGGGACCGGCAGCATAGCAGCGGGGTTCCGGCAGGCCCTTGCGGGTAAAGCACTGCTTCGCCTGCTCGTTCATCAGGGGGTCGCTATCGCAGATGGCTCGGATCTCAACCCGGGGAATCGTCAGCAGGTCACTCAGCACGCTCTGCCCCCGCCGCCCCACGCCGATGATGCCAAGCCGCACCCGCTCCAGCTTCGGAAAGGGCACACCCAGCATGGTCTCGGCCACAGCAGCGCTGGCTGGGACCGGCCCCAATGGGGGGACCGCGCCCAGGGCGGTCGCCGCCCCCGCCAGGGCACCCGCCTGCAGAAAAGCTCGACGGGAAAGAGCTTCTGAACTCATCCAGACCTCCATGAACCCAGGATACGGAAGGTCAGATTGAGATTGAGCGAAAACAAGATCAGGTCGGCTGGAGGTCCATGGATTCCACGCTGAGGTGGAGAGTCTCAATGAGCACACTGCTGGTCAGTGCGTCCAGGACCGACCACTCCAGTTTCACGGGGAATGTGTTGTGCAGCCGCCAGACCGTGGTCGGTTCGTGCTGCTCATTGAGCAGGGCCACCGTGAGGTCGCGGCGCTCAGCGGTGCCGAAGCGGACCGTATTCAGCCACTGGAAGAACTGGTCGTCCATGGGCATCACGCCCCGCTCCAGGACGCATTCCGTGAGCCGGAGGAGGCCAGGCAGTTCGCGCACGAACTCGTCGGGATACGAGCCCTCGCGGTAGCGGATCACATCCCGCTCCATGCGCGGCAGCAGCACGCGGGTGAAGCCGATGCGGGAGAACCCCGCATCGACCCTGAAGTGGTAGGACGGGTGGGGATGGACAGCTGACATCGGGCCCTCCTGGGCTGTGGAGTTAAAGGACTCAGAGCAGTTCGCGCAGTCGGGTCCAGGCCGTAAGGTCATGGTTGATAGTCCGGCGGCAGCGGACGCCGTCTGCACCGCGCCACTCAAGGCGGACCTGGAACTGCATGGGCTGACGCCGCTGCTGATAGCCCGCGAGGGTGTCCACCAACAGACGGATGCGGCGTCCTGCGGGCAGGAACTCCAGCTTCGAGTAGAGCGGGTTGTCGTTCACCCGCAGTCCGGCTAGGTCGCGGATCACGCGGCTGAAGCGCACCCGGATCGCATGGGCCGCAGCGCCATCGCAGGCCAGGACGAATTGCAGCGTGCCGCGTTCGAGTTCGATATCGAGCAGCAGCTCGGCTACACAGGAAGGGGTGGGTCGCAGCTGGGGGGCAGACATGGCGCTCATTGTGCTCCAAAAAAGATTCTATTGTCGATCGGCCTTGGCTTCGTCCGCTGCCTGCGCGAGAGTTTCCCAGTGGACACAGACCAGGAGCACCAGGGACTGGGACCGCCATCGCCGTGGCGGCCAGGATCGCAGTGCGCAGACCACCGCCGGGGATTCCCCGCCCGGCCACCCGGCGGTAACCTCACACTGCCATCAGACAAGCGCGACGGCCACGCCCCTGAAGGCGGAAGGCATCGAGTCTGTCGCAGGGGTATCGACCCCTGTGGGGAGCACTAGGGATGCGGTTACTGGCCCCATCCACTTGGCATGACATTGAGGAGCAGGCATGGATACCCGCAACCAAGGTTTCAACACCAAGCTCGTCCATGCGGGCATTCCCGATGATGCCCACGGCAGCGTGGTGACCCCCATCTACCAGACCTCCACTTTCGCTTTCCGCAATGCCAAGCAGGGTGCCAACCGGTTCGCCGGCACCGAAGACGGCTACATCTACACCCGCATCGGCAACCCCACCACCGTAGCCCTGGAAGAGAATGTCGCGCAGTTGGAAAACGGCTTCGGCGCCACGGCCATGGCCAGCGGCATGGGGGCCGTCAGCACCGTCTACCTGGCCCTCCTCAGTGCCGGGGACCATGTGGCCAGCACCGATTCCGTCTACGGCCCCAGCCGGGGACTCATGGAAAAGCACATGAGCCGCTTTGGTGTGGAAAGCACCTATGTGGACACCTCCGATCTGGCGAACCTGCGTCGGGCCATGCGGCCCAACACCAAGCTGGTCTATGTGGAATCCCCTTCCAACCCGGCCATGTCCGTCACTGATATTGCGGCCGCGGCCGAGATCGCCCACGCCGCCGGGGCCCTGCTGGTGGTGGACAACACCTTCGCCAGTCCGCACCTGCAGAAGCCCCTGGATCTGGGCGCGGATCTGGTTCTGCACTCCGTCACGAAATTCATCAATGGCCACGCCGATATCGTCGGTGGCATCGTGGTATCCAAGACCGAGGCCCTGCACCGCCAGATCCGGGCCATGCTCATCAACCTCGGCGCCAACATGGACCCCCACCAGTCCTACATGGTGAGCCGCGGCCTCAAGACCCTGGCCCTGCGGGTAGAGCGGGCCGAAGACAACGCCCGGGAGATCGCGCCCTGGCTGGAGGCCCATCCCCAGGTGGCCTGGGTGCGCTACATCGGCCTGCCCAGTCATCCTCAGCATGAGCTGGCGAAGCGGCAGATGACCGGTTTCGGATCCATGATCTCCTTCGAGCTGAAGGGGGGCATGGAGGCGGGCATTGTGGTCATGGACAGCGTGCAGCTGGCCGGTCTTGCGGTGTCCCTGGGCGGCGTGGAAACCCTGATCAGCCATCCCGCCTCCATGACCCACGCCAGCATGGCCAGGGACAAGCGTATCGACGCTGGGATCACCGATGGCTTGGTGCGCCTGTCCATCGGCATCGAAGACCTGGCCGATATCCGCGCCGATCTTGAGCAGGCTCTGGGACGGATCGGGTAGTCGGCGGCCCGCTTCAGCAGCGCCCAGCGAAGGCCAGGAGCCGCTGGCCGGCCTCGGCCAGCAGGTCCTCGGTCTTGCAGAAGGCGAACCGCACCATGGGTGGGGCCGCTGCGGTCATGAAGCTGGAAATCGGCACCGTGGCGACCCCGGCCTCCTTGACCAGCCGGGTGGCGAAGGCCGTATCGTCCTCGCGGCCCAGCGCCGAGTAATCCGCCAGCACATAGTAGGCCCCATCCGGGGGCGTGAGTTGGAACCCAGCCCGGAGCAGGCTGCCGCAGAGCAGATCCCGGCGGCGGCGATAGGCAGCGGCCATGTCCGTGTAGTATTCCAGCGGCAGCGTCTTCATGGCGTGGGCCACGGCCTCCTGCAGGGGCGCCGGCGCACCCACAGTGAGGAAGTCGTGGACCTTGCGGATGGCTGCCGTCAGCTCCCATGGCGCAATGATGGTGCCGATGCGCCAGCCGGTGATGGCAAAGGTCTTGGAAGCGCCTGAGATCGTGACCGTGCGGCTGGCCATGCCCGGCAGGGTGGCGATGGGCACATGGCGGCCCTCATAGACAATGTGCTCGTAGATCTCATCGGTGATGGCGTAGGCATTGTGGCGATGACACAGGTCGGCGATGCCCGCCAGCTCGTCAGCGTTGAAAACCTTGCCGGTGGGGTTGTTGGGCGTATTCAGGATGATGGCCCGGGTGCGCAGGCTGAAGGCCCGGGCCAGCCGGTCCAGGTCCAGGGGTTGGCCCACCGGCAGCGGGACATGGACCGGTGTGGCACCGCAGAGCACGGCATCGGGACCGTAGTTTTCGTACCAGGGTTCGAACACCACCACTTCTTCGCCGGGATCCACCAGGGCCAGCAGCACCGACGCCATGGCTTCCGTGGCCCCACAGGTGATGGTGATCTCGGTGTCCGGATTCACCGTCAGCCCATAGCATGACTGCATCTTGTGGGAGAGGGCCTCGCGCAGTCCCTGCGCTCCCCAGGTGATGGCGTACTGGTTCACATCGGCGCGGATCGCGGCGATGGCAGCCTCCTTGACCACCTCCGGAGCCGGAAAGTTGGGAAATCCCTGGGCCAGATTGATGGCCCTGTGCTCGTTGGCCAGCCGCGTCATCCCCCGGATGACCGATTCCTGAAAGCCGTGGGTGCGCTGGGCGGTATGCATGATTGTCCGAGTGTACGGGGTTTCCCGGTTTGGGCGGTCATCTGAACCCCGCCAGACCTCCCTGGCTGTTCCTGCCTGCTCAGCCCAATGGGGTTCGTCGTGCCCTTGGGCTTGTCCTTCCGCCGGATGGCAGGGAGCAGGATGAGCCCCTATACTGGAGCTGAATCAGCTTACAAGAAGGTGGGGGGCACATGCCGTTGGCCGTTTGGAGCGAGGTGTTCGCCACGGGAATCGAAGACATCGATACCCAGCATAAGACGCTCTTCGATGCCATCAATCGCTTGGCCGACTGCTTCAAGGAGGGCAAGACCGAGGCCGGGGCAGCCGAGGCCCTAGCCTTCCTCAATCATTACACCCAGGAGCACTTCCATTCGGAAGAGGAATACATGCGGGTGGTGAACTATCCCGACATCACCATCCACCAGTCGGAGCACTCGGCGCTGTTGACCAAGGTTCAGAATCTCATCGTGAAGGCCGATGAGGGGTACTTGATCACCGCCGATATCGCGATCTTCGCCGCGGACTGGCTGGTGCACCACATCAACGAAACCGACATGGGCTATGTCCGGTTCATCAGGGATAAGACGGCTGAGCTTCGGTGAACCATCGGGAGGTTGGGGGCGCAGCCTTCGGGGTGATCGGAGCAGGCAGGACGGTCAGGGTCTGAAGGGTGCCGGCAGCAGGATTGGGTTGGTGGTGGCGCGGCGCACCAGTCGGCGGTTCTGGAGGTCGTACTTGCACAGCCAGGTGGTCTCCTTCTCTTTGATGGGGGAGGTGGCGAAGATCCGGGCGTAGAGGTAGCGGCTGTCCTTGTCGATCCGGAGGTCCTCGGTGCGTTCGTTGCCGGCCAGGGGGAGGTCCGTGGCCCTAGGGGAAGGCGTGGGCCCAGGCGCGGGCTGATCGGAAAAACGGATCTCAATCGGTGCCGATCGATTGCTCGCAGCGATGCTGACGAATTCTCCCAGCCGAAGCGGCACCCTGCCCTCCCAGCGCACCACACTGCCCTGCGGAGCAGGCTGGATCTGGGCCTGAATGGGCAGGGCATCCAGATAGGCCTGCGCCAGAAAGTGATCGGAGATCTTGGAGTAACCGACATAGCCACCCAGCCCCATGAACACCATGACGAAGATCGCGAAGCTGACCAGATAGGTCATGGGCTTGAAGGTCATGCGGTTCCCCCGAAGGGAGAGTTTAACCGGAGCGGGCTGATTCGAAGGGCAACCGGGGGAAACCGGCATTGGCGGGTGCAGGAGACCATCCAGGCGGGATCCGAGTGGAGCAGAGGACAAGGTAGCTGGCGAGCAAGCCAGTTCTTGGCTCGGTTGCTGGTTAGTGGCGCAAGATCTTGTCCATCGTTCTGCCCTTGGCGAGCTCGTCGATGAGCTTGTCGAGGTATCTGATTTTTTGTGTGATGGGATCCTGAATAGCTTCAACCCGGACGCCACAAACCACACCCTTGATTTGAGCGCTGTTCGGGTGGATTGCCGGGGCTTGGTCGAAAAAAGTTTGAAAGTCGATGTTGATGGCAGCATGACGAACAATGTCCTCGCGCGTGTAGCCCGTCAACCAACAGATGATGGTGTCAACTTCCTCCTGGGTCCGGTTCTTGCGCTCGGCTTTTTGTACATACAAAGGATAGACCCTTGTGAACAGTAGCTTTGAGAACTCCCGGGTTGGCATCTTCTAACCGTAGATTGGACCTTAGTTGACAGTGATGGAGAGAAGCAGTTCGGATATTCCCGCACCCTTCGACGCTGTGACTATGTGGAAAAGGGTAGCCTGACTGGCGGTTGGAGTTCCGGACATTACTCCGGTGGCAGCATTGAGGCTAAACCCGGCTGGCAGGGCTGGCTCTAGGGTGAAAGTTGCGGGGCTTCCACTGACAGTTGGGAAGTCAGGCGTAATCACCACCCCGACCCTGTAGACCGCTGGGTTCAGCGAGCAGACAAGTCCGGCGGGGGCACTTTCAATCACATGGATGCAGGCCTGTGGGCACACCGTTGGGGTCATCCATCCTGCTTACCCGAACCTAAAGGCACTGCCAGGGAGCCAGGCCACAACCTCTGGCGGCTGGGTCCGTGTGGAGCGAGGGGCTAGGCCCCAAGATACCCCTGCTTGATCGATACCAATTACTGTGGTGCAGGCTGGGAAACCATGTGGAGTAGCCCCCACCCGTGCCCATCCGGGTCGACGAAGCTGTGTGTATACATGAACCCGAAATCCTCGGGCTTATCGTAGGTAGAACCACCAGCCGCAAGGGCCTTGGCGACCAATTCATCTACCTGCTCGCGGCTCTCACAGCTGAGAGATATCAAGACTTCCACGGCCTGGCTGGTATCGCAGATAGCTTTTGGCGTGAATTCACGGAACTTGGCGTGGGTACCCAACATGACAGAAATAGCCTCACTGATGACGATGCACGCAGCCGTGTCGTCGCTGAACTCTGGGTTGTGAACAAATCCAAGCGCCTTGAAGAAGGTAATCGACCTCTGGAGATCAGCGACCGGGAGGTTGAGAAAAATCTGATCGATCATGCCAATCTCCTTTGACCTGATAGTTGCGACGATGGAGTTGCATCCTAACGAACCAAGTTAACCGGCCCAACCGTGGGCTGGGTGCAAAGGTGGTGGTGGAGGATTGTCACGGTTGGGGCCGTTGAGCGGAGGGTTAGGCTGGCCAGTATTCAAAGCCCAAATTGCCGAAGGTGGTGATCGGTGTGCTTGTACGCCCAATATAACCAATCAGTAGAGGACATCGAGCCAAACACTTTGTGGCTTGAGGGGAAGGATCCTGGCGGAACGTTGAGTAAGGCACGTAGGGCTGAAATAGCTCGGTCACGAGTGCCTTCAAAATTTCCTGGGTGAGTGCCTTCAAGCCTTGGATCGATTTGTGGATTCGTCTGGGCACCATGAGGCCAGGGGACCCATGTTTTAAGTGCCACCCATTTTCGAAATGGATGCGAAATTGTGGATGGCTCGCTCGCTCGGCCTACTATTTTGGTGGCAGCATCTCCGAGATGGCAGAGCATCTCTTCAGGTGTAAGGGTTCCCCATTTCCGTGTGGAATCAGGTCGAACCATTCGAAGCCGACGTTCCAGCTCGTCTAGAGTGTCGGGATTGGATATTGAACGCATTCTGCTTTACTCCAGATAATTCACTACCGAATAACAATCAGAAGGTAAGGCAGCCTAACGAATGAAGCTCACCGGCACCGCCTGCGCCGAGGCGCTGAACGAAGCCGAGGAAGCGAGAAGTTGAGAGAGAGCAAAAGGCAATGCAGGCGGGGTCCGAGTGCAGCGCAGGGTTAGGCCGATCACCGTTCAACCTTAATGTGAGATACAACAACTCCGTTTGCATTGATTTTGAGCTTGCCTGATTCAACGAGGACGAATTCGGCTGCCTCGAATTCCGAGCCAACCCCGAACGAGGAGCATTCCCCTGATACGCCGACGCGATAGTGCCAAGCATCGTTGATTAGGAGAACCTGGCCAACAACCGCTTCAGTCACCTCGACTGAGTAGGCCGTGGCTTCCTCGTTGGTGGAGATGAGAGAGAACATGTTGGGCATTCGGGAGGCCTACGAAGAAAGCTAACCTGGCCAATCTCTCAGCGTCTAGGCCCATTAATTCGGCTACCTTTGCAGGTCGTTCTGGAGGTCCTCCGCGAAACCTCATGCGCCGATGAGCATCTTGGAGTAGGGGCCGGCCACGCGCCGCACTCCCATGCTCACGGCTAGGCAAGCAGCGATGCTGAGTCCATAGATCACTAACCCACCTAGCGTGAGACTCGCCAAGGAGGCGTTAGGAAAAAACGAGGCAAAGAGTCTGCTCAACCAGACAATTGGTGTCACGTGCAGGAAATACAGGCTGTAAGAATGGGTGCCTAGCACCCCGAGCCCTCTCCCCCATGGGGCGGGGCGGTCATGCAGCCAGGAAAGCGTGACCAGCGCCAGGAACACCTTCTGGCTATAGACGATGGATTGGTGCAAAGAAATCCATCCTGTGGGGGTGTACTCCGAGAGGAACAATAGAAAATCGCCGACCGTGGTCACCGCCACCACAGCCACAAGGAATTGGAAGTGATCCCGAGTCCAAGCCAATACGTCCTCCAAATGCTCCCCTACGAGCATCCCCAGTGCGTAGGCGCCCAGAAAATAGACGACCGTCTGTGTGCTCAGCAATCTGGGGAAAGTGGTGCGGGAGACTACGAGCGGAATGAGGCTCAACGCGACCAGCACCATCCCCCTACGAAACCGCAGCAACTGCTCAAGCAGGGGAGTCAGCAGGAACAGCACACAGAGCACTGGCA
>Ga0194060_10002700_pt1 | contig 12613 bp, 12 predicted proteins | sample SepL225m_MetaG_FD_163427 | JGI IMG/M metagenome (GOLD analysis project Ga0194060, IMG submission 163427) | Anoxic zone freshwater microbial communities from boreal shield lake in IISD Experimental Lakes Area, Ontario, Canada - Sep2016-L222-5m | ecosystem: Environmental > Aquatic > Freshwater >... | reverse complement strand
CAGCACCACGCTGATCACGTACATGCCGGAGCCGCCGAGGGTCATGAGCGCGAGTGCGGCGGCGAGGCGCGTCCAGGCGTAGCGCGACTCCGCCAGGCTTTCGGCTCTGGTCAAAATCCCTCGAGCACGATTTTGCCCAGCGTGTGTCCGCCTTCGAGCAGCTTGTGCGCGCGCTTCAGGTTGGCGGCGTTGATCTTTCCGAGGTGGGTGGTGAGCGTGGTTTTCAGCGTGCCCGCCTCGATCAGCGCCGCGGTTTCGTCGAGCAAGCGGTGCTGCTCGATCATGTCCGGCGTTTTGAAGGAGGATCGGGTGAACATGAACTCCCAGGAAAGGCTGACGCTTTTGCCCATCAATGGAGTCAGATCGACCGGTTTCAGCGCGGAGACGATGGCGCACATCTTTCCCAGCGGCTTGATGATGGGCGCGAACGCGGGGAACCAGCGGTCGGTGTTGTTGAGGCAAAAGATGTAATCGACTTCCTTCATCCCCAGCGCCTCCAGCTGCGGCGCCAGGTCCTTGCCGTGGTCAATGACCTGATCCGCGCCGAGGGCGCGCACCCAGGCCGCAGATTCCGGCCGCGAGGCGGTGGCGACGACGTTGAGGCCGGCGAGCTTTTTTGCCAGTTGGATCGCGATCGAGCCCACGCCGCCGGCACCGGCGATGATGAGCAGCGATTTGCCCGCGTGCGCACCGGTCCTGGAGATCGCCATGCGGTCGAACATGCCTTCCCAAGCGGTGATGGTGGTGAGCGGCAGCGCCGCCGCCTCGGCGAAGCCGAGGTTCGCGGGCTTCCGGCCGGCGATCCGCTCATCCACCAGGTGGAATTCGCTGTTGCCGCCCGGCCGCATGATGCTGCCGGCGTAATACACCGCATCGCCTGGCTTGAACAGCGCGGCTTCCGGTCCGGTAGCCTTGACCACGCCGGCGACGTCCCAGCCGAGTATCCTCGGGCTCGTTTCGACCAGGTCCTTGGGCGCACGCCGCTTGGTGTCTACCGGGTTGACAGAAATGGCCTTCACTTCGACCAGCAGATCGCGCCCGCTTGCGCCGGGCGTATCGATCTCGAGATCGAGGAAGGACTCCGGATCGTCGATGGGGAGATAGCGGTAGAGTCCGACGGCTTTCATCTGAGGCTCCTGTATCGGCAATTGTTGGAGACGGTCTCGGTCAGACTGAAACTGCGCCTGTGCGGGGGTCGATCATCGGGACGGGCTTGCGACCGGCGCGGGCGAGGTCACTTTTGCCAGGCGTCCTTCAACGTTACCGCGCGGTTGAACACCGGCGCGCCGGTCTTCGAGTCAACGCGATCGGCGACGAAGTACCCGTGCCGCTCGAACTGGAAGCGCTCCTCCGGACCGGCCTGCTGCAGCGCCGGTTCGAGCTGCGCCCTGACAGTCTTCCTTGCGTCAGGATTGAGATCCAGCAAGAAATCACGGTCACCCGCGCCGGGGTGCGGCGATCTGAACAGCCGATCGTAGAGGCGTACCTCGCATTCGTGGGCGTGCGCGGCCGAGAGCCAATGGATGTTGCCCTTTACCTTATAGCCGTCCGACCCCGGTGTCCCGGATTTGCTGTCGGCAAAATAATTGCAGCGCACCGCTGTGACCTTGCCCGAGGCGTCCTTGTCGCAGCCGGTGCACTCGATCACGAAACCATAGCGCAGGCGCACCTTGTTGCCCGGGAACAGCCGGAAAAACCCCTTGGCCGGCGCTTCCATGAAATCCTCGCGCTCGATCCACAGTTCGCGCGAGAACGGCACCGCGCGCTTGCCGAGTTCCGGCTTCTGCGGATGGTTGGGCGCCAGGCACTCCTCCTCTCTTTCGGGGTAGTTGTCGATGATGAGTTTCAGCGGTTCGAGCACGGCGATGCGCCGCGGCGCGACTTCGTTCAGGTGCTCGCGCATGCATTCTTCGAGTACGCCGTAGTCGATCCACGAGTCTGATTTCGATACGCCGATGCGCTCGGCGAACAGGCGAAAGCCCTCGGGCGTATAGCCGCGCCGGCGCGCGCCGACCAGCGTCGGCAGTCGCGGATCGTCCCAGCCTTCCACGTGGCCTTCGTCGACCAGCTGGATCAGCTTGCGTTTGGATAGCACCACGTAGGTCAGATTGAGCCGCGCGAATTCGAGCTGCTGCGGCAGCGGCTTGCTCAGCAGCCCGCCCTCGGCCAGACGCGCGAGCAGCCAGTCGTAGAACGGGCGCTGGTCCTCGAACTCCAGGGTGCAGATGGAATGCGTGATCTGCTCCAGCGCGTCCTCGATCGGATGGGCGTAGGTGTACATCGGGTAGATGCACCAGTCGTCGCCGGTGCGGTGGTGCGTTGCGCGCTTGATGCGGTAAATCGCCGGGTCGCGCAAGTTGATGTTGGGCGAGGCCATGTCGATTTTCGCGCGCAGCACCATGCTGCCGTCAGGATGTTTGCCTGAGCGCATTTCGCGCAGGCGCGCGAGCGATTCGGCCGCCGGCCGCTCGCGCCACGGGCTGTCCTGCCCGCGCTCGGTCAAGGTGCCGCGGGCGGCGCGCAATTCGTCTGCGCTTTGTTCATCCACGTAGGCGTGGCCGGAGGTGACCAGATACTCCGCCGCCTGGTACATGGCGCCGAAATAATCGCTGGCGTGGTACAGGTGCTCCGTCCCGTTGGCGTTCCAGCCGAAGCCCAGCCAGCGCACCGCGTCGAGGATGGAATCGACGTACTCCTGCTCCTCCTTCTCCGGATTGGTGTCGTCGAAGCGCATGTGGCAGACGCCGCCGTAGTCGCGCGCGAGGCCGAAGTTGAGGCAGATCGACTTGGCGTGGCCGAAGTGCAGATAGCCGTTGGGCTCCGGCGGAAAGCGCGTGCGGATCTTCGCCGGATCGCCGGGCGCACCGGCATGCGTGTCTGCAAGACCCGGTCTTCCGCCCCAGGTGCGCAAGGCATACTTGCCGCTCGCAAGGTCGGCGTCGATGGTATTGCGGATGAAATTGGTGACGTGCGCAGCGGTCGCGTCGTCGGGCTTATTCATGTCGTTCCAGGCGCTGAGCAATATGCATGGGCGATTTTACCGCACTGGGGCAAGGCAACGCATGAATCCCGACCCGATATGCCGGTCGCTGCCGGTTTATTGTATTATCCGGGCTAGTACGCTCCCGCCCATTCTTGGATCCCAAATGAAGAAAATTGCCGAATCCGACTGGCCTGAAGAGGTGCACGCGCTGCTCAAGGACGCAGGCGTGCGCCAGGTCGCAATCGTTCCAGACGCCGGGCATTCGCGCCTGATCAAGCTGTGCGAAAAAGACAAGTCGATGCGCGTGGTGAGGCTCACCACCGAGGAGGAGGGCGTGGCGGTGCTTGCCGGCGCCTGGCTTGGCGGCGAGAAGGGCGTGCTGCTGATGCAAAGCAGCGGGGTAGGCAATTGCATCAACATGCTCACCCTGTCGGTCGCCTGCCAGTTTCCCCTGCTGATGCTGGTCACCATGCGCGGAGACCACGGCGAATTCAACCCGGCGCAGATTCCCATGGGAAATTCGACGCAGGCTGTGCTGGAAGCCCTGGGGGTGATGGTCAAGCGGGTCGATACTCCCGAGGACGTGACCGAGATGGTGTCCGCGACGGCGCGTCTCGCCTTCAACACCTATCGCCCGGTCGCGCTGCTCATCGGGCAGCGGATTCAGGGTGCCAAGGATTTCAGAAAACTCACCCAGAGCGTGCCCAAATGAGCAAACAAACAAGCAAACAAATAGGGAAACGACTGCATCGTCGCGAGGTTGTGACGGAGTTGCTCTCCGAGCGCGGAAACCTGCTGGTGGTCGCCGGCCTGGGCGCGCCTGCGTGGGACATTACCCATGCGGGCGACCACGATCTGAATTTTCCGCTGTGGGGGGCGATGGGCGGCGCGGCGTTGATCGGCCTGGGCCTGGCGCTGGCGCAGCCCAAGCGCAAAGTGCTGGTGATTACCGGCGACGGCGAGATGCTCATGGGTCTGGGGGCGCTCGCGACCATCGCCGTGCAAAAGCCGCGCAATCTCTCTGTCGTGGTGCTCGACAACGAGCGCTACGGCGAGACCGGAATGCAGGAGACGCACACCGGACACGGCGTCAACCTCGCGGGAATGGCGAAGGCCGCCGGTTTCGCGCACACCTTCATGGTGCGTACCGAGGCCGAGGTTACGCGGCTGAAGAAGCGGATTTATTCGGGCGACGGGACCTTGTTCGCTCAGATCAAGGTGGATGCGGAAAGACTGCCGCTGGTATTGCCGCCGCGGGAAGGTTCCCTGTTGAAGAATCGCTTTCGTGCCGCGCTCCTGGGCCCGGACGCCGCGCACCAGTAGCGGGCTGAATTTCCATAACCGATACGATTACTCAACCAACGAAGGAGATAACCATGGATCAGAAACGCTACGACGAAGGCCTGGCGGTCAGAAGGGCCGTTCTCGGTGCCGAATACGTCGACAAATCGGTGAAAGCGCCCGACGAGTTCAGCAAGCCGATGCAGGATCTGGTGACGGAATATTGCTGGGGTGCAGTCTGGACCCGGCCGGAGCTGGACCGCAAGACCCGCAGCTTCCTCAACCTTGCCTGGCTGACTGCGCTGAACCGCCCGCACGAGATCAAGCTGCACGTGCTCGGCGCGCTGAACAACGGCATCACCCGGACCGAAATCCGCGAAGTGTTCCTGCAGGCTGCGGTGTATTGTGGCGTGCCCGCCGCGCTCGATGCCATGCGCGTCGCGAAAGAGGTGTTCGCCGAGGTCGACAGCAAGAAATGAGCAGCGAGCGCAAATACGCGGTCGGCTTCGTCGGCATCGGCAAGATGGGCCTGCCGATGGCAAAGAGAATCGCCGCGCACGGCTATCCGCTGCAAGCCTTCGACGCGTCTCCGGCGGCGCTCAACGAGATCGGCGCGGTGAGCGGTGTGCGGGCGGCCAAGAGTCTCGCCGACGCCGGGAGCGGCTGCGAAGTCGTGATCCTGATGCTGCCGGACAGCGCGGTGGTGAAGAAGGTGCTGTTCGGCGACGCAGGCGGGCTGGCCGCGCACCTGAACAAAGGGTCGGTGGTGATCGACATGAGTTCCTCCAGCCCTTCGGTGACGCGCGAACTCGGGCCGCGGCTGCAGGCTGCCGGCGTCGATTTCATCGATGCGCCGGTTTCGGGCGGGGTGAAGCGCGCGGTCGACGGATCGCTCGCGATCATGGCCGGGGGGGAGCACGCCGTGATCGAGCGCGTGAAGCCGCTGTTCCTGACCATGGGCAAGTCGATCATCGAAACCGGGATGCTCGGCTCCGGGCACGCAATGAAGGCGCTCAATAACTATGTCTCGGCGGCGGGCCTGCTCGCCGCGTGCGAGGCGCTGAAGGTCGGCGCCGACTTCGGCATCGCCCCGGACAAGATCGTTGCCGTGCTCAACGCTTCCACCGGCAAAAACAACAGCACCGAGAACAAGCTGATGCAGTTCGTCGTCTCGGGCCTGTTCAATTCCGGCTTCAGCCTGGGGCTGATGAAGAAGGACATCAACATCGCCACCGACCTGGCGAAGAGTCTGGGCTCGGACACGCTGCTGGGCGAAGTCCTGCTTAAATCCTGGGCGGATGCGGAGACGAAGCTGACGGGCGCGGCGGATCACACCGAGATCTACCGCATGCTCGAAAAATAGATTCAAGAGGGCGGTCTGATTTTTCAACCGTCCCGTTTTCTTTGCCGGGCGCTCGTGCGATGGGAATGAAAATTCTGCTGGTGGACGACCATTCCCTGCTCCGGGGTGGCATGCGCTATCTCCTGCGCAGCCTCGACGCCGAGCTTGAAATGGACGAGGCAAGCAACTGCGAGGAGGCGCTCGAACGCGTCGCCGGCCGCAGCTACGACCTAGTGCTGCTCGATCTCAAAATGCCGGGGCTGAACGGTCTGGATGCGCTCGCCGCATTGCGCGAAGCCGCCCCGGGCATGCCGCTGGTGGTGCTCTCCGGCGAGAGCGACCCGGGATTGATCCGGGGCGCGATCGACGGCGGCGCGATGGGGTTCATTCCGAAGTCGTCGACGCCGGAGGTGCTGATCCAGGCCTTGCGGCTGGTGATCGCACACGGCGTCTACCTGCCGCCGCTCGTGCTTGACGAGGAATACACGGCCCGGGCCTCGGAGCGGGCCGTGCCGCGAACCGCTTCGAGTGTGCTGCCGGGGCTTACGCCGCGGCAGATGGAGGTCCTGCGCTGCGTCATCCGGGGCCAGCCGAACAAGGTCATCGCGCGCGAACTGGATCTATCCGAGGGCACGGTAAAAGCCCATCTTTCCGCTGTGTTCCAGACCCTCGGGGCCCACAACCGAACGGAGGCGGTCTACGCCGCGGCGAAGCTGGGTCTGCTCCTTACCTGACTTGCCGGCCGCATAATTGAGGCGCTTGGCTCGCTCGCGGCGCTGGTGGATGCGTTGCTCGTTAGTTCGAACAATGAATCCGTCCTGCGCCAGACCCGGCATGGCACGTGGAGCGCAGCGCAGTCAGGGCGTTACCGGTGTCGCTTTCGGTAGCGGCAGATTTTTCCCCGCCATGACTTCGCGCAAATAATCGGGCCGGTCGGTAATCAGTCCGTCCACGCCCCAGTCGATGAGCCGGACCATGTCCTCTCGGCTGTTCACCGTCCACGGGATCACCTTGAGGCCGAGCACGTGCGCTTCCTGCACCAGCGCTTCGCTCAGTTCCGGGAAATTGGGCGACCAGATCGCGCCGCCCGCGGCCTTGACCATTTTCGGAATCGAGCCGTGATCGCGGAATTGAATGCCGGCGGTCCAGGTGGAGCCTTCCGCCTTGCCGGCGGCTATGTTGTCCAGAAAGCGCTGCTGCGCGCTGAGGTAACTGGTCGGAATTTTTGGTGCCAGCGTCTGCACCGCCTTGAGGGCGCGCCAGTCGAAGGACTGAATGATCACGCGCGAGCCCATGCCCTCACGCTCGATCGTCTCCAGCAGCGTCCTGGCGAACGCCTCCGGGGCAAGTGTGTCCGCGGGTTTCTCGGGCGAGGTCTTGATCTCGATGTTGAAGCGTACGTCGGCATTGCCGGCGCTGCGCGCGAGCTGAAATACCTGGGCCAAGGTCGGCATGCGCACCCCGTCCATACGTTTCTGGTCGGGAAAGCTGTAGCTGTATTCGCTGCCGGGCTTGATCCGGCCCACGTCGAAATGACCGAGATCATCCAGCGTCAACTCGCGCACCGCCCGCGTCGGCGGGTTGAGCCAGCGGCCGTCGGTCCCGCGGGTGATGTCCGGATTGAGGCGCGCGTCGTGGCTTACCACCACCGCGCCGTCCTTGGTGACCGAGGCGTCGAGTTCCAGCGTGCTGACGCCGAGGGATAGCGCCGCGGCGAATGCGGGCAGGGTGTTTTCAGGCGCCAGGCCCCGTGCGCCGCGATGGCCCTGAAGGTCGAATGCGCAGGCGAGCTGCGGTGTCAGCGCCAGGAGGGTCGCAGCCAGAAAGCGGGCGGTGCGGCGCGCGATTCGCGCCTCAGCGCCGTCGGGAATGCAAACATGCAGTGAGGGTGCGATATTGATCTGCATATGCATGGATCGTATCCCGGACTGATGAATGGGCGCAAGATATATGCGTGGATTGTCTCGCGAGTTCGTGAGCTATAGGCACAAATTGCATTTGCATTCCAGCGCTCGGCCCATTGCAGGCCTTCAGTCAACATTAAATTCAGGACTTCGCAGATGCCGCCAGTTCGATTCGGTCTCTCCCGTTTTCCTTGGCGACATACAAGGCGCAATCGGCCGCGCGCAGCAGTTCTTCCGGGGAATTTCCGTGGGCTGGATATACCGCCACCCCGATAGACGCGGTCACTTGCCCCAGGGGTCGATTGAAGTGGTGCAGCCGCAGTGCGCGTATCTCCGCGCGCAACAGGTTGATGCGGTCGGTCATCGTGCTCAGCGACGTTTCCGGGAAAATCAAGACGAATTCTTCGCCCCCGTAGCGGCACGCGACGTCGCTCCCCCTGACGAACCGCTGCAGCAGCTTCGCCACTTCCTGCAACAGGAGATCTCCTGCGTCATGGCCGAATGTGTCGTTGAATGACTTGAAGTGGTCCAGATCGAGCATCGCAAGCGCCAAGGTTCTCTTCTTTCTCGAGGCCGTTGCCACTTCGCGGGCCAGGGATTCTTCCATGTAACGCCGGTTGAACAACTCGGTAAGCGGATCACGAACGGACAAGCCCTGCAGCCGGTCGCGCAAGTTCATGTTGGCAATGGCAAGCCCGATCTGGTTCGCGAAGTTGACGGCGAGCCGTTGATCCGCGATCTGCGGCGTCTTGGTCGGGTTGGCCTCCACGTAAAGCGTTCCCAGCACTTCGCCATGCGCGATGATGGGCAGGCATTGGGACGAGGTTCCCGGCCTCGCGCGAATGTGGCGGCACGCGAGCGTTGCGCCGTCCGCAGAAAGATGAGGCTCACCGTGGCGCAGCGCCAGGCAATCGTCGCGCTGAAAAGTCTCCTCGCTTCCGGCGGGATTTCCCCATGAGGCCTTCGCTTCCAGGTGCTTGCGCGTATCCAGCATGAGGTACAGCGCGCCCGGGCTGTCGATCAGCCGTACGGCGTACTGCGATACGAGGCGGTAGACATCCGATTGATGGGTGCAGGACTGCAGCAGTTTGCTCATCTCGCCGAGTAGGGTTAGCCGATGAACCGCAAGCTCCGCCTGCCTTTGGCTCTCGACCAGGCCTTCTTCGGTCCTCTGTCGCCTTTGGAGCTCGGAACTGTACTTGGCAAAGGAATAGATGAGCAACAAAAAGGTGCCGATTGTCGTCAGCAGCAGGATGTACCTGAATTTTGCGACTCTGGCTTCGGACTCCTCGCGAAACCCCCTCAGCATCCCCTGCTCCAGCGCTTGCATGCTCTGCGAGATGAATCTGGACTGCTCGATCATGCTGCGGATCTGGTCAGCCGCCGCACGCTGCTCCGTACTGGAGAACTCTTTGGACTTGCGCAACTCTATGCCGTCGTCTATCGCCTTCAGCAGGTCATGGGTCTTGAGAGTTATCTCCGCCAGCTTGCCTTTTTGGGCGGGATCGCGAACCAGCGTTTGCAGCGTGGACAGAGTCTCCGTGATTTCCCTGCGTGTATTTTCGTACGGCGCCAGATAACGTATGTCGCCCATTGCGGCAAATCCGCGCCGCGTACCTTCCGCGCGCTCCACCCTGGTACTCAGTATTCCCAAGTGGTCCAGGATCGCATGCGCATTTTCCACCGCGGCCCGGTCCTCGACCAGGCGCGTGGCCGTCTGCAGCGAGAGCCAGGCAAATGCAGAAAGCGTACAAAGGGCGACAACGAAGGCGACATTTTGCGCCGTAACATAGGAGCTTATGGATTTATGCATGGCGAAACCGCGCGGCGACTTTGCTTCGGCGCGAGAAATGGAAGAGGGCTGCTCCGTACTCACGGCAGGACCCGGGCGAATCGGCTGAGCTGCTGGAGCAACTCACCTCGGCCAACGGCTGTATGTAATGCTGACCCATATAGGAGCAGTCGGTTCAAATAACGGGAGAAAACCCAGTAAATCGAACATGCGAGTCCGAGCATATTTGACCTGATCATCTCAGTCAACGCCGTTCTTTCGCCTGTTTTTCCACCGTTCTTCCGGAGTTCTAAGACGCGGAGGGGTTCCGCGGAGGCCATACCCGGGACCTTAACCTATAACTCCGCACGGGGCCATGCGCACGAAGGAGGACGAGGCGCCGCCCTGATTACGGCGCCCGGACCGCACTCGGGCGGCGAAGTCCGCGCGCTTCGCTTAGAATCCGGCGGTGTCTTCCCCCGATCAAGCCCGCACCGGACTGTCGCTTTCGCCGCGTCTCCTGCTGCTGGTGTTCGCGCCGTTCGCCGCGGGCTATTTCTTCTCCTATGTATTTCGCAACGTCAACGCGGTCATCGCCCGCGATCTCGCGGCCGAGTTCTCCCTGTCCAGCGCCAATATCGGCCTGCTCACCAGTCTGTACCTGCTCAGCTTTGCCGCGATGCAAGTTCCGGTGGGTGTGTTTCTCGACCGCTACGGGCCCCGCCGCGTGGTGGCTGCGCTGCTGTGCGTCGCCAGCCTGGGCGCACTGGCATTCGCGTTGGCCGGAAGCTACGGCGAACTGGCGCTCGGACGCGCGCTGATCGGCGTGGGCGTTTCCGCCTGTCTCATGGGCAGCTTCAAGGCGTTCACGCTGTGGTTTCCGCTGGCGCGGTTGGCGACGCTCAATGGATGGGTGATCGCATTCGGCGGCTTGGGCGGCCTTGCCGCAACCGCGCCGCTCGAGGCGCTGCTCGTGCCGTTCGGCTGGCGTGCGGTATTTTTCGGGATGGCGGCGGGCTGCGCCCTGTCGGCTGCGGCGGTGTTCTTCGTCGTGCCGGAAAAGCCCCTGCCCGGCGCGGGCGAGGGCTGGGGCGCGGCATTCACCCGCATGGGCCGGGTATTCAGCACGCTGTCATTCTGGCGCATCGGCCTGCCGCTGATGGTCTGCCACAGCGCCTATCAGGTGCTGCAGGGGCTGTGGCTTGCGCCGTGGCTCACCGACGTCGGCGGCCTTGCGCGCCCCGCGATGGTCGCGCACCTGCTCGCCACCGCGCTGGCGTATGCGCTCGGCGCGCTGTTCTTCGGTTGGTTCGCCGACTTTCTGGCCGACCGCGGCGTGCGGCGGCTGGGCCTGTACAAACTGGGCACGGCGACCGGCGTCGCCGTGTTCATCGCGATCGCGTTCGACCTCGTAACGGCGAAGCTGCCCCTGCTGATGGTCTACGGCTTCACCAGCATTTCGGCTGCGCTCGCCTACGCGCTGCTCACACGGCAGTTCCCGCCGGAGATGAGCGGCCGCGTAAACACTGCGGCCAACGTGGCGTTCTTCTTCGTTTCGTTTCTGTTCCAGTTCGGCGTTGGCGCGCTGTTGCGGCTGTTTCCCGTGGTCGACGGACACTATTCGCCCGACGGCTACGCGCTCGCGTTCGGGCTGATCGCCGCGGTGCAGTGCGCGGCGCTCGCATGGCTGCTGCCGATGAAAGAGGGTGCGGGCTGAAGGGCGGGCGCGAGACCGGATGCAATGCAACGTCAGTCGGTGATACCTGCGGCCCGGGATCGGGCAGTCGGATTCGGGCGCTTGCTTCGCCTCGCCGGTTGATTACAATATAGCCGCACTGATCGTCAAAAAGGGAGGCATCACATGGATGAGTATCTCCGGAAGGCGAAGCACAAGCAAGTTCCCGGGTCGGCGAGCAGCCCGATTCCCGCAGGAGCCAGGGCGCTGGCGAACATGAGCCTGGTTGGCGCGTTGTTGGTCGGCGGCTGGTCATATGCGCAGCCGGCCTCGGCCGCAGATACAGGACCGTATGTCCGCCTCGAAGGCGGTTTCTCGCAAGCAAGCAATGCGCAATTTCGAGATGACGAGCCCAACAGCCCGGACTGCTTTCTCATGGCCTCGGGTGCCAGCCCCCGGTGCAACGGCGAGCTCAATCACCTCGGCTCGGGCTGGACCCTGGGCGGCGGAATCGGTTACAGGTTTTCCGGCGGCATTCGCGTCGACCTCTCCTATAACCACAGGGCCGGCTATAAGTTGAAAGGGTCGGACCCGGCGGGGACCGATTTCGACCCCGACGTGAAATCCGATACTTCCATGATCAACGGTACCTACGATCTGCCGCTGCTCATGGGTTCGGTCAAACCGTTCGTCGGTGCCGGCATAGGAAGGTCGCGCAATGAAATGAAGTCGCTCAAATGGAACGATCCGAGCTGCTGCAACGGGACACTGACCGGCGGCAAGAATTCGGACACGGCCTGGCAACTTACGCTCGGGGCGGAAATCGTCTTCGACAAGGGCGAGAAGACATTCGAGTTTCTTTTTCGCCACGCAGATTTGGGGCGATTCGTAAAGTATGCCGGTCCGGATCAGGCAGCACCCGCGGGCACATTCAATACCAGCGGCAATACCGGCCCGGCCACCGGAAAACTCCGCTCGAATGAAATTGTGTTCGCCATACGGCGCAATTTCTGAGCCGTGCCCCGGGGATGCGGGGCGCGTGCCGGTCAGCCGCCGCCCCGGCTGGTATAGAGATCGAAGTACGCCATGAACTCGCGGTATGTGCGAGTATCCGCGCCGCAGAACCGGAATGAAACAACCAATACGGGTATCGATATCCGGGCGATTCGCCGCGGCGGCGCCTGGGTGAACGAAATCTCCACCGTCAGTTCGCCCACATGTACGGTGGCCCTGTCGGCGTACATTTGCATCGGGGCATGGCGCGTCGCGCCGGGGAGCCAGCGCACGAATTCTTCGCGCGTGCAACCCATTTCGCGGTGAAGCGCGAACGTGTCAGTGTCGCCGGTCAATCGCCCTGTTCCCGCAAGTTCATTGCACCGAGTGTCGGCGCGTGCTCTTCACCCGCCCGCGATCGGCGGCCAGATCGCAAGCTCATCGTCCGGCGCAAGCGCATGCCCGGACCTGGCTGCAGGAGGAATATAGACGCCGTTCACGAGCACCAGGTGAACCATCTTCGCGGGCAGATTGAAGTGCTCGATCACCGCCTGCACCGTGGCCCCCTCCGCCATGTCCACGGGCAATTCGTTGCCCCTGCGCTTTTTTCCGTCCGCTTCCGGCGGAAGGTGATCGCCGAGCATGGCGAACAATTTGAGGGTGA
>Ga0194060_10002699_pt1 | contig 12620 bp, 16 predicted proteins | sample SepL225m_MetaG_FD_163427 | JGI IMG/M metagenome (GOLD analysis project Ga0194060, IMG submission 163427) | Anoxic zone freshwater microbial communities from boreal shield lake in IISD Experimental Lakes Area, Ontario, Canada - Sep2016-L222-5m | ecosystem: Environmental > Aquatic > Freshwater >... | reverse complement strand
CCTTTCACGGTTAACCAGGGGAATGGCTGCAATCCGACCCTGAGTTCTAACAGTGCATCGCCGAATTCTGCTGGTGGTACCGCCTCGTTCACTGTCACAGCGGGAGTGGGCTGCACGTGGTCAGCGGCAAGCAACACTAGCTGGATCACCAATGTTACCCCAGTTGGAACAGTCACCGGCACAGGCGCTGCAGTCACGGTTAGCTATGCTGTGGGCGCCAATACCGGTCCGGCAAGACAAGGCACCATTACGGTTGCCGGACAGACCTTTACGGTTAATCAGTTGAGCGGTTGCACTTATTCGCTCGGTTCTACCGGTGCATCGTCGGGTTCCGGTGGTGGTGCCGCCTCCTTCACCGTGACAGCAGGAACCGGCTGCACGTGGTCGGCAGCGACTACTTATAGTTGGCTCCACACATCCAGCAGTGGTACAGGCAATAGCTCTGCGCAGACGGTAAACTACTCAGTTGATGCCAATACAGGTCCGGCAAGGTCCGGCACCATTACGGTCCAAGGACAGACCTTCACGGTTAGCCAGGCAAGCGGCTGCACCTATAGTGTTACTGGCGTTACGGGTATAACGTTTGCTGCTGGCGTCGGTTCTGACACCTATACCATCACCACAAACAATAGTGCCTGTACCTGGTCAACCTCAGATGGAGGCGACACATGGGTAACCTTTACCCCGGCCAGCGGTACCGGTAGCACAACCACTAACGGTGCCCATTTTGATGTTGCCGCCAATACGGGCATCGCAAGGATCGCAAACATAACTATTGCTGGTTCGCCTTTCACGGTTAACCAGGCGAGCGGCTGTAATCCTTCAATCAGTCCCACCACGCAAAACTTCGGTAGCGCTGGTGGCTCCAACACCGTTGCTGTTACGGCAGGAACCGGCTGTACGTGGGCTACTACTGAAGGTTTGTCGTGGGTCTCCGTAACCTCGGGCAGCGGAACTGGTAACGGAACGGTCGCATATACCGTTGACCAAAATACATTAACGTCCTCCAGGAGCGGATCCCTAACGATTGGCGTAGATACTTTCACAGTCGATCAGGCCCGTGCCTGTTCTGGATATGGGGTATATAACAATATCGGTACGCGCTATGATTTTCGGGTGACTGGAGGGTCATGCCAAGGAAATGTAAGTGGAAGTGGCGGAACGATTACAACAAACGGCCTGAATTCAGGAGATACGGTAAGTAGGTATACAAGAAACAGCAATTGTGGCACCTATCTTGGTCAGATTACATACTCAGATGCCCTATATGCAAACACAGACAACAACTGCGATGTAAACTACGATGCAGGTGACACCGTCAGTAACCATTGATGGTAGACAAGAACAATTAGGGACAGAGCCAATACTGATCGGCACCCAATTTGCTAGGAAAGTTTGATCGTATCGGAATGTTCGGAAAAAGGCAACCGCATTGAAAATGTTGTCTATACGGGAAGGCTACGAGTCTTGGTCAAAGTTGCGAATGGCAAGGGGGATGGACTGAAGGCATAACACTCCCTGTCGGGTCAAAGGGTAATCTTCGCCTTATAAATTTCAATCATTTGACTTGAGTTTTTCGATATGTCGTTCCAGTTCCTCATCGCTTGCCCAACCCATGGGGAGTTCCGGGGACAGGATACTTAATTCAGGAAAACGAGCGGGAAAGGGTTACAGACTTATTTTCTTCGGGAAATTAGGGACAGCGCCCAATTATTTCCTTTGATATTCCGGGAACATAATACAAATTAACGGTAAAGAGGGGGCAGATTGAATTTCTCAATTCTGCCTCCTCTTTTTAACTTCCCGCCTGAAATTGAAAAGTTGATGGTCGCCGAACCGTACCCTTGTTTCAATTCTATCTTGACAAAATGTCATTTTGACATTATTAAAACAAAACGAGTATGACAAGGAGGGAATGAAGGACATGCTGATTGCCATTGATAAACGGGGCAGCATCAATCTGCCTGCTTCCATCCGCAAGGAGCTTGGCCTTGTAAACGGCGCTTATCTGGATATAGAGGTCATAAAAGGCGGCGCTGTGGTTATGCAGCCCGTGGAAATTTTCCGGACCGTCCGACTTGACAAGCAAGGACTAACGAAGCTTGACGAGGCGCGAAAAAGCGGCGTTACAGAGATGCCAACGTGGCTGTCAGAGGAGATGGCTTATGCCGAACCTGATCCCGAGTCGAAAATTTCTTGAGGATGTTGAGGCCTTTCGTCTCGATCCGGTTCTCAGAAAAAAGCTGACCAAGGCATTACACCTTCTTGAAACGAACCCACGGCATCCCGGTCTCCATCTGGAACGAATCATCAATGATCCCAGTGCCTGGTCTATCCGGATTGATCAGCGATATCGGCTTTCATTCGACCCTACTGCCTATCTGCCTGCCGGTAATCCCGACTGGTCGGCCTCGCTCATTCTCCTGCGCGTCCTCGATCACGACGATCTCTACCGGCACCCCAGATAACCAGAGGAATTCCGAGAAGGAGTTCCGGGGACAGGATACTTAATTCAGGAAAACGAGCGGGAAAGGGTGACAGACTTATTTTCTTCGGCATATTTTAGTTTTTTTGTTCAAGTTGACTTTATAACCGCTGTTTGTTCTGTCCAGTCATAGGTGGATTATGGCAACAATTACTTTTGATACATTGAAGTTTGTTGAAAAGTTGAGGGCCGCTGGCGTGAATGAATTACATGCCAAAGCAGAGGCTGAAGCATTGGTGTCTGCTTTTTTTGAGGCAATGGATTCTCAGTTAACGACGAAATCCGATATCAATCGTTTAGAGCGAGAACTACTTGTTCTAAAGTGGATGGTTGCTTTGGTTCTTGGTGGCATCCTTACATTGCTACTCAAAGCCTTTTGCCCCATCTGATGTTGACGAGGAACAATTAGGGACAGCGCCCTATTGTTTAGCAGCAGGATAGAGCTAATTGGGAGAAGGGTTAACACATATATAGGTTCCAGAATGCCTGAAATTAGCCGATTCTACGGAATTATTATTGCCATGTTTTACGACGATCACAATCCACCTCATTTCCATGCGCGGTATGGCAGGGACAGCGTGGCGATCGGGATAGATTCCCTGCGAGTGTTGGAAGGACACATTTCGCATCGGGCATTGGGGCTTGTAATGGAATGGGCATCTCAGCACCAGCAAGAGCTGATGCATAGCTGGAATATGGTAAAGAATGGTAATCCGCCAGAGCAAATTTTACCTTTGGCATAGAAGGAGGCAACGAATGATACATGATGTAGTTTCTGCTTCTTATAAAGACGGCTATAAGATTGAAGTAACTTTTGACGATGGGAATCGCGGGATTGTGGATTTTTCGATGTACCTTACCAGAGGGGGTGTATTTGATCGTTTCAATGACATTAATTTCTTTAAAACCTTCAAAATAAACGAGGAGCTTGGAGTACTTTCCTGGCAAAACGAGATAGATATTGCTCCAGAGACTCTTTATGCCGAAGCGACCCGAACAACACTTCCGAGTTGGATGGAATAATGAGGGACAGAGCCAAAATTGTTTGAGGGACAGATGATTTTTCCGATCGCGGTAGGAACGCCGACTTCCCGGCACTCCTACCGCGATTATTTCCTTCCGCATATTTTAGTTTTGTTCAGGTTGACTTTATAACCGCTGTTTGTTACTGTCTGAGCAGAGGTGGATTATGGCAACTAGTACTTTTGATACGTTGAAGTTTGTTGAACGCCTCGAAAGGGCTGGTGTTTCTCGAGAACAGGCGACTGCTTTTGCAGATGCACAAAAAGAAGCTTTTTCAGAGGCACTCGACACATCTCTTACTACAAAAACGGATATCGAGGCAGTTCGTGCTGAATTAGTCCTTGTTAAATGGATGCTTGGTGTAGTTATAGCTATTTCAGTTGCCAACTTTGCAAAACAATTATTTTAAGGGACAATTAGGGTCAGAGCCCTATTGTTTTGCAATGGGATAGGAAAAAGGGGACAGGTTGAATTTCTCAAATCTGCCCCCTTTTTTCATTGTCCTTTCAGTATCTTCAATTTTCCTTCCTCAAAGATAATTGGAGCCATCTCAATTCTCTCTTGAGCATCTTGGCAGCCACGAGTTAATTATATACTTGACTATTATTTAACCGTTAGTTAATATACACAAACATGTTCAGGATAAGATACAGCAAACAGGCAAACAAAACGAGAGCGAAAATGCCCAAGGGCATTGCCGAACGGATTGATGCCGAGCTTGAATCTATCGCTTTCGACCCCACCGCCGACCAGGGTGACTGGAAACCGTTGCAAGGCTCACCATTCTGGCGACTGAGAGAAGGGAGCTGGCGGGCAATCTGCGAAATCATCAACAACGAAATGATCATCCACGTCCTTAAAATCGGATCGAGAGGAGTCGTCTACAAATGAACATCCAGATCATTGAACACAACGGCGTACCGGATATGCGATAATCCCGTTTGGTGAGTGGGAAGCCATCAGAGACCGCCTGGAAGAGTCTGAAGACATTCGTGATGCCCGTACTATCTCTGCCGCAATCGCTGTCGGTGAAGAAACCTATCCTCATGAATTCGTCAAGCGCCTGTCGTCAGATGAAAGCCCCCTTAAGGTATGGCGTGAATATAGAAAGTTCACCTTGGCAACGCTGGCGAAGGCGTGCGGCGTTTCAATTCCGGCACTGTCCCAGATCGAAAACAGTAAGCGTAGCCCAAGTGTGGAGCTGCTGGCTAAGCTATCGTCGGCCCTCAGTTGTGACATGGAAGACCTTATCAGGGTATGAAAGGCAAAAGGGGACTGGAACTCATTACCTTACTCCTTCCATCGCATTGCAGACTATTTCAAATTTCTTTTGACAAAGGCGCACATCAGGCGTATATAATGCCTATGAAATGAGGAGGTCGACACCATGTCAAAAGGAAAAATGAACATAACGATGGATCAGGATCTCATTGAATATGCTAAGATATATGCGAATGAGCAGCGAACAACGGTTTCGGAGGTTTTTACCCAATTTGTCCTGAACCTGAGACGCGTGAAGGAGAATGATCCAACTGAGATTATCCTCGGCGATTCCGATTTTAGGGACAGTCTTCTCAATACAATATCGCGAATTCAATCCGGCAATGTGAAGTGGTCCCGCTATGAAGAGGTTTTCTGATGAATGCCCTCTTCAGCGATGAATTCATCAAATCCCTTAATAAGCATGCAGCCATCAGGAAAGCGGTCAAGACAAAGGTGGACATGATTCTGACCGACCCGATCGGCCTTGGGGAACCCTTACGGGGAAATCTTCGGGGTTATTACAGTTGCCCGGTGAAGAAGAATTTTCTCATTATCTATCTCTGTTGCCGCCTATGCCGCGGGAAAAAAGATGACGGTGTTGTCTGCTGCAGCGATTGTCAAGCATGCCCGGATGAAACCGTCAAATTTGTCGCACTCGGACCTCACGACGCGGCCTATCAGAAAGAGAGATAGCAGACAGGACACTAAGTGGGAGGTGTGTTATGAAAATGTGCTTGAAAATAATTTTCATCATGTGTTTTATCGTCGCAATCACGGTATGTGCTGTTGCTGCCGAAAGAACGCTCCAGCTGGACGTTCCCGGCTGTAGGGAATGAGGCGCACAGGAGAGGATAGGGGCTATCCTCAAAACAAATGCGGGAGTCGTCAAAACGGAATTTTCTGAAGGTGAGACGGTAACGATAACCTTTGACGATGCAAAAACTTCTCCGGCGATTATTTCTGAGGGACTGAGGAAGGGTGGTTATAACGTTAAGGTCAAACCTTGAGCACTTCATTTCTCAGCCTATCGCAGTTTGTTCATTCTGAACTCAAAGACCGGTCATCCGGAGCTTCGAAAACCGCACATCCTGAGCTTCAAAAACCACTAATCCTAAGCCCATAAGTCCGGTTACCCTGAGCCTGTCGAAGGGGGGAAACCTACAAGATTTGTAGATGCAGCACCAAGGTGTGTATGTTTGGTCGGAAGCCAGGCCGAATGGAGTCTAGAGGGAGCCCGATTTGCACGCTGCTTCCCATGGCAACAGTTATAAAGGTAATTGCCAAACTCCCTAAATCTGTCATTCCCGCGACGCTTCTGGGCGGGAATCCAGTTTGTAACTTGTTGAAATCATGGATGCCGGCAGAAGCACGCGAGCATGACAAAAGTTTAGGCAACAGCCTTGACATCCAACTCTTTGTAAAATTGTCTTTTTTATTGACATCGGCTCATTTTTTTGCTCTACTGTGGCACATCACGTGCTATATCTCATACAATTCTTAACGAAAGGAGGGTTAAGATTAGCGTCGATTTGAACCAGGAAAAATAAACAAGGGCATAAAATTCATTATCATAAAAAACTAAGGAGGAAAGTCAATGCTGAAAAAGACATTGAGGAATCAGAAAGGTTTTACGTTGATCGAAATCATCGCGGTGTTGGTGATTTTGGGGATTTTGGCTGCTGTTGCTGTTCCGAAGTATATGGATTTGCAGGGTGAAGCCAGGAATAAATCGGCGATGGCTGCGGTTTCGGAAGCGAAGGCCAGACTATCATCCGCTTATGCCAAGGCCGTGCTGGTGCTGGGTGGAGCAAACACCACTTCACCTACCTACCAAATGGTTTACGATAATGGCAACTTTACTGCCAATAGCTGGGGGGACTACAACGTAACGGTTACCGCAACGGATGGTACTATAAGCGTTGACAAGGTTCAAACCAAGGCGCTGAGTCCTGCTATTACTAATAAATGGGATTTGCCGACTACAAATTAAACGTTATTTTTTGAATTAAAGTTTTTCATAGGGTGTGGTTTGAGGAATTTATTCTCGCAAATCACACCTTATTTTTTCAGCGGGCTTTGCTTGGACTTTTGATCTGATCCAGTTTAAATTGAGTCGTATGAAAATCGTCCGGAAAGGGAAACGCATGGCTTACAAGCCTGTAAACGGCCGGTTACTCAATTACATAACTGGCCTCCGATTTCAGCTCATATCCTTGATATTCCTTTTCTTCCTGATTCTGATCGGCTATTTCATCGCGTGGCCTATCGTGATGACCGACACCGACCTTTGGTATCACCTCTGCGGCGGAAGGTATCTCTGGCAGAACGGGATGATAGCCCATGATGCCTTCTTTTCCTACATCAGCCCAGCCAAGATATGGTACAACTACTACTGGCTTTTTCAGGCCATCGTTTACAAAATCTTTCAAGGAGCGGATTATTACGGTCTGATCGCCCTGCGGTGCCTACTCTATTCCCTGACCGCCTTGTTCATTTGCTTTTCTTGTGTCCGTCGGCAAGCGAACCGGACGGAACTGTTGCTCGGCCTTTCCTTGTTCATTTCATGCACGGTATTGATATTGCACCGTGAAATGGTGGTAAGGCCGCACCTCTTTTCGTACTTTTTCATCGTCGTTTTCCTCTACATCCTGGAATATAAGCGAGACAAGATCTGGCTCCTCCCGCTGCTGGGGATTTTCTGGTCCAATATCCACGGGATCGAATATCCGGTGATGTTCCTAATTGTCTTTGCCTACTTAGCGGAAATATACTGGCGCCAGTTTAGAAAAATATCCGCAGGGGACTCAGTGGGGAAAAAAGAAAATTGGTTGATGATCGCGGTTTTTTACACCATCTTTATCACCCCCGGTGTGATCGAACTCGTTCAGACCCCCTTTAGCACATCCTTTCAGAACGCCGCCTACCAGCATCTGTATGTGTCCGAGTTGCTTCCCATACCATTCCAGAACTTTTTAATTTTTGCTCCCGTTTCGGTCCAGGGACTCATCACCTCGTTACAAAACCTCATTGTGCTTCTCACGGCGGCTTTCCTGCTGATCGGTCTGTGGAAAAGGAAACTGCGGATCAGTCATGCCATCCTTCTTGTCGGTGCTGTTCTGCTGCTCGCCAAACATACACGATTTACCTGTGAGTTCACGCTTTTGTCCATCCCGCTGTTGCGACAAGGCACGCGTCTGATCGCGGAGAAGGATCGATTCCCGCGCTGGGTAGTCAATCTCGCTCTGCCTGTGGTGGTTTTCATTCCGCTACTGGTCTTCCACAGCACCATGGGTAATCGACCAGCGTACCCTTTTTCTCCCTCAAATTTGCCCACTGGGGTTGTCCGGTTTTTGAATCAACATGCCCCGAATGGAGGCAAGATACTCAATGAGCCGAATACGGGAGGATATCTCCCTTGGGCATTGAGCCCGCAATTCAAGATTTACATGGATATGCAGATGACGATTTTCAGCGATGTGGATTTCGCTACCGCACGCAACGCCTTTTTCGATGCCAACACCTTCAAGACATTTATCCAGAAATACGACCCTTCTTTCATCACTGTTTCACTAAACATGCCTAATTTTAAGAATGTTGTTGCGACCGTCCCGCAGTTCGTGCCTGTCTTTTTTGACCACGCTGAACTGCTGTACATCAATAAGGATCAATATGACAACCTGGCCAGGAAATACGAGTTGAAGACCATTGATCCCTTTCGCTACCGAGAGATTAATTACGAAGATCTCGGTGAGGATGTATTGGTACGGATGTTTGCAGAAGCGACGAGAATACGGGATGAGGACCCCGAGAATTATAGTGCGAACCATATTCTGGCCAGCATCTCGGTCGTCCGAAAGCAATATAATCGTGCCCTTGCCTATGCGGAAGAGATTCTTCATAATTATCCTGATTTATCGCATGGCTACGCATTGAAGGCAGACGCGCTGTTTGGTATGGAGCGTTATGAAGAAGCCTCCCGGCTCTATGAAAAGGCACTGGATATGGGGCAGACAGCCAAACCTGAAAAGGTATATTGGAACCTGCACGCTACCTACGCCAAACTGAAGGAATACAAAAAGGCTTACCGTGTGCTTTCCAAATATGTTAACCCGTTCAATCCGAACGCAGATTATAAGGAAATCTACCAACTTGCGATGTCTGCGGCATCGATCGGGAAAACCCGGGAGGCAGTCACATTCCTCAAAGTTGCCAAGCTAAAGGTTCCGCCCACGGATAGGTCGTATGTTGAAAAGATTGACAAGAACCTGGCGATTCAGAGCGGCGATCACTAATAAAACTCATGCGTTTTAGAATTGACAAGCGATTAGGCATAAGGTATGCTTAATAACAATTAAAGGTATACCATGGGAGGTATCTGAAATGTCTAAAGTAACCGCCAAATATCAAGTTACCATACCTGTCGATGTGAGAAAAGAAATGGGCATCATTCCAGGTGCGGAAGTTGTTATCACAAAAAAAGATGAAAAATACGTACTCATTGTTAATCCAATCGAAGCAGTGAAAAGTAAGTGGCGCGGAAAGTTAAAGGGTGGACCAGCAACAATGGAATATATGGATGAAGTCCGGGGTAAAGTGAATTGAGAGTCTGCGTTGATACAACCATCCTGCTTGATATTTTGAAAGATGAATTCAGAGACTTTCAGGACAAATTGTATTCTGCTCTCGCAAACAAAGAGAATTTGGTTGCGCCCGCAGTGGTTTTTGCGGAGTTGATGCCTCAATTTAAAGGAAATACCAAGCTGTTGGGAGAGTTTTTAGAGGAACACAAAATTGCGATCGAACCGATTGACGTTGATTCGGCCGTGTCCGCAGCCCAGGCATGGATGAAATATTTGAAACGAAAAACAAAAATGGAATGTCCTCTGTGTGGTGAGAAGTTGGATCTTAAACAGCACTTCTTGTCAGATTTTTATATCGGAGGCTTTGCTTCGGCTAAGTGCGGCGCTATACTAACCAGAGACAGAGGAATATACTCTAAATACTTCCCTAGGTTGGTCGGATATAACGATTGTCTAAAGTCGCAATAAGTTGCAGCATCACCGCATTATCAGTAAGTAAGATATTATTCCATTTCTCAGTATTAGAATGTTCACAGACACATCGTGAATAGGAAAAAGCATGAACCTGTCAGTCGTGATTCCCTGCTATAATGAGCGCGGCACAATCGAAAAAATCGTCGATGCTGTGCAGCGGGCTCCCTATCCGGACAAGGAGATCATCGTCGTTGACGACTACTCTACCGATGGAACCAGAGAGATATTAAGAGACATTATAGCGCCCAAGGTCACTTCGGTCCTTTATCAGCCCGTCAATCAGGGCAAGGGTGCTGCCTTGCGAGCAGGCATCAGGCAGGCTACTGGTGATGTCGTAATCATTCAGGATGCCGATCTGGAATATGATCCGGAGCAGTACCCGAAAGTCATCAGCCCGATTCTTGAAGACAAGGCAGATGTTGTTTACGGTTCCCGTTTCATCGGTAGCGAGCCGCACCGGGTGGTCTATTTTTGGCATCGGGTGGGCAATGGCCTGCTGACCCTTCTTTCCAACATGTTTACCAATCTGAATCTGACGGATATGGAGACCTGCTACAAAGCATTTCGCAGGGAAGTTATCCAATCGATTGAAATTGAAGAAGACCGCTTTGGATTCGAGCCGGAAATAACGGCCAAGATCGCCCGGAAAGGGGTCCGGATCTACGAAGTGGGCATCTCTTACCACGGCCGGACCTACAAGGAGGGGAAGAAGATCAACTGGAAAGATGGTTTTCGAGCATTATTTTGCATCATCAAATATAATATTTTCAGGTGTCACTGATATTATTGCCGATAATAATAGCGGATAAATTATGACTTTGTCAGTTAAGGATAGCATTGAAGCACAGTTCAAAAAACCACAGGTCTATGTACTCATTTTCTTTCTTGTTTACCTCGCTATCGGCTTATCGGTATACAAAGACTATGGCATTTCCTGGGACGAGCCAACACATCGCGAGATAGCCGCGGTTAATGCTAAATATCTCTCATCCATATTCTTTCCGGGATTTCAACCTCCGGAGTTTGCCGCTTTGGCTCCTTTGGCGGAATACTCAGCGAAACAATACGGTGTCGTTTTTGATTTGCCCATGTATGTTGCAGATCTAGCGCTGGGATATAACGGCCACATGCCCCAAGCTTACTATCTGCGACATTTATGCAATTTTCTCTTGTTTTATGTAAGTGTGTTCTTCTTCTATTTGATTGTCAGGAACCGATTTAACAGCCCCTTATTGGGTCTAACGGGCTGCTTTTTTCTGATCCTGAGTCCGCGTATTTTTGCCGAATCATTCTATGGCAAAGACAGCGTCTTTCTTTCGCTTTTCATAGTCTCTATCTATTTTTTTATTCGCTATCTGGACAGAAAAACACTCGTGAATGCGCTGCTGTTTGCCTTGGCCACTGCCTTGGTGGTGGATCAACGTATAACCGGTATATTTATTCCCTTTCTAGCCGTTTTTATGACGGGCATCGATGAAATAAAGGCAGACCGGGCATGCAGTAATTTGTTCAAAAGGCTCATTCCTTTGTTTACTTACCTGATTTCGTTATCTTTCTTTATGGTACTTTTCTGGCCTTACCTCTGGGAAAACCCGGTGCGAAATGTTCTTGAAGCATTTACCAAAATGAACAAATTTCCAATTTCCTACGATATTCTTTACTTAGGAACTTTCATCAAATCTACGGAAGTCCCCTGGCATTACATTCCCCTCTGGATGCTGATCACGACACCGATAATATACACTTTTTTCTTCTTGCTCGGTTTCTGCTTGACTATCGGGGGGATGATAAAGAACGGGATCAGGCTCTCGAACAACCGGGAACGTCAGGACATTCTGTTTATGCTGCTCTTCTTCGCACCCTTGGCGGCGGTGATTGTCTTGAACTCGGCCCTTTATGATGGCTGGAGACACCTGTATTTCATCTATGCGCCTTTTCTGCTCATTGCCACGATAGGGGCAGCCAAGTTGCTGGGGCTTGTGGGGGCAGCACGTACCGGCCGTGAACGAAGTGCGGCAGCATTTATCGCTTTTGTCATCGTACTTTGCATGATCTCTACGGCCTATCAAATGATACGATTTCACCCCTTTCAGAATGTTTATTTCAACACCTTAGCCGGAGATCATGCGGGACGGACATTTGAGCTTGATTACTGGGGGTTGTCTTTTCGCAAAGGACTTGAATATATTGTCGCCAACGACAAACGACCTGTGATTAATCTGATTGCAAATACTCCTCCAACTTTATTAAATAATTCAATATTTATTGGACAAGCGGACCGCCAAAGATTCCGCTTGTCCAATCCTCAACAAGCCGACTATTTCCTGACAAATTACCGTTGGCATCCTGAACCCTATGGATTAACCAAAGAAGTTTACTCAATTTCCGTAGATAACCAGAAAATTCTGTCCGTCTTCAAACTGCGGTGAAAGTTATAACGTCTACCTGAGGCAACATACCTGAGGAAACACCTTGACACACAAGTGTCTCACCGCTAGACTTCACTAACTTGAAAGTAACTGTATTCAATGAAGAAAGCTTGAGATAAATCATGTTTAAAGAAAGCATTTATCGGGGCAAACGGGTTCTCATCACCGGTCACACGGGCTTCAAAGGCTTCTGGCAGTGCATGGATACGGCCCGTGATCTCAAGTATTTGGAGGACGTTTGGCAGACGGGCAGGGCACCCTGGAAAACGTGGTAAGGGTGTGGTGAGAGAACAAAAAAATCAAGGCAAAACTTTTTGATTGATACGGCGCACCTAACCGAAAGAACCCTATGAACCCAACAAATTC
>Ga0194060_10002697_pt1 | contig 12626 bp, 13 predicted proteins | sample SepL225m_MetaG_FD_163427 | JGI IMG/M metagenome (GOLD analysis project Ga0194060, IMG submission 163427) | Anoxic zone freshwater microbial communities from boreal shield lake in IISD Experimental Lakes Area, Ontario, Canada - Sep2016-L222-5m | ecosystem: Environmental > Aquatic > Freshwater >... | reverse complement strand
GCCCGCCCATCATCCCGAAGCCGGTTCCAAAACCGCCGCGCGGTCCGCCAAAGTTACGCTGATAATTATCTCCCCAATCGCGTGAAAAACCTGCTTTTCTAAAACCGACCATTTGGCCAATCATGAAGCAACCACCAAGAAGTCCGATAGCGATAAGCACTACCACTACCGCGATAACCGTCTTACTTTGCAAAATATTTTTTGTTTCCATAATGTTATTTTAATGAGTCAATAATTTAGCATGTAAACCATGAGTCCTGAATGAAGATAAGGTGCGCACGAGCCCTTCGCATGAAATCGTGAGAGCTGCCGCGATAATCGCAAGAACCGCGATTCTTGTTCCAGGCAACGATTCCAAAATCGAGAGCGCATATTCTTGCCAGATCGCCAAAACATCTTTCGTGTTCGTGAAAAAGAGCGAAATTAGCTCAATCACATTTGAATGAGCCAAGTCACCAAGAAGAAGCTGAATTCCGCGGACTAAAAATGCCAGACAAAAACACGAACAGAAAGAAAAAATAACCAGACCGCGTCGGGCTTGGCTTCGCTCTTCATTCTCGATACGCATCAAAACTTTTCGCAGAAGAGTCTCATCGATCTGCGGGAGCTCAAGATGTCGCAACAATTTCGTGTAATTATCTTGCATATATTGTATACGCCGTTTATCGACGGATTATTGCACTAATCGCACTCGAACCATTTTTTCGCTTAAAATGCCTGGGACTGTCCCCAGCATTTTAAGCGAAAAAATCTTTTAGCCTCAGCAATCCGCGACGGTGCCATGAAAGCACGGTGCCGAGCGGTTTCTTCAAAACATCGGCGATTTCCTGAAAAGTCATCTGATCAAGATAATGCATCACAAGCACAGTTCTCTGTGTCACCGGAATTAAATCCAGAGCTCTTTTTAAATCGTCAGCAAGCGTTTTTCGATCAAGAACCTCCGGCGGAAGCGGCTCGACATCAGGAACCTTTTCAAGCTCAGAAATATCATCTTCTTCATTATCAAAAAAGTTCAAAGGTAATCCTTTTTTTAAGCGCAGAGCATCAAGGGCGCTGTTCTTCGCAATCGTAAACAACCACGGCCTAAAGTTTTTTTGTAAATCGAATTTAGCCAAGTTTTTCCACGCTTTCACGAAAGTATCCTGCGCGATATCTTCAGCCTCACTCTCACTTCCGCAAAATTGAAAAACGAAACGATAGACGGCGGTCAAATGACGCCGCACCAGTTCATGAAAGGCTTTCTCATCACCTTTTTGATATCTTTGTATTAATTCAAAATCCTGTACTTCCATTTGTTAAGCGTCATCTAGCGGATTTCAACCACACGATAAACCGTCTCTGCGACTGGCGTTTTAATCGTTACACAGTCGTTAACTCCGTGCCCAATCAATGCCCTGCCCAGAGGCGATTTATTCGAGATACGCCCGTTTCCGGGATTAGTTTCATATTGCCCGACGATTTCATAAACCTTGCGCAAACCGTTTCCGTTTTCAATTTCGAGCGTTACGGTTGATCCAATTTCGATTTGACCGGAGTCTTTTTTCTTAATGACGACCGCACTCTTCAAGCGATTCTTAATCGATTCAATACGCGAATGTAAACCAGACAATCTGGCTTTGGCATCTTTATATTCGGCATTCTCTGATCTGTCGCCGAGCGCCGCAGCCGTAGCCTTTTCTTCCGCTGCCTTAGGAATTTCTGATTCCAAACGAATCAATGTCGAAGCCAAACGCTTGGCACCTTCCGGCGTCAAAAACTGCTCTGAACCGTCATCATCGTATTTTCTCTCTCCTCTTCTTGTTGGAACTCGCATATTTGGTGGCTCCCGTTGTCATCCCGAGCTTTTGTTGTCATCCCGAAGCCGAGGGATCTTTAATGTATTATTCACATACTAACATACACCACTATTCCGCCCCTTGCCAAAAGTCTATTTTTCTGGTTAAATATTAAGCCTATTGCCACATAAGCTTCTTGGTCAAAGCGATAGATTTCAAGCAAAGTCGACGGCAACAAAATTTTTTGTTTAGCCTAAGCTAAGCCAAAAATTTTTTGACTAGAGTTTGCCGAAAGCTATTGTTTTGAACTGGAGCTTATGTGGCAATAGACTTATCGGACTTCTCACCTAAATTTACGGCCATGGACCACGGCAATGTCATAATCCGCTTTTCCGACGTCAGCTTTGAGTACGCCGAAGGCACCGAAACCCTCGACGAAACTTCTTTTTCCGTACGCGAAAACGCCAAAGTTACGGTCATGGGCCAGAACGGCGCAGGCAAATCTACTATTTTTAAATTGATTACCGGCGAGCTCAAACCAAATGAAGGTTCGATCCACATTCAGGCCGGTTCTACAATTGCGGTCTCGACCCAGGTCATGCCGCGCGACCGCATGGCAGATACCGTCCGAGAATTCTTTTCCCGCGCTTTTGCCGAAACTCAGTACGATTTGGATAAAAAAATCGCTGATATCTTGGAGGCTGTAAACCTGAACGCACCACTTGATAAACCAGTCAAAGAATTTTCCGGCGGTCAGCAGGCTCGTCTGCTTTTGGCCTATGCTCTTATCCAAAACCCGGACATCCTGTTGCTTGATGAACCAACTAATAATCTCGATAAAGCCGGCATCGAACACCTGACAGGATTTTTGATGATGTATCCGAAAACGGTTTTGGTTATTTCCCATGATGCCGACTTTTTGAACGCGTTCACTGAGGGCGTGCTGCACCTTGATGTTTTCACGCACAAAGTCGAGCAATATGTCGGCAACTACTACAACGTGGTTGAAGAAATTGCCGCTAAACTCGAACGCGATCGCGCCCAGAATGCGCGTGCTTTGAAGGAAATTCAGGATCGCAAAGATAAAATTAACTTCTTCGCGAACAAAGGTGGAAAAATGCGCAAACTCGCAAGCAAACTTCGCGATCAAGTCGAAGATGCTGAAGAAAATATCGTCGATGTGCGCCGCGACGATCGCACGATTCCGGAGTTTACGATTCCGCACCAGGATGTTTCCGGGGCGCTCGTTCAGTTCAGCTCGGTTAACGTTATCAAAAATCACGAACCAGAACATCACGATATTGACATCACTCTCCGACCGGGGCAAAAACTTTTGATTGCGGGCCCGAACGGCATCGGCAAGAGTACGCTTCTGCGCACGCTAGTTTCAAGCCTCGACCCAGGCATGAAGATCACACCCGAAGTTAAGGTCGGCTATTATGCTCAAGATTTTTCCGGGCTTGATTTCGACATGACCGCATATAAATCGCTCGAATCGGTGATGAGCGTGCCGATGAATGAAGAGCTTCGCAAGGTCGCGGCGCGGTTCTTGCTCACCGGAGATTTGTTGAATAACAAAGTCGGCGCGCTTTCCGAAGGCCAAAAAGGGTTATTGTGTTATGCGCGTTTCGTACTGCAGAAACCGGGACTCTTAATCATGGACGAGCCAACGAATCACATCAATTTCCGCCATCTCCCGATTATCGCTAAAGCACTAAACGAGTTTGAAGGCGGATTGATTGTAGTTTCCCACGCCCCGGACTTTGTAAAAGAAATCGAATTCACAACGACGCTGGATTTGGGAGAACTGAAATAGTCAGCGCATCTTATAAAAACAAAAAACCGCTTTAGGCGGTTCTTTGTTTATTCTGATGCTATAGATCAAATTCCATTCCGCGATTCTGATACATCACGGCCCCGCTCGTCGCATCTATATAAGCATGCGGGAAATACGACGACCCAGCGCGCTTCAAATACCATACAAGCACATAGCCTCGAGTACCAATGCCGGTAGATAAAAAGTTTTCATTCACCAAACCTAATTCCGCCGTCAGCGGAGACAGCTCCTCATTCCTCTGCTTCGGGCTCGAATAATACATGTCATCAATATTCACCGCGATTTTCTTTACATCTTCAAGCGAGATTTTTGGAGTCACCGAAATTGAATCATCAATTTTCTCAGTTCGCGGCCATCGTTTTCCCTGGATATCAATGCGTGGAAGATTATCCATCGCAAGGATCACGCCATTTTTATCAAACGAAAGGCTCAAATCGTCATTCAACACGTGAATGCCTTTAAAATAACGGGTTCCCCGTACAACCCAGTGACCTTCGTATTCAGTCTCTCTGAATTCGGTAAAGACAACTCCTTCAGAATCAATTCCATTCTTCTTGAATAGTTCCTTCGCCTTCGCGATTTGATCAGCCGGAAGCTTCTGAGTCACATCCGGCAGGAGCCGCGTCACATTGGCTGGCTCTTTCTGAAAGACATTGAGCGTCTTGGACTCAGTATCGTCCACTATATAACCCCCGTTATTCACATAAGAGCCGGAAGGCGTATTTGTGAGCGAAATAAAAATACCCACGCTAACCACAAAAACCACAGCCAAGGCCGCTAGTAATTGCCAAACTTTAATTTTCATATTTTTGATTAAGTTGAAAATCCCAAAGAGCAAGAGCTATATCTTACCACTTTTTATGCGCTCATCTAAAGCATTCATTCCGATTAAAAAATCTTTTTCCAAATCGATACCAAGCTGATCAGCAATAACAATCACGGCCCACAAGCAATCCGATAGCTCATGTTTTATTTTCGCGTCATGATCGCCCTTGTCGCGATAACCTTCGCGAGCTTGCATGAGTTTCATGAGGTCGCCGACGTCTCCAACCAGCCCCTCGGTGTATTCCCGAGCTCCCCATTTCTTCCCCTTCTCCGCGTTCAATGCGTTGTATTTTACTTGAACTTCAACGGCGCGTTTTTTGATCTCTTCAAAATCCATAAAATAAATTTCAAGATCACTCGGCCGTCGAGCCATATTTTTCTTAAACTATTTTCGAGAAATCACCGTTGATGATTACCGGCTTTACTGATTCGATTTCGGTTTTATAATACTGAATTTCCGGAATCGGATTTAACAAGAAAACTTTCTGTCCAAGAACATGGGCGAAACCAATTTCCATGAGCGCGTTCCCGCCGATATAGTTTTTGACCCCGTTTTTATCGAGATTCAAAACCAGCATGGCGTCGGCGCCCTGCATCAAATTCCAAAACTCGCGAATCGGATCTTGCGTAGCTTTCTGCGCGAGTTTAATCACCTCTTTTTCCTCGTCGGTTTTGCCAATAAACGGTGCCGCAAGATTCGTCAAAAAAGCATCGTGGCCGAGCGCAATTAGGGCATCACGAGCCTCGATCATCTTTTCGGTGAATTGCATGCTGCCGATGACTCCGATTTTCATATAAGTGCCGAGCTCGAGGCGAGCGATTTTGGTCGTACTCTGCGCCGAGCACTGCGCCCCCAATGTGCTCGCCGCAGAGTACACCAAACCGCGCTCGCGTTGGCTTGAATTGTTTTTAGTAGTCCCGAAGTTTGACAATCCCACCGTGGCCTTTGATTTTCTCAAGTGCTTTGGCTTCAATTTGACGGATGCGTTCGCGCGTAACGTCGAATTCTTTTCCGACTTCTTCCAAAGTATGCGAAACGCCGTCGATCAAACCGAAACGCATTTCCAAAATCTTGATTTCACGCGGCGAAAGTTCTTTGATGATGTCGCGCACGTAATCTTTGAGTAACTGAAGAGCCGAAGCACGATCCGGTGCCACGTTTTTGGTATCTTCGATGAAATCTTCGAGCTTAGAATCTTCATCATCGTCACCAACGGAAGTTTCAAGCGAAACCGTATCCTGCGAAATCTTAATAATGTGACGAACCTTATCGAGTTCCTCACCCATTTCGGCGGCGATTTCTTCCGGCAGCGGTTCGCGTCCCAAGTCCTGAATCAACTGACGTTCGATTTGCTGGAATTTGTTGATAGTTTCAACCATGTGCACCGGAATACGAATCGTACGCGACTGATCGGCGAGCGCGCGCGTGATGGCTTGGCGAATCCACCAGGTCGCATAGGTCGAGAATTTATAACCCTTGCGATATTCAAACTTTTTGACCGCGCGGAACAGGCCAATGTTTCCTTCCTGAATTAAGTCCAAAAGTGTGAGCGATTTTCCGACAAACTTTTTCGCAATCGAAACCACGAGACGTAAGTTCGCTTCAATCAAACGCTTTTCAGCTTCGCGATCGTTTACTTCTTTGCGTTTAGCAAGTTCGACTTCTTCGCTCGGAGTCAAAAGCGGAATGCGACCGATTTCACGCAGATACATCTGCACCGAATCGGCGCTGATATCACCGATCTCTAATCGTTTTGATTCGCGAACTTTTTTCTCTTTCACCTTATCGCCAAGACTTACAACCGGAGCCTTATGTCCGAGAATGCCGCCTTTTAATTCCACAACCTGCAGACCGGCGCCCTCCAAACGATCCAGAAAACCTTCGTACATCGGTAAATAATCCTCAACTTCCGGAAACGAAAAAAGAATTTCGTTTTCGGTAACGAATCCGCGCTGTTCGGCTTTCTTGAATAATTTTTCCAAACTTTCTTCGGTCGGCGGTTCGGCTTTTGGCGCCTTTACTCTCTTTTCTTCCTTCTCTGCTTTGTGCGGGTGAGATTTCAAATCCTTAAGCGACAATTTCTTTTTTGTCGCCGCAGTGGGCTTTTTGACCATAGATATAAAACTAGAAGAGCAAGTCCGTGAACTCTTTCATGAGTTCGGCGACTAATTGTTGATTGCCCTCCGCTTCAGCGCTTCGAATACGCGTCTCGAGTTCGAGACGGCGAGCTTTTGAATATTGCTCCTTAAAGCGCTTAACAAAGTCAAGAAAGAACGTTTTTTGCGCATCCGGATTTGAGGCCGGAATGTCGCGTTCACTGATTAGCGCGGCTCGTGTTAGAAGCTCGCGCGTTGGGTTGTCGAGTTGGCCATTTGTTTGGAGCCACTCGTAGATGGCGGACGAAGCCGCACTTGGTAAAGAAGTATAATAGGTTACGAGATTCGTGTAAAGTCCGCGGAATGTGGATGAAATCATTTCGGGCGAAACTTCAGAAATCAAATATTCGCGATCAGTACGCGAGTCGAGCATCAAAGAAACCGCGAGCTCCGACATTTGGTCATGTCCAGAGTATATCGGCGCCGCGTTGATTTTTGGCTCAACCTTCTGGACTTTTGCGACCGGTCTTGCCGGAAGTTTTTTTCCAATCGAAACCTTAAGCGCATCCAAATCAATGTTGAATTCTTTTGATAATCGCTGAAGCCAGTCGTCCTGTTCGACAGCATCTTTTAGCTTTGCGATATCCTGTAATACGTTTGCAACCGCGCGTTTCTTCACGAGCGGATCCTGCAGATTCTGTTCGCGAGCCTTTTCCATTTCAAAAGCCACGATGTGCTTGGCTTCCGCGACCGCCTGAAGCCACAACCCGGCGTCTTTAAGGGTGAGCTCATCAGGATCTTTAATGCCTTTAGGGAGCGTGATGATTTTTACATCCATTTCGGCACCGAGCAACAAATCGATACCGCGACGAGCGGCGGCTAAACCGGCAGCATCAGCGTCGAAAGCAATACAGGCCAGATTCGTGTGACGCTTGAGCAGGCCAACCTGACGCTCGGTGAGCGCCGTACCGCTCGAAGCCACCACATTCTCAACTCCCCCGCGCCAGGAACCCACGACATCCATCTGACCTTCAACCAAAACCACAAAACCCTTCTCGCGAATCGAAGGCTTTGCTAAATCAAGCCCATATAAAACCGCGCTTTTATCATAAAGCTCGCTTTGCGGCGTATTCACGTATTTAGCCTCTTTCACATCCGGAACCAAAACTCGGCCGGTAAATCCGACGGTTTTTCCATTGGTATCGTGGATCGGAAACATCAGACGATTACGGAAACGATCATAAATTCCGCTTTGTTTATCACGCTTGCCACAAACTCCGGCGCGCGCAATTTCGTCTTCTTTATACCCACGCTTCAACAAAAAACCCGACAAAGCTTCCCAAGAATCAGGCGCATAACCAATGGCAAACTTTTCTTGCAAAGCCGGCGAAATCACACGCTTCTGAACATAGGCTCGCGCATGCGCTGCCGATGGCGAATCGCTTAACATTTTGGCAAAAAACTTTTCCGTGAGCCGAGTTATTTCAAGCAAACGAGTTTTATCGTTCGCCTGGCGCGTATCGAAGCGCGGAATCTCAACCCCGGTGCGCTCGGCGAGCATGCGCAGAGCTTCGGCAAAATCGATACCCTCAATCCGCATCAAAAATTCAAAGTGATCGCCGCCGATATTGCAGCCGAAGCAATGCCAAAACTGCTTATCTTTCGAAACATTAAAAGACGGGGTCTTTTCCGTATGGAACGGACAGAGACCCTTTAAACTTCCGCCACCCGCCGACTTCAACTGAATATATCCCGAAATCAGGTCGACGAGATCGAGTCTTTCTTTGATTTGTTCCTGTGGAGTCATGGATTAGGGACAGTAATAAGTGGTAAGTGAAGAAGTAATAAGTAAAACACTTACATACTTACCACTTACAACTTTCCTCTTGCGATTTTCACCAATTCCTTAAGCGACAATCGCGACCTTACCACATCCGGAGCCGAACGCGAACCGCAAAGCAACATATGCTTTGAGTGATGCAGGAACCAACTGGCGCGCGGTTCCATGCGATGCAATTCTTCGTAAATTCCCGTTAAATCAGTGTCTGAGTCAGCATTAGCGCGAAACATCCGCCATTTTCTCTTCGGATCAAGATGGATCACAAGCGAAAAACCTTTGTTATATGCGACCGCATCCGGTCCGTCGGCGTTGGTTTCGATTGCCAGCCCCTTTCCCCAGCGCGTTTCGAACTCGATGCTCTTCGCCCAGTCTTTTTCAATCAAAGCTTCGTTATCGTAAAGCGGGAGCGCCGCATCAAGCAATTCTGCGCCAATCGCATGGCGCTTTTCTGAAGGATAGATATTTCTCAAAACCCGCGGAATAAACATGTTTCCATATTGCAAGCCGAGAATCTTGCCGTTATCCTGAAGGTTCACGAATTCGATCAGTTTTGCAAGCGCCGGCTTATCTTTGTTCGGAATCAATTTTTGTTTCAATAAATATTCGTGAACCAAAAGTGTCGCCGACTTGCCGATATCACCCTTGTGCTCATCAAACTTTCCGCGGCCAACGCCGAAATGTATCACCTCGCGGTCACTATCAACCGGCTTATTTTTCCAGGTCACTGCTTTCCCGCCGCCAGCCAACTCAACAAACCCAACTTTAGCTTTCTTGAAACCCGGAACATACTTCTGCCAAAGCCAAATCGCTGTAATATCATCGAGATGCGGAAACTTGTGAGTAACTAATGTTTTCATATTGGAAAATAGTATATCATTTGCGGGAACAGAACGGGCAGAGAGATTAGAGGTTAGAGCTTAGCGATATCTCTAATCTCTAAACCCTAAGCTCTAATCTCTTGCACTCTATGAAACAACCTGTGATTTTCCCAGCTCTAGCCGATTTACGCGATGATATCGCTGGTCCCATTCCGGTTGATTTGATTCGCGACTGGATAAATAGCAATCGCTCGCCTGAAGCGCATGCCGAACTACTGAAACCATTTACACGCCGCGGGATTGTCGGCAAATCTGACTCCGCCGGTCTTTCAAAGCTCACTTCTTCCCGAAGTTTAATTGAAGTTTTAAAGCTTGTTAATGACCCGAAAGAAATCATCGCCGCCCACGGATGCGCGATCGGCGGTGAAATGATTGGAACTTGGATCGCGGATGATACTCAAATGTTTTACCCGGAACCGGTTACGCCCGAAAAAGTCGTCGAAGCGATGGTCGCGGCACAAAATGCCAATGCCGCGAATCCGGTGAAAGTCGGCCTTGCACTTCACTCCGGCGAGTTTTATCACATTGGCGGCGGCCTTTACGGTGAAGATGCGGAACTGGTCGAAGCGCTTGGCGAAGATTATACCGAGGGCGGCGAAATCGCCATCACAAATAAGCTGGTCGGTGAATTGCCGGATGAAATCGCCAAAAAATGTACACCAAAAAATCCCGAGGGCATCACGAGTCATGCACAAAAATTAAATTACACCGACTGGAAAACAGCGCTCAAAGCGCCATCTCATTTTTCATACCCGGCGCCTTTCGCTGAAGACCTGGCGGCCGAACTTCACGATGATTCGATTGAAGATGCTGCAAAAACCGGTGCCAAATATCTACGCGAAGAAACCGTCGTGCTGGTCAGATTCTTTCATGAGGATCACGAACTCCTGCTGAATCACCTGGCGGCATTCGTAGCTGCCAATTCCGAACTCGCACATATCTTAAAATCCTTCACGCTCACAAAAATCAAATCAAATGGCCAGCTCGGAATCTTCACCGCAAAAACAAACCAAGAAGCAACTTCGGCAGGCCTCGCGATAAAAAATGGACTAACTGAAAGTGGCTGGCAGCTTAACGTCTCCTGCGTACGCGGCCCAGTCTACATCTTCCCGATGAAAACCGGCTTCGAAATCGCCGGCGCACCGGTAAATATTTGTTCGAAGCTGGCCGAAGACACCGATAAACGAAATTGCTTGTTCATCGAAAAAAGCGCGGCAGACGGTGTTCGCATACCATCAAATGCCGAGCCTTTTTCAATCACCAAGTCAGGAGTTACGATTTCCGGGTTTCAACTTTCAAATTAGCGCCACGGATATTAATAAGAGCCACAACCACAAAAGTAATTGTGAACAAATAAGAAATTCTCGGCACAGCCAAGCCGCCCATGCGCAAGAGCGTAATCATGGAAACGAGAATAATCGGCAAGGTTAAGAGGTATAACGTCAAATGATATGCCTGACCGTATGTTATTTTTCTCTTTCGTAAGCTTGAAAGCAACCAGACAAACAACGCCGCGAGCAAAGCATACAGCAAGAGCGCCGCGTTTCCGACGAAAATTCCAGCAGCTATCATAACCGGTACGAGAGGCGTGAGCCATTTAATGACCGGGGCAATCTTATCAATACCCACACGAATTACTTCTCGCGTGATTTGGAGCTCCTCATCCGAGGTCATCATGCTAAAATCAATAATCTTAACTTCCCGTGGATTGCTTTCGATGACTAGACTTTTTTCGGTGAGCAATATATAGGTGTCATGGCTCCTCACAGCCTCCAGACTGGATTCTGAATCCACATCGATAACAATCAGATTTTTATGAGCCGGCGCTTCATCATTCGAATCCTTCGGCGCAGAAATCAGCGTTGGACCGTCTTGGTTAGTTGAAATCTGACCATTCTTGAAACTGACCACCAAATCAGCCGGGTAAGAAGCCGTTACACGATTCCCAAAACGATTAATCCCATCGATAATCTTCGGTAATAATGAGATACCGGAAACGACGGCGTACAAGATCGAGATAATACCAACCAACTTAAAAAAATACGCGAAACCCCCTTTCTTTTCGCTTATCTCGCTATCATAGAACTTGTGATCGACTATAGCGTCTCGAACCGTGGCGAAGAATTGCTTCATATTATTGAATTATAACAAATGCCCGTTTCCCTGCCACTTGCGATATATTACGATTTTGCATATACTGCTCCGCATTCGACAGACACCGTGTCCGTATAAAAAAATGTGGAGAGATGCGTGAGCGGGTTCAATTCTAGCAAGCGACGAATTGAACGGGCGCCAAAAGGGCGCACAGGAAACCGCAGAGCGCATTCAGTTTTTTGATTGAGCCGGCAGGCGAGAAAATATATGGAGAGATGCGTGAGCGGTTGAAACGGCGTCCCTGGAAAGGACGTGTGCCCGAAAGGGTACCAAGAGTTCGAATCTCTTTCTCTCCGAATCAAAAAGTCCGAGCTGACACGCTCGGACTTTTGATATATCATGGGAGCACTATGAGTACGATTGATTTTCTTAGACAGTATCGAGTTTTTGGTTTTGCGATTTTTGATCTTGCGGTTTCCTTTCTCGGATTCGCTTTACTCGCCTCACCACTTTCAAGTTTTTTTGCGCGATTTGGAATCATGATTCCAAGAAAGAATTGGCTCTTCCTGACTCTTCCAATCGGCATCCTGGTTCATTTGATTTTCTGGAAAATCACGCCGATGACGCGCGAGTTTCTTGATCTGAACCGATTCTACGCATTAAAAATAGTCATCACGACCCTACTAGTTCTTGGACTCTCCGGGATCAAAATTGCCAAAAGGTGAATTATTGCACCCGAGCCATTGACAAGATGGCTTTTTTATTGTATAAGTGAGGCATCCTTCTGGGAGCCTAGCCGGAAATCGCCGGTAAAAGTGACCCTTTTGGATAGTTTTAGACTCTGGAGATGACCATCGCAAATGCGCCGGAGTTGACCAGAGTCGGCCTTAAGGAGGCCAAAATGCAGAACACGATTGCAGACATCGAATATTGCCAGAACAACGGCACCCTCGCCATTTTCCCGACCACGAATGGACGACTTCAAGAGTTCGTGAAACAGACCAAGGCTGGCGTCTATCGCGTCTGGTCCTTCGCAGACACGCCGTCCTTCAAGAATGACGACGGCGACGAGTGCGTCGACCACATCATGCGCGGCGTGCTTAACGGCAGCTACGCCGCGGGACGCGAGTTCCTCGCAGCGTGCGAACGCCTCGGGTTCAGGGTGCAAAGTGGCAACTGCTTCGTGCCCTTCAGCAACGGCCGTCGATGCTGCGGCAGCGTCCACTACGGCAATGTCGAGAGGCCGATTTCGGACTTCATGGCATCAGAGCTCGTGATAG
>Ga0194060_10002696_pt1 | contig 12627 bp, 9 predicted proteins | sample SepL225m_MetaG_FD_163427 | JGI IMG/M metagenome (GOLD analysis project Ga0194060, IMG submission 163427) | Anoxic zone freshwater microbial communities from boreal shield lake in IISD Experimental Lakes Area, Ontario, Canada - Sep2016-L222-5m | ecosystem: Environmental > Aquatic > Freshwater >... | reverse complement strand
GAGCACGCCGGTCTCGTCAAGTACCGGCGAGCCTGCCTCGATGCCGTCAAGCGCACCATGGTCCAGTATGACTTTGCGTGAGTAGGGGTCTGCCGCGTCGTACAGAACCTGCGCCGCCTGGGCTGTTGTCGTCACCCGCTCACGCAGCGTAAGCAACTGGCGCAGCCGTGAATTCTCCAGCGTGAGCTGCTCGACTTGGTTGGCACGCTGGGATTGCAAACCGAGCTTGCGCTGCGTCGCCTCTTCGCTCGCGCGGGCGGTCTTGAGTGATTCGAAATACTGGGCGCCGCCTTGCGTCCACAGCACGGGGCGCAGGGCCAGCCATTGGATGGGGTAGAGCACGGTGGCGACCGCGCTGCGCACCGGCTTGGCAATATCAAAGCGCGCGTCGGCCACCATCAGAAACAGGGCCAGGGCACTGAAGAATGTCAGCTTGGACAGGGCCGAAGGCCCCTGCCTGAAAAACGGGGGTGGCGTGCCATCCAGCGTACCAAGTGGCATCGCTGTCCCCGGAGACTATTCGTTGGTGAAAATGGAGTGCAGGCGGTCCATGCGCTCCAGCGCGATACCGCAGCCGCGTACAACGCAGGTCAGAGGATCTTCGGCCACCAGCACCGGCAGGCCGGTTTCTTCGGCCAGCAAGCGGTCGAGGTCGCGCAAGAGCGCACCACCGCCGGTCAGCATCATGCCGCGGTCGGCAATGTCGGCGCCCAGTTCGGGCGGGGTCTGCTCGAGCGCATTCTTGACGGCTGAGACGATGTTGTTGATCGGGTCGGTCAGCGCTTCCAAAATCTCGTTGCTGGAGATGGTGAAGCTGCGCGGCACGCCTTCGGACAGGTTGCGGCCGCGCACTTCCATTTCGCGCACTTCGCTGCCGGGGAAGGCTGAACCGATCTGCTTCTTGATCGACTCGGCTGTCGGCTCGCCGATCAACATGCCGTAATTGCGCCGGATGTAATTGATGATGGCGTCATCGAACCGGTCGCCGCCGACGCGCACGCTGCCCTTGTACACCATGCCGCCGAGTGAAATGACGCCGACCTCGGTGGTGCCGCCGCCGATGTCAACCACCATCGAGCCACTGGCTTCGCTCACCGGCAGACCGGCGCCGATGGCGGCTGCCATCGGCTCTTCGATCAGGTAAACATCGCGTGCGCCAGCACCCAGGGCCGATTCGCGAATGGCGCGCCGTTCAACCTGGGTCGAGCCACAGGGAACGCAAATGATGATCCGCGGACTCGGACGAAAGATGGAGCGCGGGTGCACCATCTTGATGAACTGCTTGAGCATCTGCTCGGTGACGGTGAAGTCGGCAATAACGCCGTCTTTCATGGGACGGATGGCTTCGATGTTGCCGGGTACTTTGCCCAGCATGGCCTTGGCTTCCTTGCCGACGGCCTGGATTGTCTTCTTGCCTTGCGGCCCACCTTCGTGGCGGATAGCGACGACCGAGGGCTCATCAAGCACAATGCCTTTGTCTCGTACGTAAATCAGGGTGTTGGCGGTACCAAGGTCGATCGCCAAGTCAGTGGAGAAGTACTGACGGAATGCTCCAAACATTAAGAATCCTCTCGGGCATGGGGAGCGCTTCGACCCACCATCACCACATTGACTAATTTCATATCGTATATTTCTGGCAATAATCCGCGCCTGCGCGAGCATCCGGCCAAAGGACAGGATAATACTCCATCCCCTGCAAAATCTTTGGCCGACGAAGTCCGTCGTGGGGTGTTTTACATTCCGTTTCGAACCAAAATTCATCATGTCCCTGACTTCTGCTGACATCGCCCGTATTGCCAATCTGGCCCGACTGGCGCTTGAACCGATTGAGAGCGAGCGTATGCGCGTTCAAATCAACGGCTTTTTTGATCTGGTTGAAAAAATGCGTGCGGTCGATACCGCCGGCCTGGAACCGCTGGCGCACCCGGTCGCCACGTTTCAGGACGTCACTTTGCGTCTGCGCGAGGACCGCGTCAGTGAGTCCAATAATCGCGAGGCCAATCAGCGCAGTGCCCCGGCTGTCGAGCACGGCTTGTTTCTGGTCCCCAAGGTGATTGAATGAACAACAGCACGGCATTGCATGAGGTCGGCGTGGCGGCCCTGGCGCGCCAACTGCGCGAACGCAAGGTCTCGGCGCTCGAGACGGCACAGCACTTTCTGGCGCGCGCGCGCAGCCACGCAGAGTTGGGCGCATTCCTCGACATCAACGAAGATGTGACGCTGGCGCAGGCGCGCGCAGCCGATCAGGCGCTGGTCGGTGGCAATAGCGGTGTGACCCTGCTGGGCGTGCCGATAGCGCACAAGGATATTTTTGTCACCAAGGATTTTGTCTCGACCGCTGGCTCCAAAATGCTGGCGGGTTACCGCTCGCCTTTTGACGCCACGGTGGTGGCCAGGCTGGCGGCGCAGGGTGCTGTGACGCTGGGCAAGCTCAACTGCGACGAATTCGCCATGGGTTCGGCCAACGAGAACTCCGCTTTTGGTCCGGTTAGCAACCCGTGGGACCGCAGCCGTACACCGGGTGGTTCCTCCGGCGGCAGTGCGGCGGCCGTCGCCGCTGGCTTGGTGCCGGCGGCTACCGGCACCGACACTGGTGGTTCGATCCGGCAGCCGGCGTCGTTCTGCGGCGTCACCGGTATCAAACCCACTTACGGGCGCGCGTCACGTTACGGCATGGTGGCTTTTGCTTCCAGCCTGGATCAGGCCGGGCCGTTGGCGCGCAGCGCCGAAGACTGCGCCTTGCTGCTCTCAGCCCTGTGCGGACCGGACCTGGATCGCGACTCGACTTCGCTCGATGTGCCGGCCGAAGACTTCACGCGCGCGCTGGCAGATTCCGTAGCGGGCCTGAAGATCGGTGTGCCGCAAGAGTTCTTTGGCGAAGGCCTGGCAACTGACGTGCGCTCTGCCGTCGATGCAGCACTGAAGGAATACGAAAAATTGGGCGCGACACTGGTGCCGATTTCGCTACCGCGCACCGAACTCTCGATTCCGGTTTACTACATCATCGCGCCGGCGGAAGCATCGAGCAACCTGAGCCGTTTCGACGGGGTCAAGTTCGGGCATCGGGCCAAGGACTACGCTGATCTGATCGACATGTACAAGAAGACGCGTGCCGAAGGTTTTGGCGATGAAGTTAAACGCCGCATCATGATTGGCGCCTATGTGCTTTCGCATGGCTATTACGACGCCTACTACCTGCAGGCGCAGAAGATCCGGCGCATGATTGCCGACGACTTTGTTCAGGCTTTTAAACAGTGCGACGTGATCGCCGGGCCAGTGGCACCAACCGTGGCCTGGAAGCTCGGCGACAAGAGCGAAGACCCAGTGGCGAGCTACCTGGCCGACATCTTCACCCTGCCGGCGTCGCTCGCAGGCTTGCCCGGCATGAGTATTCCGGTCGGCTTTGGCGCAAATCAGATGCCGGTCGGTATGCAACTGATTGGCAACTATCTGCAGGAATCCAAGTTGCTCAATGTGGCGCACCAATTTCAGCAGGCCACAAACTGGCATGCCAAGCGGCCGCAGGGCTATTGAATCTAGATTGAACATGAACACATCCACCTCATTGTTGGTGCAGGGTTACGAAGTCGTGATCGGCTTCGAGACCCACGCCCAGCTTTCTACTCAATCGAAAATTTTCAGCCGCGCCGCCACGGCGTTTGGCGCGGAGCCCAACACACAGGCCTGCGCCGTTGATTTGGCGCTGCCGGGCACGTTGCCGGTGATGAACATCGGTGCTGTTGAGCGCGCCATCCAGTTTGGTCTGGCGATTGGTGCCCATATTGCGCCGCGCAGCATTTTTGCGCGCAAGAACTATTTCTATCCGGATCTGCCCAAGGGCTACCAGATCAGCCAGTTTGAAATTCCGGTGGTGCAGGGCGGCAACGTAGAGTTCTTTTTGGGCAACGAAAAGAGATCGGTGCGCCTGGTGCGCGCGCATCTGGAAGAAGACGCCGGCAAGTCGCTGCACGAAGACTTTATCGGCCAGACCGGTATCGATCTGAACCGTGCCGGCACGCCGCTGCTGGAGATCGTGACCGAGCCCGATATGCGCTCCAGTGCCGAGGCCGTGGCCTATGCCAAGGAGTTGCACAAGATCGTGACCTGGATCGGCATCTGCGACGGCAATATGCAGGAAGGGAGTTTCCGCTGCGACGCCAATGTTTCGGTGCGCAAGCCGGGTGCGCCTCTGGGCACGCGGCGCGAAATCAAGAACCTCAACAGTTTCAAGTTCATGCAACAGGCGATCGACTACGAGGTGCGCTGGCAGATCGAGAGAATCGAGGACGGGCATGCGATCGAGCAGGCCACCGTGTTGTTCAACCCGGACACGGGCGAGACACGCGCCATGCGCAGCAAGGAAGACGCTGCCGATTACCGCTATTTTCCGGACCCCGATTTGCCGCCGCTGGTGATTGCCGATGAATGGGTGCAGCGTGTGCGTGCCGCCATGACCGAACTGCCACGCGTCATGGCGCAGCGCTTTGTCAGCACGCACGGCCTGTCTGAATACGACGCCACGGCCTTGACCCAAAGTCACGCCATGGCGGCTTATTTTGAAGCTGTAACCCAAGCCTGTGGTCAGCCCAAGCTGGCCGGCAACTGGATCATGGGCGAAGTCTCGCGCCGCCTCAATGCCGATGAGATAGAGATGGCAAGCTCACCGGTGTCAGCAGCGCAACTGGCGCAACTGATCACGCGCATCGCCGATGGCACTATTTCCAACAATGCAGCCAAGCAGGTGTTCGATGCGCTCTGGAGCCAAGAGGGCAGTGAGGTCGATGCGTTGATCGAAGCCAAGGGCCTGCGTCAAATGAACGACAGCGGCGAGTTAGAGAAAATTGTTGATGCCGTGCTGGCAGCGAACCCGAAAAACGTCGAGCAGTACAAGGCCGGCAATAGCAAGGCGCTCAACGCCTTGGTCGGTCAAATCATGAAGGGCAGTCAGGGCAAGGCCAACCCGCAGCAAGTCAATGATTTGCTGCGCCAGAAACTCGGTTGATCGTTTTTTTGTCATTGCGGGCCGCGACCCGCAATCCATGCATCGTATGGCACTGGATCCCGGATCAAGTCCGGGATGACGACTGTGGGGTCCGGGATGACGACTGTGGGGTCCGGGATGACAACCGGTGGCGGGATGACCTCCGGGCTCGGGGCGACAAAGATCGTCAGCGTGTTTGGCCGGTTGTTGGTGTGCCCGCCTGTTGCGCCCACAGTTGCTTCAGGCGCACCAGTTCTTCGTCGAAGCGCGCACTGACGCGCTTGAGTTCGGCGTCCTGGTCACTGATGAACCGGATCTGGATGGCGATGCTTTGGGCCACCTCATCGATTTGACGTCGCACCGATGGCGGCGCTTTAGTCGGATTCTTCTTGTAAAACTCCATCTCTTCGAGCAGCGGTGCGCGCTGGCGCACAAGTTCTTCCGAGCGGTGCACCGCAGCCTGCTTGACGACTTCGATCTGGGCCAGCGCTTCGGCACGTTCCTTGTCGTGTACCGCCTTATTCGGATAGCGCACCAGCAGCGCACGGTTGCGCCGTTTTTCTTCGTTCAGGCGGGCCTGTTCCTCCAACTGGGCGCGCTCTTTGGCTTCAAGCTCGTTGCGTTCCTGCGCCGTCAGATTGGGACCCAATTTGGCTTTAACCGTGCCACTAGGGTTGAGAATCTTCTGTTCGCGGTCAGTGCACTCCGGGATTGGTCGGTCCGACGTCAGCGTCCGGTTCTTGGCGTCAACACAGGTGTAAATCCCCTGTTGTGGTACCTGTGCCCAGGCCAGCGTTGGCAGGCAACTCAGGAAAATGGCCTGCAACAGGCAGGTGCTCCGCAGGTTTGAAGTGCTGGTGTTCAATTTCAACATGCTTAGCTTTCTGTTACGCCATAGCGTTGCCGGTAAGCCAGAACGCGCTCATGGTCGGCGGCCAAGCCGTTGGCACGGTGCTGCTCCAGATACTGCATCAGATCGGCCAGCTTCGCAACCGAGCAAACCTGTAGTCCGAGCTGCTTGCGAACATAGCCGACGGCGCTGTGCGCCACATCTCTGCCATCTTCGGTCGCTTTTTCCTGTCGGTCCAGAGCAATGATCACGGCATGCGCGCAGGCCCCAGCGGCTTCGATGATGGCGATGGATTCGCGTGCTGCGGTGCCCGCTGACATGACGTCGTCAACAATCAGCACCCGGCCGCGCAGCGCTGCGCCAACCAGTGTGCCGCCTTCGCCGTGGTCCTTGGCTTCCTTGCGGTTGTAGGCAAAAGGCACGTTGCGTCCGCAACGAGCGAGTTCCACGGCCAGGGCTGCGCCCAGTGGAATGCCTTTGTAAGCCGGGCCGAAAATCATGTCGAACTCAATGCCGCTGCCAAGCAGACGCTGTGCATAAAATTGCGCCAGCCGCCCGAGTTTGGCGCCATCGTCAAACAGGCCGGCGTTGAAGAAGTAGGGGCTGATGCGTCCGGCTTTGGTCTTGAACTCGCCAAAACGCAGCGCACCACAGTCCAGCACGAACTGCACAAAATCCTGGGCCAGCGTATCCTGCGCAGCATCGGCTCCGTTTTTTGTGGCCACATACTCTGTCATGGGGACTTCCTTGTTCAAATTAAGCAGCATCAATCTCAACGGCATCCGCTCTGCATCCAGCAAGGGCCTGGAGCCCTGGTTGGCCAAAATCAGGCCTGATTGTATTTGCGTGCAGGAAATCAAGGCGCAGGCCGTCGATGTGCACGGGCGCTTTGAGGAATTGGCTGGCCTGCGCGGTCACTTCCATTTTGCCGAGAAGAAAGGTTATTCGGGCGTTGGTGTTTACACCCGCCACGAGCCCAGCGATGTGCTGATTGGCTATGGCTCGCCGGAGTTTGACGCCGAGGGACGCTACCTTGAACTGCGTTTTGATACGCCCGCGGTCAAGCGTTCGCTGATCAGTTGCTATTTTCCAAGCGGCTCCTCCGGGGACGAGCGCCAACAGGCCAAGTTCCGTTTTCTTGACGAGGTCTATCCGCATCTGGCGCAGCTCAAGGCGGGGCGTGAGTTTATTCTGTGCGGCGACGTGAACATTGCGCACCAGGCGATCGACTTGAAGAACTGGCGCAGCAACCAGAAAAATTCCGGCTTTCTGCCCGAGGAGCGCAACTGGATGAGCAAGTTGCTCGGCGAGGCCGGTCTGGTCGATGTCTACCGGCACCTGCACCCGGACGCCACCGATGAAGCCTACACCTGGTGGAGCAATCGGGGGCAGGCCTACGCCAAGAACGTTGGTTGGCGCCTGGATTACCACCTGGCGACTTCCAGCTTGGCCCAGGGCGCGCGCTCAGTGGAAATCTACAAGGCCGAAAAGTTTTCGGACCATGCGCCGATCACGATCGCGTACGACTTTCAACTGTGATGGCAGCAAAGCTCTGCTGAACAATGCCGGGGCACCCTGGCAGTGTGCGGCATCACAACCGCCTGGTTGGGTCGGTTTCCCAGGCTGCGACGATAGTCCGATGCTCTGGAATCTGGTGCAGGAAGCTGTGACGCAACTCGGCGTCGGTGATTGTGACGGCCACGATCAGCAGTTCGGCATGGGCGTGGGCCAGCAGTTTGACTGCGCGCGCATTGTCGACATGCGCGAGCACCTGGTAGCAGGTCAGGCGGATCAGATGCGGTGCTTCGGTGCCCTTGAGTGAAGAGTCGTCGCTCAAGTGGCGCAGCAGTGGCCCGATTGCCTGCAACGCCGCTGCAACATCGTTCTGTGCCAGCGCAACGCGGGCCACGCCGGCACTGGCGTCGTGCTGCGTCGCGCCGTCGAGCCGAAAGGCCAGACTATGGGCTTGTTCGAACGCGGCCAGCGCCGCCGGGTAGCGTCCCAAGGCCAGTTCAGCGTTGCCTAGCGAGCACAGGGCGATGGCTTCGAAATCCGGGCTTTGAACCTCGATGGCAATGTCGAGTGCCGCCCGGGCATGGGCCAGCGCCAGCGCATCGTCACCTTCACGCAGCGCCAGCAGTGACAGGTTGATCAGCGTGTTGGGTTGTGTGGCGTGGTCGCTGATGGCGCGTGCCAGGCGCAAGCTGTCTTCGAGCATCTTGCGGGCTTGCACGTGCTCACCCAAGCGCAGCCAGCCATGGCCCAGATTGCCCAACGCAATGGCTTCATTTCGGCGGTTGCCCAACTCACGGTTGATCAGGAGGTCCTGCTGGTCCAATTCGAGCGAGGCGATTCGGTCGACCTGCGCGTCGGCGATGACGGACAGGGCATTGAGGAACAGTGCCTCGTGCGCTCGCGCCGCCAGTGCGCGGGTCTTGAGCAGGCCATCTTGTGCCAGCGCCTGGCCGGCGGCGGCGTCGCCAAGGTAGGTGTGTGCCAATGCCAACCGATGCTGGCCGTGCAGTCGTAGCAGGGCATCATTGGCGCGCTCGGCCAGCGCCATGGCCTGGCGGGCAGCGCATTGCATGGTCTGAAAATCACCCATGCGCATGGCGATGGTGCTGCGCCGCCAGGCCACTTCAGCGCGTCGCCGGTCGTCGTCCAGCACTTCGGCCAGCGCGTGCAACGCGTCAATGTCGCTCTGTTGTTCTGCGCGTTTGCCCAGCAGGTCAAGCGTGCGTTCACGCACGTCGAAGAGACGCCACCGCAGCAGGCGAATCTGGTCTGGCGGCAACTCGGAAGCGGGGTCGGCGCTACTGAGCGCATCGGTCAGCGCCAGCGCCCGGGTGACGTAGCCAGTGGCCGCTTCATGTGCGTAACGGGCAGCTGCGTGTTCAGCGGCGCGCGTGAAAAACTCGCAAGCACGGGCCTCGTCGCCACAGAGTACAAAATGCTCCGCAGTGGCGCCTAAAAAGTCGCGGGCGCGGGCGCCGGACAGGCTGCACAACCAGTGCGCGACGCGGGCGTGGTATTCGCGCCGGTCCTGCTTGAGCAGCGTGCAATAGGTGACCTGGTGCAGGATCTGGTGCGCGAAGGCGTATTCGCGCAGGCCTTCGACACCACTGTCGAGCGCCACGTCCGGATGCGTAACGACGAGCTCGTGGCGCACCAGCGCCGCCAACGTAGCGGGCGCATTGGCGTCTAGCGCCGCCAGTGCCTGATCCCAAAAAACCAAACCGATCACGCTGGCCTTTTGCAGCGCCAGTCGCTCGGCTGGGCGCAGTCGGTCCAGACGCGCCTGCAGCACACCGGTGAGGGTTGGCGGAATATGGGTTGCCAGCAGCTTCTCGGGGTTTACGCGCCAACTGTCGGCTCCGATGATGATGGCGCCTTCGTCAACCAGCATCTTGACCAACTCTTCCATGTAAAAAGGGTTGCCTTCGGCGCCACCCGTTATCAGTTCCCGCAGTGCGGCAGGAACTATGGGCAATTTTTTGAGCAGTTCGTCGGCGAGCAGGCGACTCGAACTCTTGTCCAAGGGGTCGAGCATGATCAGACGCATGTCGACCACGCTGGTGGCGTGTGCCCCCCACTTGAAATGCGTCGGTCGCGTCATGACTACGATCAGCAGCGCTTGTTCCCGGTTCACCTGGGTCAGGTAGTTCAAGAAGTCCAAAGAGCCTTCGTCGGCGTAGTGCAGATCGTCGAGCAGCAGCAGGATCGGGGTCTGGTCTTGCCCCGCGACACAGCCCAGCATGTGAGCCGCCGCGTGGAAGCCGCGGTTGCGGATCTGGCGGCCATCATCGGCAATGCCTTTGACGTGTGGGCTGTCGGCGAAGTCGAGCCCAATTAGATGGCCAAGCAAATGGGCGTGTGCCTGCGCCATGCCTTCGTCGTCCTGCGCTGCGAACAGCGGCGTCAGACCTTTTTCAAATTTTTGCCGGGCCACTTCCATGCTGTCGCTGTCTGCGATCTGCAAGCGCCAAGCCAGAATGTCGCGCAGCAGCCCGTAAGGCTGACTTTGCGTCAGCGGGTTGGCGCGTCCCTGGAAAAAGTAAAAGTCTTCCGGCTGAGCCTCGGCCCAATTGTCAAACTCGTAGAGCAGGCGGCTCTTGCCGACGCCGGCCTCGCCCAGGACGGTTATGACGGCGAGCTTGCGCTGGCTGTACAGGCGCCGGAACGCCGCTTGCAACTGTTCAAATTCGTCGTCCCGTCCCACCATGCGCGTCTCTACGCCTTCGATTCCGCGGGTGGTGACGCGAAATGCGCGCGGCTTGCGGCGTTGCACCAGGTAGGTCAGCATCGGGGCATCGACGCCCTTGACTTCAATCGGTGCCTGCGGCAGTACGTCAAAGACGCCGCGTACGTGGCGGTAGGTGTCATGGCTGATGCGCAAGGCGCCGGGCGGTGCGCTTTGTTCCATGCGCGCTGCGACGTTGACGGCAAAGCCCCGGATGCTGCCATCGGCCTCAATGCCGCCGCCAAGCAGCACGGCGCCAGTGTGCAGGCCGACGCGCACATTGAAGCCGCTGCGCCGGTAGCGCAGGAGCACCCGCTCGCTCTGCTGCTTGCCTTCGTCGAGCAGGGCCAGGCCAGCCTGCACGGCGCGCTCGGGGTCGTCCTCGCGCACCTCGTCGCCGCCAAATATCGCCAGCAGGCTGTCACCAGCGTAACTCAGAACTTTGCCACCGTATTGCTGGACGATGCTGGTAAAGCAGGACAGCGCGTAGTCCATGATGGCGTGAACGTCTTCCGGGTCCAGGTACTGGCTCAGCGGCGTCGATCCCACCACGTCAAGGAAAAGAATGGTGACCTGTTTGAGGCTCTGGGCTGCGCTGCCGCAGGCGGCTGCGGCGTCCGGGTCAGCCGTCAGGATGGCAAGCCTGGCGCGCAGGGGGCTCAGCGCCGCTTCGACCAGTGCGGTGCCCAGCACCGGGCGCTGCGCCTCCAGAGCCGCAATGGCGGCTGCAAGCTGCTGTTGTTCGATCGACATGGTGGCGCCTGGCGAATAAGGAAGCGAAAGACAAGGCACTCTCAGGACCGGCCCGGATGGGCACGCCGGTAACCACGACCGGCCTTGCTCTTGCTCTTGGTTTTCTTGCGCAGCATGGCCGGGGCGTCGCCTTCATACGCCGGTTGTTCCCATTTGCCACTTTTGGGGTCAAAGATGTTGAGGTAGCCACCCGGGTTCATGCCGAAAGACTTGAGCGTCTTGCCGTCGTAGGCGCGACCGAGAAAGTCATTGCGCCGACCCTCTTGCTCGCCTAGGCTGAAATAGCTCGGCAGAACAAAGTTTGAGACTTCGACGCCGTCGATGAGGTAACTTTCGGCCTGCACCGCATCGCACATTTCAAATAGATGAAAGACGCGTCGCCGCCGATCGATCGGATGATTGCCTTCAACCAGCAGGTTGCACATCGGGTCGCCCACCAGTTCCAGCGCCTCGTGTGAGAGCGTCGTCGACCAGGCCTCGCCGATCTGCGCGCACAGGCCCAAAAAGACGAAGCCATAGGGAATGTCTTTGTAGTTCGCCAGGTGCCAGCCGGTGGCGCTGAGCGTGTTGCTGCCGTCGAGCAGGTAGAGCACTGCGTCACCGCGCATGTCACTCAAGGTTTGGGTGCTGGGGTGTTGGCCGATAGCGCCTTCGAGCCGCAAAGTGGCGCCAAAACTCCAGTACGGCTCGAAGTCCTGCGAGATCTGGCGATTGATGGCCCGGATGACGACCTGGACTGCTTCATCGCTGATGGTCCGGGAGTGATTGATGACGGAAATGATCATGGCAGTCTATTCACAAAATATTTCGACCGGTGGTTGGCAGTATCGCATTGGGCAGCGCCCATGCGGGCGAAATTATCACAGTTCGGACCGGACCGGCCAGCTGTGCATGCGTTGCCTGCGCATCCGTAAGATCGGGCCTGTGACTTTAATAAATAGATTCTTGCCGCACCATCGATGGGACCTGCCATGTCGGGCATGAAACCCGGCGCGTTGGCGCTTGTGTTGTTTCTGGTGTTGCTGGCCCATTGGGGTGGCCTGTCCTGGCTTGGTGACCAGGCGCAGACGGGTCAGCCTCTGGTTCTGATGCCTGATCCGCTTTTCATGCGGATGGTTCTGCCGCAGCCTGTGCCGCAGCCCCGGCAGCGAGCGCCAGCGCTGACCGAACCGCTGGCGCAGCAGGGTGAAACCGAGGCGACGCAAGTGCAAGCCGAGTTGCCGGCGCCGCCCGATTCAGTACTTGCCAAATCCGAGCCCGCACCCGAGACGGTGCCGGCCAAAGTCGAGTCCGTGTTGGCGCCAGCAGTGCCGCAGGTCGGGCCGGAGCCGCCTGCCGCTGACGTCGCGCCAGTCGATAGTTGGCCCGCGGACACCCGCGTTTCCTTCCAGCTCCGAGGCTATTACCGGGGCGATGTTTCTGGCAGTGCGCGCGTGCAATGGCAGCGCGAACAAAGCCGCTACCAGGTCCGGCTGGATCTGAGCCTGGCGTTGGTGGTTCAGGTGTCCATGATCAGCCAGGGTGAGGCGACGCCGGGCGCACTGATACCCAGTGTCTACGAGGAGCGCTTTCTCTGGGGCGTGCAGCGCCTGAAGTTCGCCGGTGGTTATGCCTACCTGCCCGATGGCACGCAACTGGCACAGGCGCAGCCGCAAGCTCTGCAGGATACGGCCAGCCAGTTCGTTGAACTGAGCCACCGGTTTGCCAGTGGCCGCGAAGTCTTGCAGACGGGCTCTGAAGTGCGGGTCTGGTTGGCGCGCCCGCAGGGCAGTGCGCTGTGGACCTATGACGTGGTGGGCGAGG
>Ga0194060_10002694_pt1 | contig 12629 bp, 10 predicted proteins | sample SepL225m_MetaG_FD_163427 | JGI IMG/M metagenome (GOLD analysis project Ga0194060, IMG submission 163427) | Anoxic zone freshwater microbial communities from boreal shield lake in IISD Experimental Lakes Area, Ontario, Canada - Sep2016-L222-5m | ecosystem: Environmental > Aquatic > Freshwater >... | reverse complement strand
GTATTTCCAAAAGCAACTCTTTCACTGTATGCACAGGTGCTTTACAAGTATAATCCCGGCATAAGTAGAGCAGGCCTGCCGTTTCGAAGCGCTTGCTTTCCAGTAAGGGGAATCCGCTTACCGGCTTACTACTACTAAGTACGATGCTATTGGGAATGTATTGTTGCATAATTTGAGCCCTTATTTCCTCCGTTTTAAGGCCCGTAATCACCAGTTCATTAATACCCATCCATTGTTTCAATAATATAGACGCCCAAACCCCAAAAGAGCCTGGATATTTTATTACGGCATTTTTTAATGTGTTGAGCATTTGACCAGCAGTTTTCTCCCATATAGGCCGATCATATACCCTGGATAAATAAAAAAGGTTACCCGCCATGATGCTATTACCTGATGGGGTAGCCCCATCATAATATTCAAGTTTTCGGACAATTACATCAAATTGGTTGCTGTTGGTAAAGAAAAAGAAACCCGACTCGTCATCACTGAAATTATCCAGCACATGGCTGGTGAGCGCCTGGGCATGATCGAGGTATTGAAGTGATGAACTTATCTCCTGATAATGAATGCATGCCTGGATCAAACAGGCATAGTCATCGAGAAATGCCGGATATTTTGCCTGTCCGTTTTTGTACGTATGAAAAAAATCAGTTCCGGATCCATCTTTACTCAATTGCTTAAATAAAAATTCGATACTCTTTTTTGCGAGTGCTGCGAATCCGCTATCATTCAATGCTGCAGAGGCTTTGCACAGGGCGGTGATCATCATTGCATTCCATCCCAGCAGGATCTTATCATCCAGTATGGGCCGTATTCGCTTTGTTCTTGCTACAAATAATTTATCAAGGCATTCGTCTATTTTCTTTTCAAAGAGAACAGGGTCCAATCCTTTTTCATTGGCAAAATCAAATAGTTTTTTTAAGATCCTAAGAATATTTTTCCCCTCCCAGTTTCCTTTAGCCGACACATCAAAAAATTCGCAAAACAAGGCCGAATCACCCTGCAATTCCTCCTCAATTTCAGCTTGCTGCCATACATAGAATTTACCTTCCTCCCCCTCACTATCAGCATCCAGGGCAGCGTAAAAACCACCCTCGGGGTGCATCATTTCCCGTTCTAAAAAGCCAATCGTTTTACGGATGACCCGCTCATATTCCCTGTTACCCGTAATTTGGTAGGCTTCTGAAAGTATCTGGATCAATAAGGCATTGTCATATAACATTTTTTCAAAATGCGGAGCCAGCCATTCATTATCCGTGCTATATCTGGCCAAACCACCGCCCACCTGGTCATAAATACCCCCTTCCAGCAGTTTATCAATAGACAAAATCGCCTGCCCCAGTGCCGCTTCATTAGCCGTGGCATGATGATACAGCAGCAGGAACTGTATGGTAAAGAACTGCGGGAATTTAGGGGCCCTCCCAAATCCGCCCCATTCCTTATCGGCCAGCTTCATGATCTGCTCAAATATGGCATCTGCCTGTTCCCGCTTATTGGTAATGGCATTCTCCGTATCGGCATGCACAGCAAAAGCATTCGATTTCTTCAGGTGACCGGTCAGTTGGGCTGCCTGATCCTTGATCTCACCCGGGCGTTCCTGCCAGGCAATATTTATGGCTTGTAACACATCGGTCCAGGAAGCACGGTTATGCATTTTTACCGGGGGAAAATAGGTTCCTCCATAAAATGGCTCGGCATCAGTTGTGAGAAAAACATTTAATGGCCATCCCCCGCTTCCGGTCATGGTTTGAACCGCATCCATGTAGATATGGTCGAGGTCGGGACGTTCTTCCCTGTCAATCTTTATATTGATGAAATGGGCATTCATAAATTCTGCCACCGTTTCATTTTCAAAACTTTCTCTTTCCATCACATGGCACCAGTGACAGGCTGCATAGCCGATGCTCACCAGGATGGGTTTGTTTTCGGTTTTGGCTTTTTGCAAGGCCTCATCTCCCCAGGGATACCAATCAACCGGATTATTTGCATGCTGCAACAAATATGGACTGCTTTCCTGTATCAACCGGTTGGTATGCGATGCTGACATGCGTTAAAATTGAAGCGTAAAAAAGGGAAATGCTGAGCCAATCAATTGCTCAAAAAACAGACTTACTTTTTTTTGAGTGAAGTAAGGTACAACTCAAGTGCGCTCACCATACTGGGCGCTTTAGGCTGTGGGGCCTTGATATCAAGTACCAATCCTGCATCTTCAGCAGCCTTAAAAGTATTGGCACCAAAGGCTCCGATGCGGGTACCATTTTGTTTGAACTTGGGGAAATTTTCCAACAGGCTCTTAACACCACCGGGTGTGAAAAAACAGATCACATCGTAGTTCTTGGCCATCACTTCGGTAATATCATTGCTGATGATCTTATACAATACCGGTGTAGCATATTCACAATTATTCGATTTTAACCAGTTGGTAATTTCACTATCGAATGACTGTGAGCAGGGATACAAGAATTTCTCGTTGTCCTTATGCTTATTGATCACATCGAACAGACTTTTATTGGTACCGTCGGCGCCATAAAAAACCTTACGCTTGCGATACAGAATGAATTTTTGAAGATATAAGGCAACAGCTTCTGTTATGCAGAAATACTTTGTGTCCTGAGAAATACTCAATTTGATTTCATCGCAGATCCTGAAAAAATGATCAATGGCATTACGGCTTGTAAAAATGACTGCGGTAAAATTGGCGATATCGATCTTTTGTTTGCGGAACTCTTTCGACGGAATGGCATCTACTACGATGAAGGGGTGAAAATCGAGACTCAAGCTATACTTCCTGGCCAAGTCGAAATAAGGCGATTTTTCGCCATCCGGCTTAGGCTGGGTAATAAGTATTTTCTTAACCGTTTTGGCTGTTGAAGCAGCCTGTTTTGCCCCGTTTTTAGTCATACTTAGATAGTCCAGTAGTACCGCAAATTTACATGTTTTTATTCAAATAAATCACTAAGCCCTTGTAAATCAACAAAAGTGGTAATATTTCGATTCCGACCAAATACAAAAAGAAATGAAAACGACTGATTTTCAATTGATGTTGAAGCAGTCCATATGATTTAAAAAATCTCAAAACGAGTAATGAGCCTAAACAAAAAAATGAAGTCAGGATAACTGCATTAACGATATATGACTCTGAAAATGCAATGATCACGATAAAAGGAACCAATATGATCCCAATGATCTTGTTGATCAGAAAAAGCACAAAGACATAGGTATCGGTTTCCTGATGAAATCCGGTAACCCATCCGGTAAATTTCAGGATGCAGAATTTAGAAAAATAGACCAGTCCAACGAGTCCAACGCATAAGGCAATACTCACCAGCCAGTTGCTGTCATTGATCAATTGATAATGCAGCAGGATGAAATAACTATACATGCCTCCGCAGAGAATAAAAAAGATATTGAACAAGAGCGAGGGAAGCTTGGCTTGTAACAACTGATCGGTAAACTGCCCCTGCCTTAAGGAACTATTGAAAAATACACGGAAAAGATTACTGAAGTAGCGGGCAAAGAAGAACCGGAATACCGCCAACAGCAGGAGCAGTGCTGCCAGCAAATAAAACAGGGCATCTGCTGATTTTGTCTTTTTATAAGATACAGCCAAACTGGATGGAGCATCCTTGTTTTGCAGAAACTTGTTTTCGATCAAGAGGCTTGAAACCATTGAATCGTAGTGATTCACATGAACCGGGATGATGGCCTTGCTGATCACCGTATCGCGTTTAACAAGCGTATCCTTTCTTACCGATCCGGAATCGTTTTGTGCCAACAATAAAGCGGGGCATGCTATGCAAATGACCAAGAAAAGGATGACCTGCCTCACCATTAAATAATTTAATTGCAAATGTACTAAGCCTCTGTGAATGAATCGCTGCTTAGAAATAATTGATATACCCAAAATGAATTTTCGAGGCTTCCCTGATATTAAAGGTCACGTCATCTCTTTTTCCAATGGCATAACTGATATTCAGCAACCCGAATTTGGTTTCAAATGCCAGTCCGAGCCCCGTACCCAAAAACGTATTCGTCCGATTCACTGCCTGGTATTTGGCTTTAGCCCATCCCCCGTCTACAAATCCAAACAAGTATGAATTGAGTGCAAGCCGGTAACGATACTCAGCGGTAAGCACGGCATATTGGGTAGCATAGATACTTTCTTCATCGAAGCCCCGCATTAGCCGATAGCCACCGATCTGGAATAACTCATTCCTGAATATTTGCTGACTGCTGAATAAGCCCGCATGAACAGCCGTTTTTACCGCCGCTTGTTTTCCGATGGGGAAATAATGAGCGGCAGACAATTTGATCCTGAACTGATAGGATTTGGATTTCACTGAATCATATAAACTGGCATAGTTGAATGAGGGATCTTTGATGTTCAGGATATCGCTATTCTTCTTTACATTTTTTAATCCTGCAGAAGCGGTTAGCATGAATTCATTACCGGTACGCGGGTTGAGCCGGTAATCTGTTCTGTTCCACTCATAATCAACCCCCAGGTTTACGGCCGACACATCGATATTCGGCGGCAGTCTTTTAGTAGCGATCACTTGGTTGGTATCTACTCCGGTACCCAGTAAAAAGCTATTTTGCCAAAGCATGAATACCTTACCCGTTTGGTGTGCCGATACAATGTACTGCAACCCCAATTGTGCATTGAGTTGTAAAAAAGTAGAGTCTTTTTTAAAGAGGTTGAAATTAAAATCGATCCCAAAAGCTGAATTAAAAATATAGGGCTGCTGGTATCCGAGGTTTAGCCGGGGAGATTTTACCTGCAATTGCTGCCAGTTCACTAAAATAGTTTCGCCAGCACTCAGCGCATTCTTCAGATTTAAATTTACATCGGCTGTCAACTGCAACTTTCCCGTTTGTCCGTTGGCCGGTAAAAACCCAACCAAAAAATTGGCCTGGCTACTGCGTTTAGGCGCCAGGTATAGGTTAAGAATGGATCCGGTACCCAACATGGTAATATTGTTGTGCTGCATTTCCTGTACATAAGGAAGTTCCAATATGCGGGTACTTACCTGCTCTAGTTTATCTCGGTTATAGATACTTCCCTTGGGTATGTTCAGGTAACGCTGAAGAAAACGATTTGATATTTTTGCCTTTCCCATTACCCGAATGCTGTCGATATGATACAGCGGACCTTTCCTGCTGCCCAGTACCGCCTCCATTTTATTTTCGTCGAGATGAATGCTATCCAGAAATACTTCTGCAAACGGATATCCATTGCGTTCATAGAACAACAGCACCCTTTGTTGTACCAGCTGCAATTGTTGCATGTTCAACAATTTTCCGGCAAAATGTTTTTCCATGAACCCGCTTTCGGTGAGTGCTTTTTTTTCAATGACTCCCGGTGATAGCCGGATCCACTGGTATTGCTTACCCAAGAATAATTTTATTGCTGCGGAGCTTTCTCCGATCATCATACTATCTACCGATGCCGCAGGATAACCCTTTGTGCCGAGCAAGGAAGGCAAAGCATTGATATAACTGAGACAGCTGGTTTTATCGGCAAATTGCGATTGTAATTGTAAAGCAGGGGGATGAAAGTTGCTATCTTTGTCGGCAAACGACACGATCAGCCGGTAGTTTTTGGAGCCCTGGCTCCGGGCATCCGGAATCAGGATGCCGATGGTCAGCATGAACAACAGCAACAGCCTTCGGCCTATCATAATCATTTTTATCATTACAGTTATTCAAATCTAAAATAATATCCCGATAGTTACCGGGACTAAAACATAAATCTTTGCCGGGCATTTATATTCATATCCCTTTTTGCAAACAGGCCTGCCACTATTGCAATTTTCATTTCTCTACTTCCACCCGTTCACAAAAAGAAATGCTGGATGCGATCCTGAAAGAGATCCAAATAACTCCCTTTCATACCGGAACTGAAGAACTTCCTGTGAATACGATCTATTTTGGAGGAGGCACACCGAGTTTGTTAGAAACCAGTTCACTCAAAGCAATACTAGAAGCAATAAAAAAACGATTTGTTGTTAGCAAGGATCCTGAAATAACTTTAGAAGCCAACCCCGATGATATTTCAGCAACAAAATTATCCGAATGGCGTGCCCTTGGTATTAACCGGTTCAGCGTGGGCATCCAAAGTTTTCAGGATGCCGAACTCAGCTGGATGAACCGAGCCCATACAGCAGTTGATTCATTACAGTGTATCGACATGATCCGGGCTGCAGGATTTGATAATTTTTCGGCCGACCTGATCTATGGTTCTCCCTTACTCAGTGACGAAGACTGGAAAAAAAATGTTGCTACCCTGATCGATAAACAGGTGCCACATATCTCCTGCTATGCCCTTACGGTTGAACCCAAAACCGCATTGCACCAGATGATCCGCTTACAGAAAAAATTACCCGTTGACACAGACAAACAGGCCCGGCAATTTGAAGAACTGATGGATTGGATGGAACAGGCCGGGTATGAACAATACGAGATCAGCAATTTTTGCAAGCCCGGCATGCGCAGCAAACATAACAGCAGCTACTGGTTACAGTTAGGCGAGGGTACAGCGGCTGGTTATTATGGATTCGGCCCTTCGGCCCATTCCTTTGATGGCCAATCCAGATCCTGGAACATCGCCAACAACGCCTTATACATACGTTCCCTGCAGCTCGGCGATTTGCCCCGCGAAACCGAACAGCTCAGTGCCAGCCAAAAACTGAATGAATACATTATGACCGCATTGAGAACCCATGAAGGGATCAATTTGAAGTTGATAGAAGAATATTCGGGGATCATACTTCGTAACCAGGTAGAAGATGCCGGAAAAAAATGGCAGCAAAATGAATGTATGCTGATCCGAAATGAACAAATGAGCCTGACCAAAAAAGGGAAATTATTTGCGGATGGAATTGCATCCGATCTATTTGTAGCCTGATCCGAAACAGTGCTATGAAGCTTTACACCAGGGTTTGCTCAATGGCTTTAAAGCCTTCTTCCACGGAGCGTTGTTCCCATAAGATCTGATAAATGGTTTCTGCAATCGGCATTTCTGCCAGTATATTCTGATTGATGATGTGCATGCACTTGCTGGCATTGTATCCTTCGGCCACCATACTCATCTCTAACTGCGCTGCTTTTACGGTGTATCCTTTCCCGATCATGTTACCAAAGGAACGGTTCCGGCTATGCAGTGAATAGCAGGTTACCAGCAGATCGCCGAGATAAACGGATGCGGCATAGTTAGTGGTTTGCAAACTTTGTTTAATGGTATGATGATGTTCGATAGAACCCACCTGTATATTTTGAATGCCGGCCTTGCGTAAGAATATGGCCATCTCATCGGCACTGTTGGCGATCAACACGCTCAAAAAATTATCACCATAATCGAGTCCGTGAGCCATCCCCGCTCCTACCGCATAAATATTTTTCAGGATAGCGGCAAACTGCACCCCATAGATATCATTGTTTTCAACAGTATTCAAATAGGGCGTGTTGAAATAGGCAGATATCTCACGGGTGGCTTGTTCATTGATGCCAGAAAAAGTGAGGTAGGAAAGTTTTTCTGCCGCTACTTCTTCTGCATGACAGGGGCCCAGCACCGCAAAATAATCTTCCAGGTTTACATCAAATTCTTGTTTCAGATAATCATTGAGTAGCAGATTTTTCTCGGGCAGCATCCCCTTGATGGCAGAGATGACCTTTTTCCCCTTAAAACAATTTTTATCCAGTGCACACAAGGCATCAGCCGCATAGGCAGAAGGAATAGCAATGATGATGCAGTCACTGTTGTTAATTATATCAGCAGGATCGGCACTCAGTTTTAGTTTATTGATATCAAAATGCGCCGAAGAAAGGTATTGTGGATTATGGTGGCGGGATTGGATATATTCAATGGCAGTTGCACTTCGGTTCCACCAATGAATGGTTTGGCCATTGTCGGTTAAAATTTTTGCCAGGGCTGTTCCCCAGCTTCCGCTTCCCAGAATTCCGAAGGTCATGTTGTTTTTTTTACAGGGATCATAAGCCCAGTTTTGCCACAGCCAATTGTGCAGCTATCTGACTGGCATCTTTTTTATTGTATCCTTTTGCATCAGCGATCAGTTCTCCATCTACGGTAGCGCCAATGGTGAATAAACGCCGGCCATTCTCAAATTTTTCATCCAGGGTTTCAAACTCAAGCACTTTCCCGTTCTTATTTGCCCATCCGTATAATTTATTCTTGATATTGATCTCAATGCTTTCGAGGTCATCAATGAACAAGTAGGGCATGATCATATATTTCTCTACCCAATGCTGGGTTCGGGAATACCCTTTATCAAGATAAACCGCACCGATCAGGGCTTCCAGCGTATTTCCAAAGATCTGTGAGATCTTCAGAGAGTTATCGAACTTATTGTAAAAAGTAATTTTCTTCAATCCCATTTTCAGGGCGATATCATTGAGTTTTTGACGATTTACCATCTTGCTTCTCATTTCCGTCATAAACCCCTCGCCCTTGTAAGGATATTTCATGAACAGGTAATGGGCTACAATTGAACTGAGTACAGCGTCGCCCAAAAATTCAAGGCGTTCATTGTTCTCGTCTGCTCCTTCCCGAACACTGCGGTGGCTGAGTGCGGTTTTATATAAAGCGATATCGCCGGGCGTAAAGCCCAGCACATTGTGGAGTTGTTTTTTAAAATCACGATCCTTCCCCTGAAGACCTAAAATATTTTTTAAAAATTGCAAACGGCTACAGATTTTATAAATGTGAAATTACGTCGAATAAAATCAAATTAAAATTAACTAAAATTCAAGTACGAAAAGAGACAGCAGCGGTTGGATTAAGCCACATATTTTTTTACGATCACGCTGGCATTGTGACCACCAAATCCGAAGGTATTGCTAAGGGCAGCATTAACGGTTCGATGCTGGGCTTTAGTGAAAGTGAAGTTCAGTTTTGGATCCAGATCAGGATCATCGGTAAAATGATTGATGGTGGGGGGTATGATATCTTTGGTTACAGCCATGATACAGGCAAGTGCCTCCAGGGCTCCTGCAGCACCCAAACAATGGCCGGTCATGCTTTTGGTAGAGCTGATGTTCAACGCATAGGCATGTTCGCCGAATACATTCAAAATAGCCTTGGTTTCAGCAATATCACCTAATGGAGTAGAGGTTCCATGTACATTGATATAATCGATATCCTGTGGTGTTAGTCCGGCATCTTTAAGTGCCACCTTCATCACATTCTGTGCGCCCAATCCTTCCGGATGTGGTGCAGTAATATGGTGAGCATCGGCACTGGCACCGCCGCCAGCGATCTCGCAATAAATTTTAGCTCCTCGGGCAAGCGCGTGTTCGAGACTTTCCAGAACCAGTACTCCGGAACCTTCGCCCATCACAAAACCATCGCGGTCCTTATCAAAGGGGCGACTTGCTGTTTCAGGACTATCATTCCTTTCGCTGAGGGCTTTCATGGCATTGAATCCTCCTACACCTGCGGCACTGATCACCGCTTCACTGCCACCGGTGATGATGATATCGGCCTTATCCAAACGGATGTTGTCAAAAGCATCGATGATGGCATTGGTTGAGGAGGCACAAGCGCTAACCACGGCAAAATTGGGACCTCTGAATCCATGGCGCATGGAGATCTGCCCTGCGGCAATATCCAGGATCATTTTTGGAATAAAGAAAGGATTGAAACGGGGTGTTCCATCTCCCAATGCAAAATTGGTCACTTCCTCCTGGAAGGTAATCAACCCACCAATACCACTGGCAAAGATCACGCCTACCCGATCGGGATCAACATTTTCTTTATTGATACCGGCATCCTTAACCGCTTCATCGCTTGCAATCAAGGCAAACTGACAATAGCGGTCAATCTTACGGGCTTCCTTTCGCTCGAGATAGTTGGTGGGATCGAAATCCTTCACCTCACAGGCAAAACGGGTTTTAAACTTGCTGCAATCGAATTGTTTAATATTGGCGCAACCGCTTACACCATTAGCCAAAGCCTGCCAATATTCATCAACAGTTTTTCCCAATGGAGTAAGGGCACCCAATCCGGTTACAACAACTCGTTTTAAAGCCATAAAGTTTACCTGAGATAATGAAGAAGATTACTTAGCGTGTTCTTCTAAGTAAGCATTCGCCTGACCTACCGTAGTAATGGTCTCGGCTTGCTCATCCGGAATAGAAATATTGAATTCCTTTTCAAATTCCATAATTAATTCAACAGTGTCGAGGCTATCGGCACCTAAATCATTTGTGAAAGAAGCCTCGGGGGTAACCTCTGCTTCATCAACACCTAATTTGTCAACAATTATTTTCTTTACTCTTGTTGCAATGTCTGACATGGTAGTAATATTTAGTTTGTATTGGGTGCAAAAATATACTTTTTGCAATAAATACAAAGAAATAGATAGGGAAAGGTTAATATCCTTTCTCAGGCTGTGGGTTAATGTTGTGGGCACAAAGTATTAAGACTCAGCAAAATGTCCTTTTTTAGGTCATTTTTGATCATTTTATACTTGTTAAATTTTAACCATTCCATTGCTATAATGCAAGCCTGACTTAGTTTTTTGGTTAAAATGAACTTTTATTATAAAATAAAAAATGCGTTTGAGGGCTTGCCATTATGCCGATAGAATCAAAAAAAATTGTATTTTGTTAGTCCTTCCCTGCTAAAACTAAAGCATGCTTTAAATCGTTACTTGTTATGGCCTTAAAACAAATAGACCACGGTTCCAAGGAATATCAGCAGATGGTAGCACTTCGCAGGGAAGTACTCCGGAAGCCATTGGGGCTCTCTTTTACTGCCGATGAACTGGCGAAAGAAAAGGATGATATCCTGATCGCCGCCTTTGATGACGATGAAATGCTGGCCTGTTGTTTACTCACTAAAATGGATAATAAATGTTTACGGCTCAGGCAAATGGCCGTACAGGATAATTTACAGGGCAAGGGCATTGGTGCCAGCATGATGAATTTTGCTGAATTGGTCGCCCGCGACAAAGGTTATCGGAAACTGATCATGCATGCCCGAAAAACTGCTGTGGGCTTTTATGAAAAGCTCGGTTATAAATCAGTGGGTGATGAATTTATTGAAGTTACTATTCCACACTATGTGATGGAGAAAAAATTATAACCGTTATTTATTTCTATTTTTTTTCTTGCCTAAGTTTTAGGAATTTTTGCCTTGAAAATTTTTCTGGCTTCCTGTGCTTCGTCTCCTTCAAATGCATCTTTTGGTATGATAAAAAATGAGCGGCTGTTGAAATACAGGTGAAAGAAATGCGGACTTTCCATCCAGGCGCTGAATTCTTTCCATTCCCAGCTTCTGCCTCCTCTGTCATTTTCAATCCTGAAATAATCCGCTGCCAGTATGGCCTGGAACCGGTCTTTAAACGTTTCATTTTTTCTATACACCATCAGCGGCAGGATGAACCAGAAAATGATCATCAGCGCAAACCACAATACAGCACTGATCAGAAATGCCAGTGGTGATACTTTTTTGAAAAAGAACAAGGCGGCAGATACAATGGCAAATACATTCACGAGTATCATCATGAATTTTATTTCCCGGCGGGTGATGAAATGAAAACGCAGGGCCTGGATCACTTTGCCTTTGTTGTAGGTGAAAAATTCGGAAGTCATGTTTCAAAGATAATGGTTTGCCTTTTTAGTAAAAATACCGATCGTGTAATTATTTCCCGGGCCGCAAAAAAGGTTTCATGAATTCAAATACAAAAAAAAGCCACCAGCTATTTACTGGTGGCTTTAAAGATTTATTTTTCTGATTAACTACAACCCATCGAGTTGCCGCAGTTCAAACATTTGTAGCAAGTTCCGCTGCGCACGGTGATATGTCCGCAGGTATTACAAGCCGGCGCATCACTCTGCATGCTTTTGGCGGCTGCATTCACGGCATCCATGCCATTGGCTATCTTGGTAACATGCGCTGTACGATGTGCCTTAGGAGCTACACTGGCCGGACTGTTTCCCGGATTTCCGATCACCCGTACTTCACTTAATTCGGGTTTGCGCTCACCAATGGTAGGGGTATTTTGATCCCACTCTGCATTGCCCAGGTTCTGTACTTCGGGTGTATCCAGCACATGAACCAGATCATTCCTGCCCAGGTATTCGTAAGCCAGGGAGCGGAAGATAAAGTCGATGATGGAAGTTGCACTTTTAATATTCGGATGTTCTACCATGCCACTTGGTTCAAAGCGGGTGAACACAAATTTCTCTACATATTCTTCCAATGGAACACCATATTGTAATCCGATAGAGATGGCAATGGCAAAACAGTTGAGCATACTTCTCATGGTAGCTCCTTCTTTCGCCATATCGATAAAGATCTCACCCAATGTTCCATCGTTATATTCTCCGGTGCGGAGGAATAAAGCCTGACCGTTGATCTTCGCTTTTTGTGTAAAGCCTCGGCGTTTGGCAGGCAATGCCCTGCGTTCTACGATCATGGCGAGTTGACGCTTCAGGGTAGTATCGGCACTGTTCTGTACGCGTTTGTTCATTTCATCGAGCAGGTCATCAATGGTTAGCTTACCCATATCCACCATGGTAGATATTTCGGCTGCCATTTCCAGTGCTTTTTCTTCACTGATCACATCATCGAGTTTCTTTTTCTTATCGCTCTTGTTGCTCAGGGG